>Ga0137409_10003758_pt1 | contig 16040 bp, 2 predicted proteins | sample CZODoug1_16funga_FD_122059 | JGI IMG/M metagenome (GOLD analysis project Ga0137409, IMG submission 122059) | Vadose zone soil fungal communities from Angelo Coast Range Reserve, California, USA - CZODoug1_16fungal (Hybrid Assembly) | ecosystem: Environmental > Terrestrial > Soil > Vadose zone... | reverse complement strand
GATTTCCGCGCCGACCCAGTAAACCTTATTGCCGGAATGCAACTGGGTCAGATAGAGCACGCCGTCGCCGCCCGATTGCGCAGGCGCCGCGACAAGCGCGGTGGTAGTCAAATCACCAACCTGCATCTTGACTATCAACGAGTTGGCGTTGTCGCTCAACGAAACTGACTTCACGTCGAGCGCGGGTATGTTGCTGCCGATCGCTGCTCCGTGATCCGGGAAGCGCGCATCGCCGCTGTCGTCTTTGTCGAAGTTCATCGGCGTCAGCGTATGCGTGCCGGCGAGCGTCAGGGAGTCTGTCCTGATCGTGGCGTTGGCTGCCGGCTGCGTGATGGAAACAGTTCCAGCGGCTTCCGTGATGGAACCCACCGACGCAAACAGGCTCGCGCCACCGGTTTGTTTCACTACCATGACGTAGGGCGCCGGTAGCTGGTTGTGGCTATCGTTGTAAGTTATGTAAGCAGCGCCTTGAGAGTCGATGTCAATCGACGGAAACTCCGCGAAGCTTCGATCTCGTGGCGTGCCGGTTAAGCTGGCGATATCGCAGTTGAGGCCGTCGAGGCAGATCTCGCCGGTGTGAATCGTATTCTCGTTCACCTTGTTGACCGCAAAGGCCGGGTTGGCGCTGAGCGCATCGAGCGACTGGGCCATGTGTATGTCCCAAACACTCGCAGCGTCGTTGCCGCCGGGCGTGCGATACCAAACGATATCCACGCGTCCGGGATCGCCCGCGACGATCCACGGCATCACGTTCATGCCACTGAGTTCCACGGGGCTGACGCGAACCGGAGCGGACCAGGTTTGCCCGCGATTGGTCGACGTCGCCATCGAGATCTTCGAGCCATCAGACCAGACAACGTAGAGATTGCCGGCCTTGTCAATGCTCAAGACCGGGAAGACCGTGGCCACACTGCCGCCCGGCGTCCCAATGGTCAGGTTGTCAATGATTAACGGCGTACCATCGTTAAGGTCAGTAATGCGGAAGAGCTTCAGCGTGTTACTGGTGTAGTACAACTGATAAAGTTGAATTGCATCCCTCTCCATCCCGTTGACCGTTACCTTCCGCTTCACTTTATCGACCATCAATGGACCCGACTGTGTGACGCTGCCGATGATCTGCGCATGCCACGTGCGGCCGGCGTCGGTAGTCTTCGAGAGATGGAAGTTTCCTCCCGAACTCACCAGCAGATTGCGCACGGTCATGTAGGCTACCCCATCGCCGAAGGCCGCGACCCACTGGCGATCGTCCTGAGCGCCGGTGCGATCTTCGCCGGAGCCAACGCAGGTCAGGATGTTGTTTTGCGCCGGCGGGAACGTGTTGCCCCCGTCTTCCGAAACAGCAACTGTGACGCACGCCGCGGAGAGATCCGAGTAGTAGAGCCGGTTCTTGTCGTCAAAGTCCTGGTGCGTGTCGCCACCGCCAGGGCCGATCACTCCATCACGCACGATGGGGGTGCCGAGCGGGATGAAGCTGCGACCATGATCAGTCGATTTCCAAATCAAACTGACCGTCGTGCTGAACCCAAACGGTGACGACACGAAGACGTTGTCCTGTTTGTCGATGCGGATGAAAGGCTCACCGGCAACCGCTGAGAAGTCAGTCAACGTGTTGTGACTAAACGTTGCCGCCGGCGGCGTTGGTCCAGGCGTCGGCGTCGGACTCGGCGTCGGTGTTGGCGTCGGTGTGGCCGTTGGTGTAGGCGTGGGTGTCGGCGTCGGCGTTGGCGTTGGACTCGGAGCGCAGAGCGCATTGTCGGTCACCGCGTAGGTGCCGGTGAACGCCAGGCCGTTGGGCATCTCGTCGTACAACGCGGTCGCGCCCCGGCCGATGGTGGCGCCAGGATCGGTGGATTGTGAAACTCCGGAAACGAAGCCGTCGATGACGTCGCCGGTATTCAGACCCAGATCGCTCGCCTTGACCACAATCACGACCTTATTGAAAGGTGAAGCGTAACTGCTCGTCGGCTCGGCAGATTTCTGCGAGCCAGTGGTCACAAAGCGCCCGTCAACTCCGCCGCTGGTGTTGGCGCCGGGTGTATACGACTCGAAAATCGGCGTGGTGCTGTTCCAGGCCATGTGCACGCCTTTGTATCGCGCGGTGGTCCCATTCACGATTCTCATCGCGACATACCACGCGGAGCCCGGAGGCTGCGGCGTTCGACCCGTATCGGTATTGATAGTGAATACCAGTTTGGGCACGCCGTCCGCGGCGTAAGGCTGCGCGATCTGGAACGAAATCAGATCCGAGCCCGGTGGCGCCGGCGTTGTTACCAGACCCAGAGCCGCGCTCGTGTCGCCGGTCGCGTCGGTGAGCTTAGTTAGTCCTGGTGGTGCGCACGGACTTTCAGCAGCGACAAGATTGAAGTTGGCGCAGTACGGCCCCTCGCCCTGAATGTTAACCGCTGTGACTCGATAAGCATTGCTCGTGGGGGCTCCAGTGAAGCTCGTGTCGCTATAGCTCGGATTGTTTACCGTCGCAATGAGATTAAACGATCCGCTGCCGCCATCCTGGCGGTAGACCTTGTAGGCCGTAATCGCGGCGCCGCCATTGTCCGGCGCAGCCCACGATAGATCGACTGCGGTGCCGGCGCTGCTAATGATGCCGGTTCCCTGAGGCGCACCGGCCAGTGCCGGCTCGAGCGGATCAAACGCCGCGAACATTCGCTTGCCGCCGGTCTGGCGAGTAATGGTCGCCTTGGCGGTAAACGAATTCACGGTACCGTTCACACAACCTTCGACACAGCCGTCGTCCCAACCGACGACCACGCGCCCTTCTTTATCGATCGACGCGTCGAAGAAATCGAGTTGGTTGCGGCAGTCTCCGGCATTGCAAATTCCACCGCGTTGAACCGGATCTCCCGGGGTGACATTCTGTGTGGACCAGGTGGCGCCGCCGTCGAACGTGCTGGCGATATAGAGATACCAAACGCCGGTAAAGGACGGTTGCGGGTTGTTGCCGAGGTCGTCGCTACAGTTGTCCCCTTGTCCGCATTTGTAGTTGTTTCCGGCGGTCTCGGTGCCATAGAAAGCAAACGCGGCGCGGTTGCCATCGCCGGCCACCATGGCCGGGAAGGCGCTGTTGAGGATTGGACCTCCGTTAACCACTTGTGCGCCAACGTCGTAAGGCGTTGACCAGTTAAGGCCCTTGTCATGCGAAACCACAATGCGCGGGTGTCCATCCAGCGATTGATAACCCAGATAGATGCTGCCGTCAGCAGCAACCGCGACGGACGGATCATCGTCACCCTTCGTCAGCGCGGCGTTACCGTATTTCGCTGCCGGAACGGGACGAATGCTCCAGGTCGCGCCGTTGGTCTCGGAAACCACGACTGAAACCTGTTCGTTGCCCAGGACCAGAGGCGCAGGCCCGCCACATCCTTTATCCGGAATGTAAGCCGTTCCGTCAGGCCCGACCTTGATGTGACCATGCAAGCCATCGCAGTCGGCGATGGTGAAGATAGGCACCTGCGGGCCAAAGGTAACTCCACCGTTAACGCTAAGCGCGCAACTCGCATCCGCGACGCTCTGTGAACAGTAGTAGATTCCATTTGGATAGACACTGCCGGTCCCATTCAGCGGAGCATGTAGTGGACCACCGCCAATCGTCTGGTGATCGATTCCGCTCGGTATTCCCGATCCCTGGCTGGGCAGGAAGGTGTCGCCGTCATTGTCGGTAAACTCAGTAGTGCTTCCGAGCGGCGTGAGTCCTTCGAGCTGCGAGACAAACGTGCGGCCGGTGTCGTGATCCGTAAACAGAATCGGATCGCCAAAGCCTCGCGGTGTTGCCGGCAGTGTGACTGGTTTCTTTTCCCAGGTCGCAATGGCCGGAGAGGCGCAGTCATTAAAGGTCACCTTCAGCGCGTATGATAAAAACCCGCCGAAGTACATTGACGTGCCGCCATTCGGAATGGAGAACATGCTGTTGGTAAAAACTTTTTCGCTCTTCCAGTTGATGCCGATCGAAGGCTCGCCCGCTTTGTCTCCCATTCCCGCGGGCGCCGCATAGTTGGCAAACCTCGGCGGCCCGGTATTGATCGGCGTGGGTCCTGGGATCGGTGTTGGTGTCGGTGTCGGATTTGGATCGTCTACTTCAATAATAAACTGCGCCGTGTTGGAGCTGACTTTACCGCGCGAGTCGGTGACCACTAGTCTGACCGCAAATTCGCCGGCCTCAGTAAAGGTATGGCCGATGATCGGCGAGCTTTGCGTGACGTCATCGCCGCCGTCGCCGAAGTTGAAGGTATAGCTTGCGATTGTATCGATCGTGTCGGCGTCAGAAGAACCACTGGCGTCGAAGTTGACTGTAAACGGTTTATCGCCACGCTCGAAGTCGGCGGTAAGCCGCGCGAGCGGCGCCGTGTTTGGCAGACACAAGTTTGACGGGCGGAGTGTGTAGCTGCCGCCGCCGGTGCTGTCGGGAATGGTTTCGTTGGTGCCGCCGCTTCCCGGTAAGGCTGAAGGCAAAGTGGCGCGCACGCTGCCGAGCATGCCGGTGATGGCCTGGCCTGGCTGCGGATTACCAATCGCCGACTTCGGCAGAATGAGTGTGATCGTGCCGTCTGGATCGGCGTGACTCGCGGGATCGAGGTTGCCGATGGTCGTAAAGATGCGGCTCACCTGAAAGACGCCAGTGCTGCCATACGTAAAGGTGGGAGCAGCGCCATCGGAAGTGACCATCGAGACGAACCAATCTTCCTGTGCTCCCAAACCGGTGACTGCGGGCGGCGCTTGTGGCGCGCCGAAGCGGACTGCCCAGCGCCAGCCGGGCGGAATGCTCCCCAGGTTCACCACCTTGATCGTGAAAACCAATTTGCCTGCGTAGCTGTCGGGCTCGGCCATCGAGACCGAAGTGATGTCGTGTTGTGGTTGACCGTCGGTCTCGTCGCCGACGGGATCAGAGATCGCGGTGACACCAGGCAGAACGCACGCTCCGGTTAATTCCAGGCGCGGCGCGACCCCCAACGAAACGATGTTGCTTGATTGACTCTGGCCTACGGCGTTCACCGCCGTAATCTTGTAGGTGTACGTTTCTACCGCCGGATTGCCGCTGCGATCGTTGAAGGTGTTGTCGTTACCAGTCGTCTGACCGATAAAGACTTCATTTCCCGGAGCAGTCCCGCGATAAATCTTGTAAGCAGTGATCGAAGAGCCGCCGTTGTCAGGCGTGGTCCATTGCAGGTAAGCAGCCATGTCGTCGCGCCGTCCGGACAGCCAGGGGCGCCCGGGCAACACCGGCTCCGGTGGATCAAATTGAGCGAACACACCTCTGCCGCCAGACTGCCGCGCAATTGTCGCCTTCGAGCTGTAGGTGTTCGCGGCCCCCGTTTCGCAGCCGTCGATGCAGCCATCGGCAAAGGCGAAAAGCACGCGCCCTTTCTCGTCGATAGTGGCGTCATTAAAGTCGAGCAGGTTACGACACGGGTTGTTGCCTCCGCCGTTCCAGATACAAGCGTCACGCTGTACTGGTCCATTGGGAGTGGCGTTAATGGTGGTCCAGGTCGCACCGCCATCGTAGGTGTGGGCGACGAAGCCGTACCACGTGCCCCTGAAATTTACGGCCTGGTGATCGCCGCTGGTAGTTGTGCCGAGGAAGGCAACGGCGGCGCGGTTTGAGTCGCCGGCCACTGCCGAGGCAAATACGGCGTTGTTGATTCCTAAGGAAGCGCCAACATCAACCGGCGTGGTCCAGGTCACTCCACGATCTTTGCTGGCCGCCACGAATACGTGATTGTCGGCAGCGTTGCCGCCCGGCACGCGGCCGGTATAGGCGAAGTAAACGGTATTCGACGTCGCCGGTGCGACTGGCGGAGCATTACTGATCCCAACGGAAGGATCGAGGATGTCATTTGTTTCCGGCGCCACGACCGTGGGCGGCAGACTGCCCGGAATTTGGCGCACGGTCCAGGTAGTCCCCGCGTCGGTTGAAACAGACACTCCCTGTTTACCATTGCAACTGTAGAAGGGCAGATAAACGGTGCCGTCAGCCGCCACCTTGACGTGGCCGTGAATAGCCGAGCAGCCGGTTGCCACGCTTGTAGACACGGCAGTTGAAACCGGCATCGCGCGGCCGAAGTTCAGACCGCCGTCGTCGCTGCGTGAACAGAAAGCCGTGACGCCGACTTGCGCACAATAGTAGACCGCGTCACCTTTGTTAAGACTATTCCCGAGCGGTAGTGAAGCCGGATATGGACCAGCGCCGACCGTCTGGTGATCGTAGCTGCCATCTGGCGGGTTGATCTGCGCCGGTGTCCAAGTGGCGCCGTCATCATCTGAATAAGCCATTAGACTGTTCAATCCGATCAGGACCGGCGATGCCGGCGGCACGACGCTGTTCAACTGCGACGCGAACGTACGACCCGTTCGCTGGTCGGTGAATAGAATCGGATCCAGCGACCTGGTACGCGTGATGATCGAAGACACGTCTTCCCATTTAGCAGGGGCGGCTTCAGGAGTTGATCCTAAGGGAAGGAAGTTCTCGGGAAAGGTGACCCGTAAAGTTTGCAGACCAGCTATGTACATCGCGCGTTTGCTGATCGGGTTGTAGCCGATGGAAGGCTCGCCGGAGTTTTCACCGACGGCCTTAGGCGGTGCATAGTTGTAATAGCGAGGCGTGGTGCCCCCGGGCGGCGGCGGTGGTGTCGGCGTCGCGGTAGGCGTTGGCGTTGGCGTGCCACCGCCGGGTGCCGCGGTGTCGTCCGTCGTAAAAGTTCCTTTGTAGTCGAAAGGCGCAGTCTGCGGAACGCCCTGCGTATTTGGCGTCTGACAAATCTGAACCTGATACTCGCCAGCCGGAACTCCGCCGGCCGGTTCGTAATCCAAAACTTCGCAGCAGGTGCCCGTGTCCTCAGTCGTGATTAGCTCAGGACTGGGGTCGGAGCCGTGCAGCAAGCTCACGCTGAGATCGTTAGCAGGAACTTGCGCATTGACCTGGACCACAATGCGGGCCTGGCCCGCGCCGACAGTGAAATGATGTCGCGGCGTAGCGCAGGGATAGGTGTGAGGGTCATACGTGCCCTGGATCACTGTCGCTTGCGGAGCGACCAGATAATTGAATCCATTCAGACCGGCAGCCACGGGCACCGGCGTGATATCTCGCTTGTCAGCCGAGTTCGAATCGGACAATGTTCCAGCGGCGGAACCGGCGCTGCGCGTGATGGGACTGATTACAATCGAAACTGCAATCACCAACATACAGAGCAACATGGCCAGAGCCAGTCTGAACCGCGTCGTGGTTGAAAGCTTGCGTGCGTTTAGCTTGCTGAACATTTCTGAATCTCCTTTTTCTCGCCTGCAACCGATGGGCAATAATTTCAATTCCGAATACTCGTGTTCACTCGTCTTGTTGACGGCAAATTTCTTGCGAGAGTCGTCAGGGGCTCAACACCTGGACGCTTATTGAATTCAGCAGCGGGTTGTACGTTACCTGGAAGACCAAATTCTTGACCGGGCTCGTCGGCGTCGTTGAGCTTGGGGTGCCGCCGCCTCCAGTGCCGCCGCCAGTGCTTGACGCTGTGCTGGGCGAGCAGCAACTGGGACCGCTGAACGGGAGGTTGCCGATGATGTTGAAGGTCACGGTGAATGACTCGTTATTCGGGTTGCGGAACTTCAAAGCGCGCGCGCCCGACACTTCAGCGGCGGAAAGCACGTTGTCCGTGCCGACATTGTTGTTGTAACTCCAGTTTGCGCCTGCTCCGCTTTGGCCGTTGTCTGCGTTCGCGACAGTCACCTTGCCGGAAGTTGAACTGAGCTGCGCGACCTCGGCGCGCAGCGGCGTGAAGATTGTCTGTGTCGAGGTGTTCTTGATCGCGAGATTAAATGAGCTGATGCCTGACGCCGACCCTGGATTGCTCACCAGCAGAGCAATCAATGAATTGACGTTCTGTTCAGTGAATGGTCTTGGATCAAATGCCGAGAACAAGCCCAAGCCACCCGATTGCCGCGCGATGGTGGCTTTTCTCGTGTAGTCGTTCTTCCTGAAGTCATCCGGCGCAGCTTGAATGCAGGCCTGCGTGATGCAGCCGTCAGCGTAAGCGACCAGCACCCGGCCCTGGCGATCCACGGTGGCATCGATGAAGTCCAGCAGGTTGCGATCGTTTGGCGTATGGCCGCAAATGACAGTTCCTGAATTGCAGATCGAACCCCGCTGCACCGGATCATTGGGCGTGGCATCGACAGTCGTCCATGTCTGTCCTCCGTTATAGGTGTAGGCGATATACAAATGCCAGACGCCCTGGAAGCCGGTGCCCGCGGTAGGATTGGTCGGGTCCTGGTAGTAACCGCCGGTAGGAGTTCCCAGGAAAGCGAGCGCGGCGCGGTCGTCGTCCCCGGCGACTACTGCGGGAAACGTGGCGTTCTTAATTCCGAAAGACGTGCCAACGTCCTGGCTCGCGTTCCAGACAATCCGATGATTCACTTTGTCCAGATGGCCCACAGCCATGGAAGGCGCGCCGTTGCTGTTAGCGTAGCCATAGTAGATGGTGCCATTCGTGCCAATACCGATTGAAGGATCGACGATACCGGGCGCGGGATTGCTGTCGGGGATCAGTTGCGGTTGCGACCACGTCGCGCCGTTGTCTTCAGAGAACACCAACGCTTGTCGGGCCGTTGCGGTCGGAAAGTTCCCAAGCGTCGTTGCGCCGGCAGACGAACAATCGCTGTCAGGAACATAAACAGTTCCATCCGGCGCTACCTTCACGTGGCCGTGAATTCCAAAACAACTCACCGTGAAAATCGGCACCGATGGACCAAAGGTCAATCCGCCGTCGAGACTAAGCGCGCACGACGCAGCCTGTGTTCCGTATTGCGAGCAGTAATAGACGCCGTTGGGATACCCGGCGCCGGTCGTCAAAGGAGCGTGTAGTGGTCCGCCACCGAACGTTTGATGATCGATTCCGGCGGGCACGCCACAGCCCTGGCTCGGCGCCCAGAGATCGCCGTCATTGAACGGCGAAGCAGTGTCCGTGTACGCCGCTTTGCTGCATCCGCCTGCAAGTTGTGAAGTGAACGTGCGGCCGGTTTGCCGATCGGTGAACAGAATTGGATCGAGAGTGAGCGTCGAGTTAGGCGCGCTCTTGTTTTCCCACAAAGCTTGCACCGGTGATTTGCTATCATCAAAAGTCACGCGCAACATCGAAGTGCTCGCTTGATACATCGCGTGGCCTTGAGGATTTTGGGAAGTTGCCAGGGCAACTCCGATTGACGGCTCGCCCGCGCTGTCGCCTAAACCGGAAGGCGGCTGGAAATTGGTAAACGCCGGCATGCTTAAGCCGCCTTGCGTAGCGGGTCCAACCTTTTGTTCGAGAGTTACTTTGCCCGTGTAACTGTCGCCCAGCGGAATTGTCGGCGCCACGCGCAGCAAGTACTTGCCGGAGATGGCCGAGATGGTTACCACATCCGGATCAACCGCAAAGAAGTTCGCCGCCTGAAGCTTGCCGACTGACCCATCATCGTTCAGCGTGAAAACGAACAGGTCGAATTGCGCCGTCGGATTGGTCCAATTGACTTGTATCTTTACGTAATGCTGATCGTCGAAGCCGGGCGGCACGCTGACATTCAACACAGAATCGCTGCAGGGCAAAGCCGAGTCGCACGTCGGGACGCCGTCGACTTGATCGGTGGGATTAGGAACAAAGAACGGCCCGCCACTAAATATGACCGGCGGACCATCAGCAGATAGAGTCGAGGCAGGAGTCGGCGTCGGGATCGGATTGGCGCAACCATCAAACGCGGCGAACATTCGCCGGCCATCCAACTGGCGCGCGATCACACTCTTTGACGTGAAATCATTATCGTTGCCGTCAACTTTACCGTCGTGATTGTTATCGCCTTGAATGCAACCGGCAGTGATGCAGCCATCGGCATAACCCACCAGCACACGTCCTTCCTTGTCTACAGTAGCGTCAAAGAAGTCGAGGAGGTTGCGGGTGTTGCCGCCGCCGGTCGCTGAACAGGTGGTGCCGCCGGCACAGATTCGTCCACGCTGTACCGGATCGTTGGGCGCTGCATTGACGGTCGCCCATGTCTTACCTCCGTCGTAAGTAGTCGCAACAAAAAGGTACCAGGCACCGGTGAAGGAATTATTGTCGTAGTTGCCGTCCGTAGTCGTGCCGTGAAAGGCAAACGCTGCGCGATAGGGATCACCGGCTACGACCGCCGGGAATACCATGTTCTGAATTCCAAAAGTTGCGCCGACATTAGTGTCATTGACCCAGGTCTTCCCTTTGTCGTGTGAGACGGTTACGTGCGCCGTCGACCGAGCGAAGTTCCCAGCCGCGTCGAACTCGTTTCTCATGTAGCCGAAATAAACCGTTCCGTCGCTCGCAATGCCGACGGATGGATCCCAGTCTCCGGGCAAGGATCCGGTGACCGGACGCACGGTCCAGGTCACACCATTGTTCTCGGAAACAATCAGACCTTGGGTGGCGCGTTGCAGAGGTGTGCCGCCGCAGCCGTTGTTGGGCACGTATGCAGTGCCATCCGGTGCAACCTTGACGTGACCGTGAATCCCTTCGCAGTCCACGCGATTGACGATCGGTACGGCGGGCCCAAACGTTTGGCCGCCGTCAAAACTGATCGCGCAATTCGCATCCGCAACCGCCTGCGAGCAGTAGTACACCGCATTCTTGTAGGCAGTGGCCCCGCCGGTTAAAGGCGAAGCAAACGGCCCACCGCCAAATGTCTGGTGATCTACACCTGAAGCGATTCCCGCGCCCTGGCTCGGCTTAAAAGTGCGGCCATCATCGTCAGTAATATCGGTCGTAGAGAACGGCGTGCCGCCCAACAATTGACTTATGAAAGTTCGTCCCGTTTCGTGGTCGGTGAAGAGTATTGGATCGCCGAGAACCCGCGGTGTGCTGGCCAGCGGCAGCGTGCCGGTCTTCTCCCAGTTGGCTGCCGGTCCCATTGGCGTCGTGTCGTCGAAGGTGATGCGCAGCGCAGTGCTGCCGAATCCGCCGTAGCTCATTACCGTTCCACCATTGGGTGTGCCGTTGAAGATCTTCTCGGTGTTCCAGTTCACGCCGATTGATGGCTCGCCCCAACTCTCACCAAATCCCGATGGTGACATGTGGACCGAATAGGATGGCGTGGTAGTGCACGTGTCCGGCGTTCCCGAAGGTACGGGTGTCGGCGTTGGCGTTGCCGTCGGGGTGGGGGTCGCTCCCGATCCGCTGCTGCAAAACTGAACTGTATCGATGCCGATGTAATTCGAGTTCGCTCCGATCTGACCAGCATCTTCGACGAAGTAGCGGAAGGCGAGTCGCCCGCTTGTTGGCGCGGAAATCCCGCTCAACGTCACCGTGAATTGAGTCCAGGTATTAGGGTAATCGGTCGCTGTATAGTTCGGATTAATGTCGAGCAAGAGCGTGGTGAAGTCGCCCACGTCGGTGGCCGTCGTGCCCACCTCGGCGCTCGCCCCATTCAAACTCATTCGCACCTGTAGACGGTCCGGAAAATTTGGATTGGAGATCCGCGTGTAGAAGGTCAGTTGGGCTCCGTTCTGTAACGTCTGAACGGGAGTAATTAACCAGTTGCTGATCGTTCCCAGCACTGCGGTGTTATTGAAGTTAGCGGCTATATAAGAATTGGCAGCGCCTGCTTGCGATACGAAAGTAGTCGGATTGCCCTGGATCCATCCAGTGGTGCCTGGAGGGGAACTTCTGTTGATCTGGGCCCAGCCGGAGCCGGCCAGGGTGTTTATATCGTCGAAACCTTCGCTCAGTGTGCAGGTAGGCGCTTGCGCCTCGACCGAATAGCCATGAAGAATGAGTGCAGCGCTTCCGACGCCGGCCAGTAAACAGAGTGCCAGGATCAGAACCCGTCTCAACCTGACGATTGTCGAAAACAGAAGTTGGACGTGTGTCCGGCTAAACATTTCGAATCTCCTTTTTATCTGGCCGTTCAGAGTTCAACCTTCAGGTTGTTGATTGGTAAGCGGCAAGCCAAAGCTTGAACTCCAAAATGTCCTGCTTCACGTCTGTCATCGCTACGAACCTCGGTAGTAACTTCATTGAAAAACCGGGCCAGGCAGAAACGTTCTACCTGGCCCGGCAATAGCCTCAATTCAGGCTTACTGTTTTCGTCAGCGGATTAACCGTAAACTGCAAAGGTTGCAGCAAACTAGTTCCCTGGATTGTCGGCAACTGCGATGAACTGCCGCCGCTCCCACTGCCGGCCGGACCCATGCCGACCGGGAAGTATTGCTTACTGGTAATGTTGACTTGCGTGGGGCCGTTGACGAACCCGACCACACGATAGATATAAGTCTGGCCCGGCGTGATCGCGCCGCTCACAAATTCCTTCGGCCCAAGATTGCCCGAAGAGGACAACACGTGGCCTGCGGAGTCGCGCAGTTGCAGATCGAGATCCGGCAACGCTCCAGCCGAGACCGGGAAAGTGTCCATCGCGCCATCGACGCCGAATGAATTTGGTTTCGCGACGAATGGAATGTCCACATAATCAACGCCGCTCGCGCGAGTCAGTCCGGCCGAGCCAACCACCACAATGCCTGACAAGACATCGGTCTGGCTGGTGAACCGTTGGTCCGCGGGCGGCAGGCCCACACCGGCGCCATCACCCGGCTGACTGCCATTGGCAGCAACGGTGGCCGTGCGCACGCGCGCCGTGACAATCGCGGTGAACGTAAACAAGTGAGACTGTAGGTCACTAAACTTCAAATGACGCGCAGCCGAAGTGGCGCCGCTGGCCAGCGATTGGTTGTAGACGAAAGTGGCGGGATTTGATTGACCGTCGCCGCCGTTGTCGGCATTGATCACCTTCACGGTTGGATCGGAGATGCTTACGATCTTGAAAGTAATCGGACCGTAAGCGACGCCGTCGGATGACGAAATGCCGTTGTTCAGAAGAGTCTGATCGAACTCGAACACGCCGCCGGCGATCGTCGGGCTGATGACCGACGCCTTGATGGACGTACTGATGTCCTGAATTTGTGAATTGACTGCCGTGCCCGCGCTCAGATCGGAAGCGCCGACCTGACGGTTTGCGTTGACCGACAAAGCGCGCACCGCATATTCGGTGCCCATCAGTTCGTTGAAGCCATTGGCGTCGGCAGTAGAACTAATTCCCGCCGGTCCGAAGAACTCGGCGATTCGTCCCTTGTCTTCGTAGCTGGTCGCTGAACCACCTACGTAAGTGACATGACTCCAGCCGTTGGTCGAGGCATCGCCGTCTAGATAAGCGTGCAGCGGCGCCCCGGCAAATTGCCGTTGGCCGGCGGTGCCCACTTTGCGTTTGAAAACTTCGTAGGCAAATGCGCCGGCTGTTGGTTGCCAGGAAACACGCAGTGATTTCGCAGACGCTGGTTCAACCGTAATGCCCTGGGGCGCGCCGGTGTGATCCTGATCAACGGCAAACTGCGGCACTCGCGTCGAGATCGTTTGCCGCCCGCCGATAACCGAGTCAGAGTTGATGCCCAGCTCATGTGAAGCGAAGACCTGCCAGATCAAAGCTTCGTGCTGGCCCGGCGCATCAAGGTTTGACGGATCGGTGGAATAAAGAATGCGATCGGCTTCGATCACGGCGTCGCGAAACTTCACGAACGTGTCCGGCGACGTGAGCCCGAGCAGATAGATCGAACCCAAATGGAGTCGTTCCCAGGTTTCCTGGCCTTGCGTAATTTGTCGCGTGGGTGTGCCATCAAGAAATGCCGGCCGGAAAAATTTCAACTGAGGCTCAGCTGCCTTCAGCAGGTAGCGCAGATCCCACATCGTAGCGACATAAACTTCGCCATCGCGGTGAACCTCGAAGGCGTTGCCACCGCGTGTACCCAGTTGCGAATACTTCAACGTCGAGTGAACAGAACGAATCCAGGCGAGACGATCGGGATCGCCGCCAGTGTCGTTGACAAAGATTTGGCCATTGCGTACGGCTTGACGAACCCCCGCTCCTTGCACCACGTATTCGCCGATGGCTTCTGCATCGGTGATCGTGTAGGCCCACAAGTCAGCTTGCGCTTCGTTCAAGGCGCCGCCTTCATTGCCCTCCAGCCCTGCTATAGGCGTAGAGATAGAGTGCGAGCCTTCGTGATAGACGACCGCGCCATCCTTGCCGAGATCATTGAATAGGTAGCCGTGACCGTAGACGGTCGGATTGACGATCACCGTCTGTGGCCCAGCCGGTGTATCGACAGTCTCGCTGGCTGGGACCGAAAAGGCGTTGTCGAAGCCGAACGTCGAACGAATGATCGTATCCGGACTGGTGGTATCGATGTCGCCGCCGGCGAGCACCCCACCGTCGTTCGGGAAGTGTGGCAAGCCAACAAGCGGCTTATCGCTATTCGGGAAGTTGTCCGGAAAATCTCCCTGGCCGATGCGATTATGAACAGCGTCGTCGCGCCGGTGGAGGTCGGTGAAGTATTCAACGAGGTAGTTGATGAAGAAGAAAATATTTACATCATCGATGTGCTCGGCAGGTTCGGCCAGGTCATCCGCTTCGTTCGGCTGCGCCTCGAGCGGCGGATTGTTCTGACGAAAGTGAAACGTGCCTTCCGCTGCCTGTCCGAACGGCTGCTGGATGGCGAGCACGTTCTTAACCAAAGCATGCGGTCCTGACAACAGACCTTCAACGCCGGTGACATTCGTCCCTTGATTGAAGTTGCGAAGTTGCACGCGCAGCAGACCCGCCGGCTGGCCATTCGCGTCGAGAGCAAGTTGGCCCGTGTCCGGATTGGCCATCGTGGGATGATTCGGATAGATGTCAGCGGTGAAGGGTAGCGCACTCTGGGCCAGCACTTTATTTTCGCGGAAAAGAATCTGACCGTTGCTTGCGTCAACCTGAGTTGTGAAAAGCCCGAGCGGATTGCGCGAAAACGCGATCACATTCCAGGCCAGCTTGTAGCCGTCGGCGGTGGGAAAGACGTTGAGTTTCGGCGCGCGCAACACCGGCGCGATCTCGCTTTCGAGTGTATCAAGTGCCGGCTTAATGGTTTGCTGAGTCCTACTCGATTGCGACACCGCGTAGCGCGCCAGGTCTGCGCTAGCGCCGGCCATGGCGGCATCAGCCGTGAGCGATGCCGCCGTTGGCACGCTGGGAGTGCGGAAGGTCGAGCCGAACACCATGCGGATTTCCTTGTTCGCGCTCATGACGAAGCCCAGGCCGCCGTTGATCACCTCAGCGGTCCCGACCTGTTGCTTAAACTTGACCAGGTAACCGCCCAGTGCTTCCTTTTGATCAGCCAGCACCAGCGCCGACGGATCGACGCCAAACAAAGTTGAGTTAGCGGCGACGAAGGATCGCGCTACGTTTTCCGGCGTGTCGCTGGATGGGCCAGTGTGAAACCCCATCATCACGTCAGGCGAACCGGCAAACGAATTCCACCTGACCGTAGCCTGGCTGCCGTAGTTGTTCTTGAACTGACTAATCGCCGAAAGCTGCGCGGAAGTAGCCTGGCGTAAACCCGCCGCCGTTGCGTTCACGTCAACGCTGGGAACCACACGGCGATTGGGATCGAAGGTTGTTCCACTGTTCGCTCCCTGTGAGTGGAATGGCGGAAACAACATCGCTCCACTTACTGACAACGCCAACAACAACGTCACGATTTTTGAATAATGACTTTTCACTTTCGTTCGCTCCTTGGAAATGGTCTCAACTACCAACCTGCTCCTTTGAAAAAACGGTTGTGCGCGGCAGCGGGCGATCAGCCTGGGCCAGGCAAAAAGTTTTTCCGCCTGGCCCGTGCGCCCCCGCTACTTCAAACTAATGAGTTGCGCCGTTACTGTTTTGGTTATGGGATTAGCTGTGAAGCGCATCACAGCCGTGACTTGATTCAACAGAACACCTGCGCCGCCGGTGCCCGAAGGTTGTCCGCCGGCTGGCGCCCCGCTTGGGGCTGCGGTGCCGGCGCCGCCCGGGTCGCCTGTAGACAGGTAGGCCGTAACAACCGCATCGAAGGTAAATAGCTCCGAAGCGCTGTCCTGGAAACGGAGCGTGCGCGTGCCCGAGACTTCGTTGGGTGAGAACTGCTGGTCGGCGCCCAGCTTCTGCGAATAACCAAAGAGCGCCGCGTTTGCTCCAGACTTGCCATC
>Ga0137409_10003757_pt1 | contig 16041 bp, 18 predicted proteins | sample CZODoug1_16funga_FD_122059 | JGI IMG/M metagenome (GOLD analysis project Ga0137409, IMG submission 122059) | Vadose zone soil fungal communities from Angelo Coast Range Reserve, California, USA - CZODoug1_16fungal (Hybrid Assembly) | ecosystem: Environmental > Terrestrial > Soil > Vadose zone... | reverse complement strand
TTGAGTGCCTTGGCGGGGTCTCTTGCGGGGTGGGGCTTACTCGCCATTCTGGAGAGGCGCTTTACGAGGGCCCGCACCATCTGGACTGGCATCGCTATCGCCGTCTTGCTGGTCTCATTCAGCGCTCCCATTTCTGCTGGGACCACGACCACGACCAAATTTGCGCTGGCAATGATGCACGTGGCTGTCGCGGCGGTTCTCATCCCAACACTGCGCCGCGGGTGAATCACCGGGATCCGGTGACGACCTCTCACCCGCCCGGCGGCGAGCCTGAGTGCATCGCAAAGACTTGCACGGCCACCAAGGGACGTGCGCCGAGATAGAAGAGAGGTACCCATGACATCACCAGCTTCCGGCACAGACACCGCCGCAGCTCTACCGGACTACGCGCCGGTCCCCAAGTCCGCGTACGGCCCCGCGCTCAACGAGCAGGGGTACTACGTCGGACGCGTCGAGCGCAACCTCTACTGGGTCACCGACGGCAGCTACCAGTGTGCGTTTCTAACCACTAAGGACGGCGTGGTTCTCTTCGACGCGCCGCCGAGCATCGGAGGCAACATCCGGCGCGCGGTCGACGAGATCGCTTCGGCCAACGGCGTCAGCAACAAGGTGACCCACCTCGTCTACTCTCACCACCACGCCGATCACAACGGTGCGTCTTCGCTGTTCGACAAGAACGTGATCCGCATCGGACACGAGGAGACCAAGCGTCTGCTGCTGCGCGACAACGACCCCGCCAGACCCGCGCCTGAGGAGACGTTCGCCGACCGCCGCACGCTGAAAATCGGTGGCGAACGCATCGAGCTCGCCTGGCGCGGTACGAATCACTCGCCCGACAACATCTACATCCACTTTCCGGACCACGACGCCCTGATGCTGATCGACATCGTCAACCCTGGATGGGCACCGATCTCGATGTGCAACCTCTCCGAAGACATTCCTGGCTACGTCGCGGCTCCGGCCATCGCGCTCGATTATCCGTGGAAGCATTTCATCGGAGGCCACGTCGGCAGGCTCGGCACGCGCGACGACGTGACCCTGCACCAGCAGTACATGGCCGACATGGACGCCAGCATTAGGAAGGCCCTGGTCAGCGTCGACCCGACACCGTTCTTTCAGAAATACGGCGACAATCCATGGGCCGCGGTAAGTGCTCTGTTTGACGCCTGGACTGACGCCGGCGCAGCACCGATCATCGAGAAGTACACCGGCGTGATCGCTGCGGCCGACGTCTACACGCGGAGCACCGTCTTCTGGGTCATGGAGTCGATCCGGCTCGACCTCGGCTTTGCCTCCTACGTTCATCCGTAAGCGCAGGAGCAAGGAGGTTGCGATGGCAGATTGGAACGCGGCGACCATCCAGGAATTCCACTCCAAGGCTGGCAAGGGGATCGGACCGTTCGGGGATCAGCTGATGCTCCTCACCACCGTTGGGGCGCGAAGCGGAGACGAGCACATCACGCCGGTGATGTACCACCGCGACGGGGAGCGGTACGTTGTCATCGCATCGAAGGGGGGAGCGCCTGACCATCCCGGGTGGTACCACAACCTCAAGGCGAATCCCGTGGCTAAGGTGGAGGTGGGGGCGGATACCGGCACGCAGACGTTCGAGGTGAGGGCGCGCGAGGCGGAGGGCGACGAACGGGACCGCATCTATGCCGAGCGCGTCGCCATCGCGCCCGGTTTTGGGGAATACGAGCGGCAGACCTCGCGGAAGATTCCGGTGATGATTCTCGAGCGGACCACTTAGCGAGCGGCGAAAAGAGGCACCGGCTTGGCCCGCATTTTTATCACCGGTTCGGCTGATGGACTCGGACAGGCGGCCGCCCGGCGCCTTGTCGCGCTCGGTCATGAAGTCGTCCTGCATGGGCGCAACCGCGATCGGGCCCAACAGGCGTTGCGCGCCGTGCCGGGCGCTCGAACGGCGCTCGAGGGCGATCTGGCCAGCATGGAACAGACGCGCGAACTGGCTGCTCAAGCGAACGCGGCCGGACCGTTCCAGGCGGTCATCCACAACGCCGGCGTTTACCGTCCCGGTGCCAGGCGCAGCGACACGGTGGACGGTCTCGACGACGTGTTCGCCATCAACGCCCTCGCGCCCTACCTGTTGACAGCGCTCATCCGATCACCTGCGCGGCTGATCTACCTGACGTCGGGCCTGCACCAGGGCGGCGACCCGGATCTGCGCGCCCTGCAGTCGCGCCAACTGCGCTGGAACGGATCACAGGCGTACGCCAACTCAAAACTGTTCGATGTCGTGCTGGCCTTCGCCATCGCCCGCCTCTGGCCCAACGTCCTCTCGAACGCGGTCGACCCTGGATGGGCTCCCACGAAGATGGGCGGCGCGTCCGCACCCGGCGACCTGGAACAAGCCGTCGCGACCCAGGTGTGGCTGGCCGTGAGCGAGGAGCCTGGAGCGAAAGTGAGCGGCCGCTATTTCTATCGCAAGCGAACGCAATCCGCTCATGCGGCGGCATCGGACGTCACCGTCCAGGACGCGTTTCTGGCCGCTTGCGAACAGTTGACCGGTGTACGGCTGGCACCGGCCGCCACGAAGTGACCATTGGAGGTAATCGCATTGAATCGAACGAAGACCCGCAAGCGCTCCGAGGTGAGGCTTGAGCTCGTCGAGAAACACCCCTTAAATCTGGCCCGTGGAGGCGGTGATGTCGGGCGCTGGGTACCGGGCGTCTAGGCAAAGTCGGCAGCGGTGATCCCGTAGGCGTGACCTGGTGGCCACTGCACCAGCTCGATCCGGTAGCCGTCGGGGTCACGGAGCCATGACGTTTGTGGCCCATCAAGGCCGCCCGGGCGTTCGACTTGGCCGGCACTTAGTCCTGCCTTCGTAACAGCCTCGATCATGCCGCTGAGGTCATCGACTTGCACCGCGAGGTGGCTGAACCCGCTGCCGATGACCACTGGTCCGTCGGGCGGCCGGTGCACCAGTTCGAGCGTAACCACCTCATCCGCCGGGAACTTGAGCATCGTTAAAGTCACACCGTCGCCCAGATCAACGCGACCGACCTGCTCGAACCCGATTGCCCCGTAGAAGGCCAGTGAAGTGGCCAGGTCAGTGATGCGGTACGCCGGATGCAACGTCCTCATGCCTAGACAGTAGGGCACTACCTGGCCCGATAGTGTCGGGCGAAACCCATGTGCGAAGCACGGGTCAGGACCGTGAGGTCATCCCCTGACTTCGTCGGGTTGTCTTCGGCGTCCTGACACCCGTGAGCCCGTCTAAAGTCGAGCGGACCAAGTCCCAGTTGTCTAGGAGTCCTTGAGCGTCTTCATCAGTTCTAACGGGACACAACGTTCTGGCAAGCGCCGTCCGTGCTTTGTGACATTCAAAGATTGGGGTTCGGGTCTTCGGTGTTTGCCCCGCTCTCCTGCACGACGAGCAGCTGCATTGTCGATGCGGCATGCCGAAAGGCCATCGCCTCCTGGTAAGCGGGATCGGCAAACCAAGCCTGAACTTGAGCCATGCTTGGGAACTGAAGGATGACCATACGGTCCTTGTACTCCTCGCCCTCGACGGTCGTGACGGGCTCACCGCGAGTGAGGAACTTGCCGCCATACTTTTCACCGTCGATGGGGTGCGGTCGGTGTACTCGCGATAGGTCAGCGGATCGTGGATCGACATCATGGCGACGACATAGGCTGGCATCGTTTTCCTCCTTGGTGATTGTTGTGTCTCAGCCCCCGTCGCGCCGCGCTCCCGTGATTCGGGCGCGGGCGATTTCATCAGCGACATCGGAGCTGGGACGGCCTTTGGCATCCGCCTCGCGCAGCACGGATAGGATGATGTCGCGCAAGCCGAGGATGCGCTGCCGCGAGGCTTCGCGGGAGGCCGTGCCGAAGATCACCGTCGAAGCGCCCATCATGCCGCCAGCGTTGACAACATAGTCCGGGACGTAGGTGATGCCACGCTCGCGCAGCGCCTCGCCATGACGAGGTTCGGCGAGCTGGTTGTTGGCGAGGCCGCAGACGGCGCGGGCCCGAATCTCCGGCACTGTCACATCGTTGAGGACGCCGCCGAGCGCACAGGGGGCAAAAACATCGACATCCTGCGCGTGGATCGCCTCCGGCGCCACGGCCTCGGCCGCGAAGCTCGCGACGACGTCGCGGACGGCTTCGTCCTTCACGTCCGCGACCACGAGTTTGGCGCCCGCCTCGTGTAGCTGCCGCGCCAAATCGCGGCCCGTCGCGCCGAGCCCCTGGATCGCCACGCGCAGACCCTTGAGATCGGCCCGGTTCCAGATATGAGCGGCCACAGCCTGGACGCCGACGAAGCCACCCAGTGCGGTGAACAGCGACGGATTGAAACCGTCTGGATACTGGCTTGCGCGCGCGAAGACGAAATCGCAGTTCTCGGCCAGGATGTCGGCGTCGGCCGGCCCGACGCCTACATCGATCGCCGTCCAATAGCGCCCGCCCAGCGCCTGCACATGCCTGGAGAAGGCGCGCAGCAGATCAGGCTTATCGGCCCGCGAAGGGTCCGCGACGATGACGCATTTGCCGCCGCCGAGCGGCAGCCCGGCAATGGCGTTTTTGTAGGTCATCCCTTTTGACAGGCGCAGCACGTCGGTCAGCGCCTCGTCGATGGTCACGTAGGGATACATGCGGCAGCCGCCGGCGGCTGGCCCCAACGCAGTGCTGTGGACGGCGATGATCCCGCGAAGCCCGGTCCGCTCCTCGTGGCAGAAAAGAACCTGTTCGTGATGATCGAACTCTGCGTGGGTAAACAACAGCCGTGGCCTAGGCGGGCAGGTACGCGATGGCGTCCACGTCTATGAGGTAATCAAGTGGCGGCTTTCCCTCAAATGCCATTCGGGCAGGCAGATAGCTGCTGAAGTACGTGCGGTAGACCTCGTTCATCGCCGGCCAGTCGCTCGCGTCGTGCAAGTGAATCGTGACCTTCACCAGATCGTCCATGGTGGCTCCGACGGCCGTGAGAATCGCCTTGATGCTTTCGAAGACCTGCCGGGTCTGGACAGCGATCTCACGAGCAACGACCTGGCCGGTCACGGGATCCACTGGCACGGTGCCGGAGATGAACAGGAAGTCGCCTGCACGTACAGCCTGCGAGTACGGTCCGACTGGTTTCACCGCCTTGTCGGTGAAGACCACCTGCTTGGACTTAGCCATAGAGCTCCCTCCTTGCTACCTTTCCGCTTCCATGCGATGGCGATGCTGTTCGCCAGAGCGACCGATCGTTCAGTATAGTAGGTGAGGTGATCGGAGCGATGTCGCGTGCCCACGCCTTGGGTCCCGCGCAGCAGTTGGGGCGTTCAATCCGCGCCCATCGTGAGGCGGCTCGGCTGTCGCTTGGAACGCTGGCTGCGAAGAGTGGGGTGTCGAAGGCTAACCTCTCGACCATTGAGGCGGGCGCGGGAAATCCGTCGCTGGAGACGCTATGGCGGCTAGCGGGGGCCCTGGGCTTGTCGCTCGGGGTGCTCTTGGGTGAGGCGGAGCCGCCACGCACTAGGTTGCTTCGCGCGGGCGAGGGTGCTCCCTTTGCGTCCGAGTCGGGGCTTGCCGGGGAGATGCTGTTGACGGAAGGGCGGTCGCATCGGACGGAGATCTTGGTGCTTGAGTTACCCGTCGCGAGTGATTACCGGTCGGGGCCGCACCAGGTCGGGACCGAGGAGTTCGTCCTGTGTATCGCCGGCACGCTCGAGATCGGCCCGATTGATCAAGAGCAGTTCCTGAGGCCGGGCGATTCCCTTTGGTTTCCAGCCGATCGCGACCACCGGTACGCGAGCCGTCGCGGCGCTCGTGGCCTGAGCGTGATCAGCTATCCGACTTTGAGGGAAGCGTGATGGGAGCGTCCACAATTCTGACCGAGCAGTGGAGGGAAATGGAGCAGCTCAAAAGGTCGCCGGTATTGGTTTCGCCGCAGACGGCCACCGTCTCGCACTACTAGCCCGGCGCGTCGACCGGATCCCAGGACATTCGGCGCGTGTTACCCCAAAGCGTGAACTGCCCTCTGACCACGCTTACCAGTGGAAGCCTCCAGCCGGCCTGACCCAGAAATGAGCGCCTTCTAGCGATAGCACTGACCACCGCGCTTTACTGGAAGACGCCCCAACTCCGGCCGTGTCACAGCTGTGTCACAGATTTTGGAAGAATTCGGGGCCGACAGGCGGGTTGAAGAGGGTTCCAGGCCCTCGTTTTGAACTCGCGCATCGCTATTAGGTGCGCAATAGCCACCTGACGCACGGGCCCGGTACCGTGCGTCGCCGAGGATTGGAAAATCCGACCGTTCTGACCTCAACTATCGTGCGGGGACTCGCGGGACGGCCGCAGTCGCGACAACACCGCCGTTGGCCGTGGCCGCACAAGCAATGCTCCCGTCAAGCCGGCAACGGCCAGCACGTCCATCGCCGCCGCGTACAAAAACGCGGCTTCATGGAAACCAATCCGAGTCACCATGTAACCGGCGATCACCGCCGGGATGGCGAAGGATAGGTAGGCGATCATGAAGATCGCTGCTAGAAGCGCCGCGCGCGCGGTTGGCGCCGCCAGCGCGACGAGCGAGCGAAGCACGCCGAGCCAGCCGATCCCGAAACCGACCCCGGTGACTGCAGTGGAGACAAAGAAGAGCCCCACTGAGGTGGTTGAAACGGCGACCACCGCAATGGTCAGCCCAGTCGTCATCGCGGCGCCGCCGACGATCATCGTCCGCCTGGGCGCCCACGTCTGCAGAGCGATGATCGCGACCGCGCCGACACCGCCGAGCACCGTGATCGTCGAGCCGCCGAGAAGCCGGTTCGTTGAAGAGCCGAGCTGCAGAATGAGGCTTGGGCCAAGCGATAGGTAGAAGCCGCCGACCGCCCAGCCGGCGATCAGGCTCGGGAGAGAGGCGACGAACTGCGTCCGCAGTCCCGCCTCCACACCGATTCGCGGCGCCAGGCTGAATCCAGGCTTCTTCTGCGCCGGCTCCGGCATCCGGAATGTTGCCGCCCCGAGGACGACGAGGCCCGCCACGATCAGCCAGTAGACGAGGTGGAGCGGATCTGGCAGGTACTGGACGACCGTCGCCGACACCAGCGCCCCGGCGGCCAGGCCTGCGATGGGGGTCGCTGCGTTCACAAGTGGCGCGAGGGGCTGCTGGCGACCGGATGGCTGCAGGTCAACCAGCGCCGCCGCGAGCGCACTCGTCACCAATCCGGTAGCGACGCCCTGCGTGATCCTCGCCACGAACAGCCATGTGACATCAGACGCGGCGACGAATGTCAGCATGCTTGCCAGCTCGATGGCGATCGCGCCGAGAATCACCGGCCGGCGCCCCGCGAAGTCCGACAGAGATCCCGTCAGCAGCAGCGCAACAAGCAAGGCCACCGCGTAGACGGCGAAGACCTCGGTGAGGGTGAGCGCCGAGAACTGCCACCTCGCCGCGTACATCCCGTAGAGCGGCGAGGGCGCCGCGGCAGCGAACAGGAACAGCCCCAGGGTCGCCGCTACGGTCCAGAAAGAGAACCGACGTCTCATTGCCTCTCTACGCTCACGGGCAGTCGATCAAACGGAAGCCCTCTTCAGGTCCTTACCCATGACGCGCTTGTAGCCGCCGCTGACCCAGTCAACGACGAGACGGCCGTATTCCTCCGCTGCTTGCTCCCACGCGAAGTGACCCGCGTCGAGCGGATGGATCTCGCTGCTCGGGAGCAGCTCATGGAGGTACTCGGCGTTCGACCACGGCACGAGGTCATCGTCGCGCCCAGCGACGATTTGAGTCGGCGTTTTGATCGTGGGCAGCAAGTCGCGCAAGACCGGGTTCTGTTCGGGGTAATGCCGCACGAACCGGGCAGACTCTGCGAAGCGTCCGAGGTCGTAGGCGCTGACATAGTCCTCGTGAACCTCGGGCTCGCTCGCAGCCGCGGCACCGCCCTCGACCGCGTAGCCGATGTTGGTCCTGGCATCCAGGCCTCGCACGACGTCCAGACTTGGCGCCTCGATGACGTCCTTCAGCGCACCGCCGGCGTCGATCGGGAAGCGGACTGCGCCGCCGCCGACGGTCAAACTCGTAACGCGATCTGGTGACTTCGCGGCAAGGAGGAGCGCAGCCGCAGTTCCGACATCCGGGCCAACGACATGCGGAGCGCCGAGGCCCCATTCCTCTACCAAGCGAGCAAGGAACTGGCCGCTGGCGTCGGGGGCGATCAGCTCTGGGCGCGTCTGGTCGGAGTGCCCAAAGCCGGGCATGTCAATGGCGACGACGCGCCCGAGGGTCTTCACCTGGTTCCAGATCCGCCGGAACGCCCAAAGGCTTTCCGGCCACGGGGCGAGCATCAGGAGGGTGGTGTCCGACTTTGCCTTGGTGTCCGCGTAGCGGACGCGCACCCCGTCGCAAACTCGGAAATAGGTGGTGATCGAAGCCGGCTCAGCGCTCATCTGACTTTTGCTCTCCTTTTGTCAGTTGCTTCACGAAACTAAGTGATGCTAGCAGAGCAAGTTGTTTCACGCAACTAACTATTTGTTACGCTGAGGCCGTGCTCAAGCGCGACTACCGAGGACAGGACTGCTCGATCGCCCGCGCCCTGGAGGTGGTCGGTGAGCGTTGGACGCTGCTGGTTCTCCGCGACGCGTTCCTTGGCTTCCATCGCTTTGAGGAGTTCCAGGAAAGCCTCGGAATCGCCCGCAACGTCCTCACCGCGCGCCTCAACCGCCTCGTCGAGGAGGGCCTCCTCGAGCGCGTCCGCTACACCGAACGGCCGGAACGCTATGAGTACCACCTGACCCAGAAGGGCTACGACCTCGACCTCGCGCTCGCCGGCTTCCGCCAATGGGGCGACACCTACATCAGCAAGACTCCGCCCCGCATCCTCCGCCGACGCTCCGACAAGAAGCGCGTGGTCGCCGCGTTCGTCCCGGAGGGGACGAAGACGCTCAAGCGCGGCGACTACGAGAATGTGCCGGCGCCGGGCCGATCGAGCCGCTACCCCAGGAGCGCGTGAACCATCTGCCTTGTAGCCGATCACCGCTCGGGCCATTTGATTTCGCGGACGACGGTGGATGGTGTCCGCTATGTCCTGAGACATGCGAACCCTAGAAGCGTCCGCTATGTGGTGACTCACACACCGGGCTCCCGACCAACGTCGGATTCAAAACCTGCAACCCCAATCGTTGACCACTACAGCCAGATGTGCTCTTCGGCTATGGCGCCGTCTTGCCACCTCGCCAATGTCACCATCCGACTGCCGTTCTCGAGCTCGCCTACCACGCAGGTCCAGTCGCCTGAGCCGAACCCGATCGGATGGGACTTGATCTGGACGGGCACGCCACCGGTGCTCTCGACGAACGCCTTCATCGCCTCGATGTGCGCACGAATGCCATGCGTCGAATCCTGCCCATGCACGTCCACGAGCACGTCATCCGTGTGGTAATGGGCGAAGACTCCCTCCCAGTCCGCTTGGTTCCAGCCCGCGAAGTCGAGCTCGTCCATCCGTTGAAGATTGCGCGCTACTGTTTCGTCGGCCACGACGGTTGTCTCCTTTCAGGTGATTCCTGGCGTCGCACTCGGGCGTGCTCGGCTTCTCGGTGTTGGCGGAGGAGTTCGAACGCGAGCGAACCGGGAGGCGCGGCCGCATCGGAACGGCTGGCATGGGCCACGATGCGTCCGCAATGGAGCGGTCTCCGGAAGTTCGCGGATAGGCGTTGAGTACCTCCTGGCGCAGTCGGTCGGCTACGCCGTCAGTGATTCGGCCTGCGTCGATGAAGACTCCCCTGTGCGTGAGGGATGTGAGCAGACCGCGCCGGTGAGCGATGCCGAGAGACGCGTGCAGTGCGATCGCCTCCCAAACTCGGTCGATGTCGCGTTCGGCGACTCTGTGACTTCGGAGTACGGCAGCGGCCAGATCGGCGCCTTCGACCTCGAAACGAGCCTCGCCTGTCGCGCGCTCACCGAGTCCAAGATCGTGCATGACGGTGGCACCGAAGAGGAGGTCCTCGTCGTAGTCGGCGTCATTCAGACAGCCCTCACGGTCGGCCAGCAGGCGGGCAAAGAGAAAGCTGCGGATGCTGTGATCGACGATCGGCCGGCTCACCGAGGAGCGCGCGATCGCGAGGCTCGCATCGGCAAGGGCCCCTGTAGGGAGCACGAGGACGTCGTTCATATGTCTCGAACATACGGACATCGCCCTCGAGGAAACAGTGGCCCGATGGACGCTTACCGCTATGATCGGGCCATGATGTCCAAGCACCCCCACCGCGTTGCTGTGCTCGCGCTACCGGCCGTCATCCCACTGGAGCTCGGGATCGCGGCGGAGATCTTCGGTCGCGACCCGCATTACCGCCTGACCGTCTGCGCTGAAGGTCGGTCTACGTCGCTCCCTGGTTCTGGGTTGACCGTCAATACCCCTGCGGGTCTAGAGGGACTCAAGCGCGCGGACACGGTGATCATTCCGGGATACGAAGACGTCGACGCAACCGTCTCGGCGGCGGTGCTCGACGCCATACGTGCGGCACACGCCCGGGGCGCCCGATTGGTATCGATCTGTACCGCCGCGTTTGCCCTCGCCGCGGCTGGTGTCCTCGACGACCGTCCCGCCACGACCCACTGGCGGTGGACCGCCGAGCTCCAGAGCCGCTACCCCAGGATCGACGTGTTGCCCAACCGCCTCTTCGTCGACGACGGCGACGTCCTCACGTCGGCTGGTGTGACCACAGGGATCGACTTGTCCCTCCACCTCATCCGGCGCGACTTCGGATCCGCAGCTGCCAACACACGAGCCCGCGGCCTCGTGGCTCCGCCACAGCGTCAAGGAGGGCAAGCGCAGTTCATCGAACGGCTCATGCCAGACGCGAGCGGCGATCAACTCGGCTCCCTTCGCGATTGGATGCTCGAAAACCTTGCACTTCCGCTCGACCTCGGCACGCTCGCGATGCGGGCACACGTGTCTCGACGGACGTTGAGCCGTCGGTTTCGCGAGGAGACGGGCGTTTCTCCGATGGCATGGCTCGCAGACGCACGCATCGATCGAGCGCGCGAGATATTGGAGACGACCACCGAGCCGGTCGAGAACATCGGTCGCCTGACGGGACTCGGCGCGCCGGTCTCTGTTCGAGCGGCCTTCCATCGGCGGATCGGCATCTCACCGAAGGAATACCGTGCTGTCTGGCGCGGATCGTCAAAGTCCGCAGCTGGGCGTGTCCCAGCAGGCGGTGGATAGGGCTGATCAGGACACAGGCCGGGGCACAGCCGGGGCCCAGATTCCAGGAACCCGGTGGCTCTAGGAGGACACGGACGGACACCAAGATGCGGCACTTTGAGTTCAGGCGGACATCTGGGGAGCCGCCGGGACTCTAGAGGACACGCAATCACGCCGGTTCGGGACCGTGAGGCCCCGGGTTCAAATCCCGGGCACCCGACCAAAACTTGATCGCAGTCACCCCAACATCTAGGCCATCGAGCTAGGTTTGACCCCAAGATATTGGGACCGATGTGTCGCGGAGCGCATTGGGCCCAACGGGATTTGAACTCGTGCATGTCATTCGCCGACGAGTCAGTTTCGCGTCGGCCCAATCGGAGGGTTGGTCGTGAATGGTGGAAGAACCGCGATTCGCAGCGTGGACGAGATCGAGAGCCTCGCATTACGCGGTGCATCGAAGGCCCCGGTGTCGTTCGTGGGGCCGACGTCCTTTAATAGCGATTGGCCGGCTCTCTCTTGTCGCGGGGGTCACAGATTCTCCAGCGACTCCGCAACCGACGGCGTCTGAAGACGACAGTTTTCTGCCGATCGGAACTGGTTCGATACAGGTTGATGGCCGCGCACATGCTTCGAGGCAGTGAACGCACGGTCCTCACCGGTCAGGACCGTGAGGCACCCCGGTTCGAAAGTCGGAGGCTATCGCGCTGACGGCTGAGAGGCGTTCGAGTCCCTCCCAGCCCGCAAAGGGCCCCCTATAGACTCCGTACGTGCCCCGTCGAAAGGTTGACTCAGGTGCCATTCGTGACGAACTGATGACCACGACGAACGGGGGCCGAGCGCACGATCTGCTACGAGATCTTCTCCGGGCGGAAACCACCGATTCAGTTCCAGTTCTCGTCGAATACGCCACGAGTGGTCCTTTGGATCACGTCCGGACGTACGCATGTGCGCGGCTTGTGGACCTACTACCGAAAGGTGACACGGCCTACGCCGGCTTTTTCGAAGCGGGGCTCTCCGACCCTCCCCTCACGTATTGGAGCATTCAGGGGCTTGTCCGCGTCTCGCGGGAGTCCAGCTTTCCAGCGCTTACTCAGTTCGCGCTGAACGCGACCCATAGGGTTGAAGATCGTGGGAAGGCGATTCGCGAGATGGCTCTTCTCAGCGGCCAACGTTTCATAAAAGGCCTACCGACCGACCCAGGACATTGGAAAGTGACGGACCTGCCGCTAAAGGAGTTGGGGGACTGGGCGACCGCTGGGTTTCCACTCGGCCCAGGCTTCGCTGCTCCTGAAAGGCAAGGGAGGCTGGACGCTCCGGAGAGCCGCTTGGACCGTGTCGCGAGCCAGCTCGATGCGAAGCTCGCGAAGCTGCGCAAGGCGAATCAGGATCCGGTGAATCCAAGCAATTGGCTCGTGCCCGCGCCGGAGGCTGATCTAGCGGCGATTCAGGCGCGATGGAGCCTCCCATCTACGTATGTCCAGTTCCTTCGCGATTTTTCACCGCTCAGAGTTCAGATTGTCAGTCGAAGGTATTTTCAGGGCCTCGATCTATATGGAGCTGCGGATTTGCTCGCTGCCCAACACGGATATTCGTTCAATCCACTGACCGGAGAAGTCATTGACAGCTGGCCCCCTGCGTACGTGGTGATCGCCAGCCACGCTGGAGATCCGTTTGTGCTCGATCTGTCGCAAGACAGGACCGACGATGCGCCGGTCCTGTCCGCCCGCCATGGGCAAGGAAGCTGGGACTTCGCGCAGGACGCGCCCGCCTTCCTCACGTTTCTCGAGCGGCTAAGCCGCTAAATCAGACGGGGGCTCCGGGCGAATTACGGGGCGCTAGTCCATCGTGGCCAACGTCGAGAAGCCTTACTCGGGACTGGCAGTACGCTGCTCAATCTCGGATGTCGCGGCCGCGATCAGAACCGAGCCGCCCGACCGGCTCTGGAGCACGGCCCAATCCACGCCGCTCGGGCCAGCCAATTGGCGGACCAAGTCCTCGAACTGTCCGTCGCTTAGGTCGAGAAAGTCGTGTGGTTGCGTTGTCCGGTTAGTTCTCCCCGGCATTCGTTCAGTCTAGAGACGTGGACGCGCTCGACTCTGCCTTATGACGCCGCGCCGATACCCGCCGGTATTAGGCTCACTCGAGTGGATGCACTCGGGGTCGATCGTGAGCTACGAGCAAAGGTCTGGCCGTTACTCCGACGTCACGGTTTCCAAAGGCGGGCCTCGCGCATCGCATGGCGCTATACGGAGGGTGTGGATCTAGTGGAGATTTCATCGGTTGGCAGTTCGTGGGAGGCAGTTGGCTCCACGTCCTTCTCGATAAGCGCCCGGGTTGCGGCGATGCCCGCATTCGTTAAGGCACCAAAGCAAATGCCTGAACGGGACGGTGAGCCGCGCCCACACTACTGGCACTGTCAGCTGCAATGGGGACTTCGGAAGTCCCTCAGTCAGCCTTGGTTTCACCCCTTCGCGGAGCCAGCGAGGGACCTGCCTCCGAGTTTCGCGCTTCACCGGGAAGGCCTGAAGCAAGTGCTCCGGCGAGACATCCACGACAGGCCCGATATCTGGTTCATCAAGGAAGACGGCTCCAACATCGACGAGGTGATGGATGACCTAATCGATGCTATCGAAGGGGAAGGCCTGGCGGTGCTTGCGCGGTTCCATGATCCGAATGCAGTGATCAAGATGGCGCTGGCGGGAGAGCTCGGATCACGCCCACCGTCTCCTGCTTCGAACGAACTAGTTCGAGCCGCCCGGGACTTCCTTGCCGCCAGCCCCGATCGGCTCGGCCGCTAGTCCGACCCCACACCTGACCACGTAGCTCCTCGCAATCGACGCGCGGCCAATGTGTCGCCATTACTGCGGCCGCGGTTGGGTGCTCGACTCGAAGTACGGCAATCGTCGTCCACCACCTGACAAGCTTTGCGACCCGCAGGACTCCATAGAACCATTGGCGGGCGCGGGCTAGACGCCGGCGCCGGCCTGTTAAAGCCGGTCGCAGTGGATCCTAATGAGGTCGAGGACGCCGATGTGGAGTTCAATTCGAGCGTTCAAATAGTGTCCCCTCCCCCCGACCAATCCAACATCAGTCTTGTCCAGGCAAGCCTCTATTCCCCCGTGCGCGTTTATCTTGAAGCTGTGACAGCAGGCCTTGTGTCGGACTCGGCCGGATCCCGATTTGCTTCGGCCTCACCAGAGTGCAAGCGGGCGCTCACCAACCTGAGCAGGTGAAAGGCGTTCAGGCCGAGGACCGGTACAGCCGTTCTGCGACGAACACATGGATGCGGCTCAGTGCGATAGCCCTCTTCGTTGGTGGGCTGCTCCAGGTGCCCGCAACAGCGTTCGACCCCGATCTTTACGACCCTCGAGCTCTTTTCAATCCGGCGGAGACTCCAGCGCACGCAGTCTTTTGGATCGCCTATCTCCTGATCACAGTGGGCTTACCTGCCGCCTATTTCATTCACATAGGCAAATTTGGATGGCTAGGAACGGTGGGCTTCCTCCTTGCGCTGGCCGGCTCGGCCATGACGGCAAGCGTCTCCCTGCTGGACGGCTTTGCGCTGCCTCTCATTGCCGCTTCGCACCCGACTGAAGCTGCACCACTCGCACTTGTGGGGCCGGGCGGTGCAGCTGCCGGACTCATGCCGGCGTTGCTGGCTACCGCCGTAACTTTCTTTCCGGGTTACGTGATGTTCGGAATTGCAATGACTCGGGCAGCGGTGATCCAGGCCTGGGCGGGTTGGCTCCTGGTGACGGGCGCCCTGTTCACGCTCACAGCCTTTGCAGCTCCGGCGGGCCGCATACCTACCATCATCGGCTCGGTACTCCTGGCGGCTGCTTTTGTCAGTCTCAGCCGCGCCCTCTGGTCACGCCGCCAGCCATCTCGGCTTTAGAAACAACCTTGAACGACATCGGCCTGGGTGGCGACTGAGATGCGAACAACTCTCAGCGGCGGAGGATGACCCCCGTCGTCGAGCCCGTAAGCACCTCCTTGGCGTGCTGGTTCGTGCACCGGATGTCGAACTCGACGTAGGTGCGGTCGCCGCGATCCTGCACCTTCGCCGCCCGGCAGTCGCACAGGATCTCATCGCCGGTGAAGACCGGGCGATGAAATCGGTAGCTCATTGTCTGGGCCAAGTAATCGATATCGCCTCCGAGCTTCGTTGGAATGGTCGCGGTCAGCAACCCGTGGACGAGCAGCCGGCCGTCCTCGCCCGCCTCGACGTGGTGGATACCGCGGTCGCGTGAGACGTCGGCGAAAGCGCGTACGTCATCGATGGTGAATGTGCGCGTGTAGCTGAAGCTCTCGCCCTCATTAGGGACGGCCACCTGCGAAGAGTAGCTGACAACTGGGGCGACACCCGATACGGTAGAGGAGCGAGCGCCGCGACCCCCGGGTGCGGAATTCCAAGGCCGTTAGCCTCCACGAAACCGAGGGCGATTCAATTCAGTGACGGGCCCATTTTTGGAGTGGGGGGTCACAGAGGTCTTAGAGATCCAGCAACCTCACCGGTAGCCCACGGGCGCGGCTCTATCCATCGAACTGGAGCGTCTCGCCTTCGCCAGGCAAGCTACATCTTCCCAGTCACCGGTCATGCCTCGCCATCCGCGGCAACCCCGTAACGTGGACGTCGTAGGCAAGCGGCAGCTACGCGAACCTGACCGGACGGACTAACGCAGGAGGGCACCGTGTCGCATATTCGACGCTTCGACCACGTCGGCATCACGGTCGGGGACCTCGACGCGGTGACGGCGTTCTTCGTCGGGCTTGGCCTCGAGGTTGAGGGCAGGATGTTCATGGAAGGCGAGTTCGTTGACACCGTCATTGGCATACCGAACTCCCGTTCCGAGATCGTCACGCTGCGGCCGCCCGACGGAGGAACCGCGCTGGA
>Ga0137409_10003751_pt1 | contig 16048 bp, 13 predicted proteins | sample CZODoug1_16funga_FD_122059 | JGI IMG/M metagenome (GOLD analysis project Ga0137409, IMG submission 122059) | Vadose zone soil fungal communities from Angelo Coast Range Reserve, California, USA - CZODoug1_16fungal (Hybrid Assembly) | ecosystem: Environmental > Terrestrial > Soil > Vadose zone... | reverse complement strand
TGTCTTTCTCGGTGCGCGCCGGAGAGGTCCACGCCGTCGTCGGAGAGAACGGTGCGGGCAAGTCCACCTTGATGGCCGTGGCCGCCGGCGCGCTAGTGGCCGAGGAGGGACAGGTCGCCATCAACGGCACGAGGTCGAGTGGTGACACCGAACGAGCGCGCTCGCTCGGCCTGGCAATCGTGCGGCAGGAGCCTGCGCTCATGCCGCACCTGACGGTCGCCGAGAACCTCTACCTCGGCGTTCCACCCGCGCAGCGACCCTCGCTCTTCCACATCTCGAGGTGGGCGCTCGACCTCCTGCTCCAGTGGAGCCCGGACGTCGGCATCGACGTGGACGACCGCGTCGAGAGCCTGGGGCCACAGCAGCGATTCATCGTCGAGATCGTCAAGGCGCTGGCCTCGACGCCGAAGGTCCTGGTTCTGGACGAGCCGACGGAGCACTTGCTCGCAGATGACGTCGCTCGTCTCTTTGCACGCATCCGGCAGATCGCGGCCTCCGGTTGCGCCGTCGTCTACATCTCGCACCGCATCCGAGAGGTCCGATCGATCGCGGAGCGCCTCACGGTGCTGCGTGACGGGCAAGGAAAGGGTACGTACAACGTCCCCGACCTGAGCGAGCACCAGATCGTCGCGCTGATCGTCGGTTCCGAGATCGATCGCGAGTTTCCACCGAAGCAGCGCGAAGTCTCGCCGGCCGTTGTCCTCGATGTCGAGGGTCTGAGCGGACCGTCCTTCTCCAAGGTCGATGCCCAGGTCCGCCGCGGCGAAATCATCGGCTTGGCCGGGATCGACGGCAATGGCCAGCGCGAGTTCATGCGTGCCCTCGCCGGCATCGGACGCAGTCACGGCGTCGTGAAGATCAACGGCGAGCGGGTCGTGGTTCGCGGAACGCACCGCTCGGCGTCTGCCGGCATCAGCTACCTGCCAGGCGATCGACACCGCGAGGGCATCTTCCCGGAGCTGTCGGTACGCGAGAACTTCGCCGTCCGCTGCCTGCGCGTGGATGCGCTGATGGGGTTCGTCAACCGCGACAGCGAACATCAGCGCGCGCGCAACGCCGTCGCCGAATTCGCGGTCAAGACTCCGTCGGTGGAGACACCGATCCGCTCGCTGTCTGGCGGCAACCAGCAGAAGCTGGTCCTCGCCAGCGTCCTGGCCGCAGCGCCCAGCGTACTGCTGGTCGACGAGCCGACCCAAGGTGTCGACATCGGCGCACGCAGCGAGATCTACAAGGTGCTGCGCCAGACGGCGGACAAAGGCACTGCCATCGTCGTGCTCTCGTCCGATGCGCATGAAGTCGCGGGACTTTGCGACCGCGTCCTGATCTTCTCCCGCGGGCAGGTCGTCGCACAGCTCAGCGGCGATGCAGTGGCCGAGGCGAACATCACCTCGACGGTGCTGACCGCCACGACGCAGCGCGACCAGTTCCACGAAAGCGGCTCGAACCTCTGGAAGTGGGCCTCGGGCAACAGCGCCCCGCTCGTCATGCTCGCGTTCGCTGTCTGCGCGCTGGGCCTCTATACGGCTCAGGCGAACCCGAACTATCTCTCGACACGCAACCTGTCGGGGATCCTGGCCCTCGTCGCCACCCTCGCACTTGTCTCGTACGGGCAGCAAATCGTCATGCTGGTCGGCGGAATCGATCTGTCAGTCGGTCCGTTGATGGGACTGCTGGTGGTGGTCCAGTCGTACTTCAACAACGACGGCGCATCGCTGGGCGCCCATTGGGCAGGATGGTTGGTCGTGGTGGCTGTCGCATTGGCGGTCGGCTTGCTCAACTGGCTGCTCATCGACCCGTTGCGCCTGCACCCGATGGTCGCAACACTGACCACGTCGATGGCCATCCAAGCCACAGCGCTGTTGTTGCGCCCGATTCCGGGCGGCATCTTCGACGATGCGGTCGTCGACACGATTGCCACCAATGTGGGCATTGTCCCGTTGACGGCCCTCATCGCCATCGGACTTGGATTGGTGCTCGAGCTGGCCCTGTATCGGTCGCGACTTGGCCTCGTGTTGCGCGGGGTCGGTTCGCGCACCGAAGCGGCACGAGTGGCCGGCGCACACCCGCGCAGGACGATGCTGCTCGCCTACGTCGGCTGCTCGCTGCTTGCCGCCGTCGCGGCCGTGCCGCTGATGGCACAGGTCGGCTCCGGCGATGCGAACGCCGGCGCGAGTTTCACGCTCGCGAGCGTGGCGGCGGTCGTCATCGGCGGCGCGAGCCTGTTCGGCGGACGCGGCTCGTTCGTCGGGGCACTGCTCGGCGCGCTGCTCATCACGCAGGTCAACGTGGTGACCTCGTTTCTGGACATCGGCGATGCCTGGCAGGCGTATCTGCTGGGCGGAATGATCCTCGCATCGGTCGCTCTTTATTCGAAGAGCAGAGAGATGGCGGCAGCGCGATGAAAACCGTCAAGGCGAGCGCACCGAGCAGGAAATGCCATACGACGACCAGCACGGTGTTGTGCACCAGGTAGAGGCTGTAGCTGTACGACGCGACGAAGGCGCAGGCGCCGCGTATCGCGCCGGGCAGCGTACGCAGCCCGTCCATCATCGACACGCTCGCGAGGATGAGCATCGCCTCGCACAAGACCATTCCCAGATCCTGGAAGTTCCAGCCGATCTTGAAGCCGCGGCCGAGAAGGCACACGCCGGCCGCCAGAAATACGATCGCTCCGATCTGCAATTTGTACGCGCTGCGATGCCAGGCGCCGACCCACACATACGCGCCGACGGCGCCGACCACGAGCGCGGTGGTGAGATAGGCCGCCAGCACCATGTGCACCAGACGGTAGGGAAACGACGGATTGAAAATCACCTTGAACCAGTCGGCGGCGACGAACTGCCCGTCGGCATTGACGGCGTAGCCGGTCGGGGTCTGCATCCAGGAATTGGCGGAGAGAATCCAGAAGGCCGATATCAGCGTGCCGACGGCCACCATCAAGGTCGCGAGGAAATGCAGTTTGTGACCGACCCGCTCCAGGCCGAACAGCATCACGCCGAGGAAGCCCGCTTCGAGGAAGAAGGCGGTGAGCACCTCATAGGCCATCAGCGGGCCGATCACGGGGCCGGTCTTGTCCGAAAACGCCGACCAGTTGGTGCCGAACTGGTAGGACATCACGATGCCCGACACGACGCCCATGCCGAAAGCGACGGCGAAAATCTTCAGCCAATAATTGAACAAATTGATGAAAACTTCGCGCCCGGTCCACAGCCAGAGCGCTTCGAGCACCGCGAGATAGCTTGCAAGTCCGATCGAGAACGCGGGAAACACGATGTGAAACGACATCGTGAACGCGAACTGCGCCCGCGCCAGCACCACGGCATCCCAGCCCTCGAACATCGGCATCACCCATCGCGATTAGGTGCCGATGTTATCATGCGGAGTCTGCCGAGGGTACCGCGCAGTTCGCAGAACCGCTCAGCTATCGACGTTGAGCAGCCGCGCGATGGTGCGGTCGATCTGCTCGTACTGGCCTTCGCCGTCGTGCTGGAACACGATTTTTCCGCTTTGATCGACAATGTACTGCGCCGGCCAATACTGGTTGCGGTAGGCGTTCCAGGTCTGCGAGTCGTTGTCCTGCGCGACCGGATAGGTGATGCCATGCCGCTTCAGCGCGGCCTGCACGTTGGACGCCGATCGTTCGAACGGGAACTCCGGGGTGTGGACGCCGACGACGACGAGGCCGCGGTCTTTGTATTTGGCATAGAGCTCGGTGACGCGGGGCAGGGTGTTGACGCAATTGACGCAGCCGTAGGTCCAGAAATCCACCAGCACCACCTTGCCGCGCAAGTTGGCCATCGTGAGCGGAGCGGAATTGAACCAGTTGTTGATGCCGGCGAAATCGGGCGCCGTGCCTTGTACCGCGGCGACCGCGAACGGAGCCGGCTGGTCGCGCGCGATCTCGCCGGCGACGCCGGGCAGGGATGTGCCGATCAGGCAGAGGGCCGCCACGGTGGCGGATGTGGCGAGCGATCGTATGGTCATGGAAGTTTCCTTCGGTCGCGGGTTGATTACAGGCCGATCTGGCCGTTCGGGTAGAATCCTGTCAGCCACGCCACGATCAGCGTGTCATATTGAAAGTAGGACGCGATCGCGAAGGCGATCACGATGACGCCAAACCCCTGCTGCAGCCTGGGCGAGATTCGCGCGATGCTGCGAACGCGGGTGGTGACGGCCTGTCCGCCATAGGCAATCGCCAGCATCGGAATAGCCGCGCCGATGGCATAGACGACGAGCAGCAAGCTCGCCCATGCGCTGTCTTTGGACGTCGCGACGATGGTGAGGATCGAGCCGAGCACCGGTCCGGCGCAGGGCGTCCAGACCAGGCCCAGGGTGGTGCCAAGTACAAAGCCGCCGATGTTGCCCTGGCGGGACGCGGTGCTGTCCGTGGAACTGCTGTTGGTGAGCCCGCCGATCCGGACCGTAAGCCATTCGAACGGCGTCGGCCAGATCATGAGCAAGCCAAAGCCGAGCAGCAGGACAGCCGCGCCGGTGCGCAGCACATTCGGATCGAAGTCGAAAATGCGGGTGATCGCGCTCAGCAACAATGCGACCGCGGAAAACGACATCACAAAGCCGAGCGCGATCATCGCCGGGCGCACTTTGCTGGTATGGCCGACCGATGCGCCAAGCAGTATCGGCAGCACCGGCAGCGTGCAGGGCGCGGCGATGGTGACGACGCCGGCGAGTAGCGCGAGAACGAGATTGAACATCTGACAGGACCCATCGAACGATCTCGGTGGGGCCTTGCGGTCACACGAGAACTCCTGATGGTGCTTCGGGACGCCGGGGCGGCGCGTTACGTGAGGCGCATTTTGGCCGCGTCACTAGTTCGTGAGGCTCGCGGCACTGGGCGTGATCAACGCCCCAGGCAGCCCGCAAAAACAGAGCGACCCGGAGGGGGGCATCCCATCCGGGTCGTTGGAGGTACTTGGGAGGTTAGAAGATTGGTCGGTTAGAAGATCGGTTGGTTAGAAAACTTGGTCGGTTAGAAAAATTGGGTCAGCGGATCACACAGACCTCGCTGGGATTCTGGTTCGTGCAATCGACCACCTGCTGGCGCACCAACATCGAACCGGAATCGCGCTGGGCGCGCGGTGCGGCGTTCTGGGCGGACAGCGAGGCCAGGGTGCAGATCGCGCCGAGCGGAATGATGAAGAAGCGGAAGGACGGTTTCAGCATGTTCTCACTCCTCTTTGGCTCGTGTTCGGCCTTGGTGATTGCGGGTGTAGCAGCCGAGGTTTTCGCAGTGATGTCGTGAATTGTTTCAATTGTTTCGTGGACGGCAACTATTTCGCAAAACCGGCATTCTGTTCCTGCGACCCAATCTAACCATTAACATATTGAAACAATTGTATTTTCTAAGCCGCAAGGCTGTCGACGCCGGCTACTTTGAGCAGGTCGGCGAGCTGCTTGCGGGCATAAAACATCCTGGTCTTCACCGTGCTCTGGGGAATTCCGATGATCGCGCCGGCCTCTTCGACCGACTTCTCATGGTAATAAACCAGATTGATGATCTCGCGGTGGGCCGGCGACAGCTTGGCTACGCAGGCGCGCAAGATGGCGCTGGTATTGTTGCGGTCCAGTGAGGCTTCGGGCGTGTCCGCCTCGTCGGCGATTTCAAGAACATCTTCCTGGTCGATGTCCTCATGCCGGCGCTGACGCAGCGCAGTCAGCGCCTTGAAACGAGCGATCGACAGCAGCCAGGTGGAAACCTGGGAACGGCCTTCGAACTGGCTGGCGGTGCGCCACACGTCCAGGAAGACCTGGCTGACGAGATCTTCCGCCATGGTGGTATCGCGCACGATGCGCAGGACGAAGCGATAGATCCGCACATTGTGACGGGAATAGAGGGTATGCATCGCGGTCCGGCCACCAACGGCAATGCTTTCCAGCAGCATTTCATCCGAGGTCGCCTGGGCAGCGACGATGCCTTGGCGTGCTGCGGCGTTGATAGCAATGACGTTCTGCATGACAGGCTCCCAATAATCGCCGCTTGGCGGCGCCTCGTTGGGCAAAGTGATAGTCAGCCAACGTTTCGGGACGTCTGCACGAAAGGGGGAAAATGGTTTCATGCCCGGGAGAATTGTTTCGTCGGGGCGTCTGCGACGAAACATTCGACCCGGAAAGGCCAGCAATTTGAATTAGATGATTTTGAATGGGTCTAAATCGGTTCTATCCGGGCGACCGGGAACAATTTCGCCCCTCGGGGACAGCGACGCCAAGTCGAAAAGCCTGGCCGCTCAGGGGCTCTGGCGGGGCTTTATTTGCGCTCTTCGGCACATGCCTGAAAACAATATTCGCGACCGGGGCGATCGGTCCGAAAGGATTCAATGAATCCGCCCTGCCGCTGCGTCACAAAAATCGTCTTTCCGTCATGGCCGCCGAAAGCGAGGTTGGTCGGCTCCTTTGCGGTGAGCTTTATCTCGCGCGTCAGTTTCCCTTGCGGGGTCAGCACCGCGATGGTGCCCTTCAGGATCCGCGCGACAAATAGATTGCCTTCGGTGTCGGTGCGCAGGCCGTCGATGCCAAAGTCGTCGAACCGCTTCACGAGAGGCCTGGTTCGTTTGAAAGCAGTCATGATCCCCAGCGATTGCATGACTTCGGTAACACTGCCTTGTTATGAAAAATCAGATCCACAATCCATATCCGGTTCAGGATGCCAATCGTCATGACGAATCTCGTTATCAAGACCTCGACGGCCCTCTTTCTGCTCGCAACCCTCGGCCAATCCGCGGCATCGGCCGCGCCGACCAACGTGACAGGGTCGGCTGCGCTGGCGGTGGCCGCGGTGGTGGCTCAGAATTCGCCCCTTTTGAGCGCTGACGAGAAAAAGCTGATCGCGGGCCTGTTCGACGGCGGCGCCAAGGCAGATGCTAAGGCCGGCGACGCGCCCAAGAAGAAGTTGTCGATCATGGCTGACTCGATTCTGTGCAAGGCGAGCAATGTCGACCTCACCGCACGGAGCTGCGAGATCATCTTCAAGACCGGCAAACGTGCTTCCTTCAAAGGCCGCAAAGCCAACGAAGTCTTTGCGACGTTGGCGATGGCGGGCGTCACGCCGGAAGGTGCGGCGGGCTCGATGATCGAAAACGTCTCGAAATTGAATTGCACGCTCGATCCGGGCGCAATCAACGACAAATCCGGCGGCGGAGCGGAGTGTTCGTTCCGGACAGGAGAGTAACGAGGGCGGCAGGCGATCAGCCAACCTGACGATGGCCCATCGTAAATCTCAAACAGGTTGCCGGATCTGCCGGTCCGGATATCAGGCCTTTTCGCCGGTGGGCGAGAACAGATAGCCGCCGCCCCGGATGGTGCGGATCACCGCGGGCTTGGTCGGATCGATCTCGATCTTGCGCCGGATTCGCATGATCCGCAGGTCGACGGCGCGATCGAAGGCCTCGGCGTCGCGTGCATTGGCCAGTTCCAGCAGCCGCTCGCGTGACAGCACCCGTTTCGGATTGGCCGCGAAAACCTTGAGCAATCCGAATTCGGAAGCGGTCAGTGGATGTTCGTTACCCTCGTCGTCGCGCAGCGCCTGCGCCTCGAGATCGAGCCACTTCGTTCCGAACCGCACCAACTGATCTTTCGCAGCCTTGGCAGCAGCGGTTTCCGGCGTGGCCGCCGGTGCCCTGACCGGCGCACTGCGCCGCAGCACCGAACGAATCCGCGCCATCAATTCGCGCAACTCGCAGGGCTTCGCGATGTAGTCGTCGGCGCCGAGCTCAAGCCCGACGACACGGTCGATCGGGCTTGCGGTCGCCGTCAGCATGATGACCGGGACATTGGTGCGGCTCTTCAGGTCGCGGATGATCGAAAGCCCGTCTTCCTCGGGCATGTTCAGATCGAGCACCACGAGATCGGGCACGTTGGTTTCGATCGCGCCACGCAGGCTCTTGCCGCCATCGCAAAGCGTTACGGCGAAACCGTGCATCTTGAGGTACTCGCCGACCATCTCGCGGGCCGGCGCCTCGTCATCGACAATGATAATATGAGGGCTTTGGGTCATGAAATCTCTGTTGCGGGCAATATGACGGTGAAGGTCGATCCCTGTCCGGGCCCCTCGCTGTTCGCGGCCACTTCGCCGCCATGCATGTCGATAATGCGCTTGACGATCGAAAGGCCGAGGCCGGTCGAGCTTTCACCGGCGGTGGGCTTGGCAGAGAGCCGCTGGAAGCGGCCGAACAACCGTCCGAGATCCTCGGGAGACAGCCCGGCGCCTTCGTCGGCGATGCGGATGATGGTGCTCTTCTGCTCGTGACTGACCACCACCGCGATCTTGCCGCCGATCGGGCTGTATTTGATGGCGTTGCTGATGAGATTGTCGATCGCCTCACGCATCCGGTCGGCATCGCACATGGTGACGAAATTCGGCGGCGCGGACACGGTGATGGTCTGCTGCTTGTTGACGGCCAAAGGCTGGTTGGCGTCCGCGACCTCGCTGACCAGGCCTGCGATATCGACCGGCTCGCGGCGTATCGTGATGTCGAAGGCGTCGGCCATCGCGTCCGAAATCAGATGGTCGACCATCGATGTCAGGCGTCTTGTTGCATCGCGGATGTGCTCGACCTGAGCGGTGACGCTTTCCTTGGAAGAGCTGGCGCTGATCAGTTCCGTCAGCATTTCGGTGCGGCCGAGGATCACGCCGAGCGGGTTCTTCAGATCATGCGCGACGGTGCCGAGAATTTCGTTCTTGAAGCCGTTGGCGCGCTGCAGCCGCAGCCATTGCGAGGACAGCCTGCGGTTGGCCTGCATCAGCGCCCGGGTGCGCTGGGCAACGCGGTCCTCGAGCTGGGTGTTGGCCTCGTGCAGTTGCTGATAGAGAATGACGTTATCGAACGCGATCGAAAGCCGGCTGCCGAAAATTTCGACCAGCGATCGGTCGGTATCGGAAAGCGGGCGCTCCGCCTGCAGCAGCACCACGACTTCCCGTCCGCTGCCGGTGCGCAGATAGAGAACGGTGCGGTGATCTGCGAATTCATTCTTGCGGCGCTGGAATGCCGCTTCCACCATCTGCCGCAAGTCCGGATCGAGCGATCGCGATCCGGCCGAACCGATAAAGCGGCTGTAGCAGCCCGATCCGGCGAGCACGGAAAAATCGTTGCCGGAAGCGCCGCCGTCGCGCAGCACCAGGATGCCGGCGCAATCGACATTGAGAAGCGACGCGATCTGCGTCAGCACGCCTTCGGCCAGCCGTTGCATCGATCTGAAATCGTACAGGGTCGAGGCGGCGTCGATGATGATTTCCAGCCCGCGCCGGGTTTGAACCATGCGCTCGAGCTGCTGATAACTGCGCAGCGCCGCGGTCAGCGAAGTGAACAGCTTGTCGGCGGTCAGCTCGGTCTTCGCCTTGTAGTCGTTGATATCGTACTGGACGATCACGCGGCGCTCGGGCGCCTGTCCGGGCTGACCGGTGCGCAGGATGATGCGAACGGTCTCGTTCTTGATCTCGTTGCGGATGTACTCGACGAGATCGAGGCCGGCGGCGTCGGTCTCCATGATGACGTCGAGCAGCACGGCGGCGATGTCGGGATGCGCATGCATCAATTTCCGGCCTTCGGCCGCCGAATAGGCCGAAAGGATTTCGAGCGACTGCCCGTTGAGATTGTAGTCGCTCAGCGCGAATCGGGTGCCTTCGTGCACGGCCTGATCGTCGTCGATGACGGCGACCTTCCATTTGCGCGCGGTCGATGCCTCCGGAGCGGCTCCGGAATCGTCGATCAGGTGGAGGACATCGTCCTGTTCGGCCATTGAGGGGTCCCGTCGGTTGCTGAATCGGTGTTTGCGGAGCCGCCTTTGGCGGTCCTCGGCATGATAATGCGAAATGTGGTGCCTTGTCCCAGTCTTGAATCCAGCATCATCCGGCCGCCGAGTTGCTGGGTGACGAGATTATAGACAATGTGCAGGCCCAATCCGGTGCCGCCCTCGTTGCGGCGCGTGGTAAAGAACGGGTCGAACGCCTGCCGCTGCACGTCCGGCGTCATTCCGGCCCCGTTGTCGGCAAAGATGATCTCGACGTCATCGTTGCCGCGGGGTTTCGCTGAAATCGAGATTTTGCCGGAACGCCCGTCGGCGAAGGCATGGTTCGCGGCGTTGAGGAACAGATTCGTCAGAATCTGCCCATAGGAACCGGGGTAACCGTCGATGACGAGGCCTTCCGGCACATCGACCGACAGCGCGATCGCCGCCCTTTTCAAAACCGGCCGCAGGCTGGCGATGATCTGGTCGGTGGCTTCGCTCAGACTGAATTGCCGGCGTTCGGCATGCGAGCGGTCCACCGCGACCTGCTTGAAGGACTGAATCAGTTCACCGGCGCGGTGCAGGTTCGCCACCAATTGTTGGGCGGCGTCGCGCGAAGTCCGAACGAATTCCTCCAATTGAGACTTGCGCAACCGGCTGTCGGATTTCAGCTCGGCCTCGAACATTTCCGCCCGCCGCGCGAAACTGGATGCCACCGTGAGGCTGATCCCGATCGGATTGTTCACTTCATGGGCAACCCCGGCGACCAGACCGCCGAGCGCCGCCAGACGTTCGGCGTCGATCAGGTTTTGCTGCGCGGCGTTGAGTTCGAGCAGGGCGCCCTCGGCTTTCTCCTTCGATGCGCGCAACTCGTCTTCGGTTTTGCGCTTGGCGATAGCGTTTTCGCGGAACACCTCCACCGCGCGCGCCATCGCGCCGACCTCGTCCCTGGCTTTTGTTCCCTGCACGCGGCGGTCGTAATCGCCCGAGGTGATCGCGTGCATCGCCGCCATGATCTGCTGCAGGGGGAGCCGGATGCTGAGCGCGATCAGGACCCCGGCGGTAAGGATGATGCCGAGAAAGATCACCGCGATGGACAGCACCCTGCGGGAGATATCGCCCAGCGTCCGGTCGAACGTCTCCTGTGCCTTCTGCTCGCGCTGCCGCATCTTGACCGACAGTTCATCGATGGCGCCGATGGCTTCGGCCTGGCTGGCGTCGATACTATTGCGCAACAGTTCGGTCCGGCTTGCGAGTTGCTCCGATAGCTTCCCCAGGCCTTCCCGCAGCGCCACCGTCCGCGTCTGCAATCGCTGCAGGGCCATGCGTTGCAGGTCGTTGTCGGCGAGGTCCGACATCACGGGGATGGTCTTCTCGATCGTCTCGGTGTTGCGGCTCGCCTCTTCGGCGGATGCGCTCGCCAGCGAAAGATAATAGGCGTTGGCGGCGACCAGCATGGCGGTAAACGCCTCGCGGGATTTTCCAAGCGACGGCCAGATCAGCGCGTCGCGGTGCCCGGTTGCGCCCTCGATGATCGAGTAAAGCCCGGCCATGTCCCGGGCCGGGGTCAAGACCTGGTCCTCGTAGGTCTTCGAAATGGTCGCCTGGACGCCGCGCAGTTCGCCGAAGCCGTTGAGGAAACGTTCGGTGACGCGCTCAAGCTCTTCCACCGATCCCGACAGCATCGGGTCGGTCGACGCGCGCGTGGTGAGCGTGCCGAGCACCGCCTCGCGCAGCAGCAATATCTCCGCGAACAATTCGGGGCTCGGCTGATTGATGTAGCGGTGGATCAGGTTCTGCAGGCGGCTGGTTTCGCTCTCCAGCAGCGCCAGAATCTTGTCGGACTCGCGAACCTGCCGGACGTCATCCCAGGCCGAACCGAGCACCTGGGCGCCGTTCCAGATCATCGCGGCCAGCACCACGACGACCGCCGAGTTCAGCGCGGCAATCGACAGGATGCGCCAGCGGATCGGCACCGCGCGGAGCAGCCCGACGATGCGAAAACGTCCGCGCGCGGCAAAGCCGGCCGGCCGTTCCATAGCTTCGTCGCGCCGGGGTGTTGCCAAGGCCAATTCACTCTACCTTGCGAATTCGTTCGATCAGTTCCGCGACGGCGGGATCGCGCCGCGCTTTTGCGTAGATTCCGCCCATCGCGACTTCGAATGGTTGGCGGTCGAAGTCCGTCACGATCTTTATGCCCGCGGCTTCCGCCTGCCGGCGCGACTGTTGCTCGAGATCCTTCCACTTCTCATGCATGAAGTGACTGGACCTTATCGCGGACTCGCGAAAGATCTTGCGGTCCTCGGCCGACAGGCTTTCCCAGGCTTTGTGCGACATGACCAGCACTTCCGGCGACATCGTGTGTTCGGTCAGGGTGTAGTAACCGGCATACTTGTAATGATCCGTGGTGACAAAGGAAGGCCAGTTGTTTTCCGCGCCGTCGTTCAACCTGGTGGCGAGCCCAGTGAGGACCTGTCCATACGCCAGTTGGACCGGTTCCGCGCCGAACGCCTTGATCGTGTCGGACATCTGTTCAGATTGTTGCACGCGGACCCGCAAGCCTTTCATATCGGCGATGGAGCGGATCGGCCTGACGCTGTTGTAGATCGATCTCGCTCCGGAGTCGTAAAACGCAAGGCCAACAAATCCATAGGGCTCGAAACTATTTAGAATTTCGTTGCCGATCGGGCCGTCCAGCACCTTTTGCAAATGCCCGATCGCGCGGAACAGAAACGGCATCGCCAGTACATTCATCGCCGGCACGAAGTTGCCGATCAGCGTCACATTGGTGCGATTGAGGTCGATCGCGCCTGCGCGAGTCTGCTCGATGGTTTCCTTTTCCTCGCCGAGCTGGCGCGAATGGAAGACCCGGACCTCGTGACGGCCGCCGCTGCGCTCCGCGATCAGGCCGCCCATGTAGCGCAGCGCCTGTACGGTCGGATAATCTTCGCTCTGGGTATCGGCGACACGGAATTCCCGCGCGACCGCGCTCGTCGAGCCTGCCGTCAAGAACAGCGCGACCACGAGTGCAACGGTCCGCGAAAGGCCGGCGCGGTTGTACACAGGCAACTTCATCCCCTTATGATGATGTCGATGGCTGGAGCGAAAGGTTCAACGGAATTTAGCAGAACCGGCCGAATCATGGCTATCCTGCCGGCATTGCCGATATCGTCAATTGTGCGTTGCGAGGGCCTTTTCGGATTGTAACCGCCGGTGCGGGGTCTTAATCAGGGCGCGTGACACGCGGAAAGGCGTTTTAACCGCGGCAGATTAGAATGGTTTTATGGTAAAGTCCGCTTTTAGATTTTTGCAATGTGCCGCCGTCCTGGCGGCGTTCATCTTCGCAACTCCGGCTCGGGCGGCCACCGAGATCATGTGGTGGCATGCGATGTCGGGCGAACTCGGCCGGCAGTTGGATAAACTTGCCGCGGATTTCAACGCCTCGCAGTCCGAATACCGGATCGTGCCGAGCTACAAGGGGAATTATACCGAAACCGTGACGGCGGCGATCTTTGCGTTTCGCTCGCGGAGCCAGCCCGCCATCGTTCAGGTCAGCGAAATTGCGACCGCGACCATGATGGCCGCGAAAGGCGCGACCTATCCGGTGTTCGAATTGATGCGGGATGAATCGGAGGCATTTTCGCCGGCGGCGTATCTTCCGGCGGTTTCCGGCTATTATGCCGATGTCGACGGCAACATGCTGTCATTTCCGTTCAATGCATCGACGCCGATCCTGTATTATAACAAGGATATGTTCCGCGCCGCCGGCCTCGATCCCGAAATCGCGCCGAAGACCTGGCCGGAGGTCGGTGCGGCGGCGAAGCGGCTGCGCGCTGCCAGGGCCGCTTGCGGATTCACCACCTCCTGGCCTTCATGGATCAACGTCGAGAATTTTTCCGCCTTCCACAATTTGCCGATCTCGACCAAGGCCAACGGCTTCGGAGGCCTCGATGCGGTGCTCACTTTCAACGATCCGTTGACAGTTCGCCACATTGCGCAACTGGCGGAATGGCAGACCACCAAACTGTTCGACTATAGCGGCCGCGCCACCTCGGCGGAGCCGCGGTTTCAAAACGGCGAATGCGGAATCTTTATAGGGTCGTCGGCGACGCGCGCCGATATCAGGGCCAATTCGAAATTCGAGGTCGGCTACGGCATGTTGCCGTACTGGCCCGATGTCGAGGGCGCGCCGCAAAACACCAGCATCGGCGGCGCGACATTGTGGGTGCTGCGCGACCGGCCGCGCGCCGAATACAAGGGCGTCGCCAAGTTCTTCGCCTACCTGTCGAAGCCGCAAGTTCAGGCCGCCTGGCATCAGCACACGGGGTATCTGCCGGTGACCCAGGCAGCCTTCGATCTGACCCGTGCGCAAGGCTTCTACGATCGCAATCCCGGCACCGCGATCTCGATCGAACAGATCACACTGAAGCCGCCGACCGAAAATTCGAGAGGCGTCCGGCTTGGATCGTTCGTTCTGATTCGCGATGTGATCGACGACGAGCTGGAGCAGGCCTTCAGCGGCAAGAAATCCGCGCAAGCCGCATTGGATTCCGCCGTCGAGCGCGGCAACCGGCTGCTGCGTCAGTTCGAGCGCGCCAATCCATAACGCCTTCGCCGGGATCCGGAGCCCGCATCGCAGATGGACCCTGGTCCGCAGCTGTTTCCTGAAATCGATCGCCCATCATGCATTCGCTGCCGAATCTGAAAAACATCGAGGCATTCCAGGCGTGGCGTGCAGACCCCTCGCAATGCCTGCCGGCGGCGCTCGACATCGCGCGCGGTCACGGACTGTCTCATCGAGATCCGCATTTGTTCTCGACCGGCACCAATCTGGTGGTTGCTCTCGATGATCGGCTGATCCTGAAGATCTTTCCTCCCTTGCTGCGCAGCCAGTTCGTATCGGAGCGTATTTCGCTGTCGCAGCTTCGCGGACGGCTTCGCGTCCCGATTCCGGAAATCGTGATCGAGGGCGAGCGCGATCAATGGCCCTACCTTGTCGTCACGCGTCTCTCCGGCATTCTCGGCACCGAGGCGTGGCCCGCTTTGCCCGAAGACCAGAAGGAGCGGATCCTGGCGGAGATCGGCGAGACCATCGCGGAGGTGCAGCGTGTTCCGGTTGACGGCCTTTCCGATATAGAACCGCGCTGGGGCCGGTTCATCGCGCAGCAAATCAGGGGATGCCGGGCGCGGCATGAGCGTCTCGGATTGCCGCGACAATATCTGGACGGGCTGGACGATCTGCTGCGCGATGCCACCTCGCTCATCCCCCTGGATGCGCCACCGGTCATCCTGACCGGCGAATATATCCCCGAGAATTTCCTGTTGAGCCGGGAGGGCTCGGGCTGGCGGCTGTCAGGCCTTATCGACTTCGGCGACGTGATGACGGGATGGGGCGAATACGATCTGCTTGGCCCCAGCGCCTTCATGACCGCGGGAATGCCACGCCGCGTTCGAAGCCTGTTCGCGGGATTCGGATATTCGAGCGCGGATATGAATTTCACATTGCAGCGGCGGCTGATGGCGCTTCTGTTGCTGCATCGCGCCAGCGATCCCGTCAGGCACATTTGCATCGAGGGCTGGCAGCAGAGGGCCGGCGACTTGTTCGCCTTGCAGGAATTGCTTTGGCCGGTGTGAGAGTGCCGCCCGGCCACGGTGGGTATCGCCCAAGAAAGAAGCTCTGTAAATTGCTGCAGCATTATTCAGCAAAGACACATCTTTGTATGCAATGATGCCGCGTGGAAACTTGGGGATTTCGAAGCTTTTGGGAGTGAATATGAAATACAATCATATGCTTAGAGCAAAGTTAGGCTTCCGTTAAGTTTTGGCACAAACCTTGCGACGCTGGCTCCAAAGCCGATCCCCTCGTGCGTTTGGAGCATCACATGAAACGTCGCGATTTTCTGAAATCCGTCTCCGGGATCGCCGCCGGCGCCATGGTGCCCGCGCCCGCGATCTGGTCCGCCGCCAAGGCCGATGCCCGCTCCGAGACCCTGCTGATCGTCTCCGAGGGCGGCCCCAACAATCTCGACATTCACGGCGTCGGCACCAACGTGCCGGGCTATGAGGTGTCGTGGAATTGCTACGACCGCCTGATCAGCCACGAGATGAAAAGCGGTCCCGGCGGTGTGCCCTATTACGACCGCGACAAGTTCAAGCCCGAACTCGCCGAGGACATGAATGTCGGCGACATGTCGGTGACCTTCAAACTGAAGAAGAACGCCAAATTCCACGATGGCGCGCCGGTCACGGCCAAGGACGTCAAATGGTCGCTGGACCGCGCGGTCAGCGTCGGCGGTTTTCCGACCTTCCA
>Ga0137409_10003750_pt1 | contig 16049 bp, 12 predicted proteins | sample CZODoug1_16funga_FD_122059 | JGI IMG/M metagenome (GOLD analysis project Ga0137409, IMG submission 122059) | Vadose zone soil fungal communities from Angelo Coast Range Reserve, California, USA - CZODoug1_16fungal (Hybrid Assembly) | ecosystem: Environmental > Terrestrial > Soil > Vadose zone... | reverse complement strand
CATGATCTTGGCGTGGTGGCTGAAGTCGCCGACCGCGTTGCGGTAATGTACACGGGCCGCATCGTCGAAGAATCGCCGGTGGAAGAATTGTTCGCCCGGCCCAAGCATCCCTATACGGAGGGTCTGTTGCGTTCAGTGCCGAAGCTGACGACAGAACACGTGGCGAAAAAAGAGAGACTGGAAACGATCGAAGGCACCGTGCCGAGCCCGACCGATCTGCCGCCGGGCTGTCACTTCGCGCCGCGTTGTTCCCACCGCATGCCGCGCTGCACCGAAGAAGAAATTCCGTTTTACGATCTTGAAGGCGGCGTGAAGGTGCGCTGCGTGCTTTACGACCTGGCGGCCGCCGTTGCCGCGGATCATCAAACACAACGGCCAGACACGGCTTGAAGAAGAGATTTTCCATTTCTCATTTGTCATTTTTCATTTGCCATCGCCATCACGCAGTTATAGTTGCGGAATGGCTTGAAGTGACAGCTTCTTCAATGGCAGATGAAAAATGAGAAATGGAAAATGGCAAATGAAAACAGGTCATGACCAGGTCAAACAACAATCATAGTCTGGTGAGCGTGCGCGGGCTCGTCAAGCATTTTGCGGTCGAGGGCAGCGACGACGTAGTGCGCGCGGTCGATGGTGTTTCGTTTGAAATCTTTCGCGGCGAAACGCTTGGGTTGGTGGGCGAATCCGGCTGCGGCAAGTCAACTGTGGGCCGTTGTTTGTTGCGGCTGATTGAACCCACCGCGGGCGAGATTAACTTTGAAGGGCGCGACGTGCTTTCGTTGGGCAAAACTGAAATGCGGGAGATACGTCGTGAGATGCAGATTGTTTTTCAGGATCCTTATGCCTCGCTTAATCCGCGCATGAAAGTCGGCGACATTGTCGGTGAGCCGCTGATCATTCACAAGGTGGGGACGAAGAAGGAAAGGCGCGATCGAGTTGCGGAGCTGCTGAAAAAAGTTGGACTCGATCCCGATTACCGCAATCGTTACAGTCACGAATTCTCCGGCGGCCAGCGGCAACGCATCGGCGTCGCGCGCACGCTCGCGCTCAATCCAAAACTGATCGTTGCTGACGAGCCGGTTTCGGCGCTCGACGTTTCGGTGCAGGCGCAGGTAGTCAACCTGCTTCAGGATCTACAGCAGGAGTTTGGCCTGGCGTATCTTTTCATTTCCCACGGGCTGGCGGTTGTCGAGCACATCTCGACGCGCGTTGCGGTGATGTACCTCGGACGAATTGTGGAAGTCGCTACCGCGCCCGAGCTTTACGCGCTGCCGTTGCATCCCTACACCAGGGCGTTGCTGTCCGCGATCCCGGTTCCCGATCCCAAACAGAAACGCGAGCGCATCGTTTTGCAAGGCGATGTGCCGACACCGATCAATCCGCCGTCGGGCTGCCGCTTCCGCACGCGTTGTCCGATTGCTATTGACGAGTGTGCGCGGATTGATCCAGAGTTGCGCGAAGTTTTACCGGGCCATGCGGTTGCCTGCATTCGTGTGCCGGGATGGGAGCAGGCGCCGAAGAGTTAAACCGCCAAGACGCCAAGAACGCCAAGATGAACTTACAGTTAAAAGTAATTTCCTGCGCGCTTCTTATCCGTCGCATCCTTCTTGGCGCCCTTGGCGTCTTGGCGGTTTACTTTTCCGCCGTCTTGAAACATCGTTATGGACGTAAGCGTATCAGACACTCAATTAACGCCCGCGCTTATGCTCGGGATTTTCTGCACCGGACGGATTGTTGTCTCCCCGTCCTCTACTAACATCGGAGGATAAACAAGTGAGCGATCCCAACAGCGAGTTTCAAGCGCCACCGCCACCTACTGTCGAGCCGGAGCCAGTAGCGCCTCGACCGACCAAATTACGTGCCATCGGTATCGGTGTATTTGTTGTCGGCATAATTGTCCTTATTGCCGGCCTGACGAAGATTCTACCGGGCGGCTTTGGCACCGGCCTCGCATTCGCGTTTTGGGGAGTCCTGCTTTTTGCCTTTAGCTTCATCCCTTTGCCGCAACCTGCAGCCGGAGACGAACCGCCGCTGTCCGGACTGCAAAAAGTAACCGGCATTTTTTACGAGCCCACTCGAGTTTTCAGAAACCTCAGGTCGCACCCTTACTGGCTCGCGGCGTTTTTGGTCGTAGCTGTTTGCAATGCTGTTTACTTTGCAGCCTTTGTGCAGCGGCTCACTCCGGAACGCATCGTGAACTACACGTTTGAGAAGATGGAACAGAGCCCGATAAAGCCGCCACCGGATAGAATGGAGCAAGCGAAGGAGGACGCTCTCCAGCAAGCAAAGCAGCCGATCCAAAGAATCCAATCGGCCGCCAAGAGCTTTGTGGGAGTTTTCGTCTTTGCTTCTCTGGTGGCTGCCCTTTGTTTTCTGGGAGTGCTTGCTTTCGGCGGCCGCATCAATTTTTGGCAGGCGTTCGCGGCAGTGCTTTATGGGTACGTGCCGATTACCGTAATTTCCAAGCTCTTAAGTTTAGTCATCCTCTTTATCAAATCTCCGGATGACATTCACCCCATTCTCGGTCAGGAGACTCTGGTGCGGGACAATCTCGGAGTATTGTTCTCGCCGGCAGATCATCCGGCGCTGTTTTCACTGGCCAGCGCCATCGGCGTGCTGTCTTTTTATGGCTTGTGGTTGAGGGCCATCGGACTAGCCAATGCCGGTCAAAAAGTCAGCTCCAGTGTTGCGTGGGGAGTGACGCTGACTCTGTGGGTTTTGAGCGTGATTCTGGGGATGATCTTCGCCACCCTGTTCGCAAGCTTCATCTCGTAGCGCTTCGCTACGTAACGCAAACTGTTAGTTTGCGAGGCGGCATTGGGCTGGCCCTTGCAGAGACAAAAAGAGAGGGCCGCAGCTAATTTGCTGTGGCCCTTTGCTTTCGAGTGTAAGACTCCTGTCTGTCCCTTGTTCTCGAGAATGCAACCGGGAAGGACAGGAATGTCTGTCCTACTCATACCTGAGCGATTCGATCGGATCGAGACGCGCGGCCTTCCACGCGGGCCAGAGACCGAAGATCAAACCAATGCCGACGCTGGCAACGAAACCGCCGATGGGCGCCCATAGCGGAACGTAAGAAGGAAGCAGCAGGCGGAGCAGGAGGGTCAAGAGCCAGCCGACTGAAAGCCCCACGATGCCACCCAGACCGGTAAGCGTTGCAGCCTCGATCAGAAACTGCCACATGATGTCGCGGCGACGAGCACCGATTGCTTTGCGCACGCCAATCTCGCGCGTACGTTCAGTAACAGAAACGAGCATGATATTCATCACACCGATGCCGCCAACCATCAGTCCAACAGAAGATATGACGACCATCGCGATCGCTAAACCGGCGGTGATTGACCGAAAGTTGTCAAGCACGCTTTCAGCGGTCTCCAGGCCAAAATTGTCAGGCGCCGCAAACGGGACTTGACGCCGCACGCGCAAGAGATCTCTTACCTGGTCCTTCGCTTCGTCCATAAGCCCGGGCTTAGCCACTGCCAGGATGAAGACATCGTCGGCCTTGGGCTTTAGCTTGCGGGCGACATTGTAGGGAAGATAGATGACGTTGTTCTCACTGTCGCTGCCGCCGCTTAAGAAAAATGGTTCACGCTTTTGCAGCACGCCCACCACGCGAAACTCCTGTTCGCCAATCTTTATTGTTTGTTCGAGCGGGGACCCGAAGCGGAAAAAGTCGTCAGCCACTTTCGAGCCGACAACACAGACGTTCTCGTTAGTGTCGTTTTCAAATGAGGAGAAAAAGCGACCTTCGGAGATCACTTCAGTTCCGGCCCGCTCAAACTCGGGCAGCGTCCCCTGCAGGTTTACCCCGGCGGATGTTTTGCCGTTTCCTGAAACATTAATCTTCTTGCCAAAGAAATCGCTGCTAACGTCAAGGAAGGGAACGGAGACATCGATGGTTGGGAGAGCCGCGATGGCGAGTGCATCGTCGTAGGTAAGGTCCTTGCGCATTCGTTCTTCGCGCGACATCCTGCCAATGTGAATGCCGGGATTGTACTTGCTCAGAAAAATTGAGCGCGTGCCGAACGACTCGATTTCTTTCTTAACCGAGACATCGATGCCGCTGATGATGGAGGCAATCAGCATCACTGTGATTACGCCAATGACGACGCCGAAGACGGTTAGGAACGACCGTAGCTTGTTGGCAAGCAAGGTCGAAATCGCCATCCTCAGATTCTCGTAGATGTCGTTGCGTAGAAGTTTCATAATGATGCAAAAGTTTTAGTAGTGTCCTAATTTCAAATCTACTCTGCGCAGCCTTTGCGGGCCCCTGCGTCTCCGCGGCGAGCTTTCCGCGGCCGGGATTCACCGCCGAGACGCAGACGCGGAGTTAGCGCCGAGAGTAGATCAAATTAAGACGTGACCAAAAGTCTATTCCGCTCTTAGCGCCTCAATCGGATCGAGCCTGGCTGCTTTCCAGGCCGGGAAGACACCTGCCATAACCCCGACGCCCATTGAGACACTGACCGCAATTAGAATAGCGCCAATCGACAGAAAAGTTGGAAAGAAGACTGCGGTGATTACTCTACCTACAATCCAGGCAATAGTGACGCCCACGGCTCCGCCAATCGCTGAAAGAGTCACAGCCTCAACCAGAAACTGCTTAAGTATGTCCATCTGACGAGCGCCGAGTGATTTCCTGATCCCGATCTCTTTCGTTCTTTCGGTGACGGAGACCAGCATGATGTTCATGATGACAATGGCACCGACGAGCAACGCAATACTCGGCACTGCAATCGCGACGATAAATATTGTTCCAAACAGCCGGTCGCGGAGTCCGGTTATCGCATCGGGCGTGACCATTCCGAAGTTGTCCTTTTCACCGGCGCTAAGCTTGCGGCGAGTGCGCATCAGGAAACGCGTTTCATCGACCGCATCGTTGAATTGGTCGTCCCTTTTGGAAGTGGCGACGAAATAAAGAGAGCGCTGACGGATCAGTCCGCCGAAATTATTTGCGTAAGTCTTCAGAGGAACCTGAATGAAGTTATCCTGCGGGATTCCGAAGACCGTGCCTTTAACGGCTTCGACTCCGATAACTCGATACGGCAAGCCCGCGATGCTGATCTCCTGTCCAACCGGGCTACCGGCGGGAAAGAGTTTTGTTGCAACGTCAGCTCCGATGTAGGCGACGCGCTGCGCCGCATCGTTTTCCGGATCGCTTATGTACCGGCCGTCGGCGATATCTCGATTTTCAATCTCCGCTATGTTTGCAGTGGCGCCGGAAACAAAGACATCCTCGAGTGACTGGTTGCCGCGTTTCACTTCAGACGGTGTGCCGCGGGCCTTCGCGCCAATCCTTCCGACTAGTGTGGCTCTCTCTTTGAGATACTCATAATCTTCAAGGGTCAGGTCTTTGTTACGACGTTGGGCGGCGGCAATTGTATCGACGTCTTTAAAGTCCTCAAGCGGGTTGAAGCGTTGCACGGTGAAAGACTTGGCCCCAATGCCCGCAATCTTTTCATCAACGTAGGTGTTGAATCCTTGAATCAACGAGTAGACCACTACGACAGACATGATGCCAATGATCATGCCGAGCAGCGTTAGCGCCGAGCGCAGTTTGTGCGCCCAGATTGCGGCGATCGCAAGTTTGAGAGTTTCGATAAATTTCACGTGCAGTTACTACGGTTTGCCGGTGGTCAGGGTTGCAACAAGCAGTTTAGAGTACAGACTTTAGTTTGCGTCTTTCCTGCAACGTTTAGAGGCGGGCATTGCCCGCCGTCTCAAGACTAATCGAAATCTAAAGTGACTAGCTAAGCGTACGTTGAAACGGCGGGCAATGCCCGCCTCTAAACGACAGCTCAGCATCAGGAAGCTCGCTGTACTCTGAACTTCTTGAGTTTATTCCCAGCGCAGCGCTTCAATGGGATCGAGTCGCGCAGCTTTCCATGCCGGCCACAAGCCGAAGACTATTCCCACGGCAGCGGAAATGCCAACCCCGACGGCTATTGCCCAGATTGGAACATAAGCAGGCAACGGCGAATACTTATTAGTCAGGAAAGCCATCAACTCTCCTACGGCCAGCCCAACCAGCCCGCCAATCGCCGTTAACACAACCGCCTCGATCAAGAACTGCGACAGGATATTCAAACGCGTAGCGCCCACAGCTTTGCGTACCCCAATCTCTTTCGTACGTTCAGTCACCGAAACCAGCATGATGTTCATCACGCCGATGCCGCCAATCATCAAGGCAACGAAGGAAATTGCGGTGAGCACCAGGGCGGTGGCGCCGGTAAGTTGATTGTAAATATCCAGCAGCGAATCCTGCGATGAGATGCCGAAGTTGTTTGGCGCGCCCAGCGGCACACGCCGCCGTCGCCGCAGGATGTCCGTGATCTCGTCCATCGCCGATTTGACGTAAGCACGAGACTGCGGGCGAATGATGATGAAGAAAACAACTTCCGGAAAAGGACGGTCCGGGTAGTATTTGTCGAAAGTGCTGATCGGAATGAAAAGCGAATTGTCCCTGGATTGTCCGAAGAAATTTCCCAGCGGCTCCATTACACCAATCACGCGATAGGGATTACCGTTGAGCCTTATTTCTTTATCGATTGGATCTTCGTACGGAAATAGCGCATGAACAACGTCAACACCGACAATGACGACGTTATCGCGATTCTCCATGTCGAAATCTTTGATGAAACGACCGCGCGCCACATACTGCGTATGCACGAATTCATAATAAGGCGTCACACCCAGCAGAATCGGCGTGTCTGTTTGCTTGTCCTGATAGCGCGCCGTCACCGCAATCATGCGATGAATAGGCGAGACGCCGGCGATTGAAGGGGCCTCGCGCCGCAAGGCTTCAGCATCGTCCATGGTCAGATCCTTGCGATGGATCTCCTCCGGACCGGGCGGACGGCCGAAACTCGGATCAAACTTGGAAACGAAGATCGTATTTGAACCGAGCGACTCAACTTGATCCGCAAACGCTTTGTTGAGTCCCTGGATGATTGACACCATGAAGATGATAGTGATCACGCCGACACTAACGCCGAGTATGGTCAACGACGAGCGCAGCTTGTTCGCACGCAGCGTGTCAAACGCCATCAGGCAGGATTCTCGAATGTCGTCCAGTCTCATGATTTAATAAACAGCAAACAGCAAACAGCAAACAGTAGTCAGCAATCAGCAGTGGTGAAGTGCTTTCACTCTGTTCATATCTTCTGTCGCAATATGAATGTCTCTTTCTTCATCCTTCATGAATCTTCCACCTTTTGAAACCGCCATTTTTGGTAAAGAATACCGGTACCACGAGGACTGCTTTGGCTATCGAGTATGGACCTAGTTTCTTGACTAGATTGCCGTGAAAAACCTTGCAGTCACGACTTGCAAATACGTTTTTGCTCCGATGTGAGAATGAGAACCAGCAAAAAGTTATCTGTCCATCCTTGGTTCGTGTTGCAACTAAGCATTCCTGTCCCGGAACAAGCTTTTTAGGCTGAGGGTCGTCGGTATATAAGTCGAAGAAGGCGTCCTTACCATATAGCTGCGCGTGGTCCTTACCTTCACAGTTATTCAAATACAACATTTTCGCCCTCAAATATCGTCAGCAGTTCTTCCTGCTGTCTACTGTCTACTGTTTACTGTTTGCCGTTTGCTCGCCCTCACTCCGATCTCAATGCCTCAATCGGATCGAGACGCGCCGCGCGCCACGCCGGCCAGAGGCCGCTAATGATTCCGACCAGCGATGAGATTCCCACTCCCATCACGGCCGCCCAGACACTAATCAACAATGGGAAACCAATCAACGCGGCGATTAAGTAGGCGAGTCCAAAGCCCGTCACCACGCCAATCGCGCCGCCGATCGCCGTGACTGCAACCGCTTCGATCAGGAATTGCGTCAGCACATCTTTTTGCCGCGCCCCGATCGCTTTTCGAATTCCGATTTCTTTGGTCCGTTCCGTTACGGACACCAGCATGATGTTCATCACCACAATCCCGCCGACTAACAAAGAAATTGCGGCGACACCAATAGTGACCAGCTTGATATTTGACGTCGCCTTGCCATAGAGATCGAGAAAGACGTCCTGCGTCTCCAAAGAAAAACCTTCGTCATCTTCCTGCTTAAAAACTCCGCCGCGCCGGTTGCGCATGACGGTGCGCACCTGATCTTCGGCAACTTCGAGTTGCTCCGCCGTCGGCACCTGGACAAACACCACGATCGAATCGCGTGCGCCATAAACTTTTTGGTAAGTCGAATAGGGAATATAGGCGACGCTGTCTCGCGAGGCGCCGAAGATCGAGCCAAGCGGCTCGAGCACGCCCAGGATTTGAAACGGGCGCCCGGCGATTCTGACTTCCTGTCCAATCACGCGGTCCGCTGAAGCTCCGCCAAAGAGGTTTGTCAGCACGTCGGGACCGACCACGCAGATTTCGCGGCCGGAGACACCTTCGGCTTCCGTCCAGATGCGCCCGACCTCAATCGCGCGGCCATCGATCTCAAACATCGTCGCCGGCGTTACGCCGCGGATAACTACATTCTCGAATTTCTGATCGCCGTGTTTGACAGTCTCTCTTACGTTTGCCGCCACGCCCACGCGCCAACAGGCTGCGCAAAGACGCGCGACGGCCTCCGCATCTTCATGAGTGACGTCCTTGCGCTTGTTGAATTTTACAAACTCTTCGCGCGACCTGATGATTTGCGGACGCTTGGAGATTGTGAATACTGTTGAGCCTTGCGAGGAGAAGGTGGTGGCGACTTTATTGTCCAGGCCCTGAATGATGGTGACCACGGCGATAACAGCCGCGACGCCGACTACGATGCCCACCAACGTGAGGGCGGTGCGCAGCTTGTTTGCCCGCAGACTGCCCAGCGCAACGAGGAATGCCTCCCATAACGCCGTCAAACGAAAAAAAGAGAACGAACGCCGGGTAACGGAAAATGTCTCTCCATGGTTTGTAGGGGCGGAGCCGGCCCCTGCTCGCGTGGTGTTGAGTTGTGACATGAAACGGAAACGGGCGGGTACAAGACCCGCCCCTACAGTTTTGCAAAGGGGCGATCACGCGCCCGCTATCTGATCTTCTCGTCGTTTTCGATTAGGCCGTCGCGAATAGAAATCACGCGATGCGCGCGTTTGGCGATGTCGTGTTCGTGCGTGACGACGATGATCGTGTTTCCTTCTCCGTGCAAGCGCTCGAAGAGATCCATGATCTCCATGCTGGTATGCGAGTCGAGTGCGCCGGTTGGCTCGTCGGCGAGAAGAATTGAAGGATGGTTAACTAAAGCGCGGGCGATCGCCACGCGCTGGCGTTGTCCTCCCGACAACTCGTTAGGGCGGTGGGTTACGCGGTCGGACAAATCAACTGCCGCCAGCGCCTGCTGGGCCATCTCATGCCGCTTTGCAGATCCGATACCGCCGTAGATCAACGGCAGTTCCACATTGTGAAGCGCAGTGGCTCGCGCGAGCAGATTGAAGGTCTGAAAAACAAAACCCACTTCCTGATTGCGGATGCGCGCCAGCTCGTCGTCGTCCATTTCGGAAACGTTCTTGCTGTTGAGCCAGTATTCACCATTGCTGGGCGTGTCGAGACAGCCGATAAGGTTCATCAACGTCGACTTGCCGGAGCCGGAAGGGCCGATGATCGCGATGTACTCGCCGCGATGAATGTCAAAGGAGACGCCGTGAAGCGCATGCACTTGTTCCGAGCCCATCTGGTAGGTCTTCCAGATTTCGCGCATGGAGATGAGCGCGCTGGCGTCGTGCGGCTGGGGCACGTGCGGCTCCGTCGTTAAAACGCTTGGCGCCGATGGTGACACGAGTGTGACGTCGCTCATTAGCTGCCCTCGTTTGCGTTGGCGTTAGCGCCGGCTTTGCGTTCCTGCCGCTTCACCGTCATTCCGTCCTTCAGCGTCTTCAAGACCCGGCTTGGGCCACGAACGATTTCCTGGCCCGCATGCACGCCGCTCATGACTTCAATGTCGGCTTCGCCGGTGATGCCGGTGGTTACTTCGATGAACCTCACCTTGTTACCTTCGAGCAGGTAAACGCCCTTAACGCTTTTCGGCTTTTCACCGCTGCCTGGCGTTGGCACATTGCCGGCGATGGTAGCGTTAGGTGATGGCGTTGAAGGCGCCTTCTCAACAATTGCTTCGAGTGGCACGGCAACTACATTGGTCTTTGTTTTGGTAGTGATGGTTGCGGTTGCGCTCATCCCCGGTCGTAGCGCGTTGTAGATAGACTTATCGGTCAGCTCAACGGTAACTTTGAACTCCTTCGCCTCCTGGACATTCACGCGATTCGAGAGACCGCCCTGCGTGTCTGACTTCGAAACTGCCAACGGATTCTTTTGCGTTACGACCGCGGGAATTTCCTTATCGCCGAGGGCATCAACTTTAACTTTCGCTTGTTGCCCAACCTCGACGTTGGAAATCTCTGTTTCGTCCACATTGACTTCCACATTGACCGTAGACATATCAGCAATAGTCATCAGCGGCGTAGTAGACAAACCAGCCACGGCATATTCACCCACCCGCGTGGGAATGTCGGCGACTACGCCGTTGAGCGGCGAAAGCTGGGTGGCTTTCGAGCGTTGACTCGATTGGCCGCGCAGCAAAGCCTGCTGTTGATTGGCGCGCATCTCCGACGACTTGATTCCGGTCTTCGCTTCCTGCACCGTCATCTTCTGCTGGTTCGCTCTTTCAATCGCCTCTTTGACTGCGATGCGCTGAGATTCCAGATTCGCCTTTGCCGTCTGCAAGGCGATCTTTGCCTGATCGAAGCGATCGCGCGCGGCATCATACTCAGCACGAGAAGCTACGCCGGCCTCGATGAGATCGCTGTTGCGTTTCAACTCGCGCTGCGCGGTGTTCAAATCAACCTGGGCACGATCGACCGAAGTCTGTAACGCGACGAGTTGCTGACGCGCCGAAGCCACTGATGATTCCGCGACTACCAGACCCTGCTGCGCAGTGGAAACAGCATTGCGTGCGCTTTGGATGTCGTTCATCGCCTGCTGTGCCGCCGCCCATTGCGCTTCCTGACTCGACTGAAGCTGCGTGGGATCGACGCGTACGAGCGGCTTGCCCTGCGTTACCTGATCGCCGGCGTTTACATAAATCTCTTCGATTCGTCCCGGCACTTCACTGGTAAGTTTTATGTAACGAATGGGTCTCACTTCGCCGGAGGCAGTGACTGTCTGTCGCAGTTCGGGTTTGACTTCGAGCTTTACGGTCGTTACTTCAGCTTCGTCTTTGCGGCTGGCGAAGACGCTGATGATGATTATTAACGCCAACACGGCAATGGCCGCGACTGCGATAATGATCTTCTTCTTCCGGTTTAAAGCCATAAACTTGTTCCTTACTCTTGGGGGTTAAGTTCTTAAAAATGCTGCCAATTATTTGATTTTGCACGAAGACCTGCCGCTTTCGCAGCCATTCACGTTCGAGTAACTCTTACGTCAAAAATCTGTAAACAGTTTCATTTAACCAGTGCAGGTGCAGACCGCTGGAGCAGACGGCAGGGCGATTTGTCGAGCAGGAAAGTGAACGGGGTCATATTCGTGTACCTGCTGTCTGCTCCTGCCTCCTGCACCTGCCGTCTGCCCCTGCCTCCTGCGCCTGATCATCAGCGTTGGCGAGTCGAATACTTTCGCGCTAGAATGACCCACCGTTCTGGAGCTCAGTTCTAGCGTACATATTGAGAATTTATCGCGGATTGGGTGCGGGTCGCAAACTTCCGAAAAAACCAGCAGTGGTGAAGTTTAAATCAAACTGTCCGATAAACTCTAGTTTATCGTGGCGCGTCGACAAGCTAAAGCCTATCGGACATCAAAACTGAACCATTCCGAAAAAACCATGATTACGTGTGAAAGGTGCAAATCCTCAAACCTCGATGGTGGGCTGTATTGTGATGAGTGCGGCGCGCCCTTACGACCTAATTCCGGTCCCGATCCTTCAGCGGTGAACATGTTTAGCGCGGAGCCGGAGGGACAGAACGGTTCTCGTTCACCATCGCAAGTCCCGCAACCCGAGGCAGCGGGCAAGGCAGGAGCCGCTGTAAATCGTTCGTCTTCGGTTGGCTCCAGCGACAAGGCCCACGCGAAACTTGTAATCGAGCGCGGCAAGTCAGTAGGCAAACAGTTCATGCTCAACTCAGCCGAATCTAACATTGGGCGCTGGGATGCTGACGGCGGAATTTTTCCCGACGTGGATTTGGATTCGGACGATCCGGAAGCCAAAGTCTCGCGGCGCCACGCTCGCATCACGTGGAACGAGGGGAAACATTTTCTGGAAGACCTGGGTTCTACCAACGGTACGTTTATTAATCGCGGCAAGCGACTGCCGCCGGGAACTCGTCAGCCGCTGAACGACGGCGATGAGATTATTGTGGGCAAAACTTTTCTGCGCTTTCAGGTGGTTAAGTAGTTAATAGTGTCTGCTTCGACTTGATCTCTGTGCGTCCTCCGCGTTCTCTCCGGTCTCTGTGGTGAACGATCGCTAATAAGAATCACCACAGAGACCGGAGAGAACACGGAGATTACACAGAGAAAAACTGAAATCTGGAAACAATGGCTGAGTGTCTCAAATGCGGTACGGCGACGGTGCCCGGAGAACCTTTCTGCAGCAACTGCGGAACGAAAAACCCTGTCGCCGCGAAAGATGCCAAGGAGTCGTCAAGTGCCGACGATAGTTCAGCAAGCAGCGGCGCCGCCCCGGCGTTATCGCCCGAGGCAACACGCGAACCGGCGAACGATGAAGCAGTCGCTTCTGCAAATGAAGCTGAGAGCGACGACGACGTTTCATCTAATTCACTCGGCGGCAACTCAACCGGTGAGTTACCGGGCCAGGTCAAACACACAGTCAAGAAGGGCAACACCGGCGGCCACCAGGCCACCATCAAACAACTCGATCCGGGCAGCGTCTTAAACTCTCGTTACGAGATCGTGCGACGAATCGGCGGCGGCGGAATGGGGGCCGTTTACCTGGCGAAGGATCGAAACCTGGGCGACGCGCCGCGCGCTGTCAAGGAAATGGTTGAGGCGCACCTCGATCCGGCGCAGCATGAAAAAGCGATCGGAGATTTCAAGCGAGAGTCGTTGCTGCTTACGTCGTTGGAACATCCATCGATTCCCACCATTTACGATTACTTCTACGATGAACCACTCGGGCGTTTTTATCTGGTGATGAAGTTTATCTCCGGGGGCGATCTCGCCTCGCGACTGCGCACCGCGCCCGGCGGACGCATCGACGAGAAGACTGTCGTCGATTGGGGCATGCAGGCTGCGGACGTGCTTGAGTATCTTCATAGCCGGCCCAAACCGATCATTTATCGCGACCTCAAGCCCGCGAATTTAATGATTGACGGCAACAGCGGTCGCGTGATGCTGATCGATTTTGGCATTGCTCGCTGGGTCAAGCAGGAAGAGAAAGGCGTGACTGCGGTAGGCACCATGGGTTACGCGCCGCCCGAACTTTTTGGCGGACGAGTTGAACCACGTTCGGATGTTTACAGCCTCGGCGCCACCCTGTTTCATTTGTTGACCGGTTCCGACCCGCAGGACAATCCGCTTTTGATTTTCGACTTTCAAAAGAATCCGCGGCCACGTCAGCTCACACCGTCGCTGTCGAGCGAGATGGAGCAAATACTGATGCGCTCGGTTGAATATAAACCGGAGGATCGGTTTGCTTCCGCGGGCGCGATGCGCGACGCCCTCGCGATTCACCTGGAAAAATTGATGACGGGAAAGGTCAGCTTCGGCGCTGCTGCCACGCAGATTGGCGGCGAGACCGTGCAGGTGCAGACCGTCTACTGCGGTTTCTGCGGCGGACGAATCGCTGCCGACGACATCTTCTGCGCGCATTGCGGTGCGCGCCAGCCGATGGCCGGGCTCGGCTCGAGCGCGACCCTAAGGGCCGCACGCCCGACGGCGAAATTGGTAGTGGCCGGGACCACCGAGCTGGACGCTTCCTTTGTCTTACAGAAAGACAACAACTTGCTCGGCCGGACCGATCCACACTCAAACGTTTTTCCGGAGGTCGATCTTTCTCGCTTCGATCCGGAAACCAAAGTCTCTCGCCGTCACGCACGAATCTGGCGCGAAGGGGAAACGTTTCTCGTTGAGGATTTGGGCTCGGTTAATGGAACTGTGATTAACGACTCCGTCAGACTCGCGCCGCGCCAGCCGCGAGTCCTGGACAGTGGCGACAAACTTCGCCTGGGCGAAACAACGCTGCATTTTTTGTTAGGATAACAAGGCCTTTGGACTTTGGTCTTGGGCCTTTGATCTTTGTACTTGGAACTTTGTTCTGTGAGTCTCCACGTGCAAATAGCAAAGTGCAAAGTTCAAAGAACCAAGTTCAAAAACCAAAGACCAAAGGCCAAAGACCAAAAATACTAAATGACCACAGTTCAAACAGCGCCACCCCGAGCAAAGTTGCAATCGCGGCCGGCGATGCAGAGTTTCGCCAGGTTTCGTGCGCCGTTTTCTTTGCGATGTGGCGCAATCCTCATCGATTACATCGTGCTGGTGGCGATCGTGGCTTTTAGTACCCTGGTGAGCCGCTTGCTCGGCGGCGGCGGACGTTCGGCGGGCAACTCCTCCGAGACCGTGGGAATAATTCTGGCCGTCGTAGTCGCGGCTCTGGATCTTGGAATTCTTCCCGGGCTGACCGGATTGACGGTTGGCAAATGGGCCACGGGGCTGCGCATCCTGCGCGGTGACGGCGGGGAAATCGGAATTGGACGCGCCTTCCTCCGCCACTTTGTCGGGTATCCACTTTCGCTTCTTACTCTTGGCCTGGGGTTTCTGATGGCCGCATTCACCGTACGCGGACGCGGACTGCACGATTTGATTGCTAACACGATCGTGGTGCGCGACTGGCCGGCCATTGCTGTTTCCGGCCCGGGCAGTGAGCTGAAACGATCTGAGGTGTGAGATCTGAGATCTGAAATCTGAGATTTGAAATCTCAAATATCAAATATTAGATTAAGTGACTGAACAAAACGTCGAGCACTGACACTTGAGATCTCAAATCTGAGATCTCAAATCTAAAAACTAATCAAAGCACTAGTCAAAAACACTGATCGAAACACAAATCAAACACGATGCCTGAGCTAATAGTGAAATATCCCGATCGCGCGCCGGACCGCTTTCCCCTGGGACGACTGCGAATAACGCTGGGCCGTTCCGCGCGCAACGATCTCTGTATCCCCGATCCTTTTGCTTCGCGAGTGCATGCCGAAGTGCGCCGAGAAGGCGAGGAGTATTACCTTCAGGATCTCGGTTCCGCAAACGGCACGCTTTACAACGGTGGCACCGTTGAAGGCACGGTGCCGCTAACGGCTGGCGGCCGCATACAAATCGGCGAAACGGAAATTGTTTTCGATGACGGCACCTATCACTCGAGCATGGGCGCCACGATGATCACGGACAACTCCTCGACCTCGTTACCGGAAGCAACCATCGCCCTCGCTTCCGGCGATCGCACCACCTCAGGTTTACTCGAAGCGATTGAGGGCGCGCGCGCCAAGCCCGAAGAGAGCGTGGTCGCGCGCGTGGCGAGGGAAGGCGACCTGCTTGCCTTGATCAGCAAAGTGGGCATCACGCTGCTGAGTTCCTCGACGCTCGAACAAACACTCGAACAGATCGTTTCCCTGGTTTTCGAAGCCGTGCCCGCTGACCGCTGCCTGCTCATGATGCGCGACGATGGCAAGGAGGAATTGCGTGTTGCGGTGGCGCGTTTGCGCGATCGCGTGGGTGAAGTCGGAGAAATACGCGTCAGCCGCAATGTAATGGACGAAGTTGTTATCAGGGGCAAGTCAGTCTTGACGTCAGACGCGCAACACGATCCGCGCTTTGCCAGCGGCACGGTGGTCCTGCAAGGCGTGCGGTCGGTGCTCGCGGTGCCGCTCGGAGTTTCCGAGAAAGTCTTCGGCATCATTTACGCCGATTCACCAATCGCGGAAGGAAGATTTACCGAAGACCACCTCAAGGTGTTGACCACGCTGGCGTCGGTGGCGGCGATTCGTGTCGAGAACGCGCGGCTGGTTGAAGCGCGATTCCAACAGGAGCGACTGGAGCGCGAGCTGCAACTCGCAATGGAAATTCAG
>Ga0137409_10001097_pt2 | contig 16052 bp, 11 predicted proteins | sample CZODoug1_16funga_FD_122059 | JGI IMG/M metagenome (GOLD analysis project Ga0137409, IMG submission 122059) | Vadose zone soil fungal communities from Angelo Coast Range Reserve, California, USA - CZODoug1_16fungal (Hybrid Assembly) | ecosystem: Environmental > Terrestrial > Soil > Vadose zone... | reverse complement strand
ATGGCCCGGTTCTGGTTGGACGCCGCCCGCTACGGCGACACGCACGGCCTGCACCTCGACAACTACCGCGAGATCTGGCCGTACCGCGACTGGGTGATCCGCGCCTTCAACGACAACCTCCCGTACGACCGCTTCATCACCGAGCAGCTGGCGGGCGACCTGCTCGAGAAGCCGACGCTCGACCAGCAGGTGGCGAGCGGCTTCAACCGCTGCCACGTCACGACGAGCGAGGGTGGCTCGATTGAGGAGGAGGTGTATTGCCGCAACGTGTTCGACCGCACGGAGACCTTCGCGCAGGTCTTCCTCGCGCTGACCTTCACGTGCTGCCGCTGTCACGACCACAAGTTCGACCCCGTGAGCCAGAAGGACTATTACCAGCTCTTCGCGTTCTTCAACAGCCTGGACGGGCAGGAGCTCGACGGCAACAAGAAGGATCCGGCGCCGGTCACGAAGGTGCCGACCAGCGTCCAGGCCGACGAGCTGGAAAAGCTGCGCGCTGCCGCCGAAAAGATCGAAACCCGGCTGGAGGGACCCAACGGGGAGCTCGACGCCCGACAGGCCGCCTGGGAAAAGAGACTGGTCCTCGCCCTCGACTCCCAGTGGACCGCCGTCGAGCCCGAAGGCTTCAAGGCCGTCGGGGAGGCCTCTCTCAAAGGGGCGCTCGACAAAACCGTCCAGGCCGGCGATGCGAAGCTGACTTACGAGATCAGCACGAAGATCAAGGCGGAGGCGGTGCACGGCCTGATGCTCGAAATCCTCCCGCCGAACCCGGAGCCGGCGGCGGAGATCTCGCTGGCCTTCGCCCTCAGCGGCGTCGAAGCGGACTATCAGGGGGAGAAGATCGTCTTCAGCGCCGCGCATGCGTGGGGCGCGACGCCGGACCCGAACGCGAAGAATCTCGTGGACGGGAAGGGCGAGACGGCCTGGACCGGCGACGCGCGCAAGCGTCCGAGCATCGTCCTGATTCCGTCGAAGCCCTTCGGATCGAAGGACGGCGGCGAGCTGCGCGTCCGGCTGATCCATGAGGGCAACTTCGCCCGCCAGCCCGTGCAACGCTTCCGCATCTCGATCACGACCGACGGCGATCTTCTGAAGGGCGCGCAGCCCGTCGCGTCCGGCCCCTGGCACATCCTGGGCCGCTTCCCGACCGCCGACGGCAACGTCGCCTTCACGACGGAGTTCGGACCGGAGAAAGGCGTCGACCTGGCGAAGCCCCTGGGCGAACTCCCGTGGACGAAGCGAGACGACTACGTCGAGGGCAAGGATCATCCTTATCCCCCGGGCGTCGGCGCCTCGTTCGCCTTCCACACGATCTCGTCCCCGTCGGCCCGGAAGGCGACGATCCAGGTGAGCTGCGACGACGGGATCCAGATGTGGCTGAACGGCTCTGTCGTGCTCTCGCGCAACGTCAAGCGGACGTTCCGCAAGTACGACGCCGACAAGGTCGCGGTCGACCTCGAGAAGGGCGAGAACCAGGTTCTGATCAAGTTCTCGAACAACGGGACTTCGAAGGACCACAAGTTCTCGTTCGACCTGGTCGACGATCAGGCGCCCGACCTGGCCCGCGATGCGGCGGAGGCCCTGGCGCAGCCGGCGGAGAAGCGCACGGACGCTCAGAAGTCGGCGCTGCGGATGCGGTACCGCCGCGAGGAATGGGCCGAGTACAAGGGCCTCGCCCGGCAGAAGGCGGATCTGCGCGGGAAGGAGAAGGTGCTGCTCGACCAGATCCCGACGACCCTGATCTTCAAGGAGCGTCCCACGCCGCGCGAGGCCTATATCCTCAAGCGCGGCGAGTACGACAAGCGCGGGGACAAGGTCGGCCGCGGCCTGCCCGGCGCGCTGCCGACGCCGGCCAAGGACCTGCCGATGAACCGCCTGGGTCTCGCGAAATGGTTGATCGATCCGAATCATCCGCTGACCGCGCGGGTCGCCGTCAACCGCTTCTGGCAGCAGTGCTTCGGCACCGGCATCGTGAAGACGTCGGAGGACTTCGGCCTCCAGAGCCAGCCGCCCTCGCACCCGGAGCTGCTCGACTACCTGGCCGCGCAGTTCGTCGAGGACGGCTGGGACGTGAAGAAGTTCATGAAGCGCCTCCTGATGTCGGCGACGTACCGGCAGAGCTCGAAGATGACGCCGGACCTGGTCCGCCGCGACCCGGAGAACCGGCTCTTCGCGCGCGGCCCGCGCTACCGTCTGGACGCCGAGATGGTGCGCGACCAGATCCTCTCCGTGAGCGGGCTGCTGGTGGAGCAGGTCGGGGGTCCGAGCGTGAAACCGCCGCAGCCCGAGGGTCTCTGGGAGGCGGTGGGCTATACGGGGTCGAACACGTATCGCTTCGTCCGCGATCCCGAGCCGCAGAAGGCGTTCCGCCGCAGCGTCTATATCTTCTGGAAGCGCACGTCCGCGCCGCCGCAGATGACGCTCTTCGACGCCCCCTCGCGCGAGGCCTGCATCGCCCGCCGCGAGCGCACCAACACGCCGCTGCAGGCGCTCTTCCTCATGAACGAGCCGCAGTGCTTCGAGGCCGCGCGCCACTTCGCGCAGAAGGCGCTGAAGGAAGGCGGTGCGACGCCCGAGGAACGCGCCGCGTGGATGCTCCGCCGCGCCGTGCTGCGGACGCCCTCGCCGCAGGACGTGGCCGACCTGGTCAACGTCTATAAGGCGCAGAAGGCCGTCTACGACAAGGACCCCGAGAGCGCGAAGAAGACGATCGCGTTCGGCGACGTCGCCGCGGACGCGTCGATCCCCGCGCCGGAGCTGGCGGCGTGGACGCTGACCGCCAGCGTGATCCTCAACCTGGACGAGTTCGTCAACAAGAGGTAGCGATGGAGCCGATCGAACACCTCACGCGGCGGAAGTTCTTCCAGCTTTCGACGGCCGGGATCGGATCGGCCGCGCTCGGCACGATGTTCTCGCGCGGCGCGTTCGGCCAGGACTTCGTCCCGCACTTCGCGCCCAAGGCCAAACACCTGATCTACCTGTTCATGAACGGCGGCGCGTCGCAGATGGACCTCTACGACCACAAGCCGAAGCTCGAGGAGCAGTTCGACAAGGACCTCCCGCCGTCGATCATCAACGGGCAGCGGCTGACGACGATGACGTCGGGCCAGTCGCGGTTTCCGGTGGCGCCGTCGACGTTCAAGTTCCAGCAGCACGGGCAGTCGGGCGCCTGGATCAGCGAGCTGCTCCCCGGCATCGCGAAGCACGCCGACAAGATCTCCTTCATCAAGTCGGTGCACACGGAGGCGATCAACCACGATCCCGCGGTCACGTACATCTGCACGGGCGCGCAGATCCCCGGGAAGGCGAGCCTCGGCTCGTGGCTCTCCTATGGCTTGGGGAGCGAGAACGAGAACCTGCCGTCGTTCATCGTGATGACGCCGTCCTGGAGCGCCAAGCGCGAGGCGCAGGCGCTCTACAACCGCCTGTGGGGCTCGGGCTTCCTCCCGGCGCGTCACCAGGGCGTCTGGTTCCGCCTCAAGGGCGATCCCGTGCTGTATTTGTCGGATCCTCCGGGCGTCGACCGCGAATCGCGGCGGCGCATGCTCGAGGCGGTCGTGCGGATGAACAACCGCGGCTACGAGGCGGACGGCGATCCCGAGACGCAAGGCCGGATCGCCCAGTATGAGATGGCGTTCCGGATGCAGGAGTCGGTGCCCGACCTGGTCGACTTCTCGAAGGAGCCCAAGGAGATCCGCGCGCTCTACGGACCGGACCTGGACAAGCCCGGGACCTTCGCGCAAGCGGCGATCCTGGCGCGTCGGATGATCGAGCGCGGGGTCCGCCAGGTGCAGATCTTCCACCGCGAGTGGGACCATCACGGCAACCTGCCGCAGGACCTGCGGCTGCAGTGCCGCGACGTGGACCAGCCGATCTCGGCGCTGCTGACGGACCTCGAGATGCGCGGCCTGCTCGACGAGACGCTGGTCGTGTGGGGCAGCGAATTCGGCAGGACGACGTACTGCCAGGGAAAACTGACGCGGAACGACTACGGCCGCGACCATCACCCGCGCTGTTTCACCTATTGGTTCGCCGGCGCCGGGATCAAGCCGGGCGTCACCCACGGCGAGACGGACGACTTCAGCTACAACATCGTGAAGGACCCCGTGCACATCCGCGACATCAACGCGACGATCCTCCACCTGCTCGGCATGGACCACAAGAAGCTGATCTACAAGTTCCAGGGCCTGGATCAGCGCCTCACGGGCGTGGAAGAGGAAGCCAAGGTCGTCCGGTCCATCCTGGCCTGAAGAGGAACGCAAAAACACAAAGGCACCAAGAATTCCTTTGTGTCTCCGCGACTTTGTGTTTTCCTTTCACCTGGGATGGGAGCCTACCTCGCGCTCTACAAGAACTTCGAACCGGCGTTCGAGAGCTTCGACAACTCGATGCTCGGGCCGGAGTTCCGGGCCGAGCTGGACCTCGTCAGCCGCCTCTGGTTCCGTTGCGGGTATCGTCCCGGCATCGGCGCCTACTTGAATTTCTTCCTGCTGCGCGACTTCATCAAGACCCACGACACGGGCTATCCGCCGCGCTTCAGGACGTTCAAGTCGATGGCGACGTCGTTCTACATGACCGACCTCTTCATCCGCGACGTGACCGATTCGGGCGCGACCGCCACCGGCGGCATCTCGAACCCGAAGATCCGCTATCTGCTCGGGCAGATCCAGCAGCGGCACCAGAAGATCATGATCCCGGAGTGGATGCAGACGTACTTCGGGTTCAGCCTGCTCGAGAACGTGGAGAAGCAATGCGCGCCGATGACGGACGACGAGAAGCGGCTGCATCTCTCCTATATGGCGAAGACCTACCGCATCATGGGGATGCCGTTCTCGCAGGATCGCGCGTCGATGGAGCGTTTCAGCCGGGAGATCGAAGAGGAGCAGGCCGAGGTCAGCGAGAACGTGCCGAAGCACTCGCTCCATATCCTGCGGCTGGGCGAGATGATCGACGTCTCCTCGAGCCCGGAGTCCATCCTGCCGATGCTCCCGCCGAAGACGCGGGCGGTGTTCGAACCCCTGTATCCCCAGGTCCGGCCGAGCCTTGCCCGCCGGATCGTCGCGCGCGTGATGGGGAACCTCTTCATTCCGAAGGCCGTCGGGGCGCCGCGCAAGGCGGTCCCCCTTGGGGGCTGATAACCGCACGATGAGCGACATCGTCGCGTCGGTTCGTGCCGCCTGCGGCCGGGTGCGCCAGGATGCGGTCCAGTGGTGCCGGGGCCGCAGTTGGCTCATCCGGGCTCCGGTCTGGTTGATGCTGGCGTACTTCGGCGTTCTGCAGGCGATCCGGCCGCAGGCCTGGACGCTGTTTTCCGGGATCAATCTGCCCATCCACGAGGGCGGGCATCTGCTCTTCCGCCTGTTCGGCTGGGAGTTTCTCCACGCGGCCGGCGGCACGCTGCTGCAGCTGTTCGCGCCGCTCGCGTCGGCCATGATGTTCTTCAGGCAGCGCGACTATTTCGCGATCGCGTTCTGCCTCGGCTGGTTGAGCACGAACCTGGTGGGCGTCGGGTTCTATATGGCCGATGCCAACGCGATGCAGTTGCCGCTGGTCACGGCAGAAAGCGGAGGGGGCACGGTCGTCCATGACTGGGAGTTTCTGTTCTCCCGGTTGGGATTGCTGCCCTATGGTGAGGCGATCGGGGGGCTGACGCGTCAGGCGGGAAATGTCACGATGCTGGCCTGCCTGGGGCTGGGCGCATGGCTCCTGTTTCAGATGTATTCGGCGCCGCCGGAGTCGAAGTGAGGGGGACTCCGATCCGCTGCCCCTGCTGCGGTCACGATCGCGGGCTGCTAAGGAACCGACGATGACGTGAAGAGCATCACGATGAACGCGACCAGGATCCCGGTGCCGGCGAACAGCCCGGCGTAGCCCCAGTGGGGCCATTTCAGAATCTGGTAGTTGAGGAGGTGCAGGGGCGCCAGCGTCAGCGGCCAGAAGATGCTGGTCCACATGAAGGTCCCCATCCCTCCCCAGCCCTGACTCGCCGGCAGCTTGCCGCAGAGGCGGATGAACGGCGCCGCGCAGGCGACGAAGAGCATCGTGAACGGGTTGAAGACGAACGCGAACGCCCAGCTCATGCCGGCCAGCACCACGGTCCCCAGGAAACCCAGCAGATAGCCCAGGACGAGGTTCATCCGCCCCTATTCTCCATTCTTTATTCTGCATTCCCGTACAAATTTTTCATGCTGCACGCCCCGTTGCCCCCTCTAGTGTTCTAGAGACCCATGGACGACCTGATCCGAAGAGCCCAGGCTGGGGACCGCACGGCCTTCGAGGACCTGATCCGCGCCCATGCGCGGCTGGTCTGGGCGTCCGTCTACGGCTGGGTCAAGGACCCGGCCTGGACCGAGGACGTGGTCCAGGAGACCTTCCTGAAGGCCTGGGAAGCGCTGAAAGAGCTGAAGCAGCCCGAGGCGTTCCGGGGCTGGCTGCTGACGATCGCGCGGCGGCTGGCATGGCGGCAAGCGGAGCTGTCGGGAAGGGCGGAATCGATCTCGGAGCTGCCGGAGACGCCCGCGGCCGTCGACGTCGCCGATCCCGGGGACGAGCATGACGAGGTTCATAAGGCGCTCGCGCGGCTTCCGGAGCGCTACCGGGTGCCGGTGACGCTGCACTTCCTGAACGGGATGGAGTACGGCGCGATCGAGAGGTCCACGGGCCTGGCCAACGGGTCTCTGCGCGGGCTCGTCGCCCGCGGCGTCGCGAAGCTGCGGGCCGAGCTCGCGCCCTGGTGGAGGAGTCGACATGAACGTGCATGACGATATGGAAGCGCGGACCGATGTCTACGTCGCCGGCGGCCTGAGCGCCGACGAGCGACGCGACGTCGATCAGCATGCGGCGGGCTGCGCGGCCTGCGCGGCGCGGCTGAAGGATGCGCAGGACTTCGCGGCGTGGGCAAAGGGTCTGATCGCGATCGACGCCCCGCCCGCCGATCTCGAGAACCGTCTGATCGAGCGCTTTCGCGCGGCGGGCCAGGTCAAGAAGCGGAGATTCCGGGTAGGAGGCCAGGTCTTGAAGATTTCGATCACCGTGGCCGCGACGGCGGCGCTGATTTTCCTGGGGGATGTGTTCACCGCACAGCAGTCGGTTCAGGGGTACGACGGCTACCTGTCCTTGAACAGCAAGTTGATCGTTCAGTCGAACTCCGCCGCCGCCGAAGCCCGCCTGAGAGCGCTGTCCAGCGCGTCTGCCGACTATACCCGCGACTTCTGGGCCCTGGACGCCAGCGAGCTGCGGCCCCTGACGATCGCGCCGTCCGCGACGCAGAGCGCCAGCGCGACGCTGCGGTTCCAGGCCCGCTCCGGCGGTTTTGAATCCTTCTTCGGCCGGGATCTTTCGCGCACGGGCTGGTCGGAGGAGGGGGAGAGGATGCAGCGCGGTCTCCAGGCCTCGCTGGGCGACGATGCCGGGGTGGATGTCCTCAATCGCGCGAACAAGTCCCTTCCCGACATCAGCGGCGAGATGGCGAAGAACCCGAGCGGAGCCACGTCGGAGTCGCTTGCCGCAAAACTGTCTGAGGACAAGGGATACGTGCCCAGTGCTTCCCTCGCGATCGAAACCGATGCCATCAAGGACAGGAAGGAAAAGCTGGTAGCTTTGAAGGATAGCGCGATGGCGAAGCTGCCGCCCGCGCTTCCCGATCCGGGCCCGCAGGTCTCGACCCTGGCGGTGGCCAAGGAGGTCGAGCAGTTCGAGGAGCGGCCGAACCAGGACAACCGGAAGATCGTCCGCAATGCGGAGGCGACGATCGAGGTCGACTCGTACGAAGCCACCTATAAGAAGCTCGGCGAGATGGTGGCCGCCGAAAAGGGCTATATCGCCGGGGGCGACATCCAGAAGATGGCCAACGGCAAGATCCAGGCCAACGTCACGATTCGGATCCCCGCCGATCGCTTCGAGGGCGCCCTGGCCCGCATCAAGGACCTGGGCACGGTCCGATACCAGAACATCAAGTCGGAAGACGTGACCAAGGAGTACTTCGACCTGGATGCGCGGCTCAAGAGCAAGGAGCTGCTGGCAGAGCGCCTTCGCAAGCTGCTGGCCGAGGGGAAGGGCAGTGTCAAAGACCTCATGGAAGTCGAGGTCCAGCTCGGGGGCGCCCAGGAGGCCATCGACAAGATCAAAGGCGAGATGCGGTACTACGACAGCGTCGTCAGCATGTCGACGCTCATCCTCGGGATCGTGGAGAAGGATCTGAGCCAGCCCTTCGAATACGTCCAGACTCTGTCCGCCAACCTGGCGCTCACTGCGCGCGATCCGGACGACGCCTACGCCAGGGCCCAGAAGGAGATCACCAACGCGGGCGGCCAGGTCGTCGATTCGCGCATGAACCGTCAGAACGACGGCTCGTCGACGGGCACCATCCGCGCCCGGGTCGACGCCGACAAGTTCTCGTCGCTGCGCGAATCGCTGAAGAAGCTCGGCGTCGTGACGAACGACACCATCAACCAGCAGAAGACGGCACGCGGGGGAAACGAGGGCACCTCGAAGATCGACGCGCCGCTGCGCAAGGAGCAGGCGCTGCTCGACCTGTCCGTCTCGTCGCCGCCGATCTTCGTCACCCGGCGCTCGCAGATCATCGTTGAGACCGGCGAAGTCGAGAGCGCCTACCAGAACGCGCGGCGGGCCGTCGAGGGCGCGGGCGGGAAGATCGTCAACGGCTCCCTGACGGGCTATGCCGCCGGCTCGCAGGCGAAGCTGCAGATCCAGGTCGACGCCGACAAGTTCAGCGCCCTTGTCGATTCTCTGAAGACGGCGGGGAAGGTCAAGAATGCCAACGTCAACTCGGTGCTTCCGGCCGCGTCGGCCGACGGCAGCTCGGCCCTGCTGCGGGAGCGCGCGGAGATCGATTTCGCCCTGGTTTCGCCGCAGCAGCTGATCGCCGAGGAGCACGGCCTGATGAAGTCGATCCGCGACACCTTCGCCAACAGCTGGGCGGGCCTCCTCTGGTCGGTCGAGAAGCTATTCGTCGGCATCTCGATGATCGGTCCCTGGCTGCTGCTCCTGGTCCTCGCCTGGGTCTTCTGGCGCCGGCGGAAGAAGCCTGCTCCGGTGCCCCCCTCGAAATAGTTGGGGAGATTGTGCCTCCCGGCGTGTCCGTATCAAAGTAGGCGGGATCGACATGCTGGGGGATTCCATGACTCTGCTCACGGCCGCGCTCTTGCTGTTGACGTCACTCCAGGAACCCGCGAAGGGCATCCAGATTTCCGACGGCGCCGAAGCCGTCAAGCCGGGCGAGACGCCGACCAGCTTCAAAAGCGACGCGACCCTTTCCAACGGACGGCTCAGCATCGTCGTCCCGAAGGGCGGCGCCGGCGTCGAGATCCGCGTCGGGACCGCGACCCGCGCGACCCTGCACTTTTCCGGACTCGCGAAGATCGACCGCATCGCCGTGCTCGAGTACGGCAAGGGCGGGGCGACCCTCGAGATCGGCGGCAAGGGCGTCTCCGCGAAGCTCAAGCTCAAGAAGGGCGACGTCACCGTCGAGGTGCAGCCGGGCGAGGGCGCCGAGAAGCTGCGCGTCGACTGCCCCAGCCGATTCATCGTGCTGCCCGACTTCTTCGCGGACGACATCGTCATCGACGCCCGCAAGCTGCCCGCGGCGTCGGTCGAGATCCCCAGCGAGAACTTCGTCCTCCAGCTCGCCGGCAAGGGCGAGGCGATCGTGATGTCGACCTTCGAGAACAAGGAGCAGGACGTCCGGCTGGCGCTCAACGGGACCGGCGACGGCCGCGTCGCGGCCGGGTCGGAGATCCAGTTCGGCAAAGGCCGCAAGATCTGGGTCTCCGTGCTCGAGGCGCCGCAGATCTGGCACGTGCGCGATATCGCGCCCGCCGACGCCGGCAAGGTGCTGACCCTCGACTGGAAGATGCCGTTCCCCGCGGCGTGGCGCTGCGACCTCACGCGCGCGAACGACCTCGCCGACAGCTGGGAGATGCTGCTCCAGAAGGACAAGGACGGGGAGTATACGAAGCCCAGCTGGATGGGCGGCGGCCCCGAGCGGATGCCCGCCACCCGCAAGCGCTGGACGACGGTGCTCGGGAGCTTCCTCTACCCGGTCTACTCCGACGCCGACCGCACCGGCTATATCGCCCCGCTCAAGCACGACAAGGTCGCGTTCCGCGGCCCCGCCGTGATCTATCCCGTCAATCGCGTGAACGACACGCCGCTCGACGCGTTCACGGTCGTCGACCTCGTCCGCAACACCCTCGGCGCCGGCCCCTGCGAGTACCTGCTCGACCTCGAAGGCAACCGCTCGACCAACCGAGGACGGGCCACCTGCTCGTCGCGCGACGTCCTGACGGGCATCTACAAGGAGGGTGCGCAGAAGGCGAAGCACGCCGAGGTCGAGAAGGTCCTGCAAGACGACCTGCTCTTCGTCACGTTCATCCGCAGCCGCATCACGCGCTACGTCGAGGCGGCGGGGAAGATCCGCGAATACCTCGCCGAGCAGAAGAAGGCGCATCCCGAGCTGGCGTCCCTCATCGACGAGCTCGACAAGATCGCGGGCGAGGTCGACACGCGCTTCGCCGCGCGGAAGGAGAAGATGAAGACCCCGGATCATGTCGCGAAGTTGAACGACGACTTCCGCCGCGACGTGATGGACTATGAGGGGCCCGACGCGCTGGACCGCTGCAAGAAATACGCGAGCGCACTGGTCGAGGTCGGCGACAATCAGGACGAGCTCTCCGGCGAATGCCGCTGGGTGATCAAGGCGATCCGGCAGAAGGCCGGGCTCCTCATGGCGGTCGACGCGCGGATGGCGCCGATCGCCGCGGAGCTCCGCGCGAAATGCGCGGAGGCCCTGAAGGGCCCCGCCGGACATGAAGGGAACCGTCATTGAGAAAAGCACTCCTCGCGCTCGTCGTCGTCCTGGCCGCCTGCGACAGGGCCGACCCTGCCAAAGGGAGCATGGCGGGAGGGATGGCCAAATACTCGCCCTCCTCGGGCGGCCTCATGATCGAGGTGCCCGCGGGCGTGGGGGCGCTCTACGTCGACGTCCACCCCGTCACGCAGGAGCTCTACCAGAAGGTGATGGGCGCGAACCCGTCGAAGCAGAAGAACCCGCAGGCGCCGGTCGCCGGCGTCCAGTGGGTTGACGCCGCGCGCTACTGCAACAAGTGCTCGGAGTTGGACGGCCTCAAGCCCTGCTACGATCTGAAGACCTGGGACTGCGACCTCGCCGCGGACGGGTATCGGCTCCCGAGCGAAGCCGAGTGGGAGCAGGCCTGCCGCGCGGGCGGGACCGGCAAATTCCCGTTCGGCGACGACGCTTCGCAACTGGGTCGCCACGCGTGGACGAAGGCGAACTCCCAGGGAAAGGTCCATCCCGTGGGCGAGAAGGAGCCGAACGCCTGGGGCCTCACCGACATGCTGGGCAACGTTTGGCAATGGACGAATGACTGGGCCGACGCCGACAGGAAGCAGCGCGTGCTGCGCGGCGGCGCCTGGGATACCGACCCCGCCAAGGTCGAGGTGGCGCTCAAGAAGAAGGAGTTCCCCGTCTATACGGACGCCTGCTTCGGCGTCGACTCCAACGGCTTCCGCCGGGTGAAGAACGCGATGCTGCCCCAGCCCGGCGGCGCGGTCGCGGTGGGCATCAAGATCGAGGCGCCGGTCGAGCCGAAGAAAGACCCCGCACCGGCGACCCCGGCGCCGGGGGCGGGCAGGACGATCGCGGGCCTGAAGGGGACGATCGTCTTCGTCAGCGACCGCAGCGGGGCGCTGGAGATCTGGCGCATGCATGCGAGCGGCCGGGACCAGAAGCCGCTCACGAAGGAAGGCTCGCCGCACGCCGACCCGAAGTTCTCGCCCGACGGCAGGTCGGTCCTCTATACGGCGCTGAAGGGCGGCTTCCCCGAGGTGTGGCGCATGAACCGCGACGGCTCGGATCCGAAGAAGATCGCGCCGGGGTCCCAGGCGAGCTGGTCGCCCGACGGGAAGTCGATCGTCCTGATCCGGGACAACCAGACCTATGTGCGCGACCTGGATTCGGGCAAAGAGCAGAAGCTGACCCCCGAGCAATGGGAGCGCTGCGGCGTGCCGGCCTGGAGCCCCGACGGGAAGACCATCGCCGTCGCGAGCCGCCATCTCGAGTCAATCGGGATCTTCCTGGTCGGCCTCGACGGAAAGACCACGGCGCAGTTGAAGGCGCAGGAGGCCTGCTGCACGCCGGCGTGGTCGAAGGACGGGAAGCGGCTGCTCTGCCAGACGGTGAAGGGGCACGTCTACCAGCTCGAGTCCGACGGCAAGAACTGGGAGCAGGTGACCTTCGGCGCGGACGTCCAGCACGACGCGCGCTATTCGCCGGACGAGTCGATGTTCGTCTACTGCCGCGCGCCGGGCCCCGAGGGTCCGTGGCAGATCTGCGTGAAGAAGTTCGACAGCGACGACTTCGAATTCTCCCAGATCACGAGCGAGGGCTCGAACTCCCTGCCCGACTGGAACGCGTCGGAAGACTGAGCGATCGCCGGGCGCGCCCTCAGAACTCCGCCGCGAGTTTCGAAATCCGCTCCCGGGCCGCCTGCCGGGAATTGGAACCCTCGGGGGATTCCCGGAGGATCTGCCGGTAGAGCTTCAGCGCCCCATCGACGTCGCCCAGAGCCTCCTTCGCGAGCGCCTGGTAGTGCATCTGATGCGGGACGCGCGTCGGGAGGTCGATCGATTTCCGGAAGTCCGCCCTGGCCCCTTCCTCGTCTCCGAGTTCCTTCCGGGCATATCCGCGGTTGCAGTAGGCCTCGATGAACTCGGGGTTCAGCTCGATGGCCTTGGAGTAGTCCTCGATCGCAGTCCGGTGGTTGCCCAAGTTGGCGCGGGCCAGCCCGCGGTTGTGCAGGGCCGCCGACCATTTGGGGGAGAGGTTGAGCGCCTCGGAATAGTCTTTGACCGCCCCCTTGTGGTCGCCCCGATAGGATTTCGAGACGGCCCGGCCGTAGTAGGCCTGGGCATACTGCGGGTCCAGTTCGATCGCCCGTCCATAGTGCTCCCCGGCGCTCTTGAAATCCCCGGTGTACTCGCTCAGGCGGCCGTTTTCGAAATGCCCATAGGCGTCGTTCGGGGAGAGTTCGATCGCGCGCGCGAGATCCTTGGCGGCGTTCCGGTAGTCCCCGGCGCTGATGCGGGCTGAAGCGCGGAACGAGTAGAGGCGGGCGTCGTCCGTGACTCCGGCGATGGCTGCGTCATACTCCCGAATGGCCTTGCCATATTCCCCCAGTTCGCTAAAGGCGAGGCCGCGGAAGCGGGAGCAGTGAGGGTCGTCGCCCGGCACGCGCGTTGCGCGGAGGAAGTCGGCCCGGGCTTCCTTGTTCCGGGCGAGGGTGTCGTAGGCCTCGCCCCGGTCGTAGAGGTGCTCGATTTCCCCGGGATTGAGATCGATGGCCTGGGTGAAATCGCGGACCGCGGCCTCGGCATTCCCCTTATGGACCTGGGCCTTTGCCCGTCCGGCCCAGGCGTCGGTCCGCTTGGGATCGAGCGTCAGCGCTTTCGAGAAGTCCTCGATCGCCCCGTCGTAGTCCCCTTCGCCCAGCTTTTCCCGGGCGGAGTCGAGATGCTGATCGGCGCTCTGGAAGCTCAGGACCGCCGCCGCGACGAGATGCAGGAGAAGCATGCTCGATCCTCCGGACCGGGCTCATCCTACCCCGTACAGCGGACGCGGTCTAGGTCGACCAGAAAATGCTGGCCATGTCCATGAAGCCGGTGGGCAGGAGCTTGTACTTCTTCTTCTCCTCCTGCGTCTCGCGGATCAGGCCCTTCATGGGGATGGCTTCGACCTCGAGGCCGTTGAGGCGGACCATGTAGCCGAACTTGCCCTGCATGACCGCCTCCGCCGCGGCGACGCCGTAGCGCGTGCCCAGGATGCGGTCGTAAGCGGCGGGGGAGCCGCCGCGCTGCAGGTGGCCGAGGGCGATCGCCCGCGCCTCGAAGCCCGTGCGCTTCTGGAGTTCGGACGCCACCGCCTCGGCGACCTGGCCGGGCTGCAGGATCACGTTCTTGAAGCTGTCGTACTGCGCCTCCGCCGACAGGTGCCAGCGGCCCGTCGAGTCCTTGACCACGTGCGGCGCGACCTCGATGCCCGAGATCTTTGAGCCCTCGGTCACGACGACGATGCTGTGCGACTTGCCCGACGCGCGGACCCGCTTGAGCACGTCGCAGATCTCCTGGACGTCGACGGGCTTCTCGGGGACCGCGATATAGTCGGCCGCGCCGGCGAGGCCGCTGTAGGCGCCGATCCAGCCCGCGTGCCGGCCCATGCACTCGACCACCATGATGCGGTGGTGGCTCATCGTCGTGGAGCGAAGGTCGTCGATCGCGCGCGTGGCCTGCTCGACGCTCGACCAGAACCCGAACGTGAAGTCGGTGCCGTTGACGTCGTTGTCGATGGTCTTGGGCACGCCGACCACGTTGAGCTTGTAGTCGCGGTGGAGGTAGTAGCCGATCTCGAGCGTGTCGTCGCCCCCGATGGCGATCAGGCCGTCGAGCTCATGGCGCTTCCAGACGGCCAGCGCGCGGGTGACGTCGGCGGGGGTCTTGTAGAGGTTCGTCCGCGAGGTGCCCAGGATGGTGCCGCCCTCGTAGATGATCTCGCCCACCTTGCTGGAATCGAGCTCGATCTTATGGTCGTCGCGGAGGCCGGCCCAGCCGTCGACGAAGCCGATGCATTTCCACTCGGTGGTCTTGTCGTGCTCGAGGCGCGTGACGGCGCCGCGGATCACGGCGTTGAGTCCGGGGGCGTCGCCGCCGCCGGTCAGGAGACCCACTTTCTTCATGGCTAGATTGCTCCCCAGTTTTAGTAGAAAACGGGGCCGATCCTACCACAGTCGGCGGTGGGAAATCCAGATTAGCAGAATTTAGCGCCGCCGGATGCGGAGCAGGGCAAGGAGCAGGACTCCTTCCAGGCCGGTCAGGCCGCAGCCGCCCCCGCCCCCGCCACCCCCTCCGCCGCCGGCGCTCCCGATCGGGTAGGGACTGCTCGGCGCCTGCAGGCCGCTCGCGCTGGTCGGCGTCGACGCCGACACGAGCGGATTCGTGCCGCGGCGGTACTCTACGAGGTTGCTGGAGCCGTCGCCGTCGGTATCCATCAATGCATCCGCGCCGTTGTTCGGGTTGAGACCGTAAAGGGTTTCCCAGGCGTCCGGGATGCCGTCCGCGTCGGTGTCGACGACTGCGGTCGTCTTGAACTCGATCCGGACGTTCACACCGGTCAAGGGGACCGTCTGCGTCAACACGGTCCCGCCGGTCAGAGGCCCGCCCGAGGCGGTGACGGTGATCGTGCCGCTGGTGCCGACCGGGATCGCGAAGCCGCCGCCGGGGGATGTCACCGCCGTGCCGGAGCCGCCTGCCGTGATCGCGATGTTGACGCCGGGCAGCCCCTCGCCGATGTCGTAGAAGTTGTTCGCGACGACGGCGTCTGTATATACCAGGCCGACCAGGAACGGACCTCCGCTTTTCCGACCAAAGTCCTCGGAGAGCAGGGACTGCCAGCCCGCGGCGGCGGGATTCTGATGGAAGCCGATGCCGACCTCCCGCCGGATGGGGGCCGGGCTCGTCGAGCCGTCGATGTCGAGGATGATCGTCCGATGACCACGCCCGGGGACCGAGGAATCGATGATCAGATTGTCATGGTGCACGCCGGCGGGAAAGCTGCCCGCCGGAGAACCGGCCGCCAGACATTCCCCCCAGCCGCTCCAGATGTAGCCGGAGTCGGTGATCCGCTGCCCCGGGTCCCTTCCGTCGGGGTTGACGTGGGCGAAGAAGTTGCGGATGTCCATATCCCGGGAATGGGCCCGCGTCGCCGCGAGGAGGATCTTGTTCATGGCCAGCGGCGGGCGGGGGCCGACATTGGCCTGCTCCTGGGCCGTCAATCCTTCCGTGATCGCGATGCCGAGCCGCGTGCCTTCCGCCGTGGGATTCGCGCGGGCACGGTTGATCAGCTCCAGGACGAGTTGCTCGTCCGCAGTGGCGTCACCCGAATCGTAAGCCTGGGCCCAGGCGACCGCGGGGGTCAGCAGGAGAGACGCGGCGACAAGGAGCCTCTTCATCCGGTGCCGCCT
>Ga0137409_10003748_pt1 | contig 16054 bp, 12 predicted proteins | sample CZODoug1_16funga_FD_122059 | JGI IMG/M metagenome (GOLD analysis project Ga0137409, IMG submission 122059) | Vadose zone soil fungal communities from Angelo Coast Range Reserve, California, USA - CZODoug1_16fungal (Hybrid Assembly) | ecosystem: Environmental > Terrestrial > Soil > Vadose zone... | reverse complement strand
AGCGCGATTAGGTTTTACAACAACTTACAAGACCGCGGGGACTGCCAAAATACGCGGAAGTCGTACAAGACATCGCATGTTGTGGGTTGGATTGTGGGTCGAAAAAAAGCCTCGAATTCTGTGGCAATCCACATTTTTCCTAGAACCTCGTTCATCGGTAAGAATCGTTCTGAGGCGGCGGTTTGGAAAACCGCTTAGTTCTTCGATGAGTGCCAGGCATTCGGTTGAAAGCCGAAAGCGCGCAGACTGGCTGTAGATGCAATCACGCGTGGCGTCATTGCCTGCATGGATTGCTTCTATCACTACTCGTGCCCTCTCGGCGCATTTGCATTCCGATGATATAAGCTGCCATGCCCATCTAGCGCTGACCAGCGTTCTTAGACGTTCGGGAAACTTGGAACGCTACTGCGCGATGAGTTTTTGACCCCGCTCCGGTATTACAAGTAAGGATCGACGCCGATCCGTCGGCGTCGCTGGAACGGAGGTACACAGTGAACGAGTTCGGTAGCAATTTCGAGCGTCATCGCCGCGAGCTGCTGGTCCACTGTTACCGCATGCTCGGCTCCTTGCCGGACGCCGAGGACGCGGTGCAGGAGACGTTGCTTCGCGCCTGGCGGTATCGCGACAGCCTGAAGGAAGGCGCGCCACTGCGCCCATGGCTCTACCGCGTGGCCACGAACGCCTGCCTCGATGCCATTGCTCGCGACGAGCGGCGCGCGGTCCTCGCGGCGAGGGCCGCGGCGGACGAGGGCTGGGCCGGAGATCCGGAAGACGTCGTCTGGCTGGGCCCGATTCCGGACTCAGTGCTCGAGCCACCCACCCCGCCGGCGAGGACGCCGGAGACGATCACTCTAATGCGCGAAACCATCGAAATCGCCTTCCTTACGGTAATCCAGCTCCTCACACCGCAGCAGCGGGCCGCCTTGATTCTGTGTGACGTGCTCGACTGGTCCGCCAAGGATGCCGCCGACCTCCTCGACATTAGTGTTTCTGCCGTAAACAGCGCATTGCAGCGTGCACGGGCTAGGCTCCGCGAGCGTCTGCCGTCGCACAAGCCGCCGTGGCCCGCCAGCGTAGATGGCAGCGCGGCTGAGCGCGATCTGCTGAAGAAATACGTCGAGGCGAGCGAAGCGGCGGACTTTCGGGCCTTCGAATCGATCATCCGCGCGGACGCGACCTTCCGTATGCGGCCCCAGCCGGGCACGGCCGCAGGCCGTGAAGCGATGTTCAAGCTATGGGTCGAAGAAGGATTCGGCTCCGAACGATTTGGTCGCCTCCACTGCGTTGTGACCCACGCCAACCTGCAGCCGGCGGTCGCAGCTTACGTGTGCCGGCCCGGCGATTCCACCTGGCGTGCCCTGGCGCTAGACGTTCTTCGAATCGAGGACGGCTTGATCACGGAGATCGTGGTGTTCCCGCCGGACACTTTCCCACTCTTCGGGCTTCCGATATTGATGGACCCGGCGCCGGAGATGAATATGCGTCATTGATCCATGTCCTTGGACGCTGCTCATGTCCTGGACGGTTATGAGGTGATGGGATCAGCTATGAACCGATGGTCGCCATACGTCTTAAGCATCCTGAGAATCATTACCGCCTTTTTGTACATGGTACACGGCACGCAGAAGTTGTTTGGTTTTCCTGCGCCGTTCCCGGTGCCGCACCTTCCTCTGCTGTTTTTGGCAGGCGGCATGATCGAGACTTTCGGGGGCTTGCTGTTACTGATTGGACTCTTCACTCGACCCGTCGCCTTAATCCTTTCAGGCGAGATGGCTGTTGCTTACTTCAAGTTCCATGCACCGCAGGGATTCTGGCCGCTGCTGGAGCGACTGGCCAACTCTTGGTTAGTCGCGTAATCGGAAACTGACTCACTGCTAGTTTTAGGAGTGTCGCTGACCCTACATAACGATTCCTATCGTTGAGAAGGGTTGGGCTTTTTCAGAACGGGCTTCTCGCCGGAGGCCGGAGGGGGAATTGCTACCGCGGGCTTCGGGGTCTGGCCGGCTGGAGGGGCGGCGACGGAGGCTCCGCCTTCGGAGTAGGCCTTTTTCAGGAATCCTTCCGCGACTTGCTGGGCGCCGCCGGTGTCGTCGTTGGTTTGTTTTGCTTTGCTGTATTCGTTGACGGCGCGCTCGCGCTGCCCCAGCATGTCAAAAATTTTACCCAGATAGATGTGACTCCAGACTTCCGACCACTTTTCTGACGGTTCGGGGACGGTTTGCAGTGCTTCGCGGAAGGCGTTGGCTGCCGCCTGATAGTTTTTCTGGTAGAAGAACGCTTCACCCATGCGGAAATTTGCCAGTGGCCGGTTCGGTTGAATCGCCAGCGCCCGCTGGTACTGCGTCACCGCATCGTAAAACCGGCCTTGTTCGGCGAGATCCTCGCCGCGCGCAATGGCCGCGCGGGCACGCAGCGAGGTGCTACCCTTCAGTATAAGGTTGTTGGGGTCGATCTTGATTCCGCCCGGCTTCGGCCTACCAAACGTCTCGACCGTGAACCCCGATTCCGTGCCGATCACGTCGATAGTCTTCAGTTCCGGATTTCCTTCCGTATCGATGCGCAGATCCACGGGCATGCGAAAGGTGTCCAGGGGCTGCTTGATCTTGCCAACGACGCGAAATCCCTTCGGTGTGCGGTACACGACGTATTCCAGCGAGAACTCCGGCACGCCCGTTGAATTCAGCCACTGTGCGAAAAAGCCGCGCAAGTTCGGCGGTTCTTGCGGCGGCTTCGCCGCGGCTTGCGCGCGGCGCTCCGCGATGTTTTCAAAATCCTCGTCTCGCGCACTTTTCTCCGCAAATTGAAAGTAGAAATCGCGCAAAGCGGATTTGAAGGCCACGTCGCCCATTTGCGCCCGCAACATGTGAAAAAGCATCGCACCTTTGTTCAGCACCACCGAGCGGTAGTCGGGGGAGTAAGGAGCCAGCCGTGCGGCTTGCGCGATAGGCGCGGCATCCTCATACATCAACGCGCCAACCGCGAATTCGTCCACGGCCCGGAGTCCCGCTTCTTTGCCCGCGTTTTGCTCCGCGTAAAGCGCTTCGGAATAGCGCGCCAGTCCATCGCTGATCCAGACGTCGGCGGGCGTTGCCGGCAAAACCTGAATGCCCCACCATTGCGAGGCCACCAGGCGCGCGATGGTCCGGTCGCTGCTCTTGGGGTCCCAGATGCGCTGGCTAAGGAGCAAAACTCCGGGCGCCGCGTAATCGCGGAAGGTTCCGTCGGGGAGCTGGATCACCGTGAAAGTTGGATCCGGTATGGGGCCAAACATGTCTGAAAAAATAATCGCCGAGCGCGCCACGCTGGCCGCAAATTCCTCGGCATTCGCGGACGCTGCCCGCGGAGCGTAAACCGCGACGTTGATTCCTTCCGCCTGCTTTGGATTGAGCTGCAGTTTGCCTGCTACAAACGTGCCATGCGGCGCGGGATTCTTGCACTCGAAGGTGTAAAGCAGCCGCCCGCCTTCCACGGCGTTTTTGCCGGGCATGGGCGAAGGAGCGGAAGCTTTGCCGGTCCCCGCGACGGCAAAAATGTCTGGAACGTTCAGCCGGAATGTCGCTGTATAACGGTTCGACGGAAAATTCGTGAGCGGAAACCACCTTGCCGGTAACAGCAAGTAAGCGCCATCTTTGCTGATCAGCGAGGCACGCACGCCCGGCACCGGGCTGTTCTCTTCATTTACGAGCAACCCCGCATAAGTGTAGGTGAGGGTGACGTGGCCGGCGGTGGCCACGGGCGTGGGCAGTTGGACGACAACCATGAGTGGGTTCTGATTGTCGCGCTCGAAGGTCAGCGGCTTGCCGTCGGCTCCTTTGACCTCTTTCACAATCAGATTCGGGTGCAGCTCGACGCGCACGCTGCTGGAGGCTTCCACGGCCTTGAAATCGATTCTTGCGGTGGCTGAAATCGATTGTCCAATCGCGTCCAGAGAGGCGGAGACGTCGTAGTGTTCGGCGAGGAAATTCACCGGCCGGGGAGCCTGGGCATGGAGCGGCGCGGCAACGCAAGACAGAAAGATCAGCGTAAAGAAGACAAACGTACCAGAAACTCTTCGGCGAAGGGCCATCGGACCCCTTTCAAATATCTTCAATTCTGCACCAATGTACACCTATAAGATACCGAACCCATCAATTCGCGTTGCTTTTGGGCACGGTCAACAGCTTTGCAATTTCATCCGCAGCCCTTTCGACCGCTCCCGGGGGGCCCAGGAGCTGCCGCACTTCTTCCAACCCGCGGCGCATTTCTTCCACTCGCTTCTTACCTTTTTCCGAGGGAGAAAGCAGTTTTTCCGCTTCTGCGGCGACTCGTCGCGGTGTGAAGTCGTCCTGGATTAATTCAGGGACAACTGCGCGCCCGGCGATCAAATTTACCATGCTGAAAAACTTGGTTCTTACCAGCGGTTTTGCCAGCCGGGCGGTCAGCGGAGAGAGCCGGTAAACAACAATCATCGGTACGCCAAGCAGGGCCGTTTCCACCGTGGCCGTGCCGCTGGAGACGATCGCCAGGTCCGCCATCGCTAGCGCGTTGTACGTGTCTTGCTCAATGAATTTGACGTGCAGCTGTGCTGGAAACAGCCCCTTCAATTTCTCCGAGTCCAGCCCGGGTGCTACGGCAACCACAACGCCAAAACTGCCCGGCAAGGTCCGTCCCAACCCCGCAAGCGCTTCCACCAGTAGCGGAACATGGTGGGCGATCTCCCCCCACCGGCTTCCCGGCAGGATGGTGATGACCGGATTCTCTTGTTCCAGACCGTATTTCCTGCAAAACAATTCCCGAGTCAGTGTGGCCTTCACGTTTCCTACAAGCGGATGCCCGACGAATTTCACCGGCACGCCGGCGTCGGCGTAGAACTTTTCCTCGAAATGGAAGATGCACAGCGCCTGGGTGAATCGTCGCCGCACCAGATTCACGCGCCACGGCCGCCACGCCCAGAATTGCGGGCAGATGTAATAGACGTTTCGAATGCCCTTGGGGCGCAGCTTGCGCGCCAGCCGCAGATGAAAACCGGGGAAATCCGTCAGAATCGCAAGCGGGGGGCGCCGGCGCTCGGCTTCGTTCACGAGCCGGCTCATGGCGCGGAACAACGACGGCAACCGCTTCAGCACTTCGGTGATCCCTACGACGGAAACCTCCGAATAATCGGTGATGATCTCGACGCCCGCCGCGCGCATCTGCGGCCCGCCCATCCCAAAAATCGCCACGTCCAGGCGCTGCTTCAACGCGGTCGCGAGCCGCGCAGCGTACATGTCTCCGGAAGCTTCGCCGGCGGAGAGAAGGAGCGGTATTGGCGGCATGTCTGTATTGCGCAAGGATCAATCGCTGGCCGGCAACACGGAGGGTTCGGCCGAGCCGTTGGCTTCGATGGGAAGGTGCAGCTCCTGCTCCTTGTATTGTAACTGATAGAGCCGATAGTAAATTCCGCGCTGCGCGAGAAGCTCCTGGTGCGCGCCTTGTTCGCGCAAACGCCCTTTGTGAAACACGAGAATGCGGTCGGCATGCTGAATCGTGCTCAGCCGGTGCGCGATGACCAGCGCGGTGCGCCCGGACAGCAAGCGGTTCAAGGCTTCGCGAATGAGCAGCTCCGTCTTCGTATCGACGCTCGAGGTTGCTTCGTCCAGAATCAGGAAGCGCGGATTGTGCGCCAGCGCGCGCGCAAAATTGATGAGCTGGCGCTGCCCGACCGAAAGAGTTGAGCCGCGCTCGTTTACGCTGGCGCCCACTCCCTCCGGCAGGGAGCGAATGAATTCTCCAAGCCCAATCTCCTCGACAGCGCGTTCGACTGTGGGGCGGTCGATGCCCGGGGTGCCGAGCCGGATATTCGTTTCAATCGTGCCAGTGAAAAGAAATGGATCCTGCAGCACGATGCCGAATTGCCGCCGCAAATCCTGCAATTCGATCAGTCGAATGTCCTTGCCGTCCAGGAGGATTTGTCCGCGCTGAATGTCGTAAAAGCGCAGCAACAAGGAGATCAAAGTGGTCTTTCCCGCGCCCGTGTGTCCGACGATGGCGATGGTCTGCCCGGGCTCCACTCGGAACGAGACGTCGCGCAAGACCCAATCTTCCTCGGCGGGCTCCGCGACGTTGCGATAGCTGAACCACACGTTGCGGAATTCAATCTCGCCTCGCGGATGGTCCAGCGGAATGGCGTTGGGATCCGATCCGGGCGGCGCTGGCTCGTCCAGTAATTTGAAAATGCGTTCGGACGCCGCCATCGCGGATTGGAGGATGTTGAATTTCTCACTAAGGTCTTGAATCGGCCGGAAGAAGCGCTGCGCAAACATGGTGAACGCCGTGAGAACGCCGAGGGTCAGCGTGCCGGAGAGAATACGGTTTCCACCGGACCAATAAATCAGGGCAATGGTGGCGAAGCTGAGAAATTCGACCGCCGGATAGAAGAGGGCGTAAGCAAGAATGGCATCGCGCCAAGCGAGCATATTGTCGCGATTGCGCTTCTCAAATTCTTCGACGGCCTTGCGTTCGCGGTTGAAGAGCTGCACAACGCTCATACCGGAAATGTATTCCTGAAGAAAAGCGTTGATGCGGGCGATGGCCGTGCGGATGCGGCGATTCGCGTCGCGGACGAATTTGCGGAAAATCATGGTGACGATCAGGATGCCGGGCAGAACCGCGAGCGTGTCGAGAGCAAGGCGGCGGTCGATCTTGAAGAGCAAGCCGGCCATGACCGCGAGGAGAAAGAAGTCGTTGATCATGGTAACCACGCCGGCCGCGAAGAGATCGTTGAGGGCATCGACGTCCGTAGTAACGCGCGTGACCAGCCGGCCCATGGGATTGCGGTCGAAGTAGCTCATCGGCAAACGCTGCATGTGGCTGAATATCTCGCCGCGCATGTCGTACATCGTTTGCTGGCCGACACGCTGCATGATGCGAATCTGGATGTATTGGGCGAGGAAGTCGAACGTCAGCACGGCCAGAAAGAGCAGGCTAAGCCAGCCGATGCCCGACCATGCCGATGCTTCCGGGATCGCGTGATTCAGGGCGGGAACAAAGTAACCATCGATTGCCTTTCGAAAGATCAGCGGCGGGGCCAGCTCGAGCGGAGTGACGATGGCCACCATGACGAGCGCGAGCACCACGCGCCATTTGTACGGCTTCATGTATTGCAGAAGCCGCCGCATCAAGCGCGAATCATACGCTTTGCCGAGGGCCTCTTCTTCGTGCAGGTTGCTCATGCGCGTTCGAGCTCTTCTTCCAGCAACTGTTTCTGATACAAATCCGCGTAGTAGCCGCCGCGCGCGAGCAGTTCGTCGTGCGTACCGCGCTCGGCAATGGCGCCGCCGATCAAAACAACGATCTGGTCGGCGTCCCGGACCGTCGAGGTACGGTGCGAAATCAGAATCGTCGTACGGCCTTCCATGATTCCGCGCAGTCCGGTGAGAATGCGCTCCTCGGTTTGCGTGTCGACGGCGGAAAGCGAATCGTCGAGGATCAGAATTCGCGGATCGCGGACGACGGCGCGCGCAATCGCGGCCCGCTGCTTTTGTCCGCCAGAGAGAGTTATGCCGCGCTCGCCGACCATGGTCTCGTAAGCCTTGCCGAAGTCCTGGACGTCGCCGTGCAGGCTGGCAATTTCTGCTGCTTCGCGGACGCGCTGCTCGTCATATTCCGGCAGGCCGAAAGCGATGTTGCCGCCGACCGTTTCGCCGAACAAGTAGGTGTCCTGCGGCACGAAGCCGATGGACTGGCGCAGCGTGATGAGGGGCCACTCGCGTATCGGACGCCCGTCGATCAAGACACAGTCATCGGGAGCTTCCCAGAGGCGTGCAATGAGAGCGGCGAGCGTGGTCTTGCCGCAACCCGTGGGGCCGACGATAGCGAGCGTAGAGCCGGCGGGGACTTTCAAATTAATGTCGCTGAGCACCGGATGAGGACCGCTGCCATTGGACTTGGAGGCCCCGTTCGAACCGGCTCCGGAAAGAGTGGTCGGATAAGCAAAGGTGAGATGACGAAATTCGATTTCGCCGCGCGGCCTGGCGCCTTCCGGAACTTTCGCGTGGCGATCATCGATATTCGGTTCGGCGGTGAGGATGTAATTCAAGCGGCCCATGGAAGCTGCGCCGCGTTGAAAAATGTTTGTCACCCATCCCAGGGCGATCATGGGCCAGACGAGTAAAGTGAGATAACCGTTGAAGGCAATGAGCGCGCCCAGAGAAATCTGCCCGCGGAAAAGCTGATGGCCGCCCTGCCACAACACGATCAGAAATGTTGTGCCGATGAGCGCCTGAAGCGAAGGCATGAACATGCTCCAGGTGCGGATGAGTTTGATGTTGCGGGAGACATACTCGCGGTTGGGCTCGTCGAAGCCGCGGATTTCCGCTTCTTCCTGCGCGTAAGCGCGGACGACGCGCACGCCGGCAAGATTTTCCTGGACGCGGGCGGTGAGCGTGGCGAGCGCCGCCTGGATTTTCTCGTACAGGTCATGAATCGTTTTGCCAAAGAACCAGACGGCGACAGCCACCACCGGCGCGGGAAGCAGAACCCAAAGAGTGAGGGAAGGCGAGAGGGCGACCATGACCAAAATGGCCAAGATCATGGTGCTTATCGTCGTCGCGCTGTACATGATGCCGGGGCCGAGCACCATGCGAACGGCGTTCAAGTCGTTGGTGGCGCGCGACATCAATTCCCCGGTACGATTCCTGACGTAGAATTCAGGCTCGAGGATCAGCAAGCGCTTCAGGAGATCGTTGCGAATATCGAATTCGATGTCGCGGGAGACGCCGATGAGAGTCCAGCGCGCGGAGAAAGAGAGAAGGCCCTTGATCGCGACACATAGAACGACAATGAGGCAATAGATGCCCAGCGTGTGGCGGCTACTCGGCGCGTAGTACGGGATGGAACGGCTGAGCGTCGACGCATTCAGCCCCAAGGGCGCCGGAGTTCCTGTCTGCGTGTAGTGCTCAAATGGAACTGGATTGCCGGCTAATGTGTCCGTCATAACGCCGGTGGCGAGCGGGAGCACGTTGCCGATAATACTCATCAGCACGACCGTGAGCAGACCGAAAATAATGCCGCCGGGGTAGCGCCGCAGATAGGGCATCAAGCCGCGCATGCCCTTGTCTGGACGAGCTTCCCGAGTGTTCTTGGAGGCCCGAGTGCCTTTGACTGGCGGGACTGCGCTCATCGCAGCGTGGACCTCGCATCTTGCATCGAAGGCGATTCGAGCAGAAAATGTTCGTACGTGCGATCCAGGGATTGGTAGCGCTTCGTGGCCGGATTCCAGCGCACACCGATCGGCAGCACGTGCGTATCGATGGCGCCTTTCAGCGGCGTGAAATAAAGTTGCAGGCCCTTTTCACCGTTTTGCTCGTATTGCAGCCGCCAGCCGGTCACCGGCACCAGCGGCGTCAAACCTAGAAAACCTTTTTGGTTTTTCAAGTGTTCATCGCAGCGCAGGAGTTCCGCCCATTGCCCGTCGGTATTTTCCGCCACGACGACGCGCGTCACGATGGTGCCCGGCAAATTGTTGGTTGGCGTCTTTGGCACGACATCCGCCGCAAGGAATTCCTGCTTTCCGTTCTTCGCCAGGTCTCCGAACGCCAGCACCTGCGACTCGCTCCCAAGCAGCGCCTTTGCTGCCAACTGAATATCTTCGGGTACGGCAGGCTCTGCGGGCTTGGTTTCCGCTTGCGGCGCAGGCTTGGGCGCATCCGCACCGCACCCGCCCAGAAAAATAGCCAGGGACAGGAGACTCAGTGAAAAATTCAGGGGGATTCTCCACCTGCGGGCCGCGCCGATACCGTGGCCCTCTTTGAAGATGGACGGACTGATACCGGCCTCGTTAGCACACGAACAATCGCTTTGTGAAGTTTTCTCCATCAGAGATTTGCCGCTTTAGAGGCGATTTCCACCACTCGCCCGGGCTTCCCATCTTTCTCGGGTGCGCAGAGCCCATCCATCACCGGCACATCCGGACCGGCCCCATCAAATGCCTGCAACCATAATTCTAGCTGTTGGCGGCCCTTCGTGGAAGGACTCCGCGAATCGGGATTGCCCAAAATTTGAATGCGCTACCTCTGCGCCAGAATCGCGTCCAGCCGTGCTTCAAAGTTTTCCTCTCCTTCAGACCAAAGCTCGCTGCGCTCCACCGGCAGGGCCCGCTCGATCGCTTCCACCCAATGGAATAATTGTTGGATGTTTTCCCGGGTCTTGGCGTGATATTCCTTCAGGTTGCCGCTTGCCGACATCCATTGCCGAAAGGAATGCTCAATAGGATGATCTGACGAATTGAACGGATTCGACGCCGCTCCTGGCGCCAGCAGCCCTCCATGCCCGGTAAAAAAATGCTCGAAGCCCAAGTCGGCCATAAAGTGTCCCGTCGTCGCCGCAAGTCCATCGTCATACTGCTGGCCGTGACACGTCAGGACGAGCGGCTCCGGCTTGTGCTGCCACTTCAGGCTCTCGATATCAAAGCCCCACAGGTCCCATTTTGCGTTCGCGATGTACGCGGTGTCCGCATTTAGGTGCTGCACCGCCAGCGCCACAACCTCCGCAGGTCCTACTTTCAGCGGTCGCAAATCCCACTCCGCGACAGGTATCTCCGTTGCGTCCACGGCCTGCACGGTCAGTTCGCTAAAGCTATTCTGCGTCGCCGAAAGGGGGGCGGTCGTCAGGAACCGCGCGAATTCGGCAAGCATCGTTTCCAGTGAAAAATCGCGCGTCCATACGCGCAGGTAAGAGTGATTGGCCATTGCAGTCGAAGCCTTTTGGATTATACCGGGCCAGCAGGGAAGTGGCGAATCGGCAGCCGAATCGTGTTGAGAAGAATTGTCGTGGAACAGCTATTCTTGGCTGCGGGGACCCTGGCGATCAGGCGCCCGTGTTGGCACTTTTTGCCTGTCCGGAAGGCTCGATCGGCGGCGTAAAACTCTGCGCCATCTCCCTCAGCCGTTCGCGCAGCGATTCTCCCACACCTGCGAATACCTGGGCACAGGCTTCGCGAAGTTTTTCTTCTGCCGTCGCGGCAATTCCCGAAATCATCCCTCGCGACTGGTGATCCAGCGACGCCACCGTCGCCAGCATCCACTGGTTTGAAACATTTTCCAACCGGCTCTTATACTGCTCCGCGGCTTGCTCGCCGGTCTGGGCGAAGATGTTCTGCATTTCCTGCTGATGAGCAACCGTCATCGCTTTCCAGGAATCCAGGAGCGGCCCAAACCCTTCCGACACTTTCTTTTGGGCCTCGGCAACGCCCGCTTCGAGCGCTCCACCCATAGAGGATTGGAAGCGCCGCAGGAAACCCTCTTGTTCGGCCGTCGTCTTCTGCACCAGTTCCACGCGCACCGCGTCCAGTTGCGCCCGCGCTCCATCCGTGGAGTGCCGCACCTCATCGTTGAATCCCTCCAGCTCCTGACGACCGGAGCGCTGAATCTCATCCGTGAATGCTGCTGCTGTCGTGTCCGCCGCTTCCGCGAAGAGAGAGCGCGCGCGCTCAAATGAATCTCGCACCACCTCCTCCATCTGCGTTTGCGCGTGTCCCACGAAGTTGCGGCTTGCATGATCCAGCTCGCTCGCGAAGACGCTGGAAATCTCTCCCGCTTTCTCCCGCAACTGGTTTCCAGCGTGCTCGATGGTTCTTTCCGTCAAATTCTGAATCTGCGTCTGCGCCTTCTTTTCGTACCATTCCGCCGATTTCAAGAGTTCTTCGACCATCTGGTGCTTCAAATCGCCGGCTTTCCCCTCCAGTTCCGTTAGGTTGCGCCAGGTGATCGATTGTGAAGATTCCTGCAGGATTTGCTCTACGCTGCCCAGATTCTCCCGGAAGCGCGCCAGCGATTCCGCGAACGCTTCGTCCGCCGAATTGCGAATGCGGTCCTGCTGCAGCGTCAGCGCCGCGTCCAGCAGCGACCGCCCCCCTGCCAGCCGATGAACCGCTTCTTCGGCGCGCGTGAGGTGCGGCTGTACCATCTCCACGACTTGCCGGTCAAATTGCGCTACTGCCTGGCGGCTCGCTTCTTCAAATGTCGCTCGAACTCTCGCGTTGATCTCTTCAAGGATAGCTTCGGACCGACGCTGCATTTCTTCGCGGTGCGGGTTCAACACATTTTCCAATTGCGCTTGCAATCCGGCCAGCGCCTGCTGCTGCGCGTTCTCGAGTTGGGCCGAATGTTGTTCGAGCCGCTGGCTGGTCTCCCCGGCACGCGTCAGTGCCGACTCCAGCCGTTGCGTCTGCTCCTGCAGCGCATTCCGCAACGCTGCTATTCGCTGCTCTGCCTCTGTTATAGTACCCGCCGCCGATTCGCGGGCTGCCGTGGCGTGACGCGCCATCTCGTCCTGCAACTGAGTCATCAACCCGCGCGCGTGCTCGTTCAATCCGCCCGCCGCGCGATCCTGCGCTTCCGCGAGCGTATTTTCGACCGCCGCCCGCCACCGCGCTTGCACTGATTCCAATTCACTTGCAAGCTGCCCGTGCGAGAACGATTGCGCGGACGAGAGCGCGGCTGTTACCTGTTGCTGAATCTCATTGGCCGCAGCCCTCAGCGCCTGGAGTTGTGCAGTTGCCGCTTCTTCCCGTTGCTTCGCGGCTTCCTCGTGCGCCCGCGTGGCTGATTCCGCACGCGTAACAATTTGCGCTTCCGACTGCTCGGACTGGGTCTTCAACCGGGCCGCCGTTTCCTCCGCCTCCCGGCATATTGTTCGCAGAGTCTCGGCCCTACCTTCCAGTTGCTGGGCGTGCTCGTTGCGCTGGGCTGCGCCTTCTTGCGAGAGCCTTGCCGTCAAGTCGCGCGTGAGTTGCTCCAGTTGTGGCGCCAGCCAGCGCGGCAATTCCGTTCGCAGCGCCTCGGCCGCTGCCGCATGGGCCGTCCTTGAATGCTCATCCGCCGCGTGCTGAAACTTTTCGATCGCGTGCGCCGTCTCATTGGCGATTTCCGCGCGTCCTGCGGCAAACTTTTGCTCCCATTGTTCGAATGACAGCCGCCGCTCCGCCGAAACCGCTTGCGAAGCCGCTTCCTGCGCGGTCGCCTGAATCTGCTGTTTGGCATCCGCCACCAGCCGCGCTACCTGCCGCGCCAACTGCAACGACGCATCCGTCGTGCTCGTTGGGGAAGGGAACACCCTCAAATTGTCCGCCCCCGCCGCCGGCGGAATCTCCGCCTCGCCCAAATGCAACGCCGGATCCGTTTCCGCCACCGCTGGAGGCGATGGCGGTGTCCCGTGTGGCGCATCCAACTTCATCACGACTTGCGTCATCTCAGGGGATGCGGTCCAGTCTTCCGGCGGAAACGCGATGCCCCAGACGTTGCCGGAGACTTCCAGCTCCAGCGCCACCTGAAAAAGCTGCCGCACCGTTCGAGGCCGTTGAATCCAAGCGACCCGTCCCCGCACGGTGCGCGGCGGCTGCCTTGATTCCTGGTGCGGGACCTCCATCGTCACCCACATGTTTTTCAGGACGTAATGCTTGGATTGGTAGCGGCAGCCATGGCAATTGATAATCAGCGACGACGTTCGCTCCACGAACGGCCGCCCCAGTGCATCGACACCGGTCACCACGAGAGGAACCGCCTGCACGATCCGCGTGCTGCGGCGCTTCCTTAACTCCGTGCTGGCACTGGTAACGCTATCGGACACCATTCCAGTTGTCTCTTCGGCAAAATTGCCGCCTGATTCATTCATGCAGACCGCCGCCGTCCCTCAGGCTTTTCAGATTTCGCGAATGCGAGTGACATCGCTGCGGCTACTTCATCGCATCATTTTGCGGAGTACCTTCCGAGGCCGGCCTGCGGTGTGTTCCGGTCAGTAACGTCCATGCTTCTTTGGCGACCCAGATTGGCCCAACCAGCAAATAAATCGGTCCCTGGAAAAACGCCGGATGGTTTCCCTCGATCCGATGGCCGAGAAACAGGAACGCCCATCCGCCCAGAAAAAATCCTGCTGCCCAAACCCATTTCATGAAAAGGAGAAGGATAAGCCCGGCAAAAATCATCGGGATACCGACACCATGCAGGAATTTGTTCCAGCCGGATTCGTGCTCGTGATCGTACTGCGTCATGTAGTGCGCCAAGCTCGGCATTAGCGCACCTCCTGTCAGCCTGTTTCCGGCTGCTATAGGATTGGTGGGAGGACAGCCACCGTGGGAATTAAACTCTATACCTAAAGAGGAGGATTTGCTAGAGCGTCCTAGAGGTACCAGCAGTCTCGGAACTTTGGCGGGGGAAGCTTTGGACAGCAGTTTTCGCTGCATGTGACCCGCTGGGACGGGCGCGCTTTGCGATCGCGGTCTATTTTCGCAGCCCTAATTTCCCTGTCCGCGGACACCCCTGCGACCTGCTGCGCTCGGGGTGGAAAAATTTACGGGGTAAACGAAATCGAAGTGACTGCGATGCGCTTCTCAACTGGAATCGGTGACGACCGGTAGCGACAGGCCGAGGTGGAGAAGGCGGAGCAGATCGATGGCGGTGCGCACCAGATGCGAGCCGCGATGCAAGTACCGCAGACGGTAGAGCCGCTCCAGCGTGAGGCCCAAGCAGGTCAGCAGCCAGACCAGGAGCAAGCTACGCTCGTGGTGATGGCGGATATGCTCAAGTCCATAGCGGTTCTTGGCATCGTTGAAGCCTTGATTTTCGATCTGCCAGCGGCTTTTGGCCATGGCGTAGAGGCAGCGGCGACTCATGCGACGCGAGGAGAAATTGCTGAGCCAATACGCCTCGACGACTTGGCCGTCGCGATGGTGCTGGCGATAACGAATCACGCGCACGGTGTCCCACTGCAAGCTTTCCCAAGGGTCAAAGTCGTCGGCGTCCCAGATCTCCACGCGATCGCTGCCGTCCCGGAACTTCAGGTCCGGCGGCTTGGAGCAAAAGCGCCGCTGCGCCGCCCGGAATAATTCGGGCAGGTTGTCCTTGAGCCGGGCCACCACCGGCCAACCCACTTCTCCAGCGGCGTGCAGAAAAGGTGCGGTGGCAAATTCTCCGTCGACCACCACGTAATCGATGAAGCGCGCTCCCAGGCTCACCCGCACGCGACGCAACAGGCGCTGCCCGGCAGCGTATTCACTGTCGCCCGGCCCGTAGGGGTCCACGTCCACGGGCAGGGTGAGGTCGCCACCAACCACCGTCGCAAGGACCAGGTGATGGCGATAGCCGACGATCTCGCGGTCGGCATTGCGGTAGGGACGGCACCAGGGGCATTTCCACTTTTGCCGCCGCCCCACCGTGGTGCCGTCCAAGGCCAGGCCCACGAAACGACAGCTCTCGAAAGCCTTGTTGCGCTTGGCGCGATGGAGCACCGCGGCCAAAGCGGCCCGCGTGGGCGCCGGATCTAAACGTTCGGTGAAGTAACCCAAGCTATCATCGCCGAACGCTTGGCTGACTCCTAAATTCCGTCGCGCTGTCGATCCCACCAGCGCCTCAATGGCCAGAAAGGCCCATTGCCGCAAGATGGTGCCCAGTACGATGGACCACAACAGATCTTTTGCCGGGATCTTGTGGCTGGAGCGCCCATCACCGGGGGAGCGGAAGTAAGCGGCCAGGTGCAGATGCTGGCTGATGTACTTCCACAGGCGGCGTGGGGTGGGGCTCTTCAGTGGTGCTTCCTCTTTTTTTTCTTGCGCTGCTGGCGGGCCAAGACTAAAAGCTGGGCGTTGGCCGCCAGCACTTCGCGTACCGCGTCTTGAAATTCACGCCCGGCCGCGACGCGCTGCTGCACCTCCACCACCCAGTCCCTGGGGATGCGCTGGACGTGTCGCTGGCCTTTCACCATGAAGGTCAGGGTCCAGGCCTCATGACCCTTCTGGTGAGAGCAATGGCAGCGGGGGTTCCCGCAGCGCGTGTGACTCCGGGTGAGGGTCCCGGGCAGCAGATCGGGTGGGATGGGGAAAAGGCGGAGCAGTTGAAACTTGCGCTGCCGGAGGTGCGCGGCCTGAGGGCCTCGTGGTTTTTCTTTCATATTGTAGCAATAATGCTACAAGCTAAGATAAAAATGCAAGTCATTTCTGAACGCGAAAATAGGACGGCGTTTCTCCACAGCTTCAGCTTGAGGCGCAACCGCTATCTTCCAGGGTGGATTTAATGGAGGTGGTGCCTACGTTCCGAGATAGCTG
>Ga0137409_10001198_pt1 | contig 16061 bp, 12 predicted proteins | sample CZODoug1_16funga_FD_122059 | JGI IMG/M metagenome (GOLD analysis project Ga0137409, IMG submission 122059) | Vadose zone soil fungal communities from Angelo Coast Range Reserve, California, USA - CZODoug1_16fungal (Hybrid Assembly) | ecosystem: Environmental > Terrestrial > Soil > Vadose zone... | reverse complement strand
TTGAGTCGTTTCGAGCGCTTCGCGTTTCATTTCATTCGCCACATGAACCAGGGTCGTTGGAAACGATTCTGGACGTGGTGTCAAAAAACCTTCGGCGCCGGCTGGATTCATTTCTCTACTTACAATCTGATGGAGGTCTACGGTCTGGAAAACATCGCGGCCGCTTCACGAGATCGCCCAATACTCCTGGCCGCCAATCACCGTTCGTTCTTCGATATGTACTGTGTATCGACTGTGCTCTTTCGCAACACGTCCTGGCGCAAACAACTTTTCTTTCCAGTGCGTGGCCGATTCTTCTACGACTCGCTTCTGGGTCTGTTTGTAAATCTGGTGATGGGTTGGTGGTCGATGTATCCTCCGTTTTTTGCGTCTGGTGAAAAGCCGCTGCTGGAGAAGCGGGCGTTTGACAAGTATTCGTTTCGAGTCCTGACGGAGCTTTGCAAAAACGGCGCCGGCAACGTAATCGGTTTTCATCCCGAAGGCACGCGCAATAAAGGCCCTGATCCTTATTCATATTTGCCGGCGCAGCCAGGTATTGGAAAACTGATTAAAGATGCGGCGCCGCAGGTTGTTCCGGTTTTCGTTGCCGGTTTGGGAAACGATCTCCCGAAGCAGGTGCTGGGCAATTGGGGAGGCGGCGAAAAGATTCGGATACACTTTGGGCCGCGGCTCGATCTGTCACCTTATCTGTCGAAGAAGGATCATGTGCGAACGTATAAAGAGATCGCGGATTTTGTGATGAGCAAGATTGCGGAACTTGGCGAGGCTGACCGCCAAATGCAGCAAACAGTGAACAGTAAACAGTAAACAGCAGACAGTAGACAGCAGAACGCTTTGCTTCCGGCTGTTTACTGTTTGCCGTTTACTTATCGCAATGTCTCTTCCTGTTGTCATCATCAATCCTGAATCCGCGGCCGGCGCAACGCGCGCAGCCTGGCCAAGGATCGCGAGCGAGCTGGCGACGCACTTCGGTCCATTTACACCCAAGTTCACCACGCATCCAGGCGAGGGAACCGAACTGGCCGCGACTGCGGCGCGCAAGGGCACAAAACTGATCATTGCCTGCGGCGGCGATGGAACGATCTCGGAAGTGGCCAACGGAATTCTGTCAGCCGGCAGCGATGCAGAATTGGGAATATTTCCGAGTGGCACCGGCGGCGACTTTCGCAAGACGATCGGCATCCCCGCACGCGGGGGCGATGCGGCTCGTATTCTTCGCGAGGGTCAAACGCGCTCGATCGATGTCGGCCGGATCACTTTCACAAAGGACGACGGTGAACACGAATCGCGCTACTTTCTGGGCGTGGCTTCGTTTGGCATGAGTGCTGACGTCGTCGCGCGTGTGAAAGAGGGTGGTCCCGATTGGCTGCCGGCTAAAGGACCGAAGTGGTTAACCGGACGCGTCTCTTTTGCTGCGGCCATGCTCCAGACGGCATTAAAGATGGAGCCTACGCGCGTGGTTGTTCAACTCGACGACGATCCCGCGCGTCACCTGACTGTTGCGAATCTCTGTATCGCCAACGCGCGTTATTTTGGTGGCGGCATGAAGATCGCGCCCAACGCGAAACTGGCCGACGGAAAGTTTGACGTGATCAGCATTGGCGACCTGAGTTCCGCAAGAATTTTGGCGAATGCGCCGCGTTTGTATTTTGGCGCACACCTAAGCATGGCCGAGGTTGGACACGCCCTGGCGATGAAGATCGTCGCGCGTGCGGTTGATAAAAATCAGCGCATCGAGATTGAAGTGGACGGCGAAATCCCCGGTCAGCTTCCGGCAACTTTTCAAATTCTACCTAAAGGACTTCGCGTGCGCTGTCCGCGAGAAACTGTTTAGAGTTCGCGCTTTAGTTTCTGGCTGTTCCAGTCGGCAACCCGAAGGTTTCGACTCTGAACTCTGAGAAAGCGCTTGCCAGTAAATTGGAAAACGGGTTATAAATATTGCACCGAGCCCCGATTATATGAACTTGATTGTTTGGCACGGCGCTCTTCATGTATAGACGAATACTTGTTCTTACGCAGAGAGCGATCCCTGTACTGTGGGGAGTTGTATAGTTTTCACTCTTTGCTGCGTTGAAGTGTATCTGCGCAGTTTCGCTTAACGGAGGATTCGCATAGTGGATAGTCAGCTCAATCAGGAGCTATCCGCAAACAACGCCAACGCTTCGCAACCCGGGGAAACCGTTTCCCCCGCACCGCCGTCTCGCGAGCCCGCTGCCGCCAAGCTGCCGCTGCCGCCTCCCGCGAAACCTGCATCGAAACCTGCGGGCGCTGTTGTCGAGAGCACGCCTGACCCGCCCGTCAACAAGATGCGGCGCAGAATTGTTTGGTCAGCCATCACGGCATTTCTTGCCACTTGCTTCTTCATGTTTCTCCGATTTTTCCTCCCGCGTTCGATTACCGAGCCGCCCAGTACCTTTAAGGTCGGTCTTCCTTCCGACTATGCGCTCGGCGTGGACACGAAGTGGCAGCAGCAATATCGCATCTGGGTTGACAAGACTTCCGACAGAATTTTTGTGATTTACGCGCGCTGCACGCATCTCGGCTGCACGCCCGATTGGAAAGCGAGCGAAAACAAATTCAAGTGTCCTTGCCACGGCAGCGGCTACGATAGTGAGGCAATCAACTTCGAAGGGCCGGCGCCGCGGCCGATGGATCGCGCGCACGTCGAGCTGGATGCCGAGGGACAAATCGTGGTGGACATAGGACACCTTTATAGATGGCCGAAGGGTGAGAAAAACGAATTCAATGATCCCGGGGCGTATATTCCGCTGTAATTAGTGAACGAACCTGGACGAGGTTTCATGGACGAAAAGCCTGATCAGAAAGAGACGAAGCAGTTAACTGGCGACGAAAAAGCCAGCACCGGCCTGCTTGAAAAAGTGAAGGAAGGCAGCACTGCGCTCAAGCAGCGGGCCATCGAGGAGGCCAAAACTTACAAAGACGTTCAGGACACGCAACTTTGGAAGTCGATCTTTCGTGTCTCTCATGATCGCTCCGATCCGCGCAATCGCTCGCTGGCGATTCTCTCCAACGTCTTCCTGCATCTTCATCCGGCAAAAATCAATCGCGATGCGGTGCGCTACCGGTACACCTGGGGCATGGGCGGCATCACGTTTTATCTTTTCATCGTGTTGACCTTCACGGGCGTGCTCCTGATGTTCTATTACCACCCGACGAAGGTCGATGCGTTTCGCGACATTCTTTATCTCGAACACGACGTACCCTTCGGCAAGTTGCTGAGAAACATGCATCGCTGGGCGGCCCACTTGATGGTGATCACAACCTGGCTACACATGTTTCGTGTAGTGCTAACCGGCTCCTACAAACGTCCGCGCGAATTTAACTGGGGCGTCGGGGTTGTCTTGCTGGTGCTGACACTGCTGCTTTCGTTTACCGGTTATTTGCTGCCGGACGATCAACTTGGTTTCTGGGCGGTGACCGTCGGCACAAACATGGCGCGCGCTACGCCAATGCTGGGCTCAGAAGGACCTTTTGGCGTGCAGCTCGGCATGACTCCTTTTAATGACGTCCGTTTCGGACTACTCGGCGGATCGATTGTCGATTCGAACGCGTTGTTGCGTTCCTACATTTGGCATTGCATCGGCATCCCGCTGGTGGCTTCGATCTTTATGGCGGTGCACTTCTGGCGCATACGCAAAGACGGCGGCATCTCCGGCCCGGCGCCCGTGATGCTCGAATCGGAAATGAAGGCGGTGAAGAAAAAATAGTTTGTCAGCACCACCTGCGCGAACGGGTGGCAATCGTTTAACCGACGCCTGCAGGCACGCGGTTCTGACAAGACGGCCGCCCGCTAACGCAGGCGGTTCTGACATAAGACGCGATGGCGAAACCTAAATTCAACTTGAGCAAAGGCAAGTTAATAACTCTGGGAGCGGTTGTGCTTCTGGCGGTTTTGGCTGTCTTCTTTGTTCAGGACTGGCACCAGCTTTGGGTCATCTCGTCGGCGCCGGACAACGTGCCGATTGTGGCGATGCTTTTCCTCGTGCCCTTCTTCACCTGGTTGGGAATCAGACAGTCGAACGCAAACGATCGGCTGATTGAACAATTGGAGCAGGATCCAAAACTCGCCAAGACGCATCATCGCAAAGCCGAGCCGTGGCGTCCGGGCTGGGCGCGGGAACTTCACGTCTGGCCTTATCTCGTGCGTATTGAATTTTTGGCGGCGGTGATCGTTACCGTCGTCCTTTTTGTTTGGTCGATAACGCTGAACGCGCCGCTGGAAGAACCCGCCAATCCCAACCTGACAATGAATCCGTCGAAGGCGCCGTGGTACTTCCTCGGGTTGCAGGAGATGCTGGTCTACTTCGATCCCTGGATCGCGGGCGTGGTGATGCCGTCAATCATCATGATTGGCTTGATGGTTTTTCCTTACGTCGATTCCAATCCGCTCGGCAACGGTTACTACACGCTCAAGCAACGCCGCTTCGCGGTGGGAATGTTTTGCTGGGGCTTCCTGATGTGGATCCTGCTGATCGTGATTGGAACTTTCATTCGCGGACCCGGCTGGATCTGGTTCTGGCCGGGCCAGACGTGGGACCACAACGCGGTCGTGTTTGACAAGAACGTAGACCTGCATGACTGGATTGCCACCAGCCGCATTGGCAAGACGCTGCATCTGGGATTCCTGTCAACGAATCCCTGGAAGTTTATCTTTGGTTTGATGGTGGTGAGCGGCTTCTACGTTGTGGGCGCCTTGTTTTTCCATTGGTTGATGACCGTGGATTTCAAGAAGCTATCATTGCGCCCGCTGCGTTTGTTTCCGCAGGATGAGTTTGAGCAAAAACTTCTGGCCAGAACCAGTCTCCTGCAATACCTGACGTTCCAGTTTTTTGCGGTCAGTGTGTTGCTGGCGATGCCGGTGAAACTTTTGCTGCGCCTGGCGCTTACGATTAAGTACGTTTGGGTAACCCCTTGGTTCAATATTTAGGAGATCCTCTGTGCAGAGGTAACACAGAGACTCGAACTCAAGACTGCAATAGTGGTTGATCTAACGAGTGCGGAGGAATGATCCCGAGTGGCGGACTCTACTGAAGCTACCGAGTCGTTGGTAAAGAAAGAGGACGAAGTTCCGGCACGCGATCCGATCGTGAGCCGGTCGACGAGCGGTATCATGCTCGTCTGCGCTTTGTTGCTTACCGCCTCGCTCGCCTGGTCTCTCTACGACGAAGCCTTCGGCCAGCGTCCCTGGAAAGGCATGCAGAAGGAGTTCGTCAGCCGTTACACGAAATACCTGAAGAGCATCAAGACACAGGCCGGCCAGACCGAAGCGCAAGTCAAAGAAGATCCTGAGTACCAGACGCTCGACGCTGAAGCGCAAGCGGCGCAGGAAAAAGTCAAACCGGACGTCGCTGAGATCGATCAGAAGGTCGTGCAAATTCAGCGGCAGCTCGATGCCGTTACCGAGCCCTTCCAGAACCAGCGCGGAAAACTCACTGTCATTAATTACGACGTCGAGATCGCGGCCAACGGCGCGAAGGAAAAATATCGCAAGCAGGCGCAAGCGAAGCGGGCCGAACTAGTAGAGGTGGACCTGCCTAGGCCTGATAGTCCTGGGAAAACCACAACCCAGAAGATGAATTACGACCAGCTCGAAAAGCTTTTCAACGATCTGCGCGAAGAGAAGGCGAAGCTGCTGGGACAAAAAGCTGACTTGCTTAAGGAGCCGACCGAGCTCGTCAAGAAGCGCGATGATTATCTGAAACACCACCTCACGGGTTTGGGTCCGAGCCAGATCGACGGCTTGCTCCGCAAGATGAACCAGTTTGACTATTCGATCCTGCCGCACCAGATCAGCGTTAATGAGTTCAGTATTGTCGACCGCTGCGAGGTGTGCCACGCCGGAATTCGTGAGCCGCTCGACCTGCGGCCGGAAGATCTCGCGCCTGGTGGGCCGGGCAAAAAACCCGACAACCTGGCCCGCGCGTTTGTGAGTCATCCAGATCGAGAACTGTTGCAGATACATAGCCCGGATAAGTTTGGTTGCGCGAGTTGCCACTGGGGCAACGGCCGCGCGACGACGGGCGAAGTCAAGGGACACGGGCGACACAAGTTCTGGCTCTGGCCCATGTTTGAAAAAGAAAACACCGAAGCCGGCTGCCAGCAATGTCATGCTAAGGATCGGGTGACGCAGGGAGCCGACACGCTTAACCTCGGCCGCGATCTTTTCTACCAGCGCGGCTGCATGGGCTGTCATCGCTACGAAGGATTTGATCGCGAGTCGGATGCACTCGGCAGCGCGCGGCAGAGTATCAGTCAGCTTGAAGATCAAATCACCGGCAATCAGAAGCAGATCCGGCTGGATGAAAGCCCGCCCGAGGGGACGACCGACGAAGAAGCACAGAAGATGTTGGCGCAGTCGGAAGCTTTGAAAGTAACCAACAGCATCCTGGCAGCCCGCATCGATCAGTTGAATTTGCAGGCGAAGTATTTGATGCAGGACCAAAAGAAGGTTGGACCGAACCTGAAGGACGTGCGTTTGAAACTCCGCAAGGAATGGATTCCGGTATGGCTTTCCAACCCCCAGGCCTTTCGTCCCGGCACCAAGATGCCAACCTTCTGGCGCTTTGCCGACACTCCCGAAGCTGGCGGGCCGCATATGCGCGATGCTGATGGCGTGCAACAGATACAGGCTATCGCGGCATACCTCTGGCAAGACGGCTTTGACGGCAAGCTGCCCGAACAGCAACGCGGTGATGCGGCCCATGGAAAAGAACTGTTCGAATCGCGCGGCTGTCTGGCGTGTCATTCAATTGGCGACGAAAGCGATGCCATTGGCGCCAAGTTTGCCGCGAATCTTCAGAAGGTCGGCGAGAAGGCAAACTTCGATTACATCGTCCGCTGGATTCACAATCCGCGCGAACGCTGGGCGCCTTACTGTCCCAAAGAAAAGCGCGACCTGACGCCGGAAGATTACGCGAAACATAACCTGCCTTACGTGTTTGATACTGAACTGCACTCGCGCTGCCCTAACGACGGCGCTGAGTTGCAGGTTCAGAACATGACCGTGATGCCAAACTTCCGTCTATCGGAAACTGACGCGCGCGACATCGCCACCTATCTCTTCTCGCTGTCCTCGCCGCCGCAGTATGACGCCGTGTCGTTCATGGACCGCCCGGAGCTGAGAGATAAAGGGCACACGCTCATCAAGCAATACGGTTGCGCGGGTTGTCACGAGATAAAAGGTTTCGAAGAGGAACAACGCATCGGCAAAGAGTTGACGGTTGAAGGCGCGACCCCGATCGAGCGGCTCGACTTTGCGCTGCTTACGAAGCGGGCTGAAGAGGGAATCGATCCGCTCAAGTTGCACCCGGAGGAGAAGGAGAAGCCCTGGTATAACCACAAAGGATTCTTCGAACACAAGGTTACTGAGCCCTCGATTTACGATCAGGGCAAAGAGAAGGATCCGAAAGACCGCTTGCGCATGCCGCGGCCATATCTCACGCCGGAGTGGCGCAACGCGTTAACTACTTTTCTGCTCGGCAGCGTCGGCGCTGAAGGCTCAAACGTGCCGCAGTCGCTTTTCTATAATCCGCAGGACCAGCGCCGGCAGGATATTCAGAATGGCTGGTGGGTAATCAAGAAGTATAACTGCATGGGTTGTCACCAGATTCAGGTGGGCCAGCGCTCGGTGGTGATGGATCTGCCGTTTTACCAAACGCCGGAAGGGAAGGATCTGTTACCGCCGCGGCTGACCAGCGAAGGCGCGCGCGTCGATCCGAGCTGGCTGCTGAGGTTCCTGCATGATCCTTCGCTGAGCGGTGAGAAGACTCCGGCTGAACAGGCGGCGATAAGTAACGCGGAGCAAGCGGCGAAGGCGACGGGAGCCCCAGCGTCGAGCACGCCGAACGCAAATGCGGGCAGAATGCCCGCGGTCCCGGGGAGCACTGCACCGGTGAGCGGTAAGTTGAAATCTCAACCAGGCCTCGATCGCAATGGTGTGCGGCCGTATCTGAAGTTTCGCATGCCAACGTTTAATTTCTCCCCGAACGAATTGCAGACCTTGGTGCGTTTCTTCATGGCCCTTTCGGGGCAGCAGGAGCCTTATATTAAGGAGCCGCTGCAGCCATTGACCGAACAGGAGAAGCTGGTGGCGCGCCAGATGTTCACGTCCGGGACGCCGTGCTTGAAGTGTCACATCACCGGCGAACCTACGCACGATGCGAAAGCCATCGCGCCAAACTTCCTGCTGGCGAGTGAACGACTGAAGCCCGAGTGGACCTTCCGCTGGCTTTTAGATCCGTCGCAGATCAGTCCGGGCACCGCGATGCCGACCGGACTCTTCCGCAAGGAAGGCGAGCGTTGGGTCATCAATCTGCCTAATCCGCCGGCGAGTGCGACCGCGTATCACGACGATCACGCCCGGCTGCTCGTGCGCTACATGATGTTGTTGACGCCTGACGAGCAGCGACGTTTGCTGGCAACGGCGCCGGCGGCTCCGACAGCAGCAGCCCAACCAGCACAGAAGGCGCAAAACAATGGTAAGAGCAGGCGCGGTGAGACAACCTCGAACAGAACGCGGCGCGCGAAGCGCCCGACTGTCGCCGCGGTCCGCAGCGTGAGAACAAGCGCACGGCCCGCAGGCATGTAACGGCAAGGGGCGAGTGGGAGGGATGCAGTTTAGAGTTCAAACTTTAGTTTGCGCTGGAAAACCGCAGCCTAAAGGCTGAACTCTGAACTACCGGCTTCAAACTGCATTAGCACCGGGTGAGTGTGACGAGTCTACTTCCCATGCAGTCCCGTGCTAAAGTTATGCGAAAGTTATTCTAATTTGGAGGAACTGATCATGTTTATGAAGCAGACCAAAGTCTGGCTGATTCTGACGATTGCCCTGTCGCTTCTGGCACTCGCATCAGCTTGCAGTAACAAGCCCCCTGAGGGCGGCGAACCGACACCGACAACTGGCGGCGTTGCCTACACACCCAAAGGTAACGAAGGTTCGGTAACGGGCGCGATTGCTTATACCGGCACGCCGCCGGCGCCGAAGAAAATCGACACTTCGGCCGATCCTGCTTGCGGCGCAAAAAATCCGAACCTTAGCACCGAAGACAATGTGGTAAACAATGGCAAGCTGGCCAACGTGTTCGTCTACATCAAAGACGGCACTACTGCCGACGGCAAGAAGATTACGGAGTTCACTTTCACAACTCCCTCGACGCCGATCGTGTTGGACCAGAATGGTTGCCATTACCGACCGCACGTGCTCGGCGCGATGGTTAACCAGGACATCCAAATTACAAACAGCGATCCGACTACGCACAACATCCACTTCACTCCGAAGAACAATCCTGATTGGAACCAGTCACAGCCAAACGGCGCGCCGCCTTTGATGCATAAACTAACGCGGGCGGAAGTGCTGGTGCCGGTCAAGTGTAATCAGCATCCCTGGATGAAGGCGTACATCGGCGTCTTGAAGCATCCGTTCTTTGCGGTCAGCGGGGAAGATGGTAGCTATACGATCAAGGGCGTTCCTCCCGGCACCTATACGGTGGTGGCCTGGCATGAAGGCGGCGCAACCGGAACTGAGAAGCCGATGCAGGTAACCGTCCCGGCTAATGGCAGCGCCAAGGCTGACTTCGCTTTCGGCGAAGCGGCGACGGCGGGTGGCAGGCCGAGTCTGGAAATGATGCCGGCACTCGAGTTTCCAATGGTGGGCCGGCACTGAGGGCATTGCCAAATGCCGATTGCCGATTGCCGATTTTCGGATCGCAGTCAGAAACTATCGGTGATTCGTTAAGAGAACAGTGGCGTCTGGAGTTCGGTGGTTTAAATCGGCAATCGGCAATCGGCAATCGGAAATAATATGAATCGGGGTGTGCATCGTTTCGCGCTGCTGGTCGCCGGCTCTGCGTTTTTTCTGATTATCGCGGGCGCGTTGGTGACCAGTCACGATGCGGGCTTGGCCACCTCCGACTGGCCGCTCTCCAATGGCCAGGTTTTCCCGAAGATGGTGGGCAATCTTTTTTGGGAACACGGACACCGGATGGTCGCAACGTCAGTTGGGCTACTGACAATCGGGTTAGTCGTTTTCCTCTTCGTAAAGGAAAAGAGAGGTTGGATCAGACGACTGGGATTGGTGGCGCTGGCCGGAGTGATTGCGCAGGGACTGCTCGGCGGCTTAACCGTAAAACTAAACTTGCCGCTGGTGGTCTCGGCCGCACATGCCACGCTGGCCCAACTCTTTTTTTGCACCACGGTTAGTTTAGCGGTTTTCACTTCGTCGAGCTGGACCAAAGATCCGCCGCAGATTGAAGAGCAGGGAAGTTTACCGCTTCGCTATCTCTGCGTGGCAGCGGCAACCGCGATCTTTTTGCAACTGATAATCGGAGCGACGCTACGGCACTCGGCAACCTGGGACCAACCGCTGCCGACGGATTTATTGCTGACGCACGTTGGCGGCGCTATCGCAGTAACAGTATTGTTGGGAAGCGCGGCCTTGATGATCCTGCGGCGCCACGCCGGCGAAACGCTTCTAACGCGGCCAGCAAAATTAGCGCTCTCATTGTTGGTTGTACAGTTGTTGCTGGGCATCGCGGCTTACATCACCAGATTGGCGTCGCCAAATGATCCGCAGCCGTTGAATCCCATGATAGGAATCACGGTGGCGCACGTGGCCTGTGGCGCATTGGTATTTGCTACCACGATCGTTTTGACGCTGAGAACATTCAAGGTCCTGCGTGCGCCCGCTTCGTCGTTTGAGTTTGCGGTTAGCGAGCGCTCAAGAAGTTTAGAGTACAAGCTTTAGCTTGCTTGCTTTCTAGAGCAGCAACCTAAAGGTTGGACTCTAAACTGCGGGCTTCTGAGTAAAGTTTCAAGATGGAAGAATTTGTAATAGATCTTAATCGCTCGGCCGTTGTGCCACTCGAGCGGCTCAGCCCGCGCGAGCGGTTCGCTGCTTATCTGGAGCTTACCAAACCGCGCATCACTTTCCTGATCGTGCTCACGTCGGCCGCCGGGTTCGCCCTGGCATCGTCTGGCGCTGTTAACTACGCCGCCATGCTCAGCGCGATGTTGGGCATCGCCCTGCTTTCTTCAGGCCTTGCCACGATCAATCAGTATATGGAGCGCGACCTCGACGCTCTCATGAGGCGTACGGCGAATCGCCCGCTGCCATCCGGAAGACTCTTGCCGTGGGAAGCGTTGGCTTTTGGCGCTGGTCTAACGGTAAGCGCGGAAATCTACCTGGCGGTTATGGTGAATCCGCTGACTGCGCTGTTGGGCTTGACGGTCATCGCGGGATACTTGTTTGCCTACACACCGCTGAAAACAAAAACCTCTCTGTCAACAATGGTGGGAGCATTTCCCGGCGCAGTGCCGCCGCTAATTGGTTGGGCCGCGGCTAGCGGATCTGTGGGTCTGGAAGCCTGGGTGTTGTTTGCGATTCTATTTCTCTGGCAGTTTCCTCACTTCCTCGCGATCGCCTGGATGTATCGCGAAGACTACAGCCGTGCGGGAATTCTCATGCTGCCGGTGGTTGAGCCCGATGGCCGCGTCACCGCGCAACAGATCGTCGTCTATACCGTGCTGCTGCTGCCGGTAAGTTTGCTGCCCACCGCGCTTGGCATCTCCGGCAGAGTTTATTTTTACGGCGCGATCGTTTTGGGATTGCTGTTTCTTTACAGCAGTGTGCGCGCAGCGTTTTCCAAATCGAGACAAGAAGCGCGGCGGTTGCTGCTGGCCTCGGTTATCTATTTGCCGCTGCTGTTTATCTTGATGGTTTTAGATCGCTAGAGGAGTCGCGGACTGTTTAGAGGCGGGCATTGCCCGCCGGCTCAACATTAAACCCGCGCTTTGTCGGGGGTAACGGCATCGGCGGGCAACGCCCGCCTCTAAACGAAAGCGTTCTTAGCTATTTACTATTCATCATTTACCATTTACCCCAAGGAGTAACCGATGGGACGAGCTCTAGCGGTTATTATCTGGATCCTGACTCTGGGTTCAGTGAGTCTGTTCTTCGTGAAGAAGTGGTGGTTTCCGGAAGCCATCTCGGCTCATGCAGCCGCGCTTGATCGTCAGTTTCTGCTGACCATCATCGTCGTCGGCATAGCATTTACCGTGGCTCAGGTTGGTCTCGGTTACGTGGTTTGGAAATTTCGCGACCGCGGCCCTAGCGATCGCGCCGTCTACACACACGGCAGCAATCGGCTCGAAGTGGTTTGGACGATTGTAACTGCGGTCGTCTTTATCGGACTGGCGGTGATGGGCCAGAGCGTCTGGGCGTCGCTCCACTTTAATAAAGCGCCGGCGGGCTCGTTCCAGGTTGAAGTGGTCGCGCAGCAGTTTCAGTGGAACTTCCATTACGCGGGCAAAGACGGCGTATTTGGCCGCACCGATCCCAACCTCATCGACGATTCAGCGCTCAACTACATCGGCGTGGACCAAACCGACCCCAACGCTAAAGATGATGTGGTGCACAGCGTCATTGCCGTTCCCGAAGGCCGACCGGTGGAGCTGATTCTTCGCTCTCGAGACGTAATTCATAACTTCTGGGTACCCCAACTGAGATTCAAGCAAGACCTCGTGCCGGGTATGATGATTCGCGTCCACTTCACGGCAAACCGCCCGGGCAAGTATGAGCTGGCATGCGCGGAGCTTTGCGGGCAATTTCACTATCGCATGAAGAGTTTCATGCTGGTGTTGCCGGCAGACGAACATCAGGCGCTGATGGCGTTGCCACAGGATCAGTTTCAAACTCGCATCACGGAGTTGTTAGCGAAGTATGAGTTGCCGGCCTACAAGCAATAGAGGGATCGTTGATTCAGCCTAACCCTTAGGAGATCAGAGATGTCAGGTGAAACGCACGAAGCAGTGCACCGTCACGAGGCGCCCAAGAGCTTTATTCGTAAGTACATCTTCAGCCTGGATCATAAAGTCATCGGCATCCAGTACATCATTCTGGCGCTCGCCGCGGTGCTGGTGGGTATGACGATGTCCGTATTGATGCGCTTGAAACTGTCGTGGCCAGGTACGAGCTGGTCGATCCTGGGAACGCTCTTTCCCCACGGCGCGCCGGGCGGCGTGATGAATCCTGAATTTTATTTGTCGCTCGTGACCATGCACGGAACGATCATGGTTTTTTTCGTTCTCACCACCGCGCCGCAGGGCGGCTTCGGCAACTATTTTCTTCCGATTCAGATCGGCGCTGAAGACATGGCGTTTCCGTTTCTGAACATGATGTCGTTTTGGGTAACGCTGGTCGGGTTCATCGTCATACTCGCCGCTATCTTTGTTGAGGGGAATACGACGATCGCTAACTCCGTCGGAGCGGCTTTGGGGGGCGCCAGCGGTTCCACTGTAGGGCCGATCGGAGGATGGACTGGCTATGCGCCGCTAAGCGCCGTTGGTTTGCCGGCCGGGCCGGGGCAGGGCGCCGGCATGAATCTCTGGATTGTCAGCATTGCGATCTTCTGCGTCGGCTCTCTGCTCGGCGCGCTTAATTTCATCACGACGCTGCTCAACATGCGTACGCGGGGGATGCAACTCATGCGCATGCCGCTGACGTGCTGGGCCTGGTTCACTACCGCGGTACTGGCGCTGCTTTCATTCCCGGTGCTGCTCGGCGGCGGCATTCTGCTCCTGCTCGATCGCACGGTGGGAACCAGCTTCTTCGTTCCCGGTGGGCTGGTTTTCGGCTCTTCGGTCTTGACAACGCACACCGGCGGCTCACCGATCCTCTGGCAACACTTGTTCTGGTTTTTTGGTCACCCGGAAGTTTACATCGCCATCCTGCCGGGTATGGGCGCGACGTCACACATCCTTTCGACTTTCGCGCGCAAACCCGTCTTCGGCTATCGCGCCATGGTGTTTGCGATCTTTGCGATCGGCCTGTTGGGATTTTTCGTCTGGGGCCATCACATGTTCATCAGCGGCATGAGCCCTTACTCAGCGATGACCTTCTCGATTCTGACGCTTTCGATCGGCGTGCCTTCGGCAGTGAAAACGTTTAATTGGCTTGGCACGCTATGGGGCGCCAGGATTCGCTTTACGACGCCGATGCTTTTTGCGATCGGCTTCGTGTCGCTGTTTGTTGCCGGCGGCATCACCGGCCTGGTGCTGGGCCAGACGTCGCTCGACCTGCCCATGCACGACACTTATTTCGTGCCGGCCCACTTCCACCTGGTGATGGGCGTGGCGTCAATCTTCGGTATGTTTGCCGCAACCTACTTCTGGTTCCCGAAGATGTTTGGCCGCTTCATGAATGAGCGGCTCGGCAAGCTTCACTTCTGGATAACTTTCGTCGGCGTCTACTGCATCTTCGTGCCCATGCACACGATGGGCATGGTAGGAATGCCGCGGCGTTATGCGCAGTTTACGGAATATCGCTGGCTCGACACGCTTCATCCGCTGGTAGTCTTCGTTTCCATCGCCGCGATTATCACGGTGCTGACGCAGATTGTTTTTTATTTCAACCTGGTTTGGAGCGTCTTCAAAGGTAAGAAGGCCGGCCAGAATCCGTGGGAGGCGACAACGCTCGAGTGGACCACAACCAGTCCGCCGCCGCATGACAATTTTGCCGGGGTGCTGCCGGTCGTTTACCGCGGCCCTTATGAGTTTGCGGTGCCCGGAGCGGTAAAGGATTTCACTATGCAAACTGAGCCCGAAGCGAGCGAGGTCGCGGTAACTGAAGGGGTAGGTGGTAATGGCCACGATGTTCACAAGCACTAAGCCATTAACAAAGTCGGGGATCGGCGGTGGGCCAAAGCGTGGCGGCCCAAATGGCAATGGTTCGCCTAAGCGAAACGGCCATGGCCGTGGCTTTTCCGATTTGCAATCTTCGGCAAACCGCTATCGCATCGGGATGTGGGTGGCACTGGCTTCGATCCTGATGATGTTTACGGCGTTGAGTAGCGCCTACATCGTGCGCGCCGCCTCGGCAAACGATTGGCAGCCGCTTCGGATGCCGCGAATCGTGTTGCTGAGCACGGCGCTGATCATTATTAGTAGCGGCACTCTTGAAGTTGCGCGGCGCAGATTGAAAGAAGCTGCCAACGCACACCGGCGCTGGCTGCTGATGACGGTGGTTCTGGGAATAGGATTTCTCCTGTCGCAACTGCTCGCCTGGCGACAACTCGTGCGACAGGGCGTCTACGTTGCCAGTAATCCACATAGCTCTTTCTTTTATCTTTTGACTGCCGCGCACGGCGCGCACTTGTTGGGAGGTTTGGCTGCGCTGGCATACCTGTCATTACGCCGTAGCGTTCCACGAGACAACGAATTGGCGGTGGCTAAAGCGCAGGCTGGCGCAGATGCAGTAACGCTCTACTGGCATTTCATGGACTTCTTGTGGCTCTACTTATTTGTGCTGTTGTTCTTTGTTCGTTAACCGCCGCATCGACCGTTTTGAATTGGCACTTGTGCCGCCGCACGGTGGGGGACAAGTCCCCGCTCTAAACGGCGTCGACGAATGGAAGTGGCTTTACCCGTCCGTTAACACGGCGGCACTGAGAATACGCAGAGCGCGGTCGCGCTACTTTATTCTTTTGGAGGTGACAGGTGAGTACTGAAGCACGCGCAGTACATTTTCCGGCGGAAGACTGGGGCGGGGGTGTGCACCCATATCGCGTCGGTCATCGCAAGCTCGGGATGTGGTTGTTCATTGTTTCCGACTCATTGACGTTTTCCGCGCTGCTGATTGGTTATAGCTATTTGCGCGCTTCAAACGTTTGGCCGACGCCATTTCCGTTTTATCCCAGCATCGTCTTTTCATCCGTCATGACCTTCTGCCTGCTTTCGTCGAGCTTGACGATGGTCTTTGGCGTCTCGGCCTCAAGCCGGGGAGAGAAGGCACGCGCGCGCAAATGGATTCTGGCAACCATGTTCTTCGGCGCGGCCTTTGTCGTCCTCCACTTAATCGAATGGAACCACCTGATCAGTGAGGGTCTGCGTCCATTTAGTTTGCCGGCGCACTGGGTGACTACCTTCACGACCGTTGACGGCAGATTGCCGTCGCCGCTGTTTGGCGCCACCTTTTTCACAATCACCGGTTTACACATGTTTCACGTCACTACCGGGATCATTTATTTGGGCGTGGTGGCCGCTCGGGT
>Ga0137409_10003746_pt1 | contig 16064 bp, 10 predicted proteins | sample CZODoug1_16funga_FD_122059 | JGI IMG/M metagenome (GOLD analysis project Ga0137409, IMG submission 122059) | Vadose zone soil fungal communities from Angelo Coast Range Reserve, California, USA - CZODoug1_16fungal (Hybrid Assembly) | ecosystem: Environmental > Terrestrial > Soil > Vadose zone... | reverse complement strand
ATCGACGTCCCCATGTCCGCCAGAATATCCAGCCGCTTCTTCATTTCCTCCAGCGGCACCGGCTTCGAGAAATCGTCGAATTCGTTGCAGTACGTGCACGCAAGATTGCATTGCCGCATGGGGATGATGTGCACCAGGATGGGGTGCTTCGTCGACACGAGCGCTTTCCCAATCATCTTCAGCTCGCGCGAGCGCGTCCGCAGGAACCGCAGCCGCCTCCGCAGCCGTGTTTTCGCACTTGCCCGCGCTACCCTTGTCTCTTCAGCCATGAAAGACGCAGACTCCCCTGCCAAAAATTATACATGACCCCACTGAACGCCGCTGCCCTATTGCCCCACTCGTACTGTTGCCCACCGCATTCCTCAAAAAAACACCATCGCTGCCAGCTGTCAACTAACCATCGCTGCTCCTCTGTCGTCAAATGCTCCAAAGGTGGGCGAAGACGAAGAGGTTGCCATGCGAGGTGCTAATGCAATCCCTGGGGTCCGATTTGCGGTATGCAGCCCGCGAACTGCGTAAGCGGCCGGGCTTCACCCTCACTGCTGTCCTTTCCCTCGCTCTCGGGATCGGAGCCACAAGCGCCGTTTTCAGCGTCATCTATGCAGTCCTGATTGACCCGTTCCCGTACCCAGGCTCCGATCGCATCATGGAGCTTCGCTTGGTGGACAAAGCCGGCAATGACCGGTTCACGGGCTTGAGTGGCCCTCAGATGGGTCGGCTTCGCCAAGCCAAATCCCTCGAAAGCGTCGTTGGCATGGATTTTTGGAATCTGACCACCACTGACGGCGACCTCCCGGAGGACGTTCAATCCATACACATTTCTCCCGGCGCTCCCAACCACTGGGGCATTCCTGCTCTGAAGGGCCGCTGGTTGATTCCCTCCGACGGACCGCCGGGCGAGGAGCCGCAACGCGTTGTGGTTCTCGGTTACCAGTTCTGGCAAAGATACTTCCTGGGCGATCCCGGCATCGTTGGCCGCAAAATGCAGCTCGTTCACAAGACCTATGAGATTGTTGGTGTGATGCCGCCCCGGTTCAAATGGGGGGAAGGGGAGGTCTACCTTCCGCTGCATGTTACGCAAGACCCGCATATCGATTTCGCCGCTTCGCTGAAGCTCCGCCCGGGAGTTTCTGTCGCCCAAGCCAGTGCTGAACTCCAGCCGATACTGGAAGAGTTCGCGAAACAATCGCCGGAGCGTTATCCCGAAAAATTTCGCGTCAGCCTGAAAAGTATTATTGACGTATACGCGAAGCCCCTTGGACCGACGCTTTATCTGCTGCTCGGCGCCGTCGCCTCCCTGCTCCTGATCGGCTGCGGGAATGTATCCATCCTGCTTCTGGCCCGAGGCGCCGAGCGCCAGCATGAGATGGCCGTGCGCACCGCTGTGGGAGCCGATCGCCTCCGCATCATCCGGCAACTGCTTACCGAGTCCCTCGCCATCGCTGGCGCCGGAACCGTACTCGGCGTTCTGTTGGCATGGAAGAGCCTTTCCCTGATCACTGCATTCCTGCCGCAGGGTTCCTTTCCCGCGGAATCGGTTATTAAGATGAACGTGCCGGTGCTGCTCTTCAGTATCGCTCTGGCCGTCTCTACCGCGGTTGTGTTCGGCCTCTGGCCGGCGTTGCAACTCTCGCGGCCGGACATCGCCCGGCTGATGCAAAGCAGTGTGCGGCGCATGACCGGAAACGCGCATGCCCGGCGTACCCACAGCGCCATGGTCGGCGCCCAGGTCGCCCTCACGCTTCTCCTTCTCACCGTGGCAAGCGCCGCGGGCAAGGGTTTCCTGCGGCTCGTGAAGACCGATCTCGGCTACGACCCGGGACACACGATGTCGGTCCCGATTCCCATACACGACAACACCTACGTTTCCTGGCAGGACCGCTCCGGGTACTTCGAGCAGCTCCGCGCGAAGATCGCTGCGATGCCGGAAGTTGTCGCCGCCGGCATTTCGACCAACGCCACCCCGCCTTCGAATGGCGGCGATACCAGAATCGAAATCATGGGGAACAACAGGGAGAAGCCGGAGGCGCGCCTCAACTTCATAAGTCCCGAATACTTTCCCGTCCTTCGCATTCCCTTGGCGCAGGGCCGAATCTGGGATCATGCGGAAACCATGCGCGGCGCCCCGCTCGCGGTGATCAACCAGACCATGGCGCGGCAATATTGGCCGAACGGCAACGCGATCGGGCAACAAATCCGTATTCCCAATCTCAAAGGTGAGCCGCCTTACTCACCGGCTGCTCCGGGAAGCGAAGGCTGGTTGCAAGTCGTCGGCGTGGTAGCGGATGCCCGTAACGACGGATTGCGAAATCCCATCAAGCCTTCCATCTATGTGCCTTACACTCTGAGACTGCGGATGTTCACCCAGATTCTGGTGCGCACTCACCTCGCGCCGATGTCGATTCTGCGCGACATTCGCGCCCAGCTCGTTCAGGTCGACCGGGAACAGCAAGTGATGCGCGTTCGCGACCTGCAAGCCTGGATTACCGGTCAGACCGAATACGCCCAGCAGCGCCTTGTCGCTACGCTATTCGGTATCTTCTCGATTCTCGCGCTGGTCCTCGCCGCCGTCGGGCTTTACAGCGTCGTGTCCTACGGCGTTGCGACCCGCACGAACGAATTCGGCATTCGCATGGCCCTCGGCGCGAAATCGGCCGACGTCTTTCGGATCGTCATGTCTTCGACGGCTGTGAATGTGGGTGGTGGGCTGGCGGTAGGTCTTCTGCTCTGCATCGCTTTCGACAAACTCGCCGCGAAGTGGGTGATGGAGAGTTCGCGCGACCCGCTCATTCTGGCCGGCGTAACGCTCTTGCTACTCGTCGCCGCGGCTCTGGCTTGTTTCGTCCCAGCTCGCCGCGCCGCTTCCGTCGATCCCATGGAAGCGCTGCGCTACGAGTAGCCGGCATTTTTCCTTCAGCCCCGGATCCGGCCTTCTGAAGACGATGGGCGACCCCTCGACGTCACCGAGGGCAGCCCAGTCTTTCAGGCATAAGGCCGATACAACCGGCGCTTCTCTTGGCTCAAGTCCCGCCGCCTGGCACAATTGGTGGGCCCAGCACTCCCGTGGTTAGACAGATTCGCGTCGTTCCCTAAATGCGCCGAATCAGCAGCAATGACTGGTCGTCAAACTGTGCCCCATGCCGCGCAACGCTTTCCTGGAGCGACCTGTAAATCACATCCAAAGGCTCTTTGCCGTGTTTTTGTAATTCCGCCTGGAGCCTCTTGATCCCAAACTCCTCCCCTGCGGTATTTGCCGCCTCCAGTAATCCGTCGGTGTACAGGGCGAACATTTCCCCTCGCTCGGTCTGAATTTCTGAAGTTGCAAAATCTCCGGCCGGAAGAATGCCCAGCGGCATGTTCGGGCCTTCCAGCAACGTGATCTCCCCAGTCTTGGCGGAAAATTTCAAAATCGCCGGGTGGCCGGCGAGTCCCACGCGCAATCCGTCCCCACATTTCGCCACAAAACAAAATGTCGCAAACATATCCGGTTTCTTCAGCGGAAAGAGCACCTCGTTCAATCGCGCCATGAGATGCCTACTATCATCGCCCGAACTGAGCATCATGCGCGCCGCACTCTTCACCATCCCCATCACTACACCCGGCGCAACGCCATGGCCCGACACGTCGGCCAGATAAGCAACCCAGTTCTCTTCCGAACCCGCAACGTCGATGAGGTCCCCGCCCACCTCGCTGCTCGGCACCGACCGCCCGTAAAACTCGAACTCCCCCAGCTTCATCTCGATCTGAGGGACGATTACGCGATGGATCTCGGCAGCCAGTTCCATCTCAGCCTTCACGCGCAAATAGCGCCGTCCCTCAGCAAGCGACACGTAGAGAAAACATCCATAACCCAGGCCCACCGCAATCATGATGGCCAGTGCGTCAAGACCCAGCCGGCTTTCCATCCGTCCGATCTGGCCAGCGTCCATTTGCGCCGGCCGTGCAGCACCGGGAAACCACCGGACAATCGCATTCATCAGCAGCCAATGCACGATGAAGAGGGGCACTATCGCCTTCCAGAACTGTTTTCGCAGGGCAAACCCTGTCGTGGCATAGAACACTGGAAACAAGCCCGAGAGGAAGACACTCAATGCAAAACGGACTGCAGGCATCCTGCCCATCTCCGCAATGTCGCTGGCAATCCCCACGGTGCTGAAGATGAGGAAGACTCCAAGCAGGAAAGCGGCCAGTGACTTCCGGGAGATGTTTTTCCAGTAGGAGCGGGATGGGCTCATGAGAGATGCGTTCCTTTGGCGGTCGCTACTATAACAAACGCAAAGTCCGCACGATTCGATTCTTAACTCCCAAGCACAGGCGCGGAACAGCTATCTCGCAGCATCCAAATCACTTTTCATTAACACCTGATAGACTGTACCTATATGCTATAATGTAATGTGAGTTGCTCGCTGTTCCCTCTTTCTGGGTCGCTCCCAGCTTTCTGCTACTCCCCCATCCCGCCTCGACAGCCGCTAACTCCTCTGCCTTCCGTTCTCGGTACTCTCTTCCAAATTCCTTATGCTCTAAGCCCTTTGCTTGCCACTCTTACGAAAACACCGGGGTGTGGGGGTATTCTTCCCATTTTGGAACTCACCTCTACTCCATTTTCATTCCTTCTTTTCAATCACTTACCTGGAACCCATTTTGCAACCACTTTGTTTTCACATCCATGCATGGAATGGGGGAAGGGTGTACCCCCCCTTGGCTCCCTCGTCCCTGCCCACTGTCCATTACTACTCATTACTACTCACTCTCCTTACCTCGCTACCTCGATGCTGATAAACTCGGCAAAGCGAATCATTCAGGAGCCACCTATGTCTGAAGCCACGCAATCCGCCCTGACCACTCCGACCCGCACAGAGTCCGACTCCATGGGCAAGATCGACGTCCCCGCCGACCGCTATTACGGCGCGCAAACCGCCCGCTCGCTCATCCACTTCGCCATCGGCAAGGATGTCATGCCGCCTGAGCTGATTCGCGCCTTCGGCTTCCTCAAGAAAGCCGCCGCGCTCGTCAATCAGGATCTCGGCAAGCTCCCCGCAGAAAAGTGCGCCCTCATCACGCAAGCCGCGGATGAAGTCATCGCCGGAAAACTCAACGATCACTTCCCTCTCCACGTCTGGCAGACCGGCAGCGGCACGCAAACCAACATGAACGTCAACGAAGTCATCTCCAATCGCGCCATCGAAATGGCCGGCGGCGAAATGGGCAGCAAAAAACCAATTCATCCCAATGACGATGTAAATATGTCGCAATCCTCCAACGACACGTTTCCCACGGCCATGCACATCGCCGCGGCCTCGGAAACCGCGCGCCGCCTGCTCCCCGCCATCAAAACTCTCCGCGACGCGCTCGACGCCAAAGCCAAAGAATTTGCGGAAATCGTAAAAATCGGCCGCACCCATTTGCAGGATGCCACGCCGCTCACGCTCGGCCAGGAATTTTCTGGCTACGTGAATCTGCTCGACCGCGACGGCGGCCGCGTCGCCGTGGCTCTCGATGGTCTCTACGATCTCGCCATTGGCGGCACCGCTGTCGGCACCGGCCTCAACGCCCATCCCGAATTCGCCGAGCGCGCCGCCCGCAAAATCGCCGAACTCACGGGGCTCCCCTTCCGCTCGCATCCCAATAAATTCGCTGCGCTCTCCGCACACGACGAAATCGTTTTTGCCAGCGGCGCCCTGAAAACGCTCGCCGCTTCGCTCTTCAAAATCGCCAACGACATTCGCTGGCTCGCATCCGGCCCGCGCTGCGGCCTCGGCGAACTCACTCTCCCGGAAAACGAGCCCGGCTCCTCCATCATGCCCGGCAAAGTAAATCCCACGCAGGCCGAAGCGGTCACCATGGTCGCCGTCCAAGTCATGGGCAATGACGCCGCCATCGGCTTCGCCGGCTCGCAAGGCAATTTCGAGCTCAACGTTTTCAAGCCCGTGATCATTTTCAATTATTTGCACTCCGTCGAACTCCTCGCCGACTCCTGCAACAGCTTCGTCGAACACTGCGTCCGCGGCATCGAAGCCAACCGCGAGCAAATCGATCACTACCTCAAGAACTCCCTCATGCTCGTCACCGCCCTCGCCCCCAAAATCGGCTACGACAACGCCGCCCAGGTCGCCAAAGCCGCCCACCACGCCCGCATCAGCCTCCGCGAAGCCGCCATCAAGCTCGGCTACGTCACCCCCGAAGAATTCGACGCCCTCGTCAAGCCCGAGGACATGACCCATCCATGAAAAACTCATGTCTAGCCGTGCTTGGTGCGGTCTTGCTGACGATGGTGTCCTTCGCCCCCATCGCTGAGGCGCAGGTATATTCGGGGCCGAAATGTCTGGGCCCCGTTTGCATCGATGGCAATGTCTCGTTTGAGGGTCTGGCTCAGCAGCTGGGTGGACGGTCTAGCGCAGGAGGCATCTACGGCTATCGAACAGAGAACGGGCAGGCGTTCCTGATCATAACGGAAGGCAGTCGGGGAGAAGTGGGATACATCGATCTGCGTGATTTTGCCGAGTTCGGAATGTGGACGGGAAAAGACGGAAAACTGACGACGCAAGACATACGCAACTGGAAAACCTCTGAGGGAATCGGATTGGGGAGCCAAGAGGCGGACATTGCGAAGACATACGGGAAGCCTTCCGGTGTGGAGGATTTAGAGCTGGATGATACCCACCATCAGAAGGGCAAGAAGCTGCTCCTCTACAAGGGGCGTCTGAACGGAGCTGTCCGAGCAGCCCGCTTTCGCCTCCGCGATGGACGAGTATCTTTTATCGAATTGGAGAGCGATGCCTTCGTTGGGCCTGACTGCCTGGGACCCTACTGCACCGATGGCGAACTCTCCCTGGATAGCCTGTTGCGGCACTTCGGCTTGCCCGCGCAAAAAATAGGCCCTCGCCCGTGGAGTGTTTTCAGTCACAGGATGGTCAAGCGTCTTTGCACTTTGCGACGAACGTTGAGGAGACATCGGGAGTCGCTGACGTCTTGCTGAGCGATTTTCCCAATTGCCTGCATATGCGCAAGAGGATCGCGACAAATGCTCTTCGCGCCTGGAAGACGCCGGAAGGCGTTGGATTGGGGAGTTCTGAAGAGGATGTCGTGAAGGCCTATGGGACACCGTCCGCAGAGAAAAAGCTGGACGCACAAAAGCCCATACTTGAGATAAAGGGTTTACTTGCTGGGTATCGAGCGGGAGACGACCAACCACGGATAGGGGACAAGATCATTATCTACGGCCCTCGCGAACTTCACGCTGTAGATTTTGGGATACGTGATGGAAAAGTGTCATACGTCTGGCTGAAAGAGAGCGATTTCTGGTTGAAGGAGATGCTTGGCCTAAGCGACCCATGACACATTTCTTGCGCGACATTCTCCGTCAGCCTGAAGAATTGGAGCGGACCATCGAATACTTGTGCCGGCCGAGGCTCCTAGCTCTGGGTGCGGCGGCTGCCGCGATCCGCAACGCGCGGCACGTCTACCTGACCGGGATCGGCAGCAGTTGGCATGCGGCACTCAATGTGGGCGCGCTCTTTTACCAGAATGCTCGTCCTGTCTACATGCAGGACGCGGCGGAGCTGCTCCTGTTCTCCACCTTCCCGCCCGGTGCCGCCATCATCATTATTTCGCGCAGCGGCCGCAGCATCGAAATCGTTCAACTCGCTGCAAAAGCGCGCGCGGCCGGCGCGACCGTCATTGCCGTGACGAATGCGCCGGACGGGCCGCTGGCCAAGGAAGCGCAGATTCCCATCGTCGTTCCCATCGCGCTCGATCACGCCATTTCCGTCAACACGTACTCCACCTTGGCCGCTGCCGTGGGTCTTCTCGCAAGCAATGTCGCCGGTTCGTTCGATGCGCAACTCGCGTCCACGCTCTCGCTTTCGATTGCCGAAACCGCGCGCGCCATTCCAGGCTGGCAGAAACAGGTTGCAGACACAACCTGGCTTCTTCCCGGCGCTGTTTCTTATTTCCTGGCTCGCGGTTCCAGCCTCGGGAGTTGCTGCGAAGCGCGGCTGCTTTGGGAAGAAGGCGTGAAAGCGCCGGCAACCGCGATGGGCACGGGAAGCTTCCGCCATGGCCCGCAGGAAATGATCGCCAAGGATTTTCGTTTCGGCATGTGGATCGACGGCGCGCAAATGCGTGAGCAGGATCTGGCCGTCGCGCGGGATCTCCGGCAACTCGGCGCGAGCGTCATGCTGATCGGCCAGCATCTTCCGGGCGACGCGGGAGATCTGGTGTTCCAACTTCCGGCGATTCCGTCCGAGTGGCAATTCCTCATCGACATCATCCCGGTGCAACTTGCCGCCGAGCGCTTGTCGCGTCTCTCGGGCGTGGATTGTGATTCCTTTCGCCTCTGTTCCTTCGTAGTCGAAGACGAGTATGGCCTGCTGCCCAAGCAGACCAGCGGAGGAAAACCGTGATTGGTGCCGTCGACATCGGCGGAACGAAAATTGCCGCCGGCATCGTGGACGACCGCGGCAAAGTCTTGTCCCGAGTGGAATGCCCGACCGAAGCCGCGCGCGCTTACCCCAGCGGGCTTGCGCAGATGATTCGCCTGTTGCGCGAGTCGGCGCAAATCTCTGGCGTGGAACTTTCCGGCATCGGCATCGGCTCGACGGGCTGGGTCTACCCATTCAGCGGCGAATTCGGCGATGTGGATTTTCTTCCGGCGTGGAAAGGTTGCAACCCGGTAAAAGACCTGGCGCGCGAATTCAACGTTTTTGTGGCGCTGGAAAATGACGGCGACGCCGCGGCGCTGGGAGAAGCGGCCTGGGGCGCGGGAAAAGGCAAGTCGCGTTTGATCTACGTGACGGTCGGCACGGGAATTGGCGGCGGAATTATTTTGGACGGCGAACTCTATCGCGGCGCGGACCGTTCCCACCCCGAAGTGGGTCATCACGTCGTGGACGCCTCGGGGCCGCTTTGCTCCTGCGGCTTTCGAGGATGCTGGGAAGCGCTGGCGACAGGCCCGGCGATGGCGGCATGGTTCAAGAGCCAGGCGCCGGCGGACCGCCAATCTGCGGAAGGCCCAAGCGCCAAAGAAATTTTCAAGCTTGCGAAGCAAGGCGACGCACTGGCGCGTGGAGCCGTGGCGCGCGAGGCGTATTACCTCGGGCTGGGTTTGGCCAACTTGATCAACTTGTTTGTGCCGGACAGGATTGTCTTGGGCGGCAGCGTGATGAAGAGCGTGAGTCTCGACGATCTCCGAAAAGTGATTGCCCAGGGATGCCGGTTCGTGCCGTTTGAAAAGACGGAACTCGCCCTGGCTTCGCTCGGCGAAGACGCCAACCTGATCGGTGCAGCCCGCGTCTGGCATCACCGCTTCGGGCAAAAAGCCAACCGAGCAGTTTGACCGGTCAAACAGCAAAAACCAGGAGAACCACGACCGATGACGCGAAACCGCTACATGGTGAGCCTGGTTCTCCTCACGTTTTTCGTGATCTCCTTGTTGACCAACATTATCAACGCGATCGTCCCGGACATCATCGGCAGCTTTCGCGTGAGCCTGATGGCCGCCGGATTTCTCGTGTTTGCGTTTTTCATCGCCTACGGCGTGATGTCCATTCCTGCGGGCTTTCTCGTGGAGCAGTTCACCGAGAAACCGGTGATGATCGTGTCGTTTCTCGCCGCGACGCTCGGTTCTCTCAGCTTCGCGCTGTTCCCTCGGTACAATATCGCGGTGGTGTCCTTGTTCGCCATCGGGGCCGGCATGGCCACGCTGCAAGTGGCCATCAATCCGTTGTTGCGGGTCGCGGGCGGGGAAGAACATTACGCTTTCAATTCGGCGCTCGCTCAACTGGTATTCGGCAGCGCCTCGTTCATCAGTCCGCGTATCTACTCGTATCTGGTTCTGAATCTCAACAATGCTTCGCACCATCAAAGCGCCTTGTTGCGCGTTCTGGGCAGACTCACTCCGCCGGAGCTGCCATGGGCTTCCATCTACTGGGTCTTTGCCGTCTGCGCTCTGTTGATGATGGTGGTCCTGGTCTTGTCCAGGTTTCCCGCTGTCCAGCATACCGCCGAAGAACGCGCCGGCTCGTTGGACATGTACCGGAGCCTCATGCGACAGCCCGTGGTTTGGCTGTATTTTGTCGCGATGTTCGCGTACACGGGCTGCGAACAGGGAACTGCGAACTGGATCTCGAATTTTCTCCACCAATATCACGGGTTCGATCCTCACACCACCGGAGCCGCGGCGGTCTCCTGGTTTTGGGGCCTGCTCACCGTGGGTTGCGTGATTGGCCTGTTGCTGCTGAAACTGTTCGATAGCCGCAAGGTGCTGATTGGCGCGTGCGCCGGTGCGCTGCTCTGTCTATCAGCGGCCTTGTTCGGTCCCGCCAGAGTTTCGCTGATGGCGTTTCCGGCGATCGGCTTGTTTGCTTCGGTCATGTGGCCCATCGTGGTGTCGCTCGCGCTGAATTCCGTCGTGGAGTATCACGGTTCATTCTCGGGAATTTTGGGCACGGGAATTATTGGCGCAGCCATCGTGCCGGTCATTATCGGGCGAATCGGCGACTACGCGGGGTTGCGAAGCGGGATGGCATTCTTGTATCTCACGTTTGGCGTCGTTCTCAGCGTTGGCTTCTGGGCGCGGCCGTTGATCAACAATGCGACGCTAAACCTCAAAAAAACACGTGCGGAGAGTGCTGTTTGAGCGGCCGGCTCCGCATCGTGAGGCCGGCCGGCGGCTCCGCCAAGGCGGAAACCGGCTTTTGCGTCGCGGTTCGCGAAATAGTTGTGGAACGATCACTCGTAACGCAAAGCGATCATCGGGTCCACCCGCATCGCGCGCCGCGCCGGAATGTAGCAGGCGAGCAGCGCGACGCCGGTCAGAAGTACGGCGACGCCCACAAACGTGAGGGGATCGGATGCGCCGACGCCGTAAATTAGTTTGGCAATGAGCCGCGTCAATCCGAGCGCCGCGGCCATGCCGATGGCCACGCCGATGAGCGTGATTTTCATCCCTTCGCCGAGCACCATGCGCAGCACATCGCGGCTCGACGCGCCCAGCGCCACGCGGATGCCGATTTCATGCGTGCGCTGCCCGGTGAGATAGGAAATCACGCCGTAAATTCCGATCGCCGAAAGCACCAGCGCCAGCGCGGAAAAAACGCTGAGAAGAATCATCGCCAGCCGCTGCGTCGCGATGGAATTGGCGACAATTTCCTGCAGCGGCCGTGCGCCAAACACGACGGAGCTGGGATCGCCTTTCACCGCGGCTTCGCGAATCGCGCTCACGACGCCGAGCGGAGAAGCCGTTGTGCGCGCGACGTAGCCGGAGCCGCTGGAAAGGAGCGGCCAGAACCGGTCCGGCACTTGCCAAACCGACAAATAAAGTTGCGACTGCAAGGTATCGTGCCCCTTGGCGCCCAGTCCCCAATGCTCGACGTGACCGACTACGCCGATAATTTCCGGCTGGATACCCAGCAGCCCGACGTTGATGCGTTTGCCGACGGGATCGACATTCGGAAAATATTTGCGCGCAAACGTAGCGTCAATCACCGCGACGGCCGGCGAATGCTCGTCGTCGCGATCGTTGAGGAAACGCCCGCGCTGAATCGGAATGCGCATCGCCTGCTGGTATGGCGGCGTCACGAGATAGAAAAGCGCGAAGGTCATATCGCTTTGGTTGGCCGGCGGCGCCTGGCCTTCGAGCCAGAACGGAACTTCAGAATCCCCGGTCATGGGGAGCGACCCGCCGATCATGGCGACGGATTCCACTCCGGGGACGCTTTCGAACTGCCGTAGACTTTCGCGGTATTTCGAACGCAACTGGCCCGGCGTCACGGAGGGATCGGAAGTCAGAGAAGTTGCGAACGAGAGCGCGTTGTGCGGATCGAAGCCGGGATTAATTCCCCAGAGCGCGGCGAGGCTTCGAACCATCAGTCCCGCGCCGACCAAAAGAACGAGCGCCATGGCCATTTCGACGACGACAAAAACGCTTTGCGTCCGATGCCGAGCGCCGCTCGATCCGCGTCCGCCCTCTTTCAGCGTCTCGCTCAATCGTGGCCGCAACATCTTAATGGCTGGCGCGAGTCCGAAAACGATACCCGTGAGGATGGAAATGCCGGCCGTGAAAAGCAGGACGTGGGAATCGAGCGCGATTTCGTCGGTGCGCGGAAGCGCGTCCGCCAATCCGGTGAGTATGGCGTGCATCGCCAGCTTCGCGAGAAGCAGGCCGATCGCGCCGCCGGCGACGCCAAGGATTACGCTTTCGGTGAGCAACTGGCGGATGACGCGCGCGGGGCTGGCGCCAAGCGCCGAGCGGATGGCGAATTCTCGGGTGCGTCCGGTCGAACGCGCGAGCAGGAGATTCGCGACATTAGCGCAAGCGATCAGAAGAACAAAGCCGACCGCGCCCAGCAGCACGAGCAGAATTCCGCGGACTTCGCCGACAACATCCGTCTTGAGCGGAACCAACGTGATACCTGTGCCTTTGTCCGCATCGGGATAAGCCGCAGCAAGGTTTTGCGCGACGGAGTCCATGTCCGCGCGGGCCTGAGCGAATGTGACGCCGGGCTTGAGGCGACCGATCGAGTTCATGCCCATGCTGATGCGGCGGTCGAGAAACGTCGGATCGGCCCACTGGCCGATGGGAACATAGACGTCCGAAGGACTGATCCCCGGAATGCGTGCCTGGGCCACGCCGACGATCGTGTGGGGCTTGCCGTTGAGCATGATGCTTTTTCCGAGAACCTCCGGCGACGAGGCAAATTTGCGTTTCCATAAACCATCGCCAAGAATCGCCAGGGGGCCCGCGCCCGCGCGATCTTCTTCGGAGCGAAAAATGCGGCCCAGCAAGGGATTGAGACCGAGGGTGGGGAAAAATTCCGCGGAGATCATGTGTGCGTGCAGGCGCTCCGGCTCGCCTGAGCCGGTCAAGTTGTAGTCATCCGCACGGAAGGCACTCAGTGAATAAAAAGAGTGATTCTGTTTTTGCCAATCGAGAAAATTCGGGTAAGTAATGGAGCCTTGTTCGAACGCGGGCGTTTTCGCGTAGAGAGCGTAGAGTTCGTCGGGATTCGAAAACGGCAACGGGTTCAGCAGCACGCCGTTCACAACGGAAAAGAGCGCGGTATTCGCGCCAATTCCAAGGGCCAGCGTAAGAACGGCAATGGCGGCGAATCCGCGGCTATTCGAAAGCATACGAAACGCGTACCGGATGTCTTGCCAGAAGTTGGTCATCGGATTCTCCCGAAGCACACCTAGTCTTAGGGATGGACTGCTGCCGGTAGATACGGCGGGGACTTGGCCTTTGTTCCCTGGAATTTACGGTTGATCTAGGGTTCAGTAGTCGTAGATGTGCTCGATCTTGACGCCGCGGCTGGCCAGATTGTTCAAGACCGAATGCAAGGAGCGAACCGGGCATTCGAGCGCGAATCGCTTCACCTGGGGTTGCGTCAGAAAACTCTCGGTGAAGAGCAGGCTGGCTTCGTTCGCGGGCAAATCGTAGCTCCAGGTTTTCGGAACAACCACGGTCAGCATGATTTCGTCGTTGCCGGCGATCTGCAAAAAATGTACATCACGACTCGCCAGTTTGACGGCAAGATCGGTGAATTCCTGGTAGCGCGGAATGATCGCGACATAGGATTGCGAGCTGACGTCTTTTACGTTCTTTACGAATGGAAATTCCTGAAAAAGCGTTTCCGGCGCGTTCTCGATCCACGTGTAAGTGTCAGTCGATTCGGCTCCGTAGGTGAGGTGGCTCGCTATTTCCATGGCCTCGGCGTAAATCGCTTCGATGCCGTAGTCAACGCTGAGAATAAATTTGCGCTCCCACTTTCGAATGGGATGCTTGCCCCAGAGGGGCGTTTCTTTCCAAAGCTGCTTCAGCGCATGGGCGAAATGGAATTCGTAGAACGGACGGATGTAAACGAAATCGGCGTATTCGCGCGCCACCCTCGCGGCGTAGGCATCTTCTTCCACGAGTTCATGAGAACTGGTCCATTCGCTGAGGCGCCCGATGGTTTGTTCGTACGCGCCGCGAATGGAGTATTCGAGCGCGAAGCTGCCGCCGAGTACGAAGGAACTCAGATGACCACCGAAATTGAATTGATGGCGGCTTTGCGTCAGACCACAGATGAAACAGTACGAGCGCCAATATTGGCCAATCGAAGCAAAATACGGAAAGCCGCTCGGCAGATTCTTGGGCAGATACTGCGCGCGCTCTTCGTAACTCCAGACGATGTACCACTCGGGATAGGAAAAATAGGAATCCGCGAGCGGCCTGCGATTTTTCTCACCGATGTCAGGCGCGGCGTTTCCGTGCTGCGCAGATACGGAAAGTGGCCCGACCGCGGGTTTCACGAAAGCACACTTTAACCAAAGGATCGCGACGAATAAAACAAATGCTCCAAATACGATCAGGAAAAACGGCAGGACTCTTCGCTTCAAGAAGCGCTTTAGCCCTTGGCGCATTTGTGGGCTCAAGCCTCCGCGGGGTTACGGCTCACTTTGGCGGCGATCCAGAAGGCTGCGATGAAAATGAGGATGTGCGGCAGGTTGACGAGAATGTTAGTCTTCAAAGAGATTTGATTCAGGTGGGTGTAGAAATAGACGGCCACGTCGATCAGATACCAGGTCCCCAGAATGTAGAAATACACGCGCGCGCCCCGCGCCGAAGTGAGCGCGCCGATCACGCCGAGCGCTCCAGCACCGAGGTGCCCAAGGTCCACGATCCGCGTCATGTGGAAGAGGCCAAACATCAGCCCATTCGCGTCCATGATTCCCGGAACATAGTCGAGAAGATAGACGCCAAGAAACAGGGCCGCAAATCCCCAGGCACACTTTTGAATTGTTGCTATTTGTTTAGGCATAGTAAGCTCTCGGGCAGTCCGGACAGAGCATAGTTACTCTTTACTAGCCGGGAAAGCAACAGCTTCGGCGGAAACATGCAAAACAAAACTTCGCCGTCCCGCAGAAGACGCTGGCTGATCGCGCTCCTGCTGGTGGCTTCCCTGCTGGTGGTGGTCGCGAAAAAATTCTTTGATTACTCCGCCGCCCCTGCAAAAGATAAAGAATCCGACTTCGTGTACCCGCCGAATGCCGATCAAACCAAACCGACGACACTAGTTCTGCAAGTTTCTCCGGCGGCTCAAGTGCCGTTCGAACAGGTGGGCGGGTACATCAATGACGCGAGCTACCTGAACAAAACCGCAGTCTACGGCATCGTCAAAGTCACAACCGTGAAGGATATTCAGAACGCCTTGCAATTTGCGCGGGATCACAAATTGAAAGTGACCGCTGCCGGTTCGCGGCACAGCATGGGCGGACATACGTTCGTGAAGGACGGGCTCGTGCTCGACATGCGCGGATTCAACCAGATTCGCCTCGACAAGGAACACAAAATTCTCAATGTGCAAACTGGCGCCACGTGGAAACAGTTGCAGCTTTTTCTGGATCCGCAGGGACTCTCGGTGAAGGCGATGCAGTCGATCAACATTTTCACGGTGGGCGGGACGCTAAGCGTCAACGCGCACGGCATCGCGCATAATCCGGGACAAGTTGCGCCGACGGTGCGGTCTTTCCGCATCCTGCTTAGTAGTGGCGACATCAAGCAATGCAGCCCGGCGGAAAATGCCGAGCTTTTTCACCACGCGCTCGGCGGCTACGGATTGATGGGAATTATTCTCGACGTGGACCTGGACGTCGTGGACAACGAGATGTACCTCTGGAAGACGCACTACCTGGATTACAAAGATTTTGCGAGCTATTACGAGAAAAACGTCGAAGGAGATCCGAATATCGGGCTGGCATACGGGCGGCTCTCGATGTCGCCTTCCACATTTCTGGCAGAAACTGCGATTCATACGTATGAGAAAACCCACACGGATGTGCCCGTGGTTCCGCTGAAGCTGCCACGTTACGTGTGGCTTGACCGGTTCATCATCAATTTTTCAAAAACCGGCGACACCGGGCGGCGGCTTCGCTGGACGATGGAAAAATATGGAGAGCCGCGACTACACACGTGCGTTTCGCGAAACGAAGCGATGAGCCACGAGGAGGGCTGCCTGGTCTCCCGCAACCAGGAAATGTACGACTCGATGGATTATTTGAACAACCGGCTGCGGGACACCGACATC
>Ga0137409_10003745_pt1 | contig 16064 bp, 15 predicted proteins | sample CZODoug1_16funga_FD_122059 | JGI IMG/M metagenome (GOLD analysis project Ga0137409, IMG submission 122059) | Vadose zone soil fungal communities from Angelo Coast Range Reserve, California, USA - CZODoug1_16fungal (Hybrid Assembly) | ecosystem: Environmental > Terrestrial > Soil > Vadose zone... | reverse complement strand
TAAACATAGCCGACGGGCAGCAGCAGAACTCCCCCGAGAGCAAATCCCAGAATCGCGCCGAGCGGCCCGCTGCGTCCGAGCCAGTCGTCCATCAGGACTAGCCATCCGACCCCGACCATGGTGCCGAATGCGAGCGCGAAATAATCGGCGAGGCGGAGGTTGCGCGCGAGTGTGCTCATGGCTCCCCGGTGCGCCCCGATTCTATACAGCTTCTCCGTTTGCGCCATCAGTTTTGACGAGCCGTTAACCTACCGCTAACAAATCCAGCTTAGAAGTTTACCTGCAGGAAAAACGGGCTGCGACGCCTTCGAGTCCGCGCCTTCCCGTGAGTGCGTCCGTCCCCTGCGTTTGCATTTGCGGTTCAAGACTGAGAATTCCAAGGAGAGACTTCCCATGCATCATTGCCTTACTAGAGCTATGGCGGTTGTGGCCGCTTCGGCCATGACCCTCTTGCCCGTATACCCAGCATCCGCGCAAAACGAAGACGGTTCCTCGACCAAGACGCCAATCAAGCATGTCGTCGTGATCTTCCAAGAAAATGTTTCCTTCGATCACTATTTCGGTACCTATCCCCACGCCAAAGCAAATAATGACGGCACTAAATATTTCGGTGGCGCGAAAGATGATACGCCGCGCGTGAATACCCTCGAGAGCGCCGGACTGCTCACCAACAACCCCAATGGAGTGAATCCATTCCGAATCGATCGCAGCGTCCCTAATACCTGCGACCAGGACCACGCTTACGGAGATGAACAGTTTGCGTTTCACGGCGGGCTGATGGACCGCTTCGCCGGCACCCTGCCGAACGGGCGGGCTTTTAGCTGCAACGACCCAAAACTGGGACCAAACAGCACGCTGGGCTATTACGACGGCAATACTGTGACCGGGCTGTGGAACTACGCACAGCATTTTGCGATGAGCGACAACTCCTTTAGCACCACCTTTGGGCCGTCGACGCCGGGCCTGCTGAACCTGGTCGCGGGCAATACCTTTGAGGCCACCATAACGAATGGCCTCGGGGCCGGTGGAAATATCGCCGGCGCTGCGACGAGCGGCGCCGTGGTTGGGGACCCGGATCCTGCGGGCGACCTGTGTTCGAATCCGAAGCGTACTCAAATCACGATGTCAGGGCAAAACGTCGGCGATCTGTTGAACAGTGCGGGCGTCACCTGGGGTTCGTTCATGGGCGGGTTCGCGAATTGCGCGGCAGTGTCCACGGGAACGACGGGGCTCACGACAACCGACTACATCCCCCACCATGCGTTTTTTCAATACTGGCAATCCACGCTGAATGCCAACCACACACCGCGCACCTCAGTAGCAATGATCGGCCACCAAGGCGATGCGGCAAACCACGAATACGACATCACAGACTTTTGGGATGCCGTTAAAGCACACAACATACCGGCGGTGAGCTTCGTGAAGGCGCGCGCTATCCAGGACGGCCATGCGGGCTACTCCAATCCATTGGATGAACAGATCTTCCTCGTGAACACGGTCAACGCGCTGGAACAGACCGACGAGTGGAAGGAAACCGCCATCATCATTTTGTACGACGACTCCGACGGCTGGTACGACCATGTGATGGGTCCGATCGTGAACCAGTCCAACGTGACCGATGACCAGCTCCTCGGAGCTGGTAACTGTGGAACGCCGAAAGCAATCGACGCGAACGGCACAATCCAGAACGGGCGTTGCGGATATGGTCCGCGGCAGCCCCTGCTAGTGATCTCTCCCTTCGCACGGAAGAATTACGTCGATCATCGCGTGACCGACCAAGCGTCCGTCCTTCGCTTCATCGAAGACAACTGGAGTCTGGGCCGTATCGGCAATGGTTCCGCGGACGCGATTGCCGGTACGTTGAACGGGATGTTCAACTTCGACACCGACCATCGCGCTCCCAGGCTTTTCCTGGATCCCGCGACCGGCACCGTCCTCGGCGAATAACAGAGTGGCGCGCAAGCGGATTCAGCGCTGAAGGGTCTAATTCAAATGCCCTGGATGGCTTCGGTAAATGCGGAGCGGTCCAGGGCACTTTCTTTTCTAGAGTTTTCGCCCCCAGATCATTTTTCGACGCAGACAACCCTGCAGAGCCATGTGTCATCCGTTCACTCATCCTCCTCGGTGCAAGGAGAGATGCTGGTGCGCTGGCTCATCGCTGCGATTTATTCTGGATCGCTTCTGACGGTTCAGACACATGCATGGCCACAGGCCTGCGTCGTAGCCTGCGAACCTCGCGGGAAAACGACCGAAGTTCTGATCGTTGACGAGGTGCGCTTCACGGGACTGCGACGCATTGCGCCAGCCGCAGTTGCCGCTCAGTTGAGATTCCGCGAGGGCCAGCGCAATAATTGACAAAGATCTCCGCGCCCTCGCGCGGCTAGGGTGGTTCGAATCCCTTCAGGTGGAAGAAGTGTCTCCAACTCTCCCGCTTCGTCCAGCGTTCGAAAACCAGAAACACATAGCTCTTATCTTTCATCTGGAGGAGCGGCCGTTTCTTTCCAAGGTGGAGTATTCCGGCTCCCGGCTACTCTCGCGGAAACAGGTCGAAAAAATGCTGGAAGACAAGAAACTCGCTCCCCGGCTAGGAAAACCAGCCGATCCAGTAACGCTTCAACGGATCGCCCTCGCGATTCGCACCGGACTGAATGAGCGGGGCCATCCGGAGGCGAGCGTCCGAATCGCGCGTGAGGAAGCGACAAACGCTACGCTCTCCGTTCGATTCGAAATCAACGATGGTCCCTTGCTGCGAGTGCGCCAGGTGAGTTTCGATGGCCATCCTCAAGTCTCAACAAAATTATTGCGCGGGCAGATGCGTAGCATCGCGCCGTGGAAACCACTCGCCTCGTGGCGCGGCAAAAATGCATATACGCGCGAAGCGTTTGAAGAAGACCGTCAAGGTATCCTCACCTATTACCAAAACCATGGTTTTCCGGAAGCGCGAATCGGCAGTGCGCGAGTCGCCCAGTCCAACGAACCGTCACGTCGATGGCTTCCCTGGCCGCATGAGTCGGAGCTGTCGGGGCTGTCTGTCTCCATTCCTGTGGAAGCGGGCCCTTTTTACCGCTTCGAGTCCATCGCAGCGACCGACGCTCTTCAGCAAGCCGCGAAAGAGCGCGGTCGAAATCCCGCTATTTCCTCCGAACGAGAGCAAGGCGGCGCCTTTTCCCAGCAGGAGATAGACAAGCTACGGCGATTGTGGATAGCGCGCGTTCAATCAAGGACTTCTGAACTTCATTCCGCCAAATCCCATTCCGTGGAGGTGATGCGAACTTTCAACCCGGAGAATCACACCGCGCGCGTTGCATTCGATTTGAGCGACTCACCGCCGTATGTCGTGCAGCGCATCGAATTGTTTGGTCTGCACAAGTTCAGCGACCGCTACGTGCGCCGCAGAATTCTCTTGCGCGAAGGCCGCCCTATTAATGAGCGCGCTCTCGAAGCCGGTCTCTTACGGCTGGCGAGGACGGGCTATTTCAAACCGATCCGCAAAGAGGATATTCGCGTCCAGCTCGATGATGCCAACCACACCGCCAACGTCTCCATCCACCTCGAAGAGATTGGCCAGCAGCGCGCCTCTCTGGCGGGAGGCACCGGTCAATTCGGCAGCACGATAGGCGTCGTCTACACCGTCTTCGACCTGCTAAATCGCGAGGAACTTCTTTCGGCCCGACTTGACGGCGGCCCGGAGAGCCTTCAGATCCTGCTCGGCTTGGCAAAGGAAGGAATCTTCGGCACGCGAGCCTCGCTAGCTTTCTCGGTGTTTAATAATGTTATTCGTCCCCGGTTCGCGCGCAGCGCTCAAGGGCCGTTTTTCTCCTCCCACAGCGAAGGGATCAATGTCCCTTGGACTTATCCCTTGACCAACACCGATTCGCTAGGTTTCAACTTCACCCTCTCGCGCACAACAACCGAATATTTGCTCGCCTCTCCCTCGGACGTGTCCGGCGTGACGCTCGGCGACGTTCGATCGAAGACTTCCAGCCGCTCACTGGGGCTCGGCTGGGTCCGCGACACGGGAAGTGAGCGCGCTTTGTTTGGGAATTCCGCCTCCGGCGGATGGCTCGGCGGTGGCGAGAACATGGTCCGCTCCTCCGCCGAATACGGCCGCATTTTCCGCGACCAAGTTTTCGTCCCTGCGGGTGCATGGGCATTTCGCACAACATTCAGCGGCGCAGGCAGCTATCGCGGCGCCATGCCATTTTATGCGCGGCTCTTTTCAGGCGATGAATTGGTGCGCGGGCTTCGTCCCGGGGAACTCGGCCCGTACGCGGCAACAGCCAGGATCGCAGCGAACGGCGCGACGACCTATTCCGCTTCACCTTCGGGAGCAAATCTCGTTGGCGCGGGCAGCGCCGAATACCGCTTTCCTCTCGCTGGCGGGACGGAAGCCGCCGCCTTCTTCGACCTCGGCTGCGGCTTGCTGCTCCCCCGCTGGCTGGGCCCCACCAAGCCAATCCTACTGGGCGCGACGAACGGCGTGCTTCACGGCTCCTCGGGAATCGAGCTCCGCTGGACCGTGCCCGGCGTCCAGGTTCCCGTTCGCGCCTATTACGCCGTAAATGTTCTGCGTGTGAACCGATTCTTTTCCCTCTCGGACAATTCTCTCTTCCATGCCCACAACCGCTTCTCCGCCTTCGGATGGGGACTCGGCACGCTGTTCTGAGCGCCACGTCTGTACTACACTGCCGAAGCCATGAATCACGACAAGCTCATCAAAGAGGCCTCGCGCCTGGCAGAACCCTTTTGCATTACCAAGGGCGAGAAGTTTCGACTGAAGGATTGGGACCCCGCTGCCACGACCGGCGTCAAAAACAAACAACACGCCCAAAACATTCTCGATGCACGCGAAGGCGTGCTCAGCCGCCTGCAAGAAAAACTCTACGCGCAAGACCGCTGGGCGCTTCTGGTCGTCCTTCAAGCCCTGGACGCCGCCGGCAAGGATGGCGTGATCAAGCACGTCATGTCCGGCGTGAATCCGCAGGGATGTGACGTTCACGCCTTCAAGTCACCGAGCAATGAAGAGTTGAACCACGATTACCTCTGGCGAACGCAAAAGTGCATTCCTGAACGCGGCAAGATCGGCATATTCAACCGCTCCTACTACGAAGAAGTACTGGTCGTGCGCGTCCACCCCACCTTGCTAAGAGCGGAGAGGTTGCCTGACGAACTGATCACGAAGCACATCTGGGACCAGCGCTACGAGGACATCAACGCATATGAAGAGTACTTGACGCGGAATGGGGTGATGATTCGAAAATTCTTCCTGCACGTTTCAAAGGAAGAGCAGAAGAAGCGCTTCCTCGAGCGGCTCGAGGATCCGAAAAAGAATTGGAAATTCGCCATGGCCGACGTCAACGAACGAGGCTTCTGGAAGGACTACCAGGAAGCTTACGAGGAGATGATCCAGAATACAGCGGCGAAGCACGCGCCCTGGTTCGTGGTTCCTGCGGACAACAAGTGGTTTACGCGGCTGATCGTGGCTTCCGCGATTATCCAGGCGCTCGACGGACTCTATCTCACGTTCCCAGAAGTGGACAAAGCAAAAAAGAAAGAGCTGGAAGCCGTGCGCGCTTCCTTGCTCGCTCAGAAGGATTAGGCCGCCGGGGAAACGGCAGCGCCCCGTCGACGATAGGTTTGGAGCGGGCTACCCACCCTCTCCCGAGGCCAGGCCTCCCGCTCCACCACAGAACGAAGGAATTGCCGCAAAGCGGCTGCCACATTCTTTCCTTCTGTGCAAAATCCCAAATCATTGCAGCGAAACCAATTACAAGCTGCTCGAAGGCCGCTTGCGAGTCCAGCCATCTTAACTATCGAAAACTATGGAGTCTTCGTATGGAAATTTAGCGGCACTAATTGGGATTCACTTTACGCTTCAAAATCGACTTCGATCGGATCAATGAGCGGCATCAGCCATTGCAGCAACTCTTGATGAACGGGATGCGCTCCATAAACGTCTAACGCGGACCGGTCGGTGAACTTCATTACGCCGCCAAGCTCATATCCCAGCGAGCGTGGTGACACGTTGACACCAACCCAAGTCTCCAGCAGTCCTGGAATCTGCCCCTGTAGTCCACGGATTTCTGTGAGCGCGCGTAACTTCTGACCCTCACTCACGCCCGCCTTCCACCGAAAAGCAAAAGTATGAACGATCATGCCAGCATTGTAGCCAACGAGCACCAAATCGGAGGACAATTTAATCGCCAGCGCGGCTGCGCCACACTCATTTCTAGAGGGCGTGGATCCCCGTAACCATGAAAACTGCCAACCCCAGCCAGGTCGTGCTGGCTGGGGCCCGGCAATCAAAAACTACTTGTTTAACTTTTCACAGGAATGCTAACGGCTTTGGCGAGCTTAAACGACAGGCGACTCTGGGCAGGGAGGGTGGTTACGCCCTTTTTGTCCTTTGTATCCGTTTTGCCCTTCGTCTTAGCACTGTCTTTGGCATTGTTTTTGCCCTGGTTTTTCGCGGATTGCGCCACCGAGTTGGTTTCCAGTTCGTAGGATTTTCCGTGCAGTTCCACCGAAGCGAGAGTTACCTTCAATTCCTTGTTCTTGACTTTGACGACGCGCCCGACCACTTTCGTTCCCTTGGGAATCACGGTCTTTCCCTCTACCTGGACCGGCGTCGAGAGCCTCGCGGCAAACGTGTCACCGACGTGGTTCTTGTTGCTGGCGAGGGTTTGGCCTACTGTCGCGCTGATCGCTGTGCCTTTCGGCACGGTGACCATCGTGGTTGGCTGCGGTGCTTTGCTTGGGACGCTGGCAGCCTTCGGCGTCTCGGCTTTCTCGGGAGTGGCAGCGGCCTCGTTGGTGGCCTGGTTTGAGCAGCCTGCTACAGTCAAGAACCCTGCCGCTGCCGCAGCAAGCCAAAGTTTGCGATGGACTCGAGTGTCGATCATTTCGCTCCTCCGAAGGGAGTACCCTGGAAGTGAATCGAAGGAGGTGGCTGGTTTGTCCCCTTCGCCAGGTAAATCCACTAAACCTGCGAACGGCGGGTATTCCCTACTTGTATAAATTGTACAAGTTTCGGCAGACGCACTTGCGCTGCGTGTCTTTCCGCGCACCGTCCTATCGGCCAGTAGATGGGCAAGTCACTCTTCGGTGAGACCCCGATGTGCGATTTAGCGGGTGCCCCTCGATAGGAGCGAAGGCGTCGAATTCACCGGGCTGTCCAAATCGCCGGGTTTCGAACGTCATTGTAGTGACGGGCAATAAAGCCCGTCCACAACCCATAACGGAGGTTTCAAATGCAATATATGTTGATGATCCATGCGGAGGAGGGCGGTTGGAACAAGCTGACGAAGGCCGAGCAGGAACAAGGGATGGCGGCCTATAACGCCTACACCGAGGCGCTGAAGAAGGCAGGCCTCCTGAAGAGCTCGAACCGGCTGCAGCCGAGTTCGGCTTCGACGACAGTACGAGTCGCGAATGGCAAGCCGCAGGTGCTGGATGGCCCTTATGTGGAGTCGAAAGAGCAGATTGGCGGCTACTATCTTATTGACGTGGCCGATCTGGATGCGGCGATCTCCTGGGCATCGCGTTGCCCGGGCGCAAGTCACGGAGTGGTCGAGGTGCGTCCAACCTGGTCCATGCCGACGTGAACTGCGCCGGAAGGTGAATGGATGAGCTTCCCCGAAGGCGACGCGCAGGCGCGCAGCACGGCGGACGCGGTGGCGCGTCGCAGCTACGGCAAACTCGTCGCCTTCCTCGCGGCACGGACGCGGGATGTGGCTGCCGCCGAAGACGCCCTCTCGGAGGCATTCGCTTCGGCGCTGGCGGATTGGCCGGTGAAAGGGTGTCCGGCGAACCCGGAAGGATGGCTGCTGACCGTCGCGCGGCGAAAGGTAATCGATATGCACCGAGGACGGCACCGACATGAGTTTGCGGCCGAGCAGTTGCGGATTCTGGCGGAAGGGCTCAAGGCTGCCGCCAACGATCCGGAGATGCCGGATCAGCGTCTCGCCCTGATGTTCGCCTGCGGGCACCCGGCGATCGATGTCGGGGTTCGTGCGCCATTGATCCTCCAAGTGGTGCTCGGGCTGGATGCGAAGACGATCGCCTCGGCGTTCCTTACGTCTCCGGCGGCCATGGGTAAGCGGCTCGGCCGTGCCAAGGACAAGATTCGGCAAGCCGGCATCCCTTTCAGTGTCCCGGAGCGCGAGGAGCTTCCCGGCCGGCTTGACACCGTACTGGACGCCATCTACGCCGGCTTCACCGAAGGTTGGACCGACCCAGGTGGGACGGATATCGCCCGCCGCGATCTCACAGAGGAAGCTATGTTTCTGGCCAGGCTCGTGACCGAGTTGCTGCCGGCCGAGCCGGAAGCGCTGGGTTTGCTTGCACTCATGCTTCACGCGGAAGCCCGCCGCCGCGCGCGGCGCAATCGCCATGGCGATTACGTGCCGCTTGCCGAACAGGATCCGGGGCTTTGGGATTCGCAGATGATCGAGGAGGCCGAGGCGCTGCTCCGGCGTGCCAGCGCTCTGGGCTCCATTGGCCGCTATCAGTTAGAAGGCGCGTTGCAGTCGGCGCACGTTTATCGTTGCCGGACGGGTCACGCCAACTGGGCCGAGGTGGTGCAGCTATACGACGCACTGTTAGAGCTCGCTGGATCACCAGTGGTCGCTATCAATCGCGCCCTGGCGATCGCCGAGGTGCATGGTGCCAGTGCCGCTCTCGGCGCCATGCGAGAGGTAGCCGCCGATGGGCGGCTCGCCGAATACCAGCCCTACTGGGCGGCACGCGCGGAGTTGCTGGCCAAGACCGGCGCACACGCCGAAGCCCGCCACGCGTACGAAATCGCAATCGGTCTCGAGCGCGACGCCTCCGTCCGCCGCTTCCTGCGGCTGCGTCAGTCGGCCTTGGCGCCTTGACCCCCTCGCCAGGTGCGTAAGGAATTTTCTCAATACACTTCGAGGTCGTGCCCGATCACTACTTTTCCATGATAGGTCTTCTGAATCTCGCGGAGCAATTGCTCGTCGGGGATGCGGCCGTTCGGTCCGCGCCCGGAGATGTGATAGACGACCAAAATTCTCGGCTTCGTGCGGTTGGCAATTTCCGCTAGTTCGCCAGTCGAGGTGTGATACTTCGCCCGGTACGTTTTGTAGTCCGGCATGATCAATACGCTCTCCGGCGAATAGACCTCGTGGATCAGCACGTCGCACTGCTGGCAATGCGCCACGATCTCCTCGCTCGGGCTGCTGTCTCCGGAAATCACGATTCTTTTCCCCGGCGTGTCGAAGCAGTAGCCGAAGGCTTCCGGCCACTGCCCGTGGGGCACGCGAAAGGCCGTCACCGTCACGTGCTCGTCCTTGTAGACCACGCCCGGCTTCACGTCGTGCGCGCGCACTACCAGAGCGTGCCGCTGCTCCAGCCCCTTGGTGCGAATCTCGATGTCCTGGTGCCATGCCTCCAGCACGTGTTTAGTCATCTCTTCCAAACCTTCCGGCCCGTACACGTCCAATTCCGTGCGGCCCATCACCCACGGTGTCAGAATCAAATCGGGATAACCCGCGGTGTGGTCCGAATGCAGATGGGTGAGAAAGGCAATCTTCAGATTCGTCGATTCCAATTCCGGCGTGCCCGTTTCCGCCGCCGCCGCGGCGCGTCGCACCACACCTGGCCCGAAGTCCACGAGGTAGGCTCGTTCGCCCACCACAATCGCCGTCGCCGGTCCCGAGCGGTCCGGATACGGACGCGGCGTCCCTGTCCCCAGCAGCACCACTTTGGTTAGTGCTTTCTCCGCGCTCGACGTTTGCGCTTTGCCCTCGCTTTGCCCCGCCGCCAGACCGCCGAGCGTCACCGCAAGCGCCACTAGTGCGAGTGCTGCAACCACTGGCCAGCTGATCTCGCGGTATCGCTGCTTCTGCATCACTTCCTCCTTCGCTTCCTCAGTAGGTCGTGGGAAATTGCCCGAATTGTATGTTCTGACGGTGCACTGCGGTCGAGAAAGTGGCCGGGGTTCAGTCGCTATGACGCTTCTGAGGTACTACTTTGAGTCTGCTGGCATTTCTACCGGGGCGAACAGCTTGTCACTTCGGACCTGCAGCTCAGTTTTCGTTGAACTGATTGCGCTTCTTGTAGGCCATCCAGGCGATACCCACGCAGATCAGCATGGGAGGAGCGACCAGAATCAAGATTCCACTCTTGAGCGCCGCAATCATGCGGGAGCCGGCCCCCGCCGCCTGCGTATAGCAGAGTGCGCAATTCTGCGCGTAACTAAACGCTGGAACGGCCAGCGCCGCAATCAGAGCGGTCATGCGGGCGGCGATTCTTGCAGCTTGGTTCATCATATTGCTCATTTCCTGTCCGCTACCCCCGAGTATCCCTCCCGCGCCGTGCGCGGTCAACACCCTGGAGAAAGTGGGGGAAGCAGCGCCCCCCCTCAGCCCGCTTCCCCTCGGCGCCTGCTCAGTGTGCGAACGGCCGCATGTGCAGCAGGCGGATGCTGTCCGTCCAGATCATGTTCAACATCAGCAGAACGAACATCGTGGCCGGAATCAGCGAAAGAAACAAACTGCGCTTCTCATGCGCCAGGTGCATGAAATACATCAAGCCCAATGCGGCGCTGCAGATCGCCAGGAAGAGGAGCATGCTCACCAGCCCGGCCGTGGAAAAATTCTGAAAGGCGAGAAAAAATTCGATCGCCGCAATCGCCAGTAGTACAAAATACACCGGCAGATATTTTGCGATCACGTTTCCAGACCTTGCCGATGCAGCCATGCTTTGCCTCCTTTGAAGTTGTTCGCCTCACCGCGCGATGTTCGTCAGATAGACCAGCGGCACGACGAACATCCATACGAGGTCGACGAAATGCCAGTACAGCCCGGTCGTTTCCACATGTCCCGGCGTCAAGCTCCCGCTGGAATACTTGCGCGCCACCACCACCAGCGCCACCACCCCGGTGATCACATGCAGCAAATGCAACCCGGTAATGCTGAAAAAGGTTTGGCCAAAAAGTCCGGAGCTCAACTTGATTCCGGCATCGAACAAACCGAACCACTCACGGATATGCAGCCCCGCGAAGATGAGGCCCAGAACCATTGTGGAGGCGAGGAAACGGAGGGCTTTGGGTTTGTCTCCCGCCTTGGAAGCGTCCACCGCGCCCAGCATCGTCAGGCTGCTAGTGATCAGCACGAAGGTCATGATCGCCACATTGATGATGCTCGAGGACTTGAAGGGGGTCTGCCAGTCCGGAGTCGCGACGCGGAGATATCCATACGCAAACAGAATGGCCCCGAACGTAACCGCGTCGGAAATAATAAACAGCCACATCGTCAGCTTGCGCGAAGGAATCGAATAGGGCGATTCTTCCATCAGGACACCGCCGTGCCCTTGCATGGCCATTTCAGACTCGCTCACAGTTCTCCCCCCTCCCGGTCGCCTACAGCTTGGTGCGCAAAACTAGAAGCAGATAGAGCCACAAAACTCCCATGAAGTGCCAATACGTCGCGGTCGCCTCGAACGTACTCTTTCGAAACGCGGCGCGGCTCGCGACAATTCGCCCCATCACCAAAGCAAGTGCGACGATTCCTGCGAGCACATGCAATCCGTGCATCGCGGTCAACACGTAATAGAACGAGCTGTTGGGATTCGTCGCGAGGTAGAGGCCCTGCGCGGCCAGCTGCCGCCAGGCTTCGAATTGCCCGGCAACGAAGACGAATCCGAGCGCGAGAGTGGCCATGAGCCAACCCAAACCCATTCGAACCGCATGGGGCTCGGTGGACGGTATGGCAGCGAGTGCGCGACGCGCCATTTGCAAAGTGGCGCTGCTCAAGAGAAGCGCCAACGTATTTCCGTAGAGTATCGGCGGCAGAGCGATGTGCGTCCAATCCGCCGCAGATCCCTGGCGCACAAAGAGCGCGCTTGTAAAAGCCGCAAACGACATGGTGATCGCAAAGATGCCCACCCAGATGCCGCTTTGCGAAGCCCTCCCTGTTCCGGAGAGTACTTTCGCAACTCTAGCCGCAGGAGCCGTCGAGTCTCTTAAGGCGGGGGGTGGCGTCCGCACAGGCTCGTAAATTGTCGATGACATTTTTTCCTATTCTTTTTCTCGCAAGACCCGGAGCGGAGACTCTCTCACCTCCGCCCCGAATCCGTTTAGCCGGCGGAAGGCTCCGGCGAATCCTGCATGATGAAGTCGCCTTTCGAACCCTTCACATCATACTGATATGGGTCGTGGTAAATCACGGGATGTTTGCCGCCGAAATTGTTCCAGGGTGGAGGCGAAGGAATACTCCACTCGAGCGTCGTTCCGTTCCACGGGTTTTCCGGAGCAGGCGCACCCTTATAACGGCTGTATATCAGGTTGAAGATAAAGATGAGCTGCGCGGCACCGGTGCCGAGAGCCGCGATGGTGATGAACTTGTGCAGCGGCAGGAGCGGTCCGGTGTAATCATTTACGAAAGCCGAATAACGCCGCACGTTGCCCACCAATCCGAGGTAATGGAACGGCATGAAAATGCAATAGGTGCCGATGAAGGTGAGCCAGAAATGAAGCTGGCCCAAGGTCTCGTTCATCATGCGGCCGGTCATCTTTCCGAACCAGAAGTAGGTGCCGGCAAAGACACCGAAAATGGACGCCACGCCCATCACCATGTGGAAATGGCCGACCACGAAATAGGTGGCGTGCAACACGATGTCGATGGAGGGCTGCGCCAGGAAAAAGCCGCTAACTCCGCCGCTGACGAACATGGAGATGAACCCGAGGGCGAAGAGCGAAGCCGCGTTGATTCGAATATTTGCGCCGTAGAGGCTGCCCAGCCACATCAGGGTCATGATCGTCGCGGGAATAGTAATCGTGAGTGTGGGGAACGAGAAGAGGAGTGACGAGAATGGATTCATGCCGCTCACAAACATGTGGTGTCCCCAAACCATCCAGCTCAGGAACCCAATAGACATCATCGAGTAGATAATGACGCGAGCGCTCAAGAGCGGCTTGCGCATGCTGTTGATCAGAATGTGCGAAACGATTCCCATGGAAGGCAGAATCGCAATGTAAACCTCAGGATGGCCGAAGAACCAGAACAAGTGCTGCCAGAGAAGCGGCGACCCCCCCGAATGCGGCTGCAAGCGATCACTTACCACCAGGCCGGAGGGAATGAAGAAACTGGTCCCAGCAGTTCGATCCAGAATCAAGAGTATGCAAGCAGGAAGGAGCACGGCGAAGGCCAGCAAAGCGATGCAGGAAGTGATGAACCACGCCCAAGTGCAAATCGGCATGCGCATCAATGTCATGCCCTTGGCGCGCAGGTCGAGCGTTGTGGCTATAAAGTTGAGGGCTCCAAGCAGGGAGCCAATGCAGAAAATGGCGATCGAAATTGCCCAGAGGTTCATCCCCCAGTCCATGCCAGGCCCAGCATCCTTGCCGACCGCACTCAGCGGAGCATAGGAGGTCCAGCCGGAGATCGGCGGTCCATCAGGAATGACGAACGCGAGGATCAGCACCAGGAACGCGACGAGGGTCGTCCAGAACGACATCATATTGAAGCGTGGGAAAGCCATATCTTCCGCGCCGATCTGGATGGGGAGAAAAAAATTGCCGAACGCGGCGAATGGAGCGTTGGTGAGTACGAAGAACACCATCAGCGTGCCATGCATGGTGAGCAGCGAGAGATAGTATTCAGGCGTGATGATGCCGCCCGGAGCGCCGGCTTTCGAAATCAGTTCCAAGCCGGGAATTCGCGCCGTTGGCCAGACGAGGTGGAACCGCATCAGCCAGGAAAGCGCCATGCCCATGCAGACAGCCAGGAGACCAAGGGCATAGTATTGTTTTCCGATGACTTTGTGATCGAGGCTGAAGACGTACTTCCGGAGGAATCCTTTCGGCGGTGCATGAACGTGTGCTTGCTGGGCTGACGTCTCTTCCATCTGCTCTCCTCGCTCGGGGAAAGCCGCGGAGCGGGTGCGATGAATCGCACGCCGGTCTGCGGGCTTGGGATTACGAGTTCACAGCTCGGAGGCCTTCTGTTTCATCCACTTTTCGAAATCGTCTTCGGCCATCACGTTCAGGTACGCCTTCATGTTGTAGTGGCCCAGTCCGCAAAGCTGGGTACAAACAATTTCATACCTTCCGGTTTTGGTGGCCGTGAAATGCACGGAAAGATCGAGACCCGGGACAAAGTCCTGCTGGATGCGCAACTCCCTGACGTAGAAGGAGTGGCCCACATCTTTCGCGTGCATCATCAAGTGGATTTCGCGGTTGAGGGGTATCGCCAACTCCGCCGAGACGATGTCATCGCGCGACTCGATCTCGTTGGCGGGGTCCAGGCCAAAATAATTCTGGTTCCCTTCGTCAATTTTGTCGGGATGGATGGCGCCGAATTTTCCATCGGCGCCTGGATACCGGAAGTAGAAGGCGAATTGGCCCGCCTGGGCCTGGATTTGCAGAGCATCCGGCCTAGGCGGTGTGAAATAGACATTGGCCCACGCTCGTTGGCCAAAGACACCGAGCGCCAGGACCTCCGTGCCCACAAGAATGAACGCGGCCGCCACCAAAACCTTGGCGCCGCCTGGAAAATTCTTCAGCTTCACGCCAACTTTGCGTTCCGCAAATGTCCAGACGAAAAACGCCAGGACGAACTGGGCGAGAAGAAAAGAGATCCCCGCCTCAGCCATAGTGTCCGACAACTGCTCGTCAATCTGGTGGCCGTGGGTGGAGATATCCTCCGGCATCACGTACATATGGGTGACGATGGGATAGGCAGACGCCAACGCGATGATCACCAGAACGACTGCAAACAGCTTACCCATGGCACCTCGCTCCTGCTCTCAGTCTATTCGGACGTGATTTCTTCGATTCGCCAGTAATCTGTATTCTGAGACGACACGAGCCGGTCGTTTAAAAAAGGTTCAATAGGGCTTGGCTTTGAAGACAAAGTTTACGCTTTTCGTTTCGCTGCCGGCGATGGTCACTTCCTGCGACTGGTCACCGTAGGACTCGTGGTAAGCGGTGACCGTGTACTTGCCTGGCGGCAAGTCGGGAAGCGAAAAGCCGCCGTCTCCGTTTGAAATGGAGTAATGGGAGTTCTTGAGCACCGCAAACGTCCCGTGCATCCAGGGGTGGACGTTGCATTTCACCGGAATGAATTCCATCTTGTCGTACTTATCCACGATGGGAGGTGTGCCCGGCGGCTGCGATTTGTTCCACTCGCGGTTGATCTTGGCGAGCGGATGGATGTTATGAGAGGTCTGATCTTCGTTCAAAACCTGGAGTGGCTGGTTCACTTGAAGCGCAAGGACGTGCGGTATGTAACGGCAGCCCTTCTGGGTGAATACCGCAGGTTGTGACGGCGGCGGCTCATCCGGGGCTCCCGCCGAGATGTACACCACCACATTTTCCAGAGCGTTGTTGGGACCGGTTACCACGGTTTCGGTCGGCGGCGGCGTGGCATACTGCTTCGCGCAACTGGGCTCCTTGGACATGTCGATCGGTTTCTGCTTCGCCGGCGTCCCTTCGTAAGTCACCTTGCCGCTCACTGTGCCGCCGCCCGGCACCGCGGACGTCATCATGACCGCGGCGAGAATGGCGACTCCCGTTATAAAAGCCTGCTCGGTTCGCATCCTCTTACCCCTCCTGAGATTCTTTTTATTCCGAAATTATTGTTTGATATCGGACCCCGTCGGTGTCCCGACGATCTACTGCGCGTTAACGATTTCAGGGCCATGTTTAGAAGTCAGCTAAGGGCAAGCTCCGGACTCCTGGGCGTTACCTGCACCGTGCGCAGGTGATGCACGAGGTTCCAAGCGTCTTCCGGTTTGATGATGCAGGCGGACAAAAAGATAGGCTTTGTTCGCATCCCCTCGCTCCACCGGAATCGCGTTTCCCCACCCCGAAGCTATTGCTTGATGCCGGAACCGGTCGGGGTTCCGCCGACTTTCTGTGCTTTGACGAATTCAGCTCCCTCTTTGGTACCCATCCAAAGAGCGAGTTCCGGACTCTTGTGGTTGACCTGTAAGGTGCGCAGGTAATGCACCAGGTCCCATGCGTCTTCCGGCTTGATGACGTCGGCAAACGAAGGCATCGGCGTGCCGTCGAGGCCGGTCATGAAAATCTTATAGAG
>Ga0137409_10003744_pt1 | contig 16065 bp, 15 predicted proteins | sample CZODoug1_16funga_FD_122059 | JGI IMG/M metagenome (GOLD analysis project Ga0137409, IMG submission 122059) | Vadose zone soil fungal communities from Angelo Coast Range Reserve, California, USA - CZODoug1_16fungal (Hybrid Assembly) | ecosystem: Environmental > Terrestrial > Soil > Vadose zone... | reverse complement strand
TCCGCGTCCTACGCGAGCGTTACCAAAACTGCCTCACTCATCGTCACGCCCCCGCCTCCGCCCGGCCCCACCCTCACCTCGCTCACGCTGAGTCCAACCAGCGTCATTGGCGGGTCCCCCTCCACGGGCACCGTCACGCTGAGCGGGCCGGCTCTCACTGCTGGCGCCATAGTCTCCCTCATCAGCAGTAACACGATTGTGGCCACTGTACCTGCCAACGTGACCATTCCGGCCGGAGGCACCAGCGCGACGTTCACCGTGACCACTGTGGCCGTCACTGCGTCGACCCCTCCGGTCAACATCTCCGCGTCCTACGCTGGCGTGACTCAAAACGCCTCTCTCACAGTGACGCCGCCCCCACCCACTTTCACCTCGCTCACGCTGAGTCCAACCAGCGTCATTGGCGGGTCCCCCTCCACGGGTACGGCGACGCTCAGTGGTCCAGCTCTTGCAAGTGGTGCGCAAGTCCTGCTTTCCAGCAGCAACGGGGCGGCAAGCGTCCCTTCTAGCGTGACCATTCCGCCCGGAGCCACCAGCGCGACGTTCCCCGTGACCACTTTGGCCGTCGCTGTCTCGACCCCGATCACCATCTCCGCATCCTATGCGGGCGTGACTCAAAACGCCACCCTCACTGTCACGCCCCCGACTCTCACTTTGCTCAGGCTAAACCCAAGCAGCGTCAATGGCGGGTCCCCCTCCACGGGCACCGTCATGCTGAGTGGGCCGGCTCCCACTGGTGGCGCTGTCGTCACCCTCATCAGCAGCAACACGACTGCCGCCACTGTACCTTTGAGCGTGACTATTCCGGCCGGAGGCAACACTACGGCCTTCCCCGTGACCACTGTGGCTGTCACTGTCTCGACCACGGTCAACATTTCCGCGTCCTACGCGAGCGTTACCAAAACTGCCTCACTCATCGTCACGCCCCCGCCTCCGCCCGGCCCCACCCTCACGTCGCTCACGCTGAGTCCAACCAGCGTCATTGGCGGGTCGCCTTCCACGGGCACCGTCATGCTGAGCGGGCAGGCTCTCACTGGCGGCGCCGTCGTCTCCCTCTCCAGCGATAACACGGCTGCCGCTGTACCTGCCAGCGTGACCGTTCCGCCCGGAGGCACCAGCGCGACGTTCCCCGTGACCACCGTGGCCGTCACTGCCTCGACCACGCTCAACATCTCCGCGTCCTATGGGGGCGTGACCCATATGGCCTCGCTCACGGTAACACCGCCACCTCCTCCGGGCACACCTGCAGGCACTTATACGCTCACGATCACGGGAACCGCGGGCAATCTCAGCCACAACACTACCGTAAAGCTCGTGGTGAACTAGACGGGCGATCGCCTGGCGTTGTTTTTTTGTCTGACTAAGCCCCGGCAAAACGCGTGACCGTTGCGGCCTCACGCTCATCAGTCATCCCAAATGGCGATAGTGAACCAGCTTCGGCGCGCGCCGTGCAAGGGCGGCGGCTCCGCCTGCGACTGCGATAGAGGACTCACAAAAAATTGGTAACACACATCACGGACAGGTGAAACGGTGTTCCACCGCGCCGAAGGCCATGAGTGCCCGAAGCGGGCCCCAATTACTTATTCCATTGTCTCAAATCAATTAGAAACGCCGACAACTTTGCGAAGATGGCGGTTTGCCTGGACCTCTCCGAGCATGAAGTGCGCGACATCCGCGCGTGAGACCGTGAACCCAAACCCCGGAAGATGGCTGTCTTTGATCCTGTAACGCTCTGTACGAGCGCCATCGGTCAGCCCAGGAGGCCGGACGATCGTCCATTCCAAGCTGCTGGCAACGATGGTGCGCTCCATTTCCGCCACATCCTTCACCGTATCATGGAAGAACAACCGCCCCACCAGAGCAGGGAGCAGGGCATCGGAAAACAGGAAAGCGCTGGATACCACCACGAGTCGCCGCACTGCGGCGCTCTCCATCGCGGGCACTAGACTACGCGCCAAGTCTCGATGCACACTGTGTTCCGCGCGTTCTCTGAGCCCATTTCCGGCTGACAGTCTCTTGGGAAGTATGCGAATCGCAGGCAATGATGCGCCTGGGCGTGGTGTGGGACCGATCGCGGAAATTACAACATCGTGGTCCGGGATGGCCCGGCGAAGTTGTTCCGCATCGAATGGATCGCCCCCGACGACCGTGAGCCGCTCATGGGTACGGCCGATCTTTTCAGGAGATCGCACCAAGGCGGTTACGTGATGCCCGAGGGCCAACGCCTGTTCGACGAGTTGCCCCCCAATTCCCCCAGTGGCTCCTACAATGAACAATCGCATTTCATCACCCCCAGAAAAAGTACCTTCTGCATTCTTTCAATTTAGTGAGCCGCGGCCGACACCCCTTTGGGTGGCCGCTTCATCAGAAAAACAAAAGGAATCATCACTAGTGCAGACAGGCCCAAAAGCCAGAAATTGTCGAGGTACGCGATCATGCTCGATTGCCGGAGAATGGATCCATACAGTTGCCCGTACGCCTGATGCTGCGCGGCAATAGGGCCACTCGCCGCAAAACTCTGGCTCATGCCTTGCACCGTGTTGTTGAACTGACTGCTGTACGCCGTGGCGTGAGCAGTCAGCGCGGTTTGATGAAACTGCGCCCGGCGCGTCAGCATTGTGGTGACGAAGGAAATGCCGACGCTTGCGCCGATGTTGCGCGACAAATTAATCAGCCCTGAAGCGGCGTTATTTTTTTCGCGCGGCAAGTAGGAATATGCCGCGGTGTTGATTGGTATGAAGAGGAAAGCCAGCCCCGCGGTCTGAAACACGCGACCCCACATCATGGTCCTGAAATCCGCGTCGAGACTAAATTGGTGCGCCATGAAAAGCATGGCCAGTCCGAGGGCTAAGAGTCCGAATGCGATCATCAGGCGCGCATCATATTTGGATATTAGAATGCCTGCCACAGGCATCATCAGCATGAGGGCGAACCCGCCCGGCATGATCATTAGCCCGGCCAGTTCCGCGGTGTATCCCATCAGCGTCTGGGCGAGTTGAGGAAGTAACAATGTCGTCGCGTAAAGAACAAATCCCACCATGAATAGCATCACGCAGGCCATCAGGAACGTGCGGTCGCTGAAGAGGCGAACTTCAATGATCGGATGTTCGTGATAACGCTCCCAAAAGTAGACGGAAATCAGACAAATCACCGAAATCACAGTCAGGATCACGATGTAGTGTGTCTCGAACCAATCTTCCCGTTCCCCTTTGTCGAGAACAACCTGGAGCGCGCCCAGCCCTATCGCCAACAGGCCGAAGCCAATGTAGTCCACCTTGATGCCGCCGGTTTTCTTACCCCGGAGCCACGGCGGGTCCGAGACAACCAATGAAGTTAGAGCCACGGATAAAATTCCGACCGGGATATTCATGAAGAAAATCCATCGCCAACTGTAGTTGTCGGTAATCCAGCCGCCAATCGTTGGCCCCAAAGCTGGAGCCACAACCACTGCCATTCCGTATATCGCGAAAGCCATGCCTCGCTTCGCGGGCGGGAATGTATCCGCGAGGATCGCTTGCTCGCTAGGTTGCAAGCCTCCTCCTCCCGCGCCCTGCAAAATGCGGAAAAAGATGAGTAGCGGAAGGCTGGGGGCAATACCACACAGAAAAGAACTCGCTGTGAACAGTACGACGCAGCTCATGTAAAAGCGTTTTCTGCCAAATATTGACGAGAGCCAGCCGCTCAGCGGCAAGACAATGGCGTTCGAAACCAGGTAGGAGGTGAGCACCCAGCTGCTTTCGTCTTGCCCTGCCGCCAAACCTCCGGCGATGTGGGGAAGAGCGACGTTGGCCACGCTCGTATCCAGAACCTCCATGAACGTCGCGAGGGTCACCGTGAGCGCAATGAGCCAGAGATTGTGACCTGGGTTCCAGGCCAGGTCTGCACTCACATTTTTCGAGGTTGCTAGATCACTCATTGCGCCGCTCCACCTGCGTTCGAAGAACTTTCCTTCACGTTCACTTTGGGCACAACGGACATGCCAGGCCTGAGCTGACGATCAGGATCCTGCCCCTTATCCAGGCGCAGCCTGACTGGCACCCGCTGAACCACCTTCACATAATTGCCGGTTGCATTTTCGGGAGGCAGCAAGCTGAATACGGCCCCCGTGCCCCCGGCGATGCTTTCGACACGGCCGGTATAAGTGCGCCCGTAGGCGTCAACATCAACTTCCACGGGGTTACCGGGACGCATGTTCCGGAGTTGCGTCTCCTTGAAATTTGCGGTCACCCAGATGTCATCCAAAGGCACGATGGCCATCAACTGCTGTCCTGGCGAGATGTATTGCCCGGGTTGCGCCGATCGCTTGGCGACGACGCCATCGACGGGCGCGACGATGCGCGTGTAACTCAAGTTGAGTTGGGCTTGCTCGACCGCAGTCTTGGATTTTTGCGCGGCGGCCGCCGCAGCAACCGCGCGTGACTGTTGAATTCGGATCTGTTGTGGGCCAGTCCGTGCGGAGTCGACCGAAGCGGAAGCCTGCGCAAGCCTGGATTTAGCCTGGCGTACCGCGTCTTCTGCGGCATGCACATTTGCCAGGGCGCCCTGTACAGCGGCGGCCGCACCATTGGTGGTCTGGACGGCTTGCGCATACAACTGCTCGGGAATTTCCTGCTTGTCGACCAACTGCTTGTAGCGTTTCTCATCGTCCTGAGCTTTGGCGCTGTTCGCTTCCGCCTGCAGGACGGCTGCCTGGGCCGCGGCGAGTTGCTGCTCGGAAGCGGAAATCCCAGCGCGCGCGTTGGCGACATCGGCGTCAGCCGACACCAACTGGCTCGACGTATTCACGGATATGACCGGCACGTTCACCTGACTCGCGTCGGCGGTTGCCTGGTCGTTGGCCAAGGTGGCCTGGGCGCTGGCAACGGACACCTCGTAGTCCTTCGGGTCGATCTGCGCAAGAAGAGTTCCGGCCTTCACGTATTGATTGTCGTCCACATAGACGTTCGTGATGTAGCCGGACACACGTGAGCTGATGGGGTTGATGTAGCCGTCGATTTGCGCATCGTCAGTGGACTCCCAGCCCGCGTAGTACCGGTAAGCGAGCGTCGCCACAGTCGCCAGGAGCACCACAACGATGGGAGCAATGATTTTTGCGCGCGCCATTCTCTTTCCGTTGGTAGACCGAGTAGAATCGCGCTTCTCATGATCTTCCATGATTTCCCCCAAAGGCAGCACGCCGTCTGCAACTTCAGGCCGCTCATTCAACACGACCTCTTCGTGGAAATCTATTGTTTTGTCTTGAGCCATTTCATTTTCCTCCCAGGTATCCTTTGACGGCCTGCTCCGCGATGCCAACGGCGCGCGCGAGCTGAACTTTCGCGATGTTGTAGGCGTAGAGGCTCGAAATGTAAGCTTGATCCGCCGTGGACACAGATTCCTGCGCCTGCACGACTTCGATGTTGTCAGTTACTCCGGCGCCGAAGCGGTCCTGCGCCTCGGCAAGAGTCTCCCGCGCCAAATCAGCGTTGCTTTGCGCGACCTTCACGAGCTCGCTCGCGGAATCCAAGTCAAAAAATGCGGAACGTACATCCTGATCGATGCGGCCCTTCAGATCTTCAAGCTGCGCTTGCCTCTGCTGCAGCGTGGCGTCTGCCTCCAGTACGTCCGCCTTCACGCGCGTTCCCTGAAAGATCGGGATATTCACGCTGGCGGAAGCGGTAAACGTCCCGTGGGAATTACCGAAATTGGGACCGATATCGCCATAGTTCGCACTAGATGTGACGGTAGGGAAGTTTTCGGCAACGGCAGCCTTCCTCGACAGTTGGGCTGCCCGCGCTTCGAGCTGGGCGCTCAAATAATCGGGCCGGGTCGCATACGCGTCTTGCAGCGCCTTATCCAGTGAAACGCCTTCCAGTGGGGCGTAGGGCACATTGTCGGCCAGCGTGAATTCCTGCCCCGCCGGCAGGCCGATCGCGCGCGCCAGGTTCAACATGTCCTTGGACCGTTGATCCCGAGCGGCGATGAGGCGCTGTTGCTGCGTCTGCGACTCGACCTGGGCGCGCAGCTCGTCAATGTGCGCGGCCACGCCCGCGGCTCTCTGGTCGCGAGCACGCTGATACAGGGCCTGGGAAGTACTTAGTTGTGCTTGCTGAGATTCGATGCTTGAGGAATCGGCAATCACCTGCAGGTAAGCGTTCGCTACCGCAAGCACGACCAGGTCGCGGCTACTCTTGTAGGAGTTCTGGGAAGCTTTCAGGCGTTCATTTGACGCTCGCAGATTTTCGACGGAATTCCAATCGAAGAGTTTTTGCGAGACATTTCCGCGCGCGTCCTGGATGCCAAATGGTCCGACGATCACAGGGAAACCTGCAATGGGCAACTTCAATCCGAGAGCCCTGAGATTGACCTGTTCCACCGTTTGAGAGATCGAGGCATTGACGTTCGGCAGAAGCTCGTTCAGGGTCCTGAGCCGTTCGGCACGAGCGGTGCGTGTGCGCACGTCGCTTTCGATCAAGCCCAGGTTGTACTTCAGCCCACGATCCAGAGCGTCGCTGAGTGAAAGCTGGAGGACCGTGCCTGTTGGCGTCCCTGTAGGGACACTCCCCAGGTAGGGGCTCTCGGTCCCCAGCGCGCTCGAAACGGAAGACGCCGGTGAAATAAACTGGCCCTGGATGGAAGTGGTCTGCGCACGTAGCGATTGCGGCGGTGCGAGAAACTCGAAGATGATCATCGAAGCCAGCAGCAGCTGCCGGAGTCTCGCGTCTAATTGTTGAGTCCAAGACATTTTTCCCGATTCCTCTCTTGATCCCGGTGTGCCGAACCCGCCCGCGGTGTTTCTTTGGCCCGGACCCCACCCGCGCGATTTCTCTCGGTCAGTTCTTTCTGTGCCTGCAGCCAATCTTCCAGGTCATAGCCAAACAACCCGCCGCGGGCGCGACGTATCTCGTTCGCTCGGTTCAAAATCTCTTCGATCCAGGAGGCCTCGGTGACTGCAGCTTCGTTAAAGATCTCGCCTTGCGATTCAATTGTTTCTGCGATTTCGTCGTGTGATGGCATGTTCGAAATTCCTTTCGGTCTAAGCACACTCTTCTTCCTCTGCCTCGAAACTTGTATCCCAGCGATGGACGGGGTTGCGGTTGCGTGGCCAGCGCCGTGGGTTTAGCAATCGGCGCTGGCCACGAGCCCGAAGGTGGTAGTTAGAAATGGACGACGAGGCCAGCAGAGGGCTGCGCGGTATGAGCGGTTACGTTCGAACTCAATGTGGCGATCCCAAAGTCCGGGCGGTTGTATACAAATCCGCGGTACTCCAGTCGAAGGGCGACGTGCCGCACGAGTCTATAGTCCACGCCTCCGCCGTAAACGAATGCCGGACGGGTTTGTTGTTGCGCCCCGGAAACGAATCCTCCCGTGTTGCTGGTAGGATCGAATACGAGCGCTCCCGCTCCCGCGAGCACGTAGGGCCTCATCCTTGCAACATACACGGGAACGTTGACGACCAGCGCTCCGGTAGCCTGATGCACGTTGGACTGGATTCCGAAGTTTCCGCCGGGAGTGAAATTCTGCTGTGTGTTGCGATTGTAGCCGTAGCTAGCCTCCGCACCGAGCCAGCCGTTGAAATGAAAGCGGTAGTTCACAAGGAACCCGCCTGTGTCCGTGGAATGTTGCAGTGTTCCGTTTTGCTGTGAATCTTTGGTGAAAAACCCTGTCCCTTGTACTCCGACTTCGTGACGCATGAATCCTTCCTGCGCCCTGGCCGATGAAGCCAGGAGCAGAACTGCCCCAAGAAGTCCCGAAACCAACATCCTCGTTCTTGTCATTGCTTTGTCTCCTTCGACTTGTATATAGGAATCACCACCACAAATTTATTTGCTGTTTATCCCCTCAGCGGCCTTGCTTTCCCGATCGCCCCGTTCCATCTCCTAAAACAATGAGATAGAACACGATTGCTGATACAGCGATGAGTACGTAGACCACCATCATTGAGCACCTCATTTCGCCCTGCTCGATACGCAACCGCCGAGCAGGAAAGCTTCGGCAAAGCAGCAGGTTCAAAAGCAACCCGTAAATCTACGAATCCAGCGCTGACGCCGCCTCTCCAACAGTTCCAAGACGTGCTTGGTGTAGACGCCTGTGGCGATGAATTCCGCGCCGTGCCTCATCATTGCGGCGAGCACACGTTCTCCGTCCAAGTCCACGAACGTCACGCCGCTTACGTCCACAACGCATTTGCGGTCTCCATTCGGACTGTGCGACTTCTCCCAATTTGATTTGAGCTGCGCAACCCACGGCCCGGAAAGCCGCCCTTGCAAGGTCCACCGTTGCTCCTGGGGCTCGTCGGTAATCGTGATTCTCAGCACTGCTCTCTCCCGCTCGCAGAGGGAGATTGCACATGGCGTGCCATTCTCAGATTCGGAAATACAATTCTTCAAAGTCGATGGGCTTACAGGAGATAGAACGAGCGGAAAGATCAGGCCAAGGAAAGCGTTTCAGCGTGCCACTGCCAGTTTCATGGCAGCCTGCCCACTATGTGGCACTGGGAAAATTGCGAATCGAGTTGCGGAAAATATAATCTAACTGGGTGAGGAAATCACGATACAGGCTGGGTGCTTTCGCGGGAGAGGCCCAGTTTGTGCATTCGTAATTGCAGCGTGGAGCGCTTCATTCCTAATCGGATTGCGGCGCCGTTGGGTCCGGCGACAACCCAGTTCGTCTGCGACAACACGTTCAAAATGTGTTTCCGCTCGGTTTCTTCCAGAACATTCCGAATATCCTTACCCGCCGAGGATTCAAGCTTTTTATTCTGGTTCCCATTGCCGTTGATGGCGGCCAGCGGGTGTCGCGATTGGAATTCGCTTAGCGGTACATTTAAGACCGGGCCCGCCGATAGGATCACCGCGCGCTCGATCACATTCTGAAGTTCTCGAATGTTGCCCGGCCAATGGTATTGCCGCATCTGTTTTAGCGTTTCACTGGAAATCGTCTCGATCTTCTTGTTCATGCGCCGGGCGCATTGCTCGGTGAAATGCCGGACCAGCAAGGGAATATCTTCCGGCCGTTCGCGCAGGGACGGCACACGAACAGGAAAGACATTAAGCCGGTAAAAAAGGTCGGAACGAAACTTCTGCTCCTCCACCATAGAATTCAGATCGCGATTCGTTGCGGCGATCAGCCGCGCATCTGTGCGGAGCGTGCGTGTGCTCCCCAGGCGCTCGAATTCGCGCTCCTGCAGCACGCGGAGAAGCTTGGGCTGCAATTCCAGTGGGATCTCTCCGACTTCGTCGAGGAATACTGTTCCGCGATTGGCAAGCTCGAAGCGGCCGATGCGCTGCGCGATTGCCCCTGTAAACGCTCCCTTTTCGTGGCCGAATAATTCGCTCTCGAGCAATCCCGTGGGAATGGCGGCGCAATTCAGTTTCACGAACGCGTTTGACTGGCGCGAGCTCAAATTGTGGATGGCCCGCGCAATCAATTCCTTACCCGTTCCCGTGTCGCCAAAGATCAAAACCGTTGAATCCGTCGGCGCCACCGTAGCCACTTGCTTGAGGACGCGCCGCAACACGGCGCTTTTTCCAACGATTTCCTCGAAATTCAGCTCGGTGCGGATCTCGTCTTCAAGATACAGCTTTTCCTGTGTGAGTTTTTCCTTCAGTTCGGCAATTTTCTTGTAGGCAAGCGCGTTCTCCACCGCAATGGCCACCTGGCTCGCTACTTGCATCAGAAACTTGACGTCGTCCCGGCTAAACGCATTTTCATCGCGCCGGCCGAGGAGCAGAACTCCGTGCACGCGGCCACGGCTCGCGAGCGGAAGGAGGCAGCCCGTTGTCAAACCTTCGGCCAGCGGCGGAGAGTCCGTGAACATATGGGATAGGTCGCGGATCATTCCTGCAAAGGGCTCGCCACTCTTGAAAACTTTGCCCGGGGGTGTTCCTTCGATGGGGATGAGGATATCCTCCCACATGAAGCCTTTGCTGTCAGGAAAGTCCAGCGCGTAAAGACGAAGGTGCCTGGTGCTTTCCGCGTCGGGCAGCCCAACGCCGACAAAATCGCAGCTCATTACGCGGCGAATATTTCCAGAAGCACTTCGCAATAATTCGCGCAGGTCCAGCGTAGAAACAACGCTGTTGGTTAGATCCAGAAGCAGTTTCAACTGTTCTTGCGCGGTTCGCGAAGCCTCAAAATTCAGCGCATCGTCAATCGCCAGGGCCATTTGGTCCGCAACCAGCCCAAGAAAGCGAACTTCGTCCTCGGAATACGCCTCAGGACGTTCACTGGCGATAAACATGCTCCCGATGCGGCGATGCACCGTGGTCAGGGGAAGCATGCAGACCGACTGCATTTTGTGTTTTTTCAATAGCTCCATCGTGTCCGGGAAGCGAGTTTCCCGATCCACAAAGGGAATTACGAGCGGCCGCTGGTTTTGAAACACCCAGCAGGTCATGGTCTCTTTCTTTGCGCAGTCTTTTGGCGGGGCCAGACTTGGTTCATCACAATGAATCGAGACATGCCACTCGATGGTATTCGTCGATTCATCGTATTGCGCGATGCCGATTCCGTCAAAGTCCATGACGTGGCGCAATTCATCGACAAGGACTTCGAAAAGTTTTTTCGGTTCGCGGTAAGCGCTCATCGCTTGGGAGACGCGGATGAGCGCCTCGTAACGCGCCGCTACGGACTGCTCCAATGGCTCGATGCGCATCTGCACCGCTTCGCTCATGAACGATTGGATGCAGCGAACAGGCAGGTGGGTTCATCCCTAAATGCGTGCAAGGGATACGCAGGTTTTATGAGGTATTCGCAACCAAACCGGACCATCGTTTTGTGGTACGTTTGTCGTACAACTTTGCTGGTAAGATCCTCACGAACGGCTCAAGCACGCATGAAGGCTGGTAAAGTTTGGGGTGAGCGACGGGGTTTGAACCCGCGACCCTCGGTGCCACAGACCGATGCTCTACCAGCTGAGCTACGCTCACCACCGCTGAAGTACGATCAGTTTAGGCTACATTTCTCCGCTAGTAAAGAGGGTCGGCGAAGAGGTAGTGAATCAGTTTGGTTCTGGAATTCACGAACGGCTGCCCGCCCCAAGAGCGGGCGGCCTCTACAAGATCACCCCCCACCGAGAAGGACGGTTTTGTAGAGGCATCTCCGTCCCGTTCACGGTGAACGTTCACGGTGAACCGTGTTCTCCGGGACGGAGAGGGCACGTTTCTTTCCTGAGTCACCAAATTGTTACAACACTGAAAGATTTGCGGTATCGTCCCATCCGAACAAGATTCACGGGAATCAGACCTGCGCGGGCAAAGCCGGTTACAGGAGGAACGTCATGAACACTCGCGAATGGTGCCACGCCGCGTTTAGATTCGGCTACCAATTCTTTGTGGCGCACTTCAAGCTTGGTTTCATGCTGGTAGCGCACGCGCTCGTTTTACTCACCTCGCTTGCCCTTAGCGCGGGCTCGACTGCGGCTGCCGACTGCGCGAGCCTCACCAGCCTTGCCTTGAAGGACACCACGATCACCTCCGCAACACTCGTTCCCGCGTCGGGCATGATTCCCGAATACTGCAAAGTTTTAGGGAGCATTCACAATCTACCGCAATCCACAATTCTCTTTGAAGTCTCGCTGCCAACCACGAAATGGAACGGCAAATATTTTGTCGCGGGCGGCGGTGGTTACAATGGCGTGATCCCGAGGCTTACGCAGGCGCTTACCGAGGGCTATGCCGCCGCGGGCTCGGACACCGGCCATGAGGCCAAGAACACAAATTGGGCCGTCAACAATCTGGATGCGCAGAACAACTACGCCTATCTGGCCACGCACGTCGTAACGCTCATTGGAAAACAGATTCTCCGGACATTTTATAATCAGCACGAGCGGCGCTCTTATTTCGTGGGCTGTTCAAACGGCGGCAAGATGGCGCTCGCGGAAATTCAACGATATCCGGATGATTTCGACGCCGCCATCTCCGGCGACCCGGTGATCGATCGGACCAAACTCATGATGCAATATGCCTGGAACGCCCAGGCCCTGGCGTCCGCTCCAATCCCGCCTGCCAAAATTCCCGTGATCGAAAAGGCCACAATGAACGCGTGCCGCGAGAGCGGAGGCGCAATCAATGGTTTGCTGATGACGCCCGGCCGCTGCAAGTTTGATCCGAAAACGATCGTGTGCCCATCCGGCGACGGCCCCAACTGTTTGACATCTGGTCAGGCGCAGGCGCTGCAGAAAATTTTGCACGGGCCGGTGAATTCCGCTGGCGTGACGCTTCATCCCGGATTTATCCCGGGGCATGAAGAAGATTACCAAGCCTTCATCACGGGCACCGGAACGGAAGCTGCCAAGCCAGCGTCCACTTGGGCTCTGGAAGACTTCTTCATGAGGCAATTCGTTTTCGGCCCCAACTTCGATTCGGTGAAGCAGTTCAATTTTGATACCTCGCTAGCGGCTCTGGTGCCGCTGGCTGCGGCGCAGGATAACGCCAATCCCGACCTTTCGGAGTTCAAAGCTCATGGTGGAAAATTGATCATGTACCACGGCTGGGCGGATCATTCGATTACGCCCCTGCGGACCATCGAGTATTACGAAGATGTAATCGAAACAATGGGAAAAAGGCGCGGGGGAGAGCAGACCGAGCCGAACGCTTATGGGGTGACCGACTTCATGCGCTTGTTCATGGTGCCCGGCATGCATCACTGCGCCAATGGTCCCGGGCCTAATGTTTTCGGCGGCGCGAACCAGGGCCTTCCACCACAACTCGATGCGCAACACGACATTGTGATGGCGCTCGATCGTTGGGTGGAAGATGGCGTCGCACCCGAAAAGATTATCGCGTCTCACCTAACGAATGGCACTGTGGACCGCACTTTGGCGCTGTGCCCATACCCGCAAGCGCCAATCTTCAATGGCTCAGGTGACGCCAACTTAGCTGAGAATTATCACTGCGAGGACCGGAGTTTCCACTGGGCGCTCGAAGGGGTGCAAAATCCCAGGAAGCCGCCGCCGACTGCGGCGCCAGCCGCAAAACGACAAGTTCAGCAAAAGGTGAGGTGAGCGCGCCAACCGATTTCATGTTCGATAGGCTGAACACGCCCTTGCGCTCCCCGGTAAAGAGCGTCAACTTAAAGGTCTTCGCAACATCCGCCGTTGGCTTCGCGTAATGCAGGTTAGGGTGTCAATAATTCAAATTTAGGGTTAGACTTTCCGTTTGCCCGTACTACGCGAAGCAAGGAGTAGTTGAGACCAGCACTTCACATCATCCAAAGAAAGGGAGTTTTAAACCTAATGGACACAAGATTCTTGGGGCAGCCACATGAATGGGATCCGCGGCGTTTGTACAGCCAGACGGGAGCGGACTGGCAGTATCGTGTGGACTTTGACCGGTTGCGCAAGGAGCGTTTGGAAAAGCTGCGCGCATCCATGAAGACGGAGGACCTGGGAGCGCTGGTGCTGTTTGCGGGAGCCAACATCCGCTACGCCACGGCGTCGTATCAAGGGAATTGGAAGTACAACATTAACATTCGCTACGCGGTGGTGACGCACACGGGCGAGCCTGTCCTGTTTGAAACCGCTGGGTCGGACCTGCATTGCGGCGAGATCGATTTGCCGTGGATGGAGGGGCGGATTCGTCCCGCGATCACTTGGCAATGGGCCGAAGGCGCGGTGCCGTACATGGCCGGGCGCATGGCGGAGAGCGTGGTCGACGTATTGAAAGAGCAGGGAGTCGCCAAGGAAAAAATCGGCATCGACAATTTTGACATGCCGTCGCTCGAAGCATTCCAAAAGACAGGCATCAAGATTGTCAATGGCTGGCCGACCGTGTCGAGGGCGCGCGTGGTCAAGACGCGCGACGAGATTGAATTGCTCAAGCAGGCCTCCAGCATCGGCGACGCGGCGATGTGGAAGATCAAGTACGAGTGGCTGAAACCCGGCGTGCGCGAGCGCGAGATCGAAGCCAACGTGCATCAGTTCATGCTCGAACGCGGCTGCGAGATCATTTACGACATCATCGTGGCGTCCGGGGGAAACACGAGTCCGTATCGCCGCTGGGCCACCGACAAACTCATCCGCCAGGGCGACCTGGTGATCGTGGACATCAACGCCGTCGGTCCTTCGGGCTACTTCATCGATTTCGTCCGTTGCTTCAAATGCGGCGGTGCGCAAGGAATGAAGATGACCCAGAAAGAGATCGACTTGTACAGGGAAGTGTACGATTCGATGTACGCCGGCCTGGAGAAGCTGCGCCCGGGCAATACGACCGCCGACGTGGTCGCTGCCTTCCCTGAATATGACGACGACAAGTACGGAACCGTGACGCTGCAGCAGTTCGCGCACAGCATCGGTATCACGCTGTACGAAGGCATGTGGATGTCGCGAGCCTATTCGATGAAATTCCCGGCGGAGATCAAAGAGAATATGTACTTCGCCATCGAAACCTTCGCCGGACATCCAGGCTTGCAGCAAACCTGCCGCCTGGAAGAGAACGTGCTCGTTTCCGGCAAGGGCCCGGTGGTGTTCACGCTGATGGAGCACATGGAAGAGGCGATGAAGCGCTAACCATGGCCCAACCACTGGTCGCAGTTTCTGATTCTGTGTTTCCGAACCTGGACCTGGCCCGCGGCGTAGTGTCGCGGGTCGGGGCCGAGTTGCGCATGGCCGCGCAGCCCACGCCGGAGGGAATTGTGGAAGTGGCGCGGGACGCGGACGGGCTTCTTGTCACCTACGCGAAGATCACGGCGGATATGATCGGACAGATGAAGCGGTGCCGGATCATCTCGCGATTCGGGATCGGCGTGGACAACGTGGATATCGACGCGGCGACCGCCTCAGGGATCGTCGTGACGAAAGTGCCGGATTATTGCATCGACGAAGTTTCCGACCACGCGATGGCGCTGCTGCTGTCGCTGGTAAGGAAGATTCCGTTTTCGAGCGCGCGGGCGCATTCCGGAAGATGGGAAATGCCGGCGGTGGTGCCGATCCACCGGCTGCGTGGCACAGTTCTTGGCCTCGTGGGATTCGGCAGGATCCCGCAGCTCGTGGCGCCGAAGGCAAAATCGTTCGGGTTGCGCGTGGTGACGTTCGATCCTTATGTGCCGCAAACGGTGATGGACCACGCAGGGGTCGAGCGGGTAGAGTTCGATGAGCTGGTGCGGATGTCGGACTACATCTCCATTCATACGCCGCTGATGCCGGAGACGCACCATTTGTTTAACGCGGAAGTATTTCGTAAAATGAAGCCGGGAGCGGTCCTTGTGAACACGTCACGGGGTCCCGTGGTGGACGAAGCGGCGCTGGCGCACGCGCTCGATGCGGGGCAACTTGCTGGCGCGGCGCTCGACGTACTGGAAAAAGAGCCGCCGACCAGTTCACCGCTGTTTGGCCGCGACAATGTCATTCTGACGCCGCACACCAGTTTCTATTCGGTCGAAGCGCTTGAGGAGTTGCAGACCAAGGCCGCCGAAGAAGTCGTTCGCGTCCTGAGCGGCCAAGCCCCTCGCAACCCGGTAAATCCGGACGTTTTGAAGGCTCTGCGAAACAGCTAGATCTTAAATTTTGGAGGAAGTCATCATGTCAAATCAGCCGTGGAAAACGGACAAATGGTTCGTGAGCCCCTGGAACTTCGATGAATCGGTTCGCCCGCAGCTTCATTTCGCCAAGCAAATCAAGTTTCATGACGTTACTTTGCGTGACGGAGAGCAGCAGACCGGAGTCATCTTCACGAAGGACGATAAGATCAGGATCGCGGAAGGGCTTGCGGAAGCCGGAGTTCACCGGATTGAAGCCGGGATGCCGGTGGTTTCGCCGAGCGACGAGGCGGCGATCAAGGAAATCGTGAAGCGAAAACTCGGTCCCCAGATTTTCGCTTTCTCCCGCTGCATGGTGGATGACGTGAAACGCGCGCTCGATTGCGGCGTCTCCGGAATTGTGATGGAGGTGCCGTCCAGCGAGCACATCATCAAGTACGCGTACAAGTGGCCGCTCGAAAAGGCCATCGATCTGTCGATCGAGGCGACCGCTTTCGCTCACGCGAATGGGCTCGAGGTCGTGTTCTTCCCCATCGACTTTTCGCGCGCGGAAATGAAATGGGTGCTGGACCTGATTCTGCGCGTCGCGAACGAAGGCCACATGGATGC
>Ga0137409_10003743_pt1 | contig 16068 bp, 15 predicted proteins | sample CZODoug1_16funga_FD_122059 | JGI IMG/M metagenome (GOLD analysis project Ga0137409, IMG submission 122059) | Vadose zone soil fungal communities from Angelo Coast Range Reserve, California, USA - CZODoug1_16fungal (Hybrid Assembly) | ecosystem: Environmental > Terrestrial > Soil > Vadose zone... | reverse complement strand
GACGTGTTCGGCGGCAGCCCCGATGCGGCGCTGCGCAACGCCACCCAGACGCCGGCCAACGATCCCCTGCTGCTGATTCCGGCGATGGCCGCCGTCACCGAACATCTCGGTTTCGGGGTGACCTCCAACCTGTCCTACGAGCCGCCCTATACGTTTGCGCGGCGGATGTCGACGCTCGACCATCTCACCGAAGGACGCATCGGCTGGAACGTGGTGACGGGCTATCTCGACAGCGCCGCCAAGGGTGCCGGCAAGGAAAAGCAGACCGGACATGACGACCGCTATGATATCGCCGACGAGTACATGGAGGTGGTCTACAAGCTCTGGGAAGGAAGCTGGGAGGACGACGCTGCGCTGCGCGACCGTGTCAGCGGCATCTTTGCCGACCCTGCGAAAGTGCACCGGGTCCAGCACGCCGGAAACAATTATCGCATCGACGCCATCCATCTGAGCGAGCCGTCGCCGCAACGCACCCCCGTGCTGTATCAGGCCGGCACCTCGCCGCGCGGGCGGCAGTTCGCAGCCGAGCACGCCGAATGCGTGTTCATGTCGGGCCCGTCCGCAAAAATCATCGCGCCGCGTGTCGCCGCCATTCGTGAACTCGCCGCCAAGGCTGGCCGCAACCCGGCCGAGATCCTGATGTTCAGCATGTTCACCATCATCCTCGGCCGCACCGAAGCCGAGGCCAAAGCCAAATACGCCGACTATCGCAGCCACATCAACGCCGAGGGCGCGCTGACTCTGATGTCCGGCTGGACCGGCGTCGATTTCTCCAGCTACGATCTCGACCAGCAGGTTCGCCACGTCGAGAACGACGCCGGCCGCACCGCGATGGACAACATCACCCGCGCCGATCCGGACCGGGTCTGGACCGTCCGCGAAGTGGCGCAGCATGTCGGCATCGGCGGTATCGGGCCGGTCGTGGTCGGCACCCCCGAAAAGGTCGCGGACGATATCGAAAAGTGGTTCGAGCAGACCGATGTCGATGGGCTGAACGTCGCGTTCGCAGTCTCGCCCGGCGACTTCGAGGATATCGCCGATATGCTGGTGCCCGAACTGACCCGGCGCGGCCGATACAAAAGTGCCTACGCGGCCGGCGCGTTGCGCGAAAAACTGTTCGGCGCGGGACGTGCGCGGCTCACCGCGACGCATCCGGCCGCGCAGTATCGGCCGCATGTGACCGCGAAGGCGGCGGAGTAAATAGATCGTCATTGCGAGGAGCGGAAGCGACGAAGCAATCCAGAGTCTCGCCCGCGACTCTGGATTACTTCGTGGAGCCTGTCATCGGGCGCGCATTCGCGCGACCCGTTGGCTCGCAATGACGAAAAAGCTGCCTCCGGCGCGCGGCGTCCGCTTCGTCTAGTTCGCGACGAAATACCAATCCTTGCCGTATGGAACGAGCTGCTTCGGCGGCTCGTCGTCGAACTCGAAGAATTTCGCGGGATTGGTCGGCGCCACCTCGCCGCGCGTTCGACGCGTAATTGAGGGGCTCCGGTTCCGGCCTTAACGCGCCATTAACCACTCTCGCGCCAACAATCCCTTGAACCGCCGTTGAAGGGGATGCGACATGGATCTCGAGACGCTTTTTGCGAAAACCCCGGCCACCCTCGACGAGATCAAGACCCGGGTCGCCTATGCGCTGGAACGGCACCCGCTGTGCCGCAGCGTCGAATTCGACATCATCAGCATGCCCCGCACCTCCAGGGGCAACTGGACCATCAGCCTGCGGTCGGTGACACCCGACGCGCTGTGGGAAGCCTCCGATATCGTTGCCGATATCCAGGAAGCCTACGACCTTGCCGTCGCGGCCTGATTTTGGCAGTTTCGGACGCCATTTCGGCCGCCAACCCCCTGCGGCGGCACGGTTAAGCCTTAATTAGCCCCCAGTTTTCGGGAAAGTGGCTCTGGCCGGTCGACCGAAACGGAGAACTGCTTGACGAGAGTCATCACCATCATCGCGCTGGCCTGTTTCCTGATCGCCGGCGCGGCGGCCACCAGCATTCTCGGCCGCGACAGCGTGCCGGCGGCGCGCGTCGAACTGGCTTCCTCTCCCGACGTCAGCAATCCCGTCTCCAACAAGGAAAGCAAGAAGGACCGGCTGGTGGTTACCGCCGCGGCCGCGCTGGCATCGTTCGAGTCGGCGCAGGCGACTGCGGACCTGAGCGCGCCGCTGCGCCAGGCCTTCGCCGCGACAGGGCCCGCCGACATCGGGATCCCCGGGAGCGCTGCTCCGGGCATCGCAGCCCCCGCGACAATGCCGGCAGCCCCGCTGGCGCCGCCGAAGCCCAAGCTTGCCGCCAAGCCGCCGGTGCAAAAATCCTACGCCCTGCTCAGCGACGTCCAGATCGCCGGTATCAAGGATCGCCTCAAGCTTTCCCCGTCGCAGGAATCCTACTGGCCGCCGGTGGAAAACGCGCTGCGCGCCGTGGCCCGCAAGATCCACGCCAACCGCAAGGGCGATGCGAGCGACAGCACCGTCCCGATCGATCCCGATGCCGAAGAAGTCCAGCAACTGAAATCGGCGGCGATGCCGCTGTTGTTCCAGCTCCGCGAAGATCAAAAGCGCGAAGTGCGCGCGCTCGCCCGCATCATCGGACTGGAAAAAGTCGCGTCGATGATTTGACGCGACGCCGCGCTGGCGGTCTGCCGAGTTACACAACCTGTCGTCACCCGCGAAAGAGGGTGATCCAGTATTCCAGGGACGCTAGCGATAAAGCAGAGAAACCGCGGCGTGCCCGGTCAAGCTGGGCGATGACTGCAGAGTTAGCTCTGCCGCGCGAATTGGATCAACAGCACTTCAGCCGGCGCCCAGCGCATGCGCGATACTGTAGGTCGCAAGGCTCGCGGCATAGGCGAGCGCGAACATGTAGGCGAAGGTGATCGCCATCCAGCTCCAGCTTCCGGTTTCGCGGCGGATCACCGCCAGCGTCGAGGCGCATTGCGGCGCGAAGATGTACCAGACCAGCAGCGACAGCGCGGTCGCCAGACTCCATTTGGTGGCCAGCAGCTGGCCGATCTGATCGGCGGCTTCCTTGCCGCCCTCGATGGCATAGACGGTGCCGAGTGCCGCCACCGCGACCTCCCGCGCCGCCATGCCCGGGATCAGCGCCACCACGATCTGCCAGTTGAATCCGAGCGGCGCGAACAGCGGCTCCAGCGCCTTGCCGATCATGGCGGCGAATGAGTAGTTGATGGCGGGATCCTGCGCGCCTTCAGGCGCCAGGGGAAACGACGCCAGAAACCAGATCAGCACCATCATCGAAAAGATCGTGGTGCCGGCCCGCTGCAGGAACATTTTTGCCCGCGTATAAATGCCGATCGCGATGCTGCGCCCGCGCGGCAGCTTGTAATCCGGCAATTCCAGCATGAACGGCGCCGGCGCGTAGTCACGCCACATGAAGAATTTGATCAGCGCCGACACGGCAAGCGCGCTGGCGATGCCCGCCACGTAGAGGCCGAACATCACCAGGCCCTGCAAATTGACAAAACCCCAAACCTGTTTGGCCGGGATGAAGGCCGAAATGATCAGCGTGTAGACCGGAATCCGCGCCGAACAGGTCATCAGCGGCGCGATCAGGATCGTGGTCAGCCGGTCGCGGCGATTGTCGATCACGCGTGTCGCCATGATGCCGGGGATCGCGCAGGCGAAACTCGACAACAGCGGAATGAAGGCGCGGCCGTGCAGGCCGGCGCCGCCCATGATGCGGTCCATCAGGAACGCCGCGCGCGCCATGTAGCCGAAATCTTCCAGGAGCAGGATGAACAGGAAGATGATGATGATCTGCGGCAGGAACACGATGACGCTGCCGACGCCCGAGATCACGCCGTTCTGCAGGAAGCTTTGCAACAGGCCCGCCGGCAGGGTGTCATGGACGAATTGTCCGGCGGCGTCGAAGGACGACGACAGCAATTCCATCAGCGGCTGGGCCCAGGCGAACACGGCCTGGAACATCACGACCAGGATGAGCAGCAGGATCGCGAGCCCGCCGATGGGGTGCAGCACCACGGCGTCGATCCGCGCCGTCCAGGTGTCGGGCCGCTCCGGCAGGCTGACACTGGTCGCGATGATGCGGTCGGCTTCGCGCTGGGTCGCGCGCAGCTCCGAAACCGTCAGCGGCTGCCAGAGATTCTCGCGCGGTTTGGTCGGAGCCTGCGCCAGCAGCTCGTCGGTCAGGCGCAACAGATCGGCGGTACCGCCCTTGCGCACGGCGATCGAGGTGACCACCGGGACGCCGAGCGCTTCCGACAGCCGCGCGACGTCGACAGTCACGCCGCGGCGCGTCGCGATGTCGAACATGTTGAGCACCAGCGCCAGCGGCCGGCCGGTGCTCTTGAGTTCAAGCAGAAGGCGGATCGTCAGCCGCAGGTTGGTGGAGTCGGCGACGCAAAGCACGAGGTCGAGCGCCGTCTCGCCGCTGGCGCGGCCGAGCACGAAGTCGCGCGTGATCTCTTCATCGGGGCTGCGTCCGCGCAACGAATAGGTGCCGGGCAGGTCGACCAGCGAGACCTGCCGTCCCTGCGGCGTGACGAAAGAGCCTTCCTTGCGCTCGACGGTGACGCCCGGATAGTTCGCGACCTTCTGCCGGCTGCCGGTGAGCGCGTTGAACAGCGAGGTCTTGCCGCTGTTCGGTGTGCCCACCAGCGCAAGATGCATCAACGGATGTTCCATGGGCGTATCCGGTCGCCTTACGCGACGATGATGGCCATTGCTTCGCGCCGGCGCACCGCGATGGTGACATTCTCCACGCGGACCGCGATCGGATCGCGTCCGACGATGCCCTCGTGCAGGATCTCGACCTTGGCGCCTTCGACGAAGCCAAGTTCGATCAAACGGCTTTCCAGCTCTTCGTCCGCCAACGCGGAGCCCGCGCCGCTGACGGAAAGGTGCTGGATCACGCCGGCATAACCGGGGCGGGCCAGGCCGAGCGGCAGTTGCGGCCGGATGTCATTCTGTTCGGTCATGATCTGTATTTTCAATCGGACGCTGACAGGTCAAGCGCGCCGGTCAAATGAGGGTGCACCTTAGAGCGATTTTAAAGAGGCTCCGCAAGCGCTCGCGGTCGACGCATCGTTTGAACACATTCAGTTCACCTGCAGTCCACTTGCAGCTCACTTGCAGCTTACTTGCAGCCCAACTTGCGGCTCAACTTCCTTCAAACTCCTGAACGAACGCCCGGCGCAGAGCGCCGGCTGCTCAGCCGCCACGATCAGCCTGACGTGATGAATATTCCAGGGAATGTCCGGCGCGAAACGGGGTTCACACCGAAAGCTGGGGAGATCGCCACTTCAGGACAAGCGGGAGCCACGCATGATCCATTTTGCAGTCAGATTTGCGACACTGGCCATGTTTTTGACCGCGCTCGCCGCGGCGCCGCCGGTCACTCCAGCGCTTGCCGCTGGAGGCGGCGGTGGTGGTGGCGGCGGTGGCGGTAGTGATCCCTATGGTTCCAATTACCCGTCGACGGTACCAACGCCGGACACCAAGGCCACCCACGCCATCCACAGGGCTAAGAAGAAGCCGAACAAGCAGTCCTTGTTCGACGATCCCGCCTTTGCCAAGGGGTATCGCGAGGCCTATGCGACGATCTACGACCGCCAGGATTACGCCGGCGCGATCGAGCAGCTCAAGGCGCTCGGCCATGATGATTTCGCGAATGTGGCCAATTTGATCGGCTATTCCTATCGCAAGCTCGGCGACTACAAGCTGTCGCAGGTGTGGTACGAGCGCGCGCTCAAGTCCGATCCGAACCATGTGCTGACCTGGCAGTACTATGGCCTTTGGCAGATCGAACAGGGCAATCGCGACCAGGCGATGTATCATCTGAGCCGGATCGCCTCGATTTGCGGCACCGATTGCGCGGAATACCGGTCGCTCGCCGCGGCGCTCGAGCAGCCGCCGGGCACCGGCCTCGTCTACTGAGCCGTCGGACGCGATCCGCAGGCGTGATCCGAATGAAGCCTGCCCCGCGGCGTCGATGGCGGGGCGGGCAGGGTTGGGTTCCGCCGGGGCATCCTGTTCCGAAGGCGCGCCCACCGGGTCGTGGCGGGCGAGCTAGCCTTTGAGCTAGCCTTGCGCCGCCGAGTCCTGCGTGGCGGAGGACATGGCGCGGGACTTGAAGTAGTCGAGGACGAACAGCCGGATCGCCGAGGACAGGTTGCCCTGCTGGCGATTGCTGTCGATTTCGCCCACGAGTTCCGACAAGGTCATGTTCCGGAGCCCGGAGATCTCCTTCATGCCGTTCCAGAATGCCTCCTCGAGGCTCACGCTGGTCTTGTGACCCGCGACAACGATCGAACGTTTCACCACGGGCGACTTCATGACTGGTCCTCGTTCTCAATTCTGTGTTGATTGAGCATGTCGCTCGCATGTCTGGCGCGCTTCGCATCCGCAGCGCGTTCGGATTTGGTCCGGCCGAAGCGCGCGCGGTTGGTTTCCGCCTGCTGCCCGGACAGTGTGCGCTCTTGGCGCTTCTTGAAACGTTTCAGGTTGACTAAGTCCCCCATGGCGACACCGTCAGAACACAATGTCTTGCAGGAGAGGGTGCCGCGCAATATTGCCATCCGCTGTCTCGGACCACGCGATGGCTGTCTCGGTAATCATTCCAGAAAAACCCCGATATACGCCTACTGGACGCATCAACGTTTGTTTCGCGGCGCGAAAACAAGAATTTGCTGCTCTGCCGCAACCGAACAAGATGACGATCATCATCAATTTCAGTTGTCAGTACGGTCTATAGCCACATCCGCGTACCGTAACTACCCGTAGTATTCCGGTGTGCGCAAAACAGCATTAACGGGGGCGCGTCATCTCTTCCGGTCGAACGAGACGATCGAACTCTTCCGACGAGACGAAGCCGAGCCGCAACGCTTCTTCCTTCAATGTTGTTCCACGAAGATGCGCGGACTTGGCGACTTTTGCGGCGTTATCGTAGCCGATTTTTGGCGCGAGTGCGGTGACGAGCATCAGCGAGCGCTCCATCAATTCGCGAATGCGCTTCTCGTCGGCGCGGATTCCCTCGATGCAATTTTCCCTGAAGGATCGCGACGCGTCGGCGATCAGTTGGATGGAGTGCATCATGCAAAACGCCAATACCGGCTTGTAGACGTTGAGCTCGAAATGCCCCTGGCTGCCGGCAACAGTGATCGCCGCATGATTTCCGAACACCTGGCAGCACACCATGGTCATGGCCTCGCACTGCGTCGGATTGACCTTGCCCGGCATGATCGACGAGCCTGGCTCGTTCTCGGGCAGGATCAGTTCGCCTAATCCGGATCGCGGTCCCGATCCGAGCAGACGGATGTCGTTGGCGATCTTGAACAGCCCGGTCGCCGTGGCGTTGATGGCGCCGTGCGCGGAGACATAGGCGTCGTTGGAAGCGAGCGCCTCGAATTTGTTGACCGCGCTGACGAAGGGCAACTTGGTAATGCGTGCGACGTGCCTGGCAAACAGCCCGGCGAATTCCGGTTTCGAATTGAGACCTGTGCCCACGGCGGTTCCGCCTTGCGCCAGCGGATAAAGTTCCTTCAGCCCTGCATGCAGTCGCGCAATGCCGCTCTCGACCTGCGCGGCATACCCGGAAAATTCCTGACCGAGCGTCAGCGGCGTCGCGTCCTGGGTATGGGTGCGGCCGATCTTGACGATCTTTCCGAAGGCCTTTTCCTTACCGGCAAGCGCGCCATGCAGTTCGGTCAGCGCCGGAACGAGGTCGTTCGCAATAGCCATGGCGGCCGCGATATGCATCGCGGTCGGGAACGAGTCGTTCGACGACTGGCTCATGTTGACGTGATCGTTGGGATGAACAGGCTCTTTGGTGCCGAGCTCGCCGCCAAGCAGCTCATTGGCGCGATTGGCGATCACCTCGTTGAGGTTCATGTTGGTCTGGGTGCCGGAGCCGGTCTGCCACACGACCAGCGGAAAATGGCCGTCGAGCTTTCCGTCGATTACTTCCTGTGCGGCGCGGATGATCGCCTTGGCGCGGCGCTCGTCGATCAGCCCGAGCTCGTAATTGGTTTCCGCCGCGGCGAGCTTGACGAGGCCGAGCGCCCGCACGATCGCGATCGGCATGCGGTCGTTGCCGATACGGAAATTCTGCAGCGAGCGCTGGGTCTGCGCGCCCCAGTAACGGTCGGCAGGAACCTCGATCGGCCCGAAGCTGTCGGTCTCGATGCGTGTCGATTTTTTGTGCTGCGATTGTGCCGATGAATCCATGACGCATGCCCATTCGTTCCGCGTGCCGGCTCTTCACCGGCTCGCCGCAAATTCGCCCTGTCGCCCCGAACGGCCTCTGTCCGGAATATTTGGGCCCGGACTATTTCTTGCGGAAGCGATCGAGCCGCACGACCTCGGCGCCTTCGCTGGGCTTCGCGGGTTCTTCGGCGGTCGGTTCGTCTGCGGGTTCTACTTCCGGCACCGCGAGAGCCGATGGGGCAGGGGCGGCCGGCAGGTTTGTCGCCGGCACGTCCGCGGTGCCCTCGGACGGTTCGAATTGCAGGCCGAACTGCACCGAAGGATCGAAGAAGCTCTTGATCGCGCTGAACGGCACCACGAGGCGTTCAGGAATGCCGCCAAAGGACAGGCCGACCTCGAAACGATCCTCCGACACCACCAGGTCCCAGAACTGGTGCTGCAGGATGATCGTCATCTCTTCCGGATATTGCGCGAGCAGCCGCGGCGACAGTTTCACGCCGTCGGCCTGGGAGAGAAAAGTGATGAAGAAATGATGCTCGCCCGGCAACCCGTGCGCGGCGGCGTCGTTCAACACCCGCCGCAGCACGCCGCGGAGCGCGTCGCGCGCCAGCACATCGTATCGGATATGATCGGTCGCCATTGTCGGTCCTGTTGCAGTCCGTCCTGTCGCATCCAGAGTCTTGCCGGCGAACCGGCGGCGACGCCGGTGATAAGCAACGATCGGGCATACGTTGTGCGAGTGCGTTTTCCCGACAGCAGCCGAGGTTCGCTCGAAGCCATGAGCAACGCCCTGCTGACCAGCAGCACCGGGAAGACTGCGACTCTGGGATCGCTGGCGACGATCACCGAGCTTCCTCCCCAGACCGAAATCCGCCGAGAGAACCTGCAGCGCGACGTTTCGGTTACAGCCCGTCTGGAAGGTACTGACCTGGGCAGCGCTGTAGCGGCAGTTCAAAAGGCAGTGGCCGCGTTGCATTTGCCGTCCAATATTCGCGTCGAATACGGTGGAACTTACAAAGAAGAACAGAAATCGTTTCGCGACCTGGTATTCGTGCTGGTGCTGGCCATCATTCTTGTATTCATTGTTCTTCTGTTCGAGTTTCGATCCTTCGCGGCGCCTCTGGCGATCTTAGCTTCGGCTCTGCTCTCAACCTCAGGTGTTTTCCTAGCTCTGATTCTCACCCGCACCACGTTCAACGTTGCCTCGTTCATGGGCATGATCATGGTGGTGGGCATCGTGGCCAAGAATGGAATTCTGCTGCTTGACGCGGACCAGAAGTTCCGCCTGCTTGGCCTCTCGGCCGACGAGGCCATGCTGCAAGCCAGCCGGCAGCGTTTGCGCCCGATCATGATGACGGCTCTGGCGACGGTCGCCGGGATGCTTCCGTTGGCGTTCGCTCTGGGCGCCGGTTCCCAGATGCTCCAGCCCCTGGCCATTGCGGTGATCGGAGGAATCCTGATCTCGATGGTGCTTTCCCTTTTCATCACGCCCGCAGTTCACTTCTACCTGAGTAACCGTTGAGGACGAATCGGAAGTGCCTGCCGCGTAAGGGATAGGTTCTCAATCGGCATGCAGTGATCCCGGCGACAGATCGCGGCAACCGGGGAGAAAGTGCATAATTTTGCACACTCTCTGAGCCTGGCCCGGCGAAATCGAGCCGCCGAGGCCTCCATTTCGGCTTGCGCCGGCTGAAACGGGTGCCCCGTTATACGACCTTTTGTTGCATACACTTATGATTCGCCATAACCTCTACGCCGCCCAGCCTCATCTAAGGGTGCGCAAGGCGATCCGTAACCTACTGGGCATTCCTTCGTGTGTTCGGTTTGGATTGTGGATTGCATTACAATAGACCTTCCGGAATCCCCCACCGGCTGGCGAACTCGCACTCGTGACCCAAACTGCTACCAGCCCGCAACGTAAGCCTCTTTTGGACGAGGCCTCGTTTCAGCAGCTTCTCTCCGCGGCCTATGTGCTCCAGGAGCACAATGATCGTTTGCGAGGGAAGGAGGTCCATGCTGACTTCGCGAAAAATCTCTCCGCCATCGTAGAAACTCAAAAACTGATTCAAACTCTGCAACTTGATCTGGAAGCGGCAGCCAAGCTGGTCGCTGAGCGGGTGCAGAAAATTACTCAAGCCTCGGGAACAGCAATCGGAATTCTCGAAAAAGGTGAACTAGTGTATCGCGCTGGCACAGGCATTGCAGCCGTGGATACAGGGACGCGAGTGGCGCCCGCTTCCTCGATGTCCGCCGACTGCCTCAGCCGGGGCAACGCAGTGAACTACACGGATGCCAGCGCAAACTCGCCAACACGTGCGGGCCTTTTTCTCGAACGCGAGGTGAAATCTTTCATCGCGGTGCCGGTATATCACGCCGGTCAAGTTGCCGGCGTCCTCGAACTACGGTTCGCACGGGCCAATTCCTTCGGCGAGGCCGATCTGCGTAGCGCCGAGCTGATGGCCGGGCTGTTGAGCGAGGCCATGGCGACCGCGGCGCGGATGCAGTGGAAGACCGCTCTGGTCTCAGAACGCCAGAGCATGCTCGAAGCTCTGGAACGAATCAAGCCTCAGCTCCAACGGCTGGGAGCGGAATCGTCGGCGGTCGACCCTGCCGACTTCGGGTTTGCACCTGCGGTCAAATCAAAAGGCGATGCTGGCGTCCGCGAGACATGCGCGGTTTGCGGCAGCGACTTCCTTGACCAGGGAGAATCTTTCTGTGGCATTTGCGGAAGCGCGCGCGCCGCCGCACCCGCACCGTCCGCGCCTGACGTTACGGCCTTTGGCGGGGCCGGCGTTTCTGGCAAGATGGGCGCTCCCACGATAACGCCGTACGAAGCGGAGAGTTCCACAAACGGAAAATCCCCCGTGGCCGCAAGACATACCGAACTCCCGGCGTCTCTCCAGGAACTCATCGAGTTGAGCGCGATTCAGCAGGACGCCGCTGCCCATCTTGGGAGACATCTGGAAAGGCGTGAAGCGCCGAAACCGGCACCGGTTGCGCCGCCCGCCGCAGCATCGCCGGGAGAACCCCGAACCGAGCCCGATTTCTTTGTGCGAACCTCGGACAGGGATCTGCTGTCGAAACCATGGAATCACACTTCGCCGCCAATCCCGCAGTCTGACCCATACTTCCGGCCGGTCGAACGTCCGGCCGACACCGCAAGAGACGGAGAGTCGCTACGAATTGTTCCGGCTGATCCGCTTGCGGTCGATCTTGCCGCCGGCGATCTTGGTCAGGTCAATGTGGGTCAGGGCAATCAGGGTGATCCATCCGTAAACCTTCAGCCCTCTCCCTGGGGATCGGCAAAAAAGGCGCAGCATTGGCTGGAAACGGTCAAATCTCGCCAAGGTCCCACGGCGCAATGGGTGGCCCACCAGTGGCTGACCCGGCGCGCAAATATATACATCGGGATCGCGGCCTTGATCCTTTTCATCGTCATCTCGGGTTGGGGCATGCGGCCCAACTCCACCGCGATCGCGGGCAACGCTTCACCCGCAACCAGCGACCGGCACCAGTCGCCAGCCCCGCCAAAGCTGACGCCTCTTGAAAGCGTTTTAGTCAGCCTCGGTTTGGCCGAGGCTCCGCCGGCGCCGATCTACCTGGGAAATCCCGACACCCAAGTTTGGGTAGATGTCCACACCGCTCTATACCACTGCCCCGGAAGCGACTTGTTCGGCAAGACTTCCGACGGAAGGCTCACTACCCAGCGGGATGCCCAGCAGGATCAGTTTGAGCCCGCAAATCGCAAGGCTTGCCCGTAGATTCGTAGCGCCGCCGTCCCGGCAGGGCCTGCCCTGAGCCTGTCGAGGGGATGCTGGCGCTGCGAAAGCTTTTCCGATTGACATTGATCCATATTTCTGCAAATCTCGAAATATTACGGCAACGGCTCAAGCCCGCAAGAACATCGAGCAGGTCGCCAAGTACGCGGACCGTGCTTTCCCGGCGGGCTCAGTCACCACCTCTTCGTTCTTGCGCTTGTCGAGGTGGTGAGACAGGGTTGAGTTGGGAATATCCAAATCCTCCTGGATCTCACCGGCCGCCAAACCCTTGGGATGGGCGGCGAGCAACACTGCATGATGCGGAGCCGCGGCTCGGTTCCCGTGGCAGAGAACCGTGTTCGCACAGCTATTCGGAGGTGTCGCAGCAACGGTTGTCTGTCGATGGCTCTTCTGCGAGCCCATCGCTATCCCGGAGGCGCCAGACTCTTCCCGCCATTTGGCCTCCGTGGAATAGCCTCTATCCTACGGTAACTTTTTTCCACATCTCAGGATTTGACAACCCCCAGACAGAGTGAAATGTTTAATACAATAGGCAGGGAGGGTGAATTTGCCATATTTCTGGGATAAGCCGGCAGACACTCTGCCACAGCCGGAGTTGAACCCCCTGACCAACCCGGTTCTGGAGCGAAACCTGGGCCGCTGGGCGCAGGCGTATTTCAGCAATCCTCCGGGGGAACGGGAACAGGCGATCAGCCGACTTCTGCAGGAAATCAAGAGCGAGACTTCTGAAATTCTCATCGCTGAACGGGCCCACCGGGCATCTTCCGCCAGGACGGTCCCAACGGAGTCTGCGGAAATCCGGACTGCGGAAGTGAGTCCCAGAGAAACTCAGGACGTCATCTGCTCCACCTGCCGGCACAAGAATCCTCCCGGGCACAGGTTTTGTGGCCAGTGTGGAGGAGGCCTGGCGTACGGTTCCAGAGGCAGGTCGCCCTTTGCCGCCGGGCAGACTTCGACCGGAGAGCCACCAGCGCAACCAGACAGCGAGGTACAGTGGCTGCGCGACCGCGCGCTCGCCAGCCTGTACGAGCCCGACGCCAGGGCGTGGCCGGGCTGGAAGTATGTGCTAGGAGGCGTCGCCATCGCGCTGGCGGTATTTGCCTATCTGAACTGGCCTGGCAATCCCCCGGCCGGCGTCGCCTCTCCCGCACCATCCGCGGCGAAGGTTGCCACACCTGCGCCGCCAGTCTCAGACGAGAAATCCCCAGCCGTAGCTCAGGAGCCGCCCCAAGCGACTTCATTCCATCCCAAAGCGTCGATTCCCAAACTGTCAGAAGTGCAGCCCCTTCTCGCAAGGCCGGAAGCCAACGATAGTCGCGCCCCAAAGGCCCCTGCCGGAGTCCGGACGGCTGCACAGAAAGCCTCCTTGGTCGGCCCTCCAACGACGCCCAGGCAATTAGAGAACGAGGACGGCGGAAGCAATGATCTGCGGCTAGCCCAGCGATACCTGGGGGGGAACATGGGAGCTCGAGATTCCTCGGAGGCCGCCAAGCTGTTGTGGAGGGCAGTACGCCAGCAGAACCCGGCGGCAGCGGTCTTGTTGTCGCAGCTGTACGCGCGGGGGGACGGCGTTCCCAAGAGCTGTGATCAGGCTCGGCTTCTGCTGTTGGCGGCAATCCGGCACGGCGCCCCGCAGGCCGCCGAGCAGTTGCGCAACCTAGAATCGCGCGGCTGTCGATAACTACAAAAATGCGAAAGACCCCACGACTTCGCGGGGTCTTCCCTTTTGCGACTAAAGGGTTACGACGGGTCGTTTCGTCACCGCTGCAGCAGATTGCGGCGGCTTCCCGTCTGATCGAGACTCAGAATACTGTGCTCCCAGCTTTCCAGCGTCTCAGGCGTGCGCGGGGCTCTCCTGCCGGCGCGCTTCGTACCAGAGGGCCAGTTCGACGCGGTTCCAGAGCCCAAGCTTGTCATAGATGATTCGGAGGTAATTTTTGACGACGTGCTCGGTAGTTCCGATGGCGTCCGCGACTTCCCGGTTCTTAAGTCCCTGGGCGACGAGTTCGATGACTCGCTGTTCTCGCTTACTGGGTACACGGTTTCCGTAACGCTGTTCTCCGAACATAGCTGCCTCCGATAAAGAATAGTTGCGAGCTTGACTCTCTTGATACCACCAGTAATCGCAAAACGTAAGAAAAGCCGATTAAAGTGCGCCTTTACCGTGCGTCTGGCCATCTTGAGTTGCCGGGCAATCTCCGAGTTGTCGCAACCCTGGAGCAGCAGTTCCGCAATTTGCTGCTCGCGGGGCCCTAACCGAATAGAACTCTCCTTCATTCCGACTTCCCCCTCATGCAATGGTTGGGCCCGAGTCGGGCAGCTTAGCTGAATAGAAGTAACTCGTGCGCGGGGTGCGAGCGGCGGCATCCGAACACTGAATACTCCAAATATTTGGGTTTCTCCCGAAATTCATAGCATGCATGCTGCCAAGGTGGCGGTGGATTTCACCTTTCGACAGAAAAGACTGAGACTTTTTTCAGTTCGGTGCCACCACAGTGGATGGCAAGCAACATGTTATCTTTTCTTATACTTAGTGACGATACCCAAGGTGACTCATGCATCCACCCCGGGGTTGCGGGGGCGAGTCGAGCAATTTGGACGGGGCTGTCACTGATGCGGGAGATGATTTCGCGTGCCACAGGCCTAGGTTCAAGCTGCTAATTGCCGAGCCTGCTGACCTTTCGGCACAGTCATACGCTCTTGAGAAAGGGGCTAAGTGCTTTATCTAGAAGCTAACGAAAGCACCCAGCGAGAAATTTTTCCCCGATCTACGGGCGTACTTGGAACAAATTACACTTTTTACCTGATGGCCTCATGTCAACCCTGAGTCATATTCGCAAGATAACGTCGAGGTAACAATTTTCGGCGGATTGAGTCGTGATTTGTGCTGACTCGATTTTGCTCATGTGGGACACGCAAGCCGTGCAAGTTTGTTTTAAACTGGAACCGCTTAACCGTTTTATGAAATTGTCGGTTGTCATGCCGGTTTACAACGAACGCAGGACGTTGCAGGCGGTGGTCGAACGCGTGCTGACGGTTCCCTTGGATATGGAACTGATCTGCGTGGACGATGGCTCGGGCGATGGTTCCCGCGAGATTCTGAGCGAGTTGCAAAATCTCCACTCCAAAGTGCGGGTTTTCCTGCAACCGGAAAATATGGGGAAGGGCGCAGCCCTTCGCCGCGGTATACAGGAGGCCACGGGAGACTTTGTGATCATTCAGGACGCCGATCTCGAGTACGACCCGGCGGACTATCCCCTCCTGCTCGATCCCCTGCTACAGGGAAAGGCGGATGTGGTCTACGGCTCGCGTTTTCTGGGCAGCCGGCCACACCGGGTACTGTACTTCTGGCATTCGGTGGGAAACCGCCTGCTTACGTTGCTTTCGAATTGCCTCACGAACATCAACCTGAGCGACATGGAAACCTGCTACAAGGTATTCCGCCGCGAGATTATCCAAGCCATTCCAATCGAGGAAAAGCGCTTTGGCTTTGAGCCCGAGATCACGGTAAAGATAGCCAAGCGCCGCTTGCGAATTTATGAGGTCGGCATCAGCTATTGGGGCCGCACTTACGAAGAGGGCAAGAAAATCGGCTGGAGGGACGGGTTTCGCGCGCTTTGGTGCCTGCTGAAGTATTCCATCACTGAACCTGCGGTGGCTTTCCAGACCTCGGCAGCCGACGAGGAGCCATTGCAAAAGATAGTGCAACCGAAACAGCCTTCCCACATCAATTAGTGCAGGATAGCTGTTCCTGCCACGAAGCCACACCGACGCTGACACCAGATTCACACAAATTTCCAGGAGGGCCACAGGGCTTGAGCACTTCGAGTAGTCATCTGATCCCACCGCACGGCGGAGAACTTATCGATCTTATTGCTCAACCGGAAGCTGCCCACGGACTGAAAGTCGCCTCGCGCGAGTGGCCCTCATGGGATCTCAACCCGCGCCAGCTTTGCGATCTTGAGTTGCTCTTGGGCGGCGGCTTTTCGCCCTTGCGCGGGTTCATGAATCGCGCCGACTACGAGGGCGTATGCAACGACATGCGGCTGGCCAGCGGACTTCTCTGGCCTATGCCGATCGCGCTGGATGTTACCGAGGATT
>Ga0137409_10003741_pt1 | contig 16071 bp, 12 predicted proteins | sample CZODoug1_16funga_FD_122059 | JGI IMG/M metagenome (GOLD analysis project Ga0137409, IMG submission 122059) | Vadose zone soil fungal communities from Angelo Coast Range Reserve, California, USA - CZODoug1_16fungal (Hybrid Assembly) | ecosystem: Environmental > Terrestrial > Soil > Vadose zone... | reverse complement strand
AAACTTTGGATACTGGGAGAAAACCGGACTCTGGTCCGGCGCGTCGCTGTCCGTTTCCAGTGCCATCAAGCCCTCTTTGCGCGCTCGCCCGAATAGCTCGTACATCATTTTCAGCGTTTCCAGATAGCGGTCTTTGCCGAACTTCGATCCTCCGAACGTTCCCGCAATTCCTCCCGCGATACCTTTGAGAATGTATAAAGGATTTCCGATGAGCACGGTGCCGATGGAGGCGCCGCCGATAATGACCAATTCGGCCGGTTGGAGCAACACTCTCAAGTTGCCGTGCTCCATCATGTAGCCGGCCACCACTGCTCCGAAGACCACAAGAATGCCAATGATTACGAACATACGTAGAACCTCGAAATCTTCCTTACTCGTTGCGGAGCGTAACGCAGGCTCCGCCTTTCTCGATGCTGGCGCGAAGTGCCTCTTCCGCGCGCAGTGTCAAACTCTCAACCGTGTCGCCGGTGCGGACTGTGGCGCCCCCCAAAGAGACCGACAACTTCAGCGCATCGCCCCACCACTCGACCTTAGAATTGGCCGCCATTCGTTGCAGCCGGCCCGCGACCAGCGGCAGTTCGGTTACGCTGCACTCCATCAAGAGGGCCAGAAATTGATTTTCTTGCCAGCGCCCCAGAAAGTCCGTAGGACGCAAGCTGTTCTCGAGTGTTTGTCCCACGACGCGCAAGACCGAGGCTAGTGCGCCCGGACCGTCGCGCGTTTGGATCTGTTCGAGACGGTCGATTTCAATGCACAGCACCGAAAATGGAACCGGTTGCTCCGCGAAAACGCCGAGAGCTTCGCGAAGGTGCGCGTGAATCATGTCGTGAGTGAGGACGCCGCTGGCGGCGTCAAGACAACCATAAGCGGCTAATTTGTCTTGCCGGCGATCCCAGTCCGCGACCGAGACATTTTCTTCGAAAGATTCGGCCGCGGCAGTCACCGCGCCTCGCTCGTCGCGTATCGGAAAAGCATGGAGCTGCACGGGTACACGGTGGCCCGACTTGTGACGCAAGGAAACCTGTCTGTCCACAGGTTTGCCGTCCCGCATGGCCATCGAAATCGGCGACAGCGAGCCGGCGAGTTCGTTGCCCTCGCCATCGGTTTGCCCCAGAAAATTGCTGAGCGACACTCGACCAATCATGTCTTGCCGCAGGTACCCGGTAATCCGCTCAGCGCCGTCATTCCAGAACAGGATTTTGCCAGCCCGGTCAGCGACATACACACCGGTATGCAGTCCCTCCAGAACGTTGCGAAAGAGTTCCGACGCCAAGGCAGCCATAGTGCTCCCAACAAAATATCGATCGAGAGTAAGGGCAACTTTAGTGCCACGGCAATAAGAAGCCTGACCGCGTTATGCCTTGAGTTTGCGCTGGGTTAGAAACGTTGTGACGGAAGGCAAGGCGAAACTTATGCGAATGTGGGAATAGTCGCACCGATTTGGAACCGCGCGAGTACGTGGACTTGCACAGACGCTTGGTGAGGAAAAAAGATGAGCGCTTCAGCCCAACCGCACGTTACCTGGGTCGCCATCTCTTGGGTGCGGAGAAAACCCGCCCGTGCTAAAATTTGGCGTTGCTCGCGGGCCTGTAGCTCAGGTGGCTAGAGCGCGCCCCTGATAAGGGCGAGGTCGGTGGTTCAAGTCCACCCAGGCCCACCATTTCCCTACTGTACGAATCCCACGTTTGGTGTCGGGCCGCCTTCCGGCATTTCCTTGATGGTGCCGAATTGCGCCTCGTAGCGCGCGATGTTCTCGCCCAGCGCGCGAAAAATTCGCTTGGCATGACCCGGGCTGACGATCATGCTCTTCAGCAGCTTGCCTTGCTGGCCGTTCGGGAAAATATAGATAAAGTTGAGCGTAAACTCCTCGAGGTTGTGGTGAATCATTACCAGGTTGCTGTACTCGCCCTGTAGTTCTTTCTCGTCCGCCTTGATCTGCACTTGCCCCTGCACTGGCCGCTGTTCTTCCATCGTCTGAGCCTCTCCGTTGGTTCGTTACGGTGTTCGCCTCTCAAGGTATCACAGCGACGTAAAGCGCGCCGCTTCGCCAAGGCGCGGCTGGGGGCCAATGCAGGCTTTGTTGTAGGACAGAAAACAAATCCCTGAGTTCCATTGACAGCCAATGATATTAATTGTAGTTTAGAACCCGTATTTAGCATGGTTAACATCATCGATGACCCCTATCGCACCTAGCGAAATCGAAAAAGAAACAGCCCCCCACTCGGACATTCCAGCAAGCTACCCGGCCGGAACCTTCCGTGCCCGGGCCGCGACCCTGCCGTCTTTGCCGGAGTCCCATCGCACTGTACCGTTTAGTTCCGGCGCTTCGTGGATCCGCAAGATCCTAGCTTTTGCTGGGCCCGGCTATCTCGTTGCCGTGGGTTACATGGACCCCGGCAATTGGGCCACCGATATTCAAGGGGGCTCCAAATTTGGCTATACGCTGCTGAGCGTCATCGTAATCAGCAGCTTGATGGCGATGTTCCTGCAAGCGCTGTCTGCGAAACTCGGGATCGCCACTGGGCGTGATTTGGCGCAGGCCTGCCGCGATCATTATTCGCTCCGCACCTCCATGGTCCTGTGGGTGCTGTGCGAGATTGCGATTGCGGCGTGCGACCTCGCAGAAGTCCTGGGTTCGGCGGTCGCGTTGAAGCTGCTCTTCGGGTTGCCGCTGCTCGCCGGCGTGCTCATCACCGCCCTTGATGTCTTGATTGTGCTGGCGCTGCAAGGGCGCGGCTTTCGGCTCATCGAAGCCTTCGTGGTGACGCTGATCGTCACCATCGCCGCTTGTTTCGCCTACGAAATGTTTTTCGCTCAGCCGCTGTGGCGAGAGGCCGCGCAGGGAATCATTCCGCGCACGGAAATCTTCCGCAATCGCGAGATGCTGTACATCGCCATCGGCATTCTTGGCGCCACGGTGATGCCGCACAATCTCTATCTGCATTCCAGCATCGTGCAGACCCGTGCCTTCGGTGTCTCGCCCGGCGATCGCCGCGAAGCGCTGCGCTATGCGGTTTTTGATTCGACTCTGGCGCTGTCCTTCGCGCTCTTCGTAAACGCGGCGATTCTAATTCTGGGGGCGGCGGCGTTTCACACCCGCGGCCTTCACAACGTCGCGGAAATATCCGACGCCTACAAACTGCTGAGCCCGGTGCTTGGCGTCAGCCTGGCCAGCACCGTTTTCGCCTGCGCGCTGCTGGCCTCCGGGCAAAACTCCACTCTGACCGGCACGCTCGCCGGCCAGATCGTCATGGAAGGCTTTCTGAATATTCGCTTGAAGCCTTGGCTACGGCGGCTCATTACCCGCACGTTGGCCATTACTCCGGCCGTCCTGGTGATAGGCATCGCAGGCGAGGGCAAAGTCACCTCGCTGATCGTTCTCAGCCAGGTGATTCTTAGTTTTCAATTGCCGTTTGCCATTATTCCCCTGATTCAGTTCACCGGAGACCGCGCAAAGATGGGTGGGCTTGTAAACTCGCGCGCGACGAAAGTCTTGGCTTGGGGAGTCTCCGCCATCATTCTTTTCTTCAACGCCGAACTTCTCTGGTTCATCTTCCGCGGCTGATCCGCTCACACATTTTTGTGTCGGGGCGCGCGAGTGTGCGAAACTTTTCTCGCCCGATGATAAATCCACAAAAGCGGAATCGCAGCCTGCCCAAAGCAATGTTCTTGCTCGTGCTCGCCGTCGTTGTGGCCGCGATCGTCTATTCCGCCGTCAACAATGCTCCCTGGTCGTGGCCGGTCCCCGAAGAGGCCAAACAACTAAAGAATCCTCTGCAGCCCACGGCCCCGGCATTGAAATCGGCGCGCGACGTTTATGCGGACAAATGCGCGCACTGCCACGGCGATACCGGCAAAGGCGACGGCCGCGACGCCAACCGCTACGATCCAGCCCCAACAGATTTCACCGATGCCGCGAAAATGAACGCAGCGACCGACGGCGAACTCTTCTACAAAATCAGCGAAGGCAAAAAACCCATGCCTGTCTTCAAAACTAAATTAACCGAAGGGCAGCGATGGGAACTTGTGCTGCTAATTCGTTCATTGGGCCAATCAGCTAACTATACCGGCAAGTAACACGTACGGACGCAGCATTGCTGCACCCCAGCTAGGCACTATGCAAATCGCACAAGCCACGCCATGAACGGGCACTTTCAAGAGCCTAATGATTAACGGCGTCGTGCAAGGTTTCGCTATGCACCGAAGCCGGATCGACCAGAAACTTCGCCACCGTGGGCCCGACCGAAATGCAGTCCGGGCTGATGTGCCCACAAGGCGAATCCATCGCGACGATCGGCGCGCCAATTGCTGTGGCAAACTGTTGTGCTGGAATCGGATTCACCAGATGATCTTGCGGCGAGATAATCACCAGCACCTTAGCGTGCACTCTCTTCGCCGCCTCCGCGAAGGTCACTCTGTACTCCCCGGGGATATCCATCGCGATAATCGCCTCCCGCTGGCGGATCTGATTCCAGGCCGCGCCGCCATCCCCGACGGCGCGTTTCTTAAGGTCCGCCACGTACGCATTGAAATCGCTCGGGAGCGTATGCGCCACTCGATAGGCCGGAGAGGTGAGGTTCATCTGGCCAATCTCCTCGGAAATCGCGAAACCGCGGGTAAGCGGACCGGTCGGATTGCCATTATTCCAGGCAGGATCGAGTTTGAGTGCATCGATTTGAGCGGTCCACAGCAGTTTGTCAAAGGAAGTCGATTGCGGCGAGCCCACGATGGGAATCGCCAGATCCATGAAATCGGGATAAGCAAGCAACCACTCGAAGGTTTGCATGCCACCCATGGAAATGCCCATGACCGCGCGCAAATGGGAAACGTGCAGCACTTCGGTAAGCAACCGGTGCTCGGATTCAACCATGTCTCGAATCGTGAAAACGGGAAATTTCATCAGCGACTGTTTTTTGCTGTTCGATGGCGAGGAAGAAACGTCGTTTCCGATAGCGTCCACCAGCACGACAAAATAGTTCGTAGTATCGACGACCTTGCTCGGCCCGATGAATTGCAACAGGTTCTCTGTTGTCCCGCCCAGCCAACTCGGCCACAGTACCCCGTTCGATCTGTTCGCATTTAGCTTCCCCATGGTGCGATAGCCGAGACGAAAATCATTAATGACGCCCCCGCCTCGCAGCTTGAAATCCCCCAGTTGAGCGAATTGCACCGCACCGTCGGCTGCGGCAACAGATTGGGCGTTGGCCACTTTCGGCTGCACAAAGACAAGGCTTAGAACACAAAAAGCGAATCCGCAAAGAGTTTTCATGCCGGGGATTTTATCCCGCAGATTAGCTGGCGCGGGAACTGTATTTTTTAGACTCAAAACTGCGCGGGGTTCGCTCGATCGATTCCTTCTGCATGAACCGCATTTCGTCTCGGTTTTGCAAACAATGAGTCTCGATGTATCCTGCAATGCCTTGCACCGTTTGAATCCACTCAAATCCGGGAGAACTTGATGCGCAGAATTCTGCCGAAGCTTTTCTTTGTGCTCGCCACCGTCGTAACAGCGCCGTTTGTTTATGCTGCTCCGGGCTCCGTGCGCTGCGGCAAGCTCCTGGACGTGCGGTCAGGTCGAATGCTCTCGGACCAGATCATTGTCTTCGACGCGAACGGCACGATTACCGCGGTCGGGCCGCCCGCTTCCACCTCACCAACAGGCGGAGCAGCCCCCATCGATCTTTCGAATGCCACGTGCCTTCCGGGTTTAATCGATGCGCACACACATCTCACCGGAGATCCCAGTAGCAGCGGCTATCAAGGGCTGGGCATTTCTGTTCCGCGCGAGGCTCTCACCGGCGCCAAAAATGCGCGCCTCACCGTGCGTGCCGGCTTCACCACCGTGCGCAACGTCGGCGCTACCGGCTACACCGATGTGGCTCTGCGCGATGCGATTGACGCAGGTGATATCGAAGGTCCGCGCATGTTTGTTTCCGGCCCGCCGCTGGGAATCACCGGCGGCCACTGTGACAACAATCTTTTGCCGTTTGAATATCACTACAGAGCGGAAGGTGTGGCCGATGGTCCATGGGCCGCGCGCGCCAAGGTTCGCGAGACCATTAAGTATGGCGCGGACCTGATCAAGGTTTGCGCCTCAGGCGGCGTGCTGAGCAAAGGCGACCAGCCCGGCACACCCCAGTACACCCTCGAGGAATTGCAGGCCATCGCCGAGGAAGCCCATAAGTTAGGGCGCAAAGTCGCGGCGCACGCGCATGGCACGCAGTCCATCAAGGACGCTATTCGCGCCGGCATCGATTCCATCGAGCACAGCAGCTTGATCGACGATGAAGGCATCGCGCTGGCCAAGCAGCACGGCACTTACCTGGTCTTCGATATTTACAACGATGATTTTATTTTGCAGGAAGGCGCGAAGGCCGGCATGCTCGCGGAATCGATTGAGAAAGAAAAGAAAATAGGCCGCTTGCAGCGCGAGAATTTCCGGCACGCCTTTCAATCCGGGGCGAAGATCGCTTTTGGCACCGATGCCGGCGTCTACCCGCACGGCGACAACGCCAGGCAATTCGGCAAAATGGTCGAGTGGGGCATGAAGCCCGTTGATGCCATCCAAGCCGCAACCATTCGCGCCGCCGATTTGCTAGGCTGGTCCGCTAAAGCAGGCGTGCTCGAGACCGATCACTACGCGGACATCATTGCGGTCAGTGGTGATCCGCTGTCCGATGTCCGCGCGCTGGAGTCCGTAAAATTTGTAATGAAAAATGGTGCCGTCGTTCGCGACGATTTCAGCGCCAAATAAAAATGACGGCGCAAAATAAATCACGCGCACAAAATTAAGCGGTGGCGGCCTTCACCTGGCTCAATGCGGAAGCCACTTCCTTCAGGTCCGGCACCACCGGAATGTCGTAGTTCTTGAACCACGCCACTTTGCCCTGCTTGTTCACAATGGCGATGGCGCGGCCGGTGATTCCTTTGTCAGCGAGGTATACGCCGTATTTTTCGCTCACCGCGCCTTTGGGATGAAAATCTGCGAGCAGCGAATACTTGATGCCCATCTTGTCGGCGTAAGCCTTGTGCGACCACGTGCTGTCTACGCTTACGCCCAGCACTTCCGCATCGAGCTGATCGAACGAGCGCATGTCGTTGACGAAGCAAGCATGCTCATTCGTGCAGGTCGGGCTCCAATCCAGCGGATACCACACCAGCACCACATTTTTCTTCCCCGCGAAATCAGAAAGCTTCACGTCCTTCTTGTCTTGATTCTGCAGCGTAAAATCCGGCGCCGTCTGCCCCACTCCAATCGCCATGTTCTTTCCTCCGATTAATTTGCGAACTAAGCTAACCATCTTATCGAATCCAACCTGCCCCGCCAAAGCTCGTCAGCCTCCGCGCGGCGCCATCAGACCTATTGGGTGTACACTTCTGTGAGAAATTCCATCGACTGATGAAATCATGTCCTCCGAAGCAACTCGCCGGGCTCCCATGATGCCGCTACGCGAATTAGTCGATCGCTACCTCTCCGCAGCCGGCAACTTCGGCATCTCCGTCGCCCTTTCTTCCTTTGCTCTCAGTCACGCCGAAACTGAGCGCCTCTTCTCCGGCTACGAAGAGGACTACCACATCTCCCGCTTCTTTCATTTTTCGCAAGATACGGGAGCGTCGTTCGCTATCAACGGTTTCCCCGCCACGCACGTTGCCATTGATGCTGAGATTCGATCGATTCTTTAAGCCACGAAATTTCTATGGTTATCCGGAGCGGGCCAGAGAGGCGCCTTCGGTGCTTAGGCGGCGGGAGAGCTTTTCGTGTTCTTCGCGCAGTTCGTGGGGGAGGCGATTGCCGAATTTGTCGAAAAATTGTTTGGTGTCGGCCAGGTCGTCTTCCCAGTCTTCGGAATTTACGCGCAGAAGTTCATCCATTGCTTGCGGAGAGATTTGCAGGCCGTCCAGGGTTAAACCATTGCGCGTTGGTACAAAGCCAATGGGAGTTTCGTCGGCGCCGGCGCGTCCTTCCACTCGTTCTAGAATCCATTTCAATACGCGAACATTTTCGCCGTAGCCGGGCCACAGGAATTTTCCGTCCGCGCCACGCCTAAACCAATTTACGTGGAAAATTTTTGGTGGGCGCGGGATACGTTTGCCCATTTCCAACCAGTGGCGAAAATAGTCGGCCATGTTGTATCCGCAGAAGGGCAGCATAGCCATGGGATCGCGGCGCACCACGCCGACATTGCCGGTCGCGGCAGCAGTAGTTTCGCTGGCCATGCTGGCGCCGACGAATACGCCATGCTGCCAATCAAAGGCTTCATACACAAGAGGAGCGACACGCGCGCGACGGCCGCCAAAAATAAACGCAGAAATCGGAACGCCTTCCGGCGCTTCCCACTTCGGCGAAATACTGGGTGACTGATTCGCCGGAACGGTATAGCGCGAATTGGGATGCGCAGCCGGTCCCTTGGAGCTATCCCACTTTTCATCTTTCCAATTGATGAGTCCCGAAGGCGGCGCGCTGCCGATACCTTCCCACCAAGGCTCACGATCCGGCGTCATAGCAACATTGGTGAAGATCGTGTTCTTGTGGAGCGCGCCCATCACATTGGGATTGGTGAGCATGCCGGTCCCCGGCGCGACGCCAAAGAAGCCAGCTTCCGGATTGATGGCGTGCAGATAACCGTCCTCGGCGATTTTCATCCAGGCGATGTCGTCGCCGACGGTCCACACCCGGTAGCCCTGATCTTCGAGAGCGGAAACCATCATCGCTAAATTCGTTTTGCCGCACGCGCTGGGGAACGCCGCGCCCATGTAGGTAACTTTTCCGCCGGGCGATTCCAGGCCCAGGATGAGCATGTGCTCGGCCATCCAACCTTGTTCGCGAGCCATGTAGCTGGCGATCCGCAGCGCGAAGCATTTCTTGCCGAGCAGCGCGTTCCCGCCATAGCCGGAGCCTACGCTCCAGATCAGTTTTTCCTGCGGAAAATGCGCGATGTAGCGGCGCATGGGATCAAGATCGCCGATCGAATGTAAGCCGGGAACAAAATCGGATGAGGAACCGATGCGTTCGAGAGCGACCTGGCCCATGCGCGACATGATGCGCATATTGGCGACGACGTAGGGACTATCGGTGACTTCGACTCCGACTTTGCTGATGGGGGAATCCACCGGGCCCATGACGTACGGAACGACATACATGCTGCGGCCGCGCATGGCGCCATCTAGCAGCGCGCCGATTTTGTGCTTGGCCGCGTCGGGATCCATCCAGTTGTTGGTGGGGCCGGCGTCGCTCTTTTCCGGAGTGCAGATGAAGGTGAGATGCTCGGTGCGCGCTACATCATTGGGACTGCTGCGATGGAGGTAACAGTTCGGGTAAGTTTTTTCGTTGAGCTTTACGGAATCGCCTTCGCGAAGCATTTCGGCGATGATGCGCTCGTTTTCCGCCGCGGAACCGTCGCAATAGATAATACGGTCGGGCTTGGTGAGCCTGGCGGCACTATCAACCCAATTTTCGAGTGGAGTCCCCACGATGCTCCTTCTGCGAGAAGGCCAGCGTGCGCCGCAGACCGCAGGTAAAAGCAGTTGCCGATAACGAGTGACCGCTTGTGAGCCGCAGCTACCCGGATGCGGCGAGGCCAACCGGACGGCGTGAGGTGGGAAATTCAAGCCAGGCTGGCAGGGCGGTATGCAACCGACATCCACAGTGTATGTTACCGGTTGGCGGGTGCGCAAGATGGCGCGAAGTGCACACCCGCTCTTAGAGCGCCGGGGCCAACGACAACTTTTTCCGCGACACTCTTCCGGTACTATCCTCTTTTCGGCGAACAAGAGCAGCAGATTTAGCTGGGTTTGCGACTTAATACGGCATCGGCGAATTCTCTGGCCTTAGCGGGTAGAGGCTCCAGGATGGGTTGCGCGTCTGGACCTGCGGCTGCTTCGCCTGACGGATCCTGCTTAGCTTCTTCGTCGCTGTCTCCAGCGAGCAACCGGGTGAACCTCTCCCGCCCGATAGCTGACGTGGAAGCAACTCGAAAGGCGCTGCTATGTTTAAGCCATCGGTGATCCCGAATATGTTCTTGCGGCTGGCACTCGTGACACGTATTCGTTTGCAGATGCCCGCGGTACAGACTAGGCCACGCGCAACCTTGAAGACTTCCTAGAACGGTCTTGCCAAGAAACTCTCGGACCTCTATCTACCAAATGGCGGATGACCGACCAACTGCGGATCGTACCTGTGGAGCGCCGCAAGCTTCTGCTCGGGAACAAACTTATCCCATTCCGTGACTGGCGTCTCTTCGCTAACACTGGTAGCCGTTCGGAAATGAATCGTCACAATCTGCTGTGATCGTAACGCCAATCGGTACTCCGGCCCTCCGCGTAACTCCTTTGGATGGCGTCCCGCTAAATCCGTCAGCGCAGCGCCTTTGTGCGGCAGCAATAGCTTTACGTGTGCCTCTCCAGCTTTGCCGAAGGCCTCCACCAACCGTAGTACGATGTGGTCGCCCTCCCTCCGAAGCGATTCCACGATCACATTGCTCGATGTCTCCAAGTACGAGCTTCGTTCTGCAACGGCACACGCGCTGAATAAGACCGGAGCTAAGTTGTATTCCCAGGCCGCCTGCGGAACGCGCGCCTCTGGCCATGCCGCCTCATAGGGCATCAACGCGAATTGCAGTACATGCTTCCCCTTGCCTGTCAGCCATGAGTTCTCATAGCCCCAATATTTGTCTTCCGCATTGAGCAGATAAATCGACGCCGTGCGCCCATTGAGTTCGCGCCCGCTGAGCCCGCGATCGAAAATCGCTACCCCACCTCCCACCGCCAAGCCGTAGTCACTCCATCGCACCGCAGGAACGATACCTTTCGCCCAATCATGCAGACTCGAATTCGGTTTCGCCCATGCCGCATGTGAAAATCCAAAGGGAATTCCTCGTCGCACTTCATCGATATCCGTTGCCAGCGGGAAGTCCGCAAACACGACGGTGTAGTTGGGCACGTCGTTGAGTTCGGTTTCAAAATCGATGCGCGGATGCCCGCTATACAACCTGATCGACCGTCGTAGCTCGCCTCCACCGAAGAAGGTCCCCTTCACAACCACAGTTGTCGTCAGCGGTCCTTTATGCATCTCAATGTTCGGGCGGGCCTCGTTTGACGTTGCCAGCCGCTCCCGCTCGGGTATCGGAGGCATGTGGTCGCCGGCATCGTCTGGTTGTTTCTTCGGTCGCTCGGCAATTACCACGTTCGCAGGACCGCCAAATACCTCTCGTCCACTCGCTCGAAACTTCAGGCTCGCAATCGCCCCGGTCGCCGGATCCAACTTCATTACGTAGTGCGACGTTTCGATCAGCTCACTGCCCCGCACCGGTTTCGCCTTTTCGGGTTCAGTAGTCGCAAGTTTCAACGGATTCACGCTCACCGATTCCATTGATGCCATATACAACACGCGTCCATCGGGCAGTGCTTCACAGGTGGCGTCTGCAACGCTCTTTCCCGCGGGCAGCGGCAGAGCAACGGGATCGGTGCGCTTCCAATTCAGCGGATTGAACACGGCAACCGCGTCTCCGACACCAAGCAAGGCGCCGCCTGAGTTCTTTTGTACTTCGCTGGTTGCCTTTGCTACCCACTCAAACCGATCCTGCACATCCCACGACTGAGCGTCCACGAACACCATACCGCCCGCGGAGCCCCATAGCGTGTTGCGGTCTGTGTTCAGAAACATCAGCACCCAAGCCTCATAAAGGCTCTGCGCTGGATATTCGTAACCTCCGTTGACGCTGGCAATGGTTGCCAACTCCTCAGCTGCTTGCAACGCGTGTTCGCTTTGCCGATACCACGTTTTCACTTTCGGATTTTCTATCCAAAATGCGTCGTAGTCGTACGCCGTTCCACCCACGTGCGTGGGTATCTGCGTCTTACCGGATTTGATGTCCGGCAAAATCGAGTCCAAATATTTGCTCAAGGTTGTAAACCGCACCGTGCGTTGGCGGCCTGCTTCCCGCCAGTCCTTCAGGAGCACACTGGGGTATTCTTCTACCGGCGGCGCGACCGAATAATCGCCTCCGCTTCCGAGCAAAAGCAGCCCGATTCCCTCCGGCGTCATCCTCTCCTTCTCCGCGAATTGAATCTCCAACTTGTCGAGGTCTGCAACCGTAAGAGGCGTTTTGCTCTCGAATATGCCGGATGCTTCTGTGTAGCTTCCGGGACACAGCGTCAGAACACGCGAACCATCCGGCGCCTCAGTCCAGAAAATTGTCTTGCCTGTCGGATTTCTCCGTGTGTAGACCAAAGTTTCCAACCCCAGCCCGTGCGCGATTTGTGCCATTTGGTCGTGTAACCCGCACGTGTCGATACACCACGCGTGCCGGGGGCGTATGCCGAAGAATGTTTCGTACCAGCGCGATCCCTCCGCACCCATTCGTGCCAGCGCTTCTCCACCGGATAAACTAATTGTCGATTCCAGGAAAAATGCGTTCACCGGTTCCACGCGCCCTTCGCGCACGCGCTGCTTCAGCTCATCAAAACGCTCGGGGCGAAAATTCTTCACGGCGATGAAATTGTTGACTTCGGACATCACGAACGCATACTGGCTGTCTTTGGCAACTCGATCCAGATGACTGAGATAGCTGTTCGCGCAGTACACGCGCTCCTTAGAGAACGTGGTCAACCAGCCGCAACTTGCCGGATGAAAGTGCGGAACGATGAAGACGTCGCGCGGGGCGGGAGCAGCGCCGGAGGCCGTTGCTCGGGTCTGCCACGCCAGCAGCCCTGTCCCAACCAGTGTAGCGACACCGGCCACAAACTCTCTCCGGTTCCAGTCACGGTCGTGTTCTTTCGACATTGTTGCTTCCTCTGTGTCGAGCAAGGGATCGGGGCTATATTCCCATAGGCAAGGTATTTGTTCATCGAATCATTTATATATACTCGGACGCTCGGCGAGCGGTGTGAGTGGAAGTAAAGGTAGCGACGGAAACAAGATTATGGAATATCCGCAATTTACGTTGAATGGTCAGGTGGCGCTGGTGACGGGGGCAGCGCGAGGGTTGGGGCGGGCGATTTCGCTGGCCTTGGCGCATGCAGGGGCGGACGTGGCACTGGGTTTGCGCGATGTAAAGGCGGACTCGGGATTAGTCGCAGAGATATTGAAGATGGGGAGACGTGTGCTGCCGCTGCAGATGGACATGCGCAGGATAGAGCAGATTTTTTCTGCCGTTGACGGAACCGCGAAGGAGTTCGGGCGCATCGACATTTTGGTGAACAATGCGGGTATCGCACCGGAGAATCTGGCTGAGGATGTGCGCGAGGAAGATTTCGACGCGACGTTGGACGTGAACCTGAAAGGGACATTTTTTGCGAGCCAGGCGGCAGGGCGAATCATGATCGGGCAGAAGAGCGGAAGGATTATCAACATGAGCTCGCAGGCAGGGTTTGCGGCGCTCCCCACGGAATCGATTTATTGCATGACTAAGGCGGGGATTGCGCATTTGACGAAATGCCTGGCGGTGGAATGGGGCAAGTACGGGATCACGGTGAACGCGGTGGCGCCGACGTTCATTCGCACGCCGGGGACGGAGAGTGCACTCGCAGATGCGGCATTTCACGCGGATACAGTGGAACGGATCGCGGCGCTGCACCGTATCGGGGAGCCTATGGAAGTGGCGGGAGCGGTGGTGTTTCTGGCGTCACGGGCTGCGTCGTTGATCACTGGGGAGACGATTTTGATTGATGGCGGGTGGACGGCGCGGTAGGCGTGCTCACGCGCGGGACTTGGGGCGGTAGGCTCCTATCAAGCCTGCGATCAGGACGGCAAGGTACAGGACGCCGATGATGGCTTCGAGGATAGAAAACGAACGGGCTTGGGTGGAGACGGGGGTAATCCCAGCAGCACCGAGCGAAGTCATGGTGCCGAAACTGTAATAAATGAAATCGAAGCGGTCGGGAACGCTGTGGAGGTTCGTGCGAGGATCCAGAAAAAAGGCGTTGGGCTGGAACGCGGCGAGCATTCCGTAGACGCTGGCAAAAGTGAAGCCCACTAGCAGATAAACGCAGAGGGCCCCGAAGATGGTTTCCGATGTTGGCTGGTCCGCAGCCAGCACGTGGCGAAAAATAACGGCGACAATCACAATGTCAAAAACAAGGGTCAGAACAAGATTGAATATGGAAAATGAGTGGGCATTGACTTTGGGCAGCACGGCGCGCTCGAACAAGGCAGGAATCGCAAGCACGATGGCAAAGATGAGTAGACCGCGGTGAACGTTGGCGGCATACACGCTGACTACAATGGCGAAGCTGCCGATAATGCGGAATGCGTAAGAACCCAAATGGCTGGCTTCGGCAAAGGGAAATAGAATTAGTGTGGCCAACAGAAAAACGAAGAGCAAGAAGAACCTGTGGCGGGTGAGAACCGACCGCTGCTTGGACTGAATCGAGTGCGCCATGGAAAAGTGCAAAACTCCGTCGTCGATGGTACACCTCTTGCGGGAAGAGCGGAGCGTCTCGTGGGATACGTCGGGAGGTCTGAAGAACGTTTAAGACGATTTATTGTCTTTTCAACGCTACGTCCCAATTGACGACGACGGTGATGAGAGGGCGACTTGTGGGGCATCGCCGTGACGAGGACGAAGCGTCGTCCGTCAGCACTGACATCAAAACTGGGAAGAAAGGACCCCGCAGTAGGTACGGCCCGAGGCGAGTGCCGGAGTTCAAGACCATTTGGGCTGGATTATACCTCTAGAAACAGAAGGCTCTCTTCTGTTAGTTGCGGAGGAATTGCGTACAGCCCAGTCCTGCGTTTGGAAGTACTTTTCAATGAAAGAGCGCTAGACAACTGCCTTAACGGAATTTCGTTAGTGGACAGTAGCCGTCAATCCGGTCGGCGGACTTGGCGGCGTAGGTCCTCCGGTGGTCATGAAAGCGACGCCGGTTACCGAGGTAGCATTATTTTGTGGGTTAAGCCAGACCGGCACGTGAGCTACAGGTCCGCTATCGAGCAAGAGCGACTCGGATGCCTCGTTAAACAGAATGTAGGTAGCGTTGTGGTCGATATATGTCTGCGGGTAGTAGCTGACCCCTGATGCGCCCCCAGGGACGAAACCCATCTGGAAGATTACGTCGTTCGCCCCGTTCAAGGTCAGTGCCTGTCCCGAAGGAGCAAAACTCGCCGCGTTTACGTGCGATCCCTGCGTGTCAAGGGCGAAACTGCCGCTCGTTGTTGCAATCTCCCAGATGCCGAATCCAGTCGACGAGTTTCCGTTCAGGGTGACGCTGACGTTCGTCGCGCCCGCTACGCTGGACAGCACGTAGCCGCAACTGAACGCATTGTTGCCAGCCTGAACGTAGCTGATCTGACAGGTGTTCGCACCAGTGGGAATCACCCAACTTCCACCGCCGCTGAGGGAGACGATGTGGTCATTGTTCAGGTCCGCTGCCTCAAGGTAGAGCAAATGTCCCGCTCCCGTGGCCGGAAAGCTCAGATTGCATGTGGGGCTACAAGTCTGGGTGTACTGCTTGAAATTGACTATGGAATATTGCGGAGTGGGAGGAGTAAAAACACCAGCGCTGCTCTTGAAAGCAATGGCGAGAAGGGACGGATTGGCGACAGCATCGAAGAGGACGGTCGGAGCAGTTCCGCTTGTCGTATTCAGACTAAATGCCCCCCCGTTTGAATCAGTGACATAAGGAGCACTCCAAGAATTCCACGTAGCTTGGGATGCGCCACCGGGATTGTAGAAAATTATATCGGTGCCGGTGACATTTAGGTTGACCCCCGTGCAAGTGGTGCAAGAGGAGCGGGCGACGGAGCCGGAGTCATCATAGGAGGCAGTGGTGCCTGGGGGCGGCAATGCCTCGAAGAAATTGATATTGAAAAACGCCCCTGAAACTCCAGACAGGTTGATGGTTATGCCTTGGAATGTTCCCGCGTTGCCAGTCAAATTGTACCAGGCGTCGACGCTAAACCCGGACGGATTGAAGACATGGCAGTTCGGACACTTGACCCACGTACCGCCGCCGCCAGTCACCGATGTAATCGTGACATTGTTTGGGGTCATACCCTGAATGACCCAAACGCTCCCCGGTTGTGTGGGAGCTATCTGCGCGGCGCCGATCGTGCAACTACTGATCGAACCATAC
>Ga0137409_10003739_pt1 | contig 16075 bp, 13 predicted proteins | sample CZODoug1_16funga_FD_122059 | JGI IMG/M metagenome (GOLD analysis project Ga0137409, IMG submission 122059) | Vadose zone soil fungal communities from Angelo Coast Range Reserve, California, USA - CZODoug1_16fungal (Hybrid Assembly) | ecosystem: Environmental > Terrestrial > Soil > Vadose zone... | reverse complement strand
CCTTGAGTCTTAAGTTGAGGGCTTGTTGTGCGCCAACTGTCAGCGTGATCTCTTTTTGGACGAGAGTCTGGAAGCCCTTGGCGGTGATACGAACTTCGTACGTGCCGGGAATAAGGTTCGGCGTGGAATAGAACCCGTCCGCGTTGGTTGTGAGTTCGCGGGCGACACCAGTGCCCAAATTCTTTACCGTGACACTGGCGTTGGGAACTGGACCACCGTTTTCATCGGTGATCAGGCCGGAGAGCGTGGCGCCGGAGACTTGGGCGCGGGCTGGAGTGGCCGAGAAGAAAGCCAAGGCGAGTGCGAGCGACAGACAAATCCATTTTGCGAAAGAAGAGCTGCAACCACTATTGAACATTATCATCCCCCTAGCGCGCTTCCCCTGTGAGTCGAGCCGGCCTTGCAGGGGCGAGCGCTTGCGCGCGGAAGCGCTTCGCAATGAATGGACCGGCCGAATGGTGTTGGGCGAATGTGAGCGGAATCACAAACGAGTGCAATCCACGATGCATCCAATCGAAAACCTTTCTACATCCTCGGCTTCATGAATGAAAAGACGACAGTTAGCTTGAGGGATGGAAACTAGACTTTGACCCGTCCCACGGCGGAGGCTATACTTTCCAGCATTCCCGGAACTTGAATGGAACAAACTCATCGCTCTCCGAGGAACGTGCGCTTCGGCGTGTTTGAAGCCGATATGGAAGCGGGAGAGCTGCGCAAGCATGGCCTGCGGTTGAAACTATCCGAACAACCCTTCCAAATCCTGGCGATGCTGGTGGCGAGGCCGGGCGAAGTGGTGTCTCGCGAAGTGCTGCGCGAGCGGCTTTGGCCGAGCGACACATTTGTGGATTTCGACCACGGATTGAACAACGCGGTGATGAGGCTGCGCGAAGTGCTGGGCGATTCTTCGGACCACCCGCGATTCATTGAGACGCTGCCGCGGAGGGGGTATCGGTTCATTGCGCCGGTCGAGTTGAAGAGCCCAGCGTTGGATAACGCTGCGCTGGAAGCCGCTGCGAGCGACAAGTCGGCTGCAGTTCCTGAAATCTTAGCGAAAAATGGTTCGGGAAATTCGGAGGCGCTGTTGAACGCCGGGCAGGGACAGGCTAGCCGCAGATTTTCTCTTCCCCGGATTGCGATGCTGGCTGCCGCGGTGCTTGCGGGGAGCGCGCTGATTTCCGGGATCACCGTGCATTATGTGAACGCGAGCAAGGGGAAGGCGAACCGGAGCAGTTCGCTGGTGGTGCTGCCGCTGGAAAATCTTTCGGGCGATAGAGAGCAAGACTACTTCGCGGACGGGATGACGGACGATTTGATCGCGAACCTGGCGAAAATCCATTCGCTGCGGGTGATTTCGAGATCAACGGCGATGGCCTATAAGGGAACTCACAAGCCGCTGCCGCAGATTGCGACGGAGTTGAATGTGGATGCGGTGGTCGAAGGAACCGTGATGCGCGTGGGAAATCGCGTGAGAATCACGGCGGAGCTGGTGCAGGTTTCGACGGACCAGCATTTGTGGGCAGATACTTATGAGAGCCCGATTGGCGATGTGCTGGCGCTGCAAAATCGAGTTTCTTCGGCGATCGTGGATCAGATCCGGATTAATCTCACCAAAGAAGACAAAGAGCGTTTGGCGCAGAAGCCGTCGGTGAGCCCGGAGGCTTACGAGGATTATTTGAAGGGGCGGTATTACTGGAACAAGAGGTCGGGCGAGGGATTCGAAAAGGCGATTGGGTATTTTGAGGAAGCGACACGGAAAGATCCCCAATATGCTCTGGCGTATGCCGGGCTTGCCGATTGTTACGGAATAATCGGCGCAACGATTTACGGGAGATTGCCGGCATCGGACGCGGCGCCAAAGGCAAAGTCCGCGGCGACGCGAGCGCTGGAGATTGATCCTTCGCTTGCGGAGGCGGAAACATCGCTGGCCACGGCAAAATTTAATTACGACTGGGACTGGGCCGGGGCAGCGGAAGGGTTCAAGAAGGCGATGCAGCTCGACCCAAGCTATGCCACGGCATACCAGCGCTACTCCTTGTACTTGAGCGCAATGGGAAAATTTGACGAGAGCTTCGAGCAGATTAAGAAGGCGCGGGAACTGGAACCGCTCTCCATCAGTATCAACACGAGTCTGGGGTGGCGGTTGTATCTGGCCAGGGAGTATGACCGTTCGATCGCGCAGCTTCGAGACACGTTGGAGATGGATCCGGCGTCTGAGTGGGCGCACCTTAATCTCGGCCAGGCCTATGAGCAAAAGGGGCAATTCAGCCTGGCAATCGAGGAGTTGCAGAAGGCCGCGGAGTTATCGCACTCCAGCCCGTTGACGATTTCTGCGCTGGCGCATGCGGAGGCACTTTCCGGAAATCATGCAGGGGCAAACAAGCTGCTGACGCAACTGGAGGCGCTCTCCAAGAAGCAATATGTCTCGCCGTACTACATCGCTGTCGTTTATTTGGGATTGGGAAAAAACGACGTGGCGATGAATTGGCTGGAGAAGGCGTATACCGACCGTTCGAATGGCCTGGTGTTTCTGAAGGTTGAACCGGAATTGGATCCCCTGCGCACCAATCCGCGATTTGTCGCGCTGCAAAACCGGCTCAACTTCCCGAGTTAATCGAGAATAGATACCCAAAGATTCTTCGGCTGAGAATCCTTGTGACTGCTTTGCACGGGCTACCGGAAAAGATTCGTCTTCGCGAGATCGACGATTTCGTCGCCGCGTCCGCTGAGCACGGCTTTGAGCATGAAGAGGCTGAAGCCCTTCACCTGCTCGAGCGTGATCGTTGGCGGCATCGAGAGTTCCTGGCGGTTTACGAGCACTTCGACGAGTGCCGGTCCGTCATGGCGCAGTGCTTCAGTGATCATCGGGCGAACCTGTTCGGGCGTTTCGGCTCGGAGTCCAAGAAGACCCGCGGATGCCGCCAAATCCGCGAAATTTGGATTTTGCAAGTCGGTTCCAAAATCGACGATGCCGGCCGCTTTCATCTCTAATTCCACAAACGCCAGGGCGTCGTTTTTGAAGACAATCACTTTCACAGGCAACTTAAGCTGACGGAGCGAGAGCAGATCACCCAGGAGCATGGCGATGCCTCCGTCTCCCGAGAGAGAGATAACCTGACGGCCGGGATGGCTGACTTGCGCGCCGATTGCCTGAGGCAGAGCGTTCGCCATGGAACCATGATTGAAGGAGCCGAGGATGCGGCGGCTGCCGTTCATCGTCAGATAGCGCGCGGTCCAGATCGTCGGAGTTCCCACATCGCAGGAAAAGACGGCGTCTTTGGCGGCGAGTTCGTCGAGAACTCTGGCGACATATTGGGGATGGATCGGTTTCTTGCCGGGATCGCCGATGGCGAGCTCGTCGAGACCTTTGCGGGCTTTCCGATAGTGTTCGAGCGAGGCCTTGAGGTGCTCGTCGAATGCATTGTCGTTGAGCTTGGGCAAGAGTGCGCCGATTGTTGACTTCGCGTCTCCCACATACGCGTGGTCGACTTTTGTGCGGCGGCCGATTTGCTCTCCGCGTAGATCGATTTGAACGATGGTCGCGTCCTTGGGATAGAACTGCTGGTAGGGGAAGTCCGTGCCGATCATGAGCAATAGATCGCAGTTCATCATGGCGTGATAGCCGGAGGAGAATCCGAGCAAGCCGGTCATGCCTACATCGAAAGGGTTGTCGTACTCGATGAACTCTTTACCACGCATGGCGTGCACGATCGGGGCTTTCCGTTTTGCCGCGAGGGCGATCAGTTCCGCGTGAGCTCCCGCGCAGCCCGCGCCGCCAAGAATGGTGGTTTTCTTTGAACTATTGAGAAGCTTCGCAAGCGTCTCTATTTCCTGGGTGGAAGGAGTGACGCTGGATTGTGCTTCTTCAAAGTGAAGACGAGGCGATTGCTCGACAGCATCGCGTAGGGCGATATCGCCGGGTATGGCGACGACAGCGACGCCGCGCCGGGAGATTGCCGTTTGCATCGCGATTTCCAGGACGCGGGGCATCTGCTCGGGTTGAGAGACAAGTTCGCAATAATGGCTGCACTGCGCGAAGAGATGTTCGGGATGCGTCTCTTGAAAATAACCGCTGCCGATTTCATTGCTGGGAATTTGCGCGGCAATGGCCAGGACCGGAACGCGGCTGCGGTGGCAGTCGTAGAGCCCGTTGATCAGATGCAGGTTTCCCGGACCGCAACTTCCTGCGCAGACGGCTAGCCGCCCCGTCAAATGAGCTTCCGCGCCGGCGGCAAACGCCGCTGTTTCTTCATGGCGGAGGTGAATCCACTGAATTTGCTTCGTTGCGCGAATGGAATCGGTGATGCCGTTGAGCGAATCGCCGGACACACCGTAAATTTGCCGGACACCCGCTTTCGCAAGAACTTCCACAAGCAGATCCGCTACTTTCTTCCGTGCCATTAAAGAATCCTCCCAAGTGAGCTAAAGAAAATTCATTAATTCGCCGCGGCGGCGTCTTCCTCTTCCGGCCAAATCGTCGCGAAGAGCAGAGCCACCACGATTCCGATGGACACTTCGGCAAAGCGATGGAACGCGATCATCCATGGGGGCGCGGCCCTCGGTATCAGCAGCACGATTGCCAACGTCACCCCGCCAAAGCGATAGGCAATTCGATCCAAGTGCGCAAGCGCGCAGCAGATGCCAAGGAGGAAGACGCTGGCGCCGAAGACAACCACGCGAGAACCAAAGTAAGTGGCCACCGCGGCAGATGTGGCTGCGCCTAGGGCAGTGCCGGCGAAACGCTGGCGAGAAACGGCAAAAGCAGCGCCCAGCGAGGACTGCGTGATCACAAGGGTCGTCACGGGCGCCCAATATGCTTCCGGCAAACGTACGAGCCGCGCTGCGGCTACGGATACAACAGCCGCCACAGCCGTCCGCGCGGAGTGCAGCACAATCGGCCAAGCTTTCCAGCGGAGGCGAATGCTGGCCAGCAGGTTGAAATTGCCTTGTGGCATGCAGACCTTCCTTCGCTTACTTGTGGCGTTTGTGAGCGGCCCGAGCGCCAACCAGAAGAGCCGAGACACGAACTGTCGACGCAGGGCTTCCTTTTATGACGCGCCATTTGGATGCGAATGGAAGCAGGATTGACCCCAGAAAATAAAGAATTTCTGGCCAGCGAGGGCGCCGGGCGTCTGCAGAGAAATCCTTATGACACTGTCGATATAGGGGCATAGCGTGTGGCGCGTCGACGTGCCACATTGGTCGTTAAATTTACAAGCCTGTAGTTTCTGTCACTTACCCTCCCACTCTGTTTGGAACGCGCATTGCCTAACAATCGGGTGTGCAAATGAGTGTTAATGCGTTTCACAAAGCACAAAGAGGAGAAATAACTATGATCATCAAAAATTCCGAAAATACTCGAGTCAAGCTGGCAAGGACGGCTAGGAGCATGGTGCTGCCTTTGTTCTTTGGTTTGATTTTTGCGGCGTCAATTTTGCCGGCCAGAACACAAGCCCAGATTATTGGGAACGTTGCGGCTGATGTCCCATTCCAGTTCCACGTGGGGAACACCACGCTGCCCGCGGGGAAATACGTCATTCATCAACTGGAAGGCAGCGATCTGACGATGATGGAGATCAGCACCGCGGACGGCAAGCGGTCTGCTCTCTTCAGCGTCGAGTCTGCGGAAGCCAAGACCACGCCGGAAAAGACCGAATTGATCTTCAACAAATACGGCGACCAGTATTTCCTGTCAGAGCTCTTTGACGAAGGAAACGTGGACGGGAGTAAGTTGTTTGAATCTCGCGACGAAAAGCAAGCCAGCAAAGAAGGCGGGGCCGATGTAGCGCACGTCATAGTCAGCCACCCGCAGCAGGAAGGCAAGTAGGGGCCTCTGAACGACAAGCACACGGTAAATCAAACACTCCCCCGCCAGGGGGAGTGTTGTCTTGAAGTTTGAAAAGGAGAAACGATGAGATTGAAGAGAATGGCAGCCACTTTAATGGGCATGATGTTTTTGTTCGCGGGCATTTCCGCGGCGCAGCAAGTGAAGACCGATTACGACCGCGCTGCGGATTTCGCTCAATACAAGACCTACTCGTGGGAACACGTGAAAACCAAAGATCCTTTGCTCGAGGATCGCATCAAGAACGCCGTTGATGGCGTGCTGGCGGCAAGGGGCTGGACGAAGGTGGAATCCGGCGGAGATGTTTCGATCGTGGCGCTGCAAATGACGACCGATCAGCAGACCCTGAATACTTTTTATAACGGGTTCGGCGGAGGCTGGGGCTGGAGGCGATTTGGCGGCGGGGGAATCGGCGAAGCCACGACTACGACGGAAACGTATAAGGTGGGCACGCTGGTCGTCGACCTGTTCGACGCAAAGACAAAGAAGCTGCTTTGGAGAGGCTCGTCAAGCGACACGCTCTCCAACAACTCCGACAAAAACATAAAGAACCTGGACAAGGGCGTGGAGAAGATGTTCCAGAAATTCCCTCCAGAACCCTCAAAGAAGTAGGCAGACCAACATGGCTCGACGCCCGAACTTCATCGTAGGGATCGCCGTTTTCCTGGCGGCGATCCCTCTTAGTGCCGCCAACAAGCCGCACTCTGGAACAGACGGCCAGAACACGAAAGTCTGGACCAACGACGACCTCGAAAGAATCCGGAGTCTTGGCCACCTATCGGTAGTGGGACAACTTGACGACGCAGACTCGACTCAGACTCTCCTGCCTCGAGCCTACACCGACGTTCAGAATCCAGAGTGGTACTCGGCGCAGGCTGCCAGATTGCAAGACGAGCTTGAGCGGCGGCGTGCAGAGCTTCAATCCTACGAGCAGGCCCTGGAAGATGCCCGAAGCTTAAGAGAAACAACGGGAGGCATCAATTTGGAAGAGGGCCACATCGGACTGACGCCCGAATCCGAAATCGAAATACTCCGTGAGCGCGTGAATCACACGCAAACGCAGCTTGACGCATTGCAGGACCTGGCGAGGAGCAACGATATCGAGCCCGGCGCATTAAGAGGCCAATAGGAATCGCCAACGCAAACTGCGAGCGAACTGGATATTCCGCGTTCCCGATATTCCCCAATTACGCAGCCTGGCGGAGACGCCGGGCTGCTGCGTTGGTCTTCTGGAGGCAGGCTTTGCGCAAGGCGACCCTGGCGTGAAAGAGGCGGCCTTTGGCCGCCGCAGTGGAGATGCCCAGCTTGCGGGCGGTTTCACGGACAGAACATTCCTGCAGCTGGCAAATCTCGATCGCCGCGCGAACTCGCGGGCGAAGTCCGCCGAGTGCCTCTCTCAGCAGGCGCGCCCGTTCCCGCTCGGCGTAATTTTCCTCTGGATTGAGCGAGCCGTCGGTGAGTTGAAAGCGGGGACGCTCCATCCCTTCCTCATCCACGAATTCCATTGGCACTTCCCGCGAGTAACGATTGCGGCGGAGCTTCATGAGCGCGGCATTGATGGCGATTCGCGTGAGCCAGGTGGACAACTGCGACCTGCCATCAAAATCCTTCAGGTGCACCAGGCCGCTCAGGAAACATTCCTGGAGGGCGTCTTCGGCGTCCTCCCGATTTCTGGTTATCCGCAGAGTGGAGTGGAGGATTTTCTTTGAGTGAAGCTCAAAGAGCCGCCCAAAGGCCGCCTGGTCGCCTCTCCTAGCGGCCGAAAGAAGTTGAGTGTCGGACAATTGTTGATGGCAAACCCCGGAGAAGTCGCTGGTGGTTGCCAAGATAGCTTGTTGTGTTGCCAAGACCGTATCCTCCTCGCGAATTCGAAAACTACGCGGAAGCAGGGTGACTTTGGCGGATGCCGGAAGGAAAAGCATCACGAGATGGAATAATTTATTGCTACGCCTACAGGGGTGGTTCGAAATACCACGATAGGTGGATTGACAAATCGCTATATGACAATTACGTGAACGAAATTGGGATGCCGGCGCTGAAAAGGAAAGCGCTTAGTCTTGCGGGGGGCGGGAAGCGGGCGGAATCACGATTTCTTTCCAGCCGAACAGGCGGGCATCGAGAGAAAAAGCGCCGGGGCCAAGAAGAGCGATGGCTATGGACATGGCGATGATGGGGGCAAGCGCCAGCTTCGATTCGAAAGGACTCAGCAACTGGAAAGGAAACCAGGACCATACGATTCCGAGACACTCCAAGCCCCCGAGCAGGCTGAGTATCGGGGTGAGGAAACCGATCAGCAGGCAACCGCCGCTTAACAAGAGGAGCGCGGTGGACACCGACACAACGAGCGTAATGCGATCCGAAGACACCAGGCAGAGAACCCCGTGAGCGACCAGAGCAGCACCAACGACCACTCGCAAGAGGAGTAGTCCGGCGCCGGGAAGGCCAGCCGGAAATGCCGAAAATAACCTGTGTAGTTGCATCGTCCTCCGACGATGGAGGGACATCTGTCGAGTGAAAATACGCGGGCGGGCGGGGTAGCGCTACCCTAATTTCCGGTATCTTTACGTAACGCCTTAGTGGTATGGGGCCGGAACGGATTTTATGCGGCTAGAGGTGAATAATGCCGCGGCGGATGGCGATGGCGATGGCCTGGGTGCGGTCGCTGGCGCCCAACTTTTCCATGATGTGCTTGATGTGGACTTTGACGGTCTCTTCGGTGATGAAAAGTTTTTCACCGATGTCCCGGTTACGATTCCCTTCGGCGATCTGGCGGAGAACTTCGATTTCGCGCGTAGTTAGAGCTTCGTCGCTCATGTGCTCGGCAAGCTGCGCGGCGAGTTGCGACGGTATTCGCTTTTTCCCGGCATGAACCTGGCGGATTCCCTCAACCAGGTCCTTGGGGGGCATGCTTTTTAGCATGTAGCCGCGGGCACCGGCTTCCAGGGCGCGCTGGATTTCCACGTCGCCTTCAAACGTCGTCAGCATGATAATACGCGCGTCGGGGAATTCTGAGCGGATCGCGACGATGGTGTCCACGCCGCTCATGTCAGGAAGGCGGAGATCCATCAGCGTTACGTCCGGGCGGTGCTTGCGAAATTGCAGAATGCCGTCGTGCGCGCTGGCCGCGTCCGCGATCATCAACATATCCGGCTGACTATTGATCACGGCGGATATGCCTTCCCGCAACAGAGGATGGTCGTCCACGCTAAGAACCCGGATTTTGCTCTTTTCAGTCATCGAGTTTGCTTGCGCACAGTTTGAGCCTTGTCTTCCGCCGCTTTTCGCGAATAGAGTCTGGAAAACCACAAATTCTGCCGGGTGGAAAACTCCGGCTCAAACGCAAGACGGCCGGGGACGGAGAGATGAATTTCCGTGCCGGCGGAAGCCATGCTCAGGACCCTGAGTTTTCCGCCAATGCGTTCCGCCCGCTCGCGCATTCCCGACAAGCCCCAATGCCCGTCGCGGCCAGTGGTCAGGACTTGCGGATCCATCCCGCAACCGTTGTCGCGGACGAGGATGCGGAGGTGGCTTGCGGTGTATTCAATTTCCACCACCACCTCCATGGCGCCCGAATGCCGAAACGCGTTGGCCAGCGCTTCCCTGCCAATGAAATATATTTCGTCGCGAATGGCGGGCCGCAATTGACGGGGCGCACCTTCGACGATGACGCGAAATTCGCTTTGCGTGGAAATAGCGAGATCTTTTTGAATCCGGGAAAACTCCTCTTCAAGATTTTGGCGAACGACGTCGGATGTTCGAAGGCCCCGAACCGTGTTGCGGCCTTCATCAATGACGCGGCCCATCAACTGCAATACCCGGCCGAGAAGCGGTTTGGCAGGGGAATCCTCCGGCAGGCGGTCATCGGCGACATGGAGTTGCATGGAAGCGCTCATGAATCCCTGCAAAAGCGTGTCATGGAGCTCCTGTGCAATCCGGGTGCGCTCGGCCAGGCGTTCTTCGAACCGCATATTCATTCGGGCCGCCAACGCGCTCATCCGCAGGCGGACGAACAACAATATTGCCAGAACGCAGGCGAGCAGACCAGAAAGCCGGAACCACCAGGTTTGCCAGTAGGCCGGGGCGATTTTGAAGGAAACATCGGATTCGGCGCTGTTCCATAACCCCTCGCTGTTGCTGGCGATCACGCGGAAGCGGTAAGGGCCGGAACCTATATTGTTGTAGGTAACCTGGCGTTCGGCCACGGGACGGCTCCAATCCTCGTCAATTCCTTCCAGCTTGTACTTGAAGCGGATGCGTTCGGGAACGGAGAGACTCAGCGCTGAGTAGGTGAAACTCACCCTCTGGTGTCCACCCGAAAGCTGGAGATGGTCTTGAAGGACGACGGGGTTGCCGTCAGAAGAGACTGCCTCAATGTGAATCATTGCTGGAACGGAGCTGGAGTTGGCGCGCGAAGGGTCAACAACGGAAATCCCGTGATTCATCGAAAACCAGATCTTGCCCAGCGGATCAGCCACGACGGATCGCTGTCGCTTTACGCCTTCCATACCGTGCAACCCATCCTCGAGACCATATTCGCGGACATCGGACTCGGCCACGGAGTTGCGGAGTAAACTATCGCGCCGTACCCGTAGCACGTGATTTGAGGTTGAGATCCAGAGCCAACCAAATTTGTCCTCGGCAATTCCGACAATTTGTTCATGCAACGGCGCAGGCACTTCGGTGGGCACCTGGACCTGACCGGAGATCACATAGGCGATGCCGGACGCAGTGCCGACCCAGAGCAGGTCCGCGGAGTCCGTCAGGAGACAGTTCACGCTTTGGGAGGGCAAGCCGTCGCGAATCCCCAGCGACCGCCAGTGTCCGCCAGCAAGCGAATTGAGTCCGTTCGGGGTTGCAAACCACATCGTGTCGCCGGAAGTTTCGGCAATCGACGTTACCGAGTCTGAGGTCATGCCGGACGCCTTGGTGTATGTGGTGAAGTGGCCATTACGGAATTGGCTTACGCCGCCGCTCAAAGTGCCAGCCCAAACCGTTCCATCCCGACTCTGAAAAACCGAGTAGACGCTATTTTGCGCGAGGCCGTCCTTTTCGGTGTAGGTCTTTGCTGTGAGCGAGCCGCCGGCGTAGCGCAAATGCGTCAGCCCGCCTTGCTGCCGGGCAATCCACAAATCATCGTTTGCTCCGGCGATCGAATAGACAACGTCCTGGCTGAGGCGATCGTTACTTACGCTGCCGCTTCTCTCGCTGTTTAACCAGTGAAGGCCGCCTTTAAAGGGTGCGAACCAGACGCGCTCCCTTTGATCAACGTAGACTGGTCCGCTGCTTTCGGATTGCAGGCCCGCGGCCGAATAGGTAACGAAAGCGCTGTCGCGCAAGCGATTGATTCCAGAGGAGCTACCGGCCCAAAGATTTCCTTCGCGGTCCTCAAGAAGCGTGGTCGCCAGGATCGAAGTTTGCGGGTTGGCTTCGTCCATGACAACTCCGCCGGAGTTCACGCGAATCAGACCGTTGGGCGTGCCCAGCCAGATGTTGGAATCTCGATCTCGAATCATGGAAAGCACATCGAGATGACGAAGGGCGAGAGGGACTGTCAACGAAGTGACTTTGGCCCCGTCCCAGCGTAGAACGCCCTTGTCGGTTCCGATCCACAATTCCTGATTTTCGGATGCCAGCAGGCAGTTGATCTTGGCGCCAGAGAGGCCGGTTGCCACAGGAACCACCCGACCTTGACTCATGTAGAAGAGGCCTTTGTCACTGGTGCCGAGCCAAACTTTGCCGTCGGAAGTTTCGCCCATGGAAATCACGGCCGAATTGGGTTCGGCGAAGCGATGAGGCACAACGCCGGTTGCCCAACTGAGACGGCTGGAAAGCTCGTCCGTGGTGACCTCGGTTGCGCTGGGAGCCGGATTTGGGGGTTCGGAAGGCGGGCCGAGCAATTCAAATCTTCCCGAATGGTAGGTGAGCGGGCCAAAAGCAAGAGATGCAAAAAGCACCGAGCCATCCCTGCGTTTGAGAAGCGAAGTGATTCCGAACTCCGCGACTTCACGGCCGAGCTCGAATTTTCCCTCGTGGTAACGCAGGATTTTGGTGCTCTGCAGAAGGATCCAAAGGTTGCCTTGCTCGTCGGAAGCGAGAGCCTGAACGGGTCCAATCGGAAGCGTGGTAGGAATGGCCTGGGGAAAATTGAGGAAGCTGAAACCGTCGAAGCGAATCAGTCCTTTTTCCGTGCCGATCCACAAGTAGCCGTCTGGCGTTTGCGCAAGTGCGGTGACAAAGCCTCCGGTGAAACCTTTTTCGCTGCCCCAATGTTCCCGCATGTATTGCGCCATAACGCGATTGGGATCAAGGGCTTGCGCGAGCGAAGCAGAGCACGCCAGCGCCAGTGCGGCAATCAGGCTCTTGCGCAGCCAGCGCCGCACAGTGCGCGCGTCAAGGGAGATATTCGAATTTCTCAACCACAACCTCATTTTCATTTTGCAACGGACTTTTTTCGCTGGCGACCGCGTAAAACAGGAATTGAATTTTTTCCTGGCCGGAGGTTGGCACTCCGGAAGTGAAAACGTGTTCCGAAATCACGGGCGCGCCCGCTTGCATCGAGGCGCCCCGGACAGTTTTGAAGCTCGCGCGGCCGGATTCCCAACGCATCGAATGCGTGAAGGTGCCCTTGGGCACTGTAAATGGAGCGAGGTTTCCAGGAACATAGAATGGCTGAATGCCGAACTGCGCATTATTTTTGCTCGCGGCGTCGCCCCACCGGCCGAATTCGATGTCCATTTCGCGGTAATGCTGATCGCCGCCCCAGTCATCAAAGGTATTCATGCTCAAGACTGCGGCCGGCTCCAGGTGAGTGGTGTCACGAACCACAACGATGTAGGTTCCGTAACCGAGACTGCGATTCAACTCCACCTCCGCGCACGACCACTTGTCTCCCTTTTTCGTGATGCGGAGATGCAGCGCACCGCTCGAGTCGGTCCAGGCATTTTCAGCTCCGTACAAATTATTCATTCCGCCGCGATCGCCTGCAATCGTGCGAACCTCCCAATCGTAGCCGCTGAAATGAAGCGGTTTCACCGGCGCGAGCTGCGTCGCACCTGTCCCTTTCACGATCGAAACCGCGACGACTGACCCGCCTTGCGTGGGTGCAACGTCCATCGTGGGAGGCGGGTGATAGCCAGGGTCCACCAACATGGCGGCATACTCAAAGCCGAGATGCGTGGAAGTTCCCCATGTTGAGTCCGCTTGAATGGGGATGAAGGGCTTGTCGGGCCACGGCTGCACCCACCACGGGCCGCTCCTGGCGTAGATCACAATCTGCTGGCCCGGATGCGAGCCGGTGACGCGTCCTGCGATTGTATCCACTCTTTCGCGGCCACCCTGCGCCGCCGGAGGAATTTTTGTGAATTGGATTGTGGGACTGGAGGACGCCTGCTGTGAACGGCAGCCGCCCAGGGCGATGACAAGAGGGAGAAAAAAGAGCATCGCCCGCGTGCAACCAAGTGCTTTATTGAAAGGTTCACGGTCAGGGGCCGGCTGTCTATCGTGTTTCACCCAAGCTCCTTCCGATGAACCACGTGACCGAAAACGGGCCAATGGTCAAGAATAGTTCGGAATTCATGATTCTAACTGGTTGGGCTGGAAATTGAAGTCCTTTCGTAACAAAAGCGGGCGCAGCGGGCGGAACCGGAGCGATTTGCGTGATTTGATCGATTGCCGAGCCGTGAGCTTTCGAATTACCGGCGAGATGGCTGATGCATCCAATAAATGTGGCGGCGCGTTGGGTAATTCGTGGCGCTGCACCGAATTAGAGGAGTCCATGGCAAATCATTCTCGGCTTGCGAGTACACCGCTCTCCGTTCTGGATCTGGCGCATCTGCGGCAGGATGGAACGGCCGCTGAGGCGTTCCACAATTCTCTGGCACTGGCGCAGCATGCGGAATCATTGGGGTACAAGCGCTTCTGGCTGGCCGAGCACCACAATATTCAAGGAGTGGCGTGCTCTGCGACTTCCGTGCTGATTGGGTACGTCGCTAACGGAACTTCCAGAATTCGCGTGGGCTCCGGCGGCATCATGTTGCCGAATCATTCGCCGCTGGTGATTGCCGAACAGTTTGGAACGCTGGAATCGCTTTTCCCGGGACGCATTGACCTGGGGCTTGGGCGCGCGCCCGGAGGTGACTCCGCTGCGATGCGGGCCCTTCGGGGTTCGTTTCACAGCGCGGGAGATGATTTTCCGGAGCAGCTTGAAGAGTTGCGGCGGTATCTGGGCAAGAGATCGGCTTCGCATCGTGTGCACGCGTATCCAGGCGAAGGCACAAACGTTCCGATCTACCTTTTGGGTTCGAGTGACTTCAGCGCGCGACTGGCGGGCACGCTCGGTTTGCCCTTCGCGTTCGCCGCGCATTTTCAACCACAACCGCTGCTGCCGGCGTTGCAGATTTACCGTTCGACATTTCGGCCTTCGGAAGTCCTCGAGAAACCGTACGCGATGGTGGGAGTGCCGATCCTGGTTGCGGATTCGGACGAACGAGCGCAGTTTCTGGCGACGACGCCCATTCAAATGTTTCTGAATCTTATTCGAGGAGTGCCCGGGCCGCTGCCGCCTCCATCGAAGAGCATTGAATGGACAGCCGACGAGCGCGAGATGGTGGCAGCGAAGTTTGGAGCGGCGATTGTCGGAGGCCCCGAGCGAGTGGCGACGCGCTTAACTGCATTTCTGGAAGAGACACAAGCGGATGAGTTGATTGTGGTTTCGAATACTTACGAATTCAAGGATCGCCTCCGCTCCTATGAACTTCTGGCCGATCTGACACGGCAACCAGAAGAAAAACCGCGAGACGCCGCGACTGTAAGGGTTTAGCTGCGATCAGAGAATCGCGGCGCGAAAGAATTTGCACGGTGACTGCGGGACGACTTTGCTGGACGCCTTGGATGGCAAGGTTCTAAGGAATAACGCGCAACAACATGGCGCTGGCGCCGTGGACCAGCAATTCCCGCTGGTCGGCAACCAAGGCAATCTGTCCCACGGGCTCAGTACGGCCGGCGTGCGCAATTTTCACTCCCTGGATTCCGTAGACTCCACAAGCATCGGAAGAGAAAACCCACAGCGCCTGAAGGCGATCCTCAAATTCGAGCGCGCCGCGACACCGGGATTCCGGTTGGGCGCGAACGTGAACCAATACCCCGCCATAAACTCCTTTTCCGACGTTTTCGCTGGCCTGGTTCGTGACCGGCCCGCCGACTCCATAGACTTCGTCACCGCCGATTTGGCGCGTGGTCGCCCAAATATAGGGCGTGCCGAAACCTGGCGAGAATTCGGGAGTCTGCGCGGACTGGACTTCCATGAAGCCGGCGAGGGCCCGCAAACTGGCGAGCATGGGAATTTTGCGGTGATTGATTTCAAGAGTGTCGAAACGTAAGGCGATTTTAGCGTTTGTGGTTTTTCCCGCTCGCTCCACCGATACGATTGTGCCGAATACTTTCGCTCCTGCGGGAATTTCTCGATCGTTCGGCAGCGGCACCGAGAGCTCGACGCTGGACACGGCCTCCGGGGCGAACCCGGGCGGCACGTCGCGGGCCGGCGCGTCGGGCTCGAAACCATTCGCCCGGTCCCGATCGCCGGGCTCGAGAAGGCGTGATTCCGGAAGCTGTAGATTCCGTTTACAGCTTCGGAGCCAGCGCCGAGGCGAACAGCTCGAGCTGCTCGAGCTCATCGAAGACCGGATTCAGCATCAGGAAGCCCACTCCCGCCGCCACGATCTCCGACAGGCGCTCGACGCACTCCTGGGGCTCGCCCCAGACCGACACCTCGGCGGCGAGCTCCGGGCGGCCGTAGAAGGCGCCGAACCACTCCCCGAGCCGGCGTCCGGCTCGCGCTCGGTCCCGGTCGACCGCGATGTAGACGCGCTTGCCCAGCGGGAAGCGGGCGGGGTCGCGCCCGCTGTCCTTGATCAACGCGCGGAGGAGCTTCACCTCGTCGAGGAAGACCTTCGTCGAGACGGAGCCGGCGCCGATGAACGCGTCGCCCAGCTCCACGGCGCGCCGGAGCGCGTTCGGGTGGTGACCGCCGAACCAGAGCGGCGGATGCGGCTTCTGCAGGGGCTTGGGCTCCATCGACGCGTTCTGGAGCTTGAAGAACTCCCCGTCCGCCGTGACGCGCTCCTCGGTCCAGAGCCGCTTCATCACCCTGAGCCCCTCGGCGAACCGGGCGGCGCGGCGTGCCGCGGCGAGCCCGAACGCCGGGTAGATCTTGGGATTGCCCCCGAGGCCGACGCC
>Ga0137409_10000442_pt1 | contig 16080 bp, 13 predicted proteins | sample CZODoug1_16funga_FD_122059 | JGI IMG/M metagenome (GOLD analysis project Ga0137409, IMG submission 122059) | Vadose zone soil fungal communities from Angelo Coast Range Reserve, California, USA - CZODoug1_16fungal (Hybrid Assembly) | ecosystem: Environmental > Terrestrial > Soil > Vadose zone... | reverse complement strand
GGGCCATGCCCGCGATGCGTTTGTCGTCGATACTGTGCTGGACCGCGGATGAGATGCGGTCGAGACGTTCGGACGAGAGGCCGACGGCTTCGGGCTTCGCGGAAGGGAATTCCTGGGCGAAGGTGGAAGTAACGAACGCGAAAGCGGCCAATAGAAAGGCGGCGATGATGCGGTAACGCGGACTGTTGCAACGCAAAAGAGCCTCCTGGAAAAACGGCGCTAGTCTACAATCAAGGCGCTTGGATGTCAGGAAAAAGTTCGATAGTTGAGCGGAGCGAATTGCGCAGCAGTGGTTCTCGGGAGGGTTTGTGGGAACGATGAAGCGACGATGGATTCTGGCAGCAGCGCTGACATTCGGAGTCGTTGGCAACTCGTTGCGGTGTTCGGGTCAGGAAAAGAACAGCGCGACGTTTGATGCGGATGGGACGGCGCATATTACACGCGTGATTCGGCCTTCGGCGACGGTGAGCCCGGAGGCACAGAAGTGGCTGGAGTCGCTGAATCATCGCGGGCCGGGCGCGAAGAATCTGGCCGAGCGGCGCGCGGGTACGGATGCCTGGCGAGCGTCGCAGTCGGCGGTGGCGAAGAGACTTTTTCCGGTGAACATTCAGGAGCAGACGATTGGCGGAGTGCGGTGTGACGTGATTACGCCGATTGAAACTCCGGACGCGAACAGGAATCGCGTGCTAATCAATTTGCATGGTGGCGGATTCAATTCGGATTCGGGGTCGTTGATTGAAGGCGACCCGATTGCGAATCTGGCGAAGATAAAAGTTGTGAGCGTGTATTACCGGCTGGCGCCGGAGAATCCATTTCCGGCAGCCGTGGACGACGTGGTGGCGGTGTACAAGGAATTGCTCAAGACGTACACGCCGAAAAATATCGGGATTTTCGGGACTTCGGCGGGCGCGATTTTGACGGCGGAAGCGACGGCGCGATTCAAGCAATTGGGGTTGCCGATGCCGGGCGCATTGGGAATTTTTTCTGGGACTGGCGACTTCAGCCGCGCCGGAGATTCGCTGCTTTTGTATACGCTGGAGGGTTTCCCGGGTGAGTTGGGCATCATCAATCCGACTGAGCCGCATCATGATGAATATGTTGGCAAGACGAATCCACGGGATGCGGTGCTGTCGCCGCTTTTCGCCGATTTGAAGGAGTGGCCGCCGTCGTTGTCGATCACGAGCACGCGGGATATCTTGCTGAGCGGGACGACGATGTTTCATCGTGCGTTGCTCGCGGCGGGGGACGATGCGGATTTGGTTGTGTTTGAAGCGCTGCCGCATGCGTTCTGGTATCACTTCGAATTGCCGGAAACGACGGAGTGCCTCAACATCATGGCGAAGTATTTTGACCGGAAGCTGGGGCGGTAGTGGAGACTAGAGTTTCGCGCGAGGAGGAGCCATGGCAGGTTTTTGCAGAAATTGTGGAAGTCCCATTTCGGGTGCGTTCTGCGGGAAATGTGGCACGCGAGCCGATGCGCCGAAGGCGCCGGTGCAGGCGGCTGAGCCCAGTCCTCAGGCCCCTAGGGCAGTTACGCCACAGGCAGCTGCACCTGCCGCTAAGAAGTCCAATGTAGGCAAAGTGCTACTCATCGTGGGCGGTGTGTTGGTGGCGATTTGTGTGGTTGCGATTGGGGGAACGATTTACGGCGTACACCTGCTGAAGAAGAAAGTTAAGGAAAAGACGGCGATGTATACGGGAGGGGCGGTCGGTGGAAGTGACACGATCGCGGTCACGGATGGAAATCTTTGCGCGCTGCTGACCAAGGAAGAGCTGGCGCAAGTGACGGGCGTGGTTGTGGAGCGGACGCAGGAGATTCGCGAAGGAGAAAAACCGGGTTGCGCGTACTACACGAATTCGGCGGCGTTCGCCGAGTTGCAGAAGGCGGCGATCGAGCAAGCGAAGAGAGATTCCGCGGAGGCGTCGAAGAAACCCGGGCCGAAGACGGACAATCCGTTGGAGCTGCTGAAGGACACGAACAAGCTGGAAGGTGTGGTAAAGACGTTTGGATTGAGCCAGGCGGATAAAGACGGCCGCCTGTTCGCGTTTACCGTCGATCACGATTTCGGGCGCGGGAACTGGACGACCTTGCGGGCAACGATGTCCGCGATTCCTGGATTTGAAGATGTGGAAGGCGCTGGCGACCACGCGATGATTGGCTCGTTCGGACATACGCTGCTGGTGCTTAAGGGAGACGGATTGATCACGCTGGAGACGAACTACATTCCGGACGCGCGAGTGAAAGGCGGGGAGATTGGACGCAAGATCGCCGGACGGATGTAAGTAACAGAGCGGCGTGACGCAAAAGATCCTGCGCTGCGGCAAAGAAATAGTTGTCAGAAGGAGACACAACAGCTACACTGACGCCATGACGTTCCTCGCTTATTCGTATTGGTGGCGATTTACGGACCACTCACAAACGTGGCGAGGGGCATGTGTGTAGTTAGAAGCTAAACGAGAAAAGTTTCGGCCCACTCGCACAGAGTGGGCCTTTTTTATTTTGGGGCGAAGGCTCCATGGAGAGGACCCACGATGATCATTTCGATGAAATTGCATGCGACGCGGCAGGAGATTGACGAAGTGACAGACCAGGTGAAGCGATTTGGCTACAAGGTGCACTCGATTGAGGGCGAAGAGCGCGTCGTGATTGGAGTGGTGGGCGTCGGAGACGTGACAGCGTGTCTGGAAAGCGTGGAGGCGATGCCGCAGGTCGAAGCGGTGACGCGCATTACGGCGCCGTACAAATTCGTTAGCAAAGAGTTTCGCAAAGAGAAGACACGGATTCGCGTGAACGGCATCGAAATTGGCGGAAATGAGTTTGTGATGATGGCGGGGCCGTGTTCGGTGGAAAGCGAAGAGCAGATCATGCGCGCAGCCGAAGGCGTGGCGAAGGCGGGCGCGCAACTGTTGCGTGGAGGCGCGTTCAAACCGCGGACGTCGCCCTATGACTTCCAGGGTATGGAAGAGGAAGGGTTGAAGCTGTTGCAAAAGGCGAAGAAGGCGACGGGCCTCGCGATTGTGACGGAAGTGATGAGCGATCGTGACGTGTCGTTGGTGGCGGAGTACGCGGACGTGCTGCAAATTGGCGCGCGAAACATGCAGAACTTTGTGCTGCTAAAGGCGCTCGGGAAATGCGGGCGGCCGATTCTGCTGAAACGCGGACTCAGCAGCACGGTGAAAGAGCTGCTGATGAGCGCCGAATACATCGTTGCGCATGGAAATCCGGAAGTGATGCTATGCGAGCGGGGGATTCGCACGTTTGAAACGGTGACGCGGAACACCTGCGACATTACGGCGATTCCCGCACTGAATGAATTGACGCACCTGCCGGTGATATTGGATCCAAGCCATGCAACGGGGAAGCGTTCGCTTGTTCCGGCGCTGGCGCGCGCCGGCGTAGCGATTGGCGCGGATGGATTGATCGTGGAAGTGCATCCGGCGCCCGAGAAAGCGATCAGCGACGGCGCGCAGTCGCTCGATTTGGCGCAGTTCGAAAAGATGATGAAGGAATTGCAGCCGTACATTGCGTTGTGGAAGGGAATGAGGCCGCAGGCAGTTGCCGCGGCGAATTAAGGTTTCATCGAGACGTTCATGGCGACCAAGGCAATTATGAGAAAAATCCGGCCGACACTGACAGACATCTTGTCCGCGAGAGAATTTCTTGCGCGGTACTTCGCGCCTACGCGACTGGTGGAAGCGGCGTCGGTGAGTCGTGTGGCGGGACGGCGTGTATTCCTGAAGCTTGAGATGGAGTTGCCGACGGGCTCGTTCAAGGTACGCGGCGCTCTGTGGGCACTTTCGGAAAAGTTGCGAACGCAAGCGATTCGCGAAGTTACCGCGTCGAGTACGGGCAATCACGGCGCGGCAGTCGCTTATGCGGCGCAGAAACTTGGCCTGAAGGCAACGATCTTCTTGCCGGAGAAAAACAATCCGGTGAAACGTGCGCGGATTGCGGCTCTCGGAGCGGCCATCGTCGAGAAGGGAAGCGAGGATTTGGCGGCGGCTTGGAAAGCGGCCGAAGAATACTCACAAACTACAGGGGCTTATTTCTTGAACGACGCTACCGACTTGGCCTTGCCGGCGGGGCCAGCAACGATCGGCTGCGAAATTCTCGAGCAAGTACCCGACGTGCAAGCCGTGTATGTGCCGATGGGAGACACGGCGCTGATTCGCGGCCTCGCGGCAGCGATCAAGCAACAGAAACCTGGCGTGAAAGTGATCGGGGTTCAGGCGGCAACGGCGCCTTCCTATTTTCTGTCGTGGAGAAGTGGCGCAGCCACGGAAACGGAATCGTGCGACACGATTGCGGACGGGCTCGCGACGCGGACGCCGGACGCCAAAAACGTTCGCGCGATTCGCGAGCTCGTGGATGACGTGGTTCTCGTAAGCGATGACGAGATGTTGCGTGCGATTGCGTTCTTGTCGCAAGAACAACTTATTGCGGAGCCGGCGGGAGCGGCAGCGACGGCGGCGCTACTGCAACGAAAATCCGGAAGCGGCGAAACTGCCGTGGCGCTTATTACTGGAGCGAATATTCAAAAGGATATTCTCGAACGCGCGATGCACCTCGCGCCTTGACTTAGACGACGACAGCGAATAGTCTCACCGCAGTTCGTCCCTTCCTTTGTTGAAACACAGGCCAAGTTGAATCATTTAACCCCGACGGTCGGGGAATTTCGCGTTCGGAGGAAAGGGCATGCGCAGGCGAGTAATAGGTCTTGGTGTGGTCGTTTGTTTCTGTATGGCATTGGTAATCGGACTTAGTGAACAAAAGGCTTCCGCACAGATGGCCGCGGAAAAGCCGGTGGTTTATACGTTTGTAATGGAATGGGATGTACCTCGCGCAATGTGGGGCGAGTACGAAAAGCAGATGACGACGACGGGCGAGACTTTGAAGAAGAGCGTCGACGATGGAACGCTGATCAGTTACGGGATGTTCTCCACAGTGGCGCACCAGGAGGGATACGCGAATCACGGGACCTGGATCGCGGCCGCTTCCATCGCGAATTTGATGAAGGTGCTTGATGTGCTTCGTGCGTCGCCGACATCTACGTCGCCGGTCGTTTCAGCGTCGAAGCATTGGGACTACCTGGTTTCGGGCCGCGATTACGCAGCTCACTCCGGCACATTTACGAACGGCTATCTGCGGGTAGCGACGTGGATCGGCAAAGAAAGCGCAAATGACCCCGGCGGAAAAATCGAAAAAGCCAGCATGGTCGCGCTTTGCGAAAAATTGATGGCGGATGGCGCGCTCCACGCTTACAGCATTGACCGCGAAATTATTCACACCATGGATGCGAATGCGTTTTTCGTTGTGCTGGTGACAAACGGCCCGGAAGGCCTGGACAAGTTCAATGCCGCGGTCGATGACATGGGGAAGAACAATCCGACCGCACTTGCGGCATTTCGGTCGCTACTTTCCGACAGCGGGCACCGCGACTCGCTCGCGAAAGTCACGATGACGACGCACAAGTAAGCTCGAAGTCATCTCAACCGAGGAATTATTCTCGTACGGGCGGTGGCGGAAATGCTGCCGCCCGTTTTGTTTTTCAGAGGAATTTAGTCAGCGGTCTTCAGCGTAATGAAATCAACGGACCAAGGCTTAGTGGCCAGGCTGAGACGCGCGAGAGAGATGGGGAGGTTGAATCGGCGCGGGCCAGCGCTGCCGGGATTTATGTAAAGTACGCCGTCTTCTTCGTATTGAGCGGGTTGATGGGAATGGCCGAAGAGGACAACGTGAATACCGGCGGCGGAAGGGGTGAGATTCAGATCGTGGATGTTATGGATAAGGTAGAAGGTGGCCGCAGCGGTTTCGACGAGTTCGGTCTCCTTTAGTTTTTTGGCCCATGGAGATGTATCCACATTGCCGCGAATTGCTTCTACTGGAGCAAGCTTTCGCAACTCGTCCAGAATTTCCGGCTTGCCGACGTCGCCGGCGTGAAGAATCAGATCGGAACCGCGCAACGCATCCAGCGCTTCAGGGCGCAAAAGCCCGTGGGTGTCAGAGATTAGACCGATGCGTTGGACTTTTGCGGTCAAGGCAGAAAGTTTACGTGGGAAATCATTTCGAGGTGGACAAATCTTTCTCGTTTTCGTCGAGCTTGAGGATGAGCACTTCACCGTTCGAATGAAACGAGCCGCCGGTCGCGGTCCTGGCTTCCTTCATTGGGTTGTCCGGAAGGAAATGCATCATTTGTCCAACGAGGCCCGTGCGGGAAAGAGTTTTCTCAACGTAATCGCGCTCAGCGTCGATGTTCGGATCGATTTTGTGCGTAATGCCGTTGTTGCGCTGATCGCGTTCGAATCCGATGTCATGCGTCGCAGCGCCGACCCAGACTGTTTCGCCGTTCACGGTGAACGGAGCTTTCCAAATGCGCAGATGGTTGCGCGATGCGACGACGGAAATCGGCTCCGCGTGCGCCCATCCGTAGTCCTGCGCCCTGCCGAAGAGATAAAGCTGGCTCATCGGCATCGTCAGGTAGGCTTCCTTCGAAAGGCTGCCAATGATGCCGTGCAGCACCGTGTCTTTTACGTCGGCGTCGACCTTTACCCAACCCGCCGTCGTAAAGACGCGTTGCATGCCGCTCTCCGAGCCAAGAATCAGTAAATTCACCATATCGCCGGGATTACCATCTTTGTCGCCGATGCGCCGTGGAATTTGTGCAAACAACGCGTTGTCAATTCCCGGCAGCAATTTCACTTGTTGCGCGACGACGCTCGGCGTTCCCGCCGCCCCTGCCTGCGGCGCGTACACTTCAATGTGTACGGAGTACGAGCCGTCCGCGGAGTCGGTCGTTGCCTGGTTCAGTCCGATCGCAAGCCTGCCTGCTACTGGCGCAGGCACTTCGCGTTGTGCGCCAATCAGAAATGTTTCGGCGGTGTCGGCATCGCCGATACGCCCAATCAGCGCGCCACGCCCAGCGCCGTTGAAGGGAAGAATCCGCAGCAAATCTTTAAATCCGCGCGGCACTCCTTCCGGGCCGTTTTCTTCTTTCGCGTCGAGATAGCGCAACGTGCCCGTCGCCGTGATAAGTACGCGCTCGCCGGCTTGCACCTCTATGTTCGTATCGGTCCATTGCGAATCGCCTTTGATCGTGAAGTCTTTTGCAAGGCGCTTTTTACCGGTGTGAACCTGCGTTGGAACCTGCGGGTTGGAAGAATCTATCTGCGTCGCCGGCGGCGGCCCCTGATCGCCGACAAGCTGCGCTGCCACGGGCCGGCAGCAAAGCAATAGCATCAACGAAAGCGCCGTGAAGAAACGGACGAAAATTCGAGTCGAGCGGGGCATAGGTCGAGCCATCCTCAAACGCATCGGGCGCATCCTCACTTAAGCAGATGCATGCAGCGTAAGCAAGAGTTGGACTCGGCATCCTCGGGCAGCTTTTCTTGACTCAAGCCCGACGCGCTTGTAAATTGGCAGAAAGCGAAATTGTGCCGTGGTGGGCCGCAAGAGTCTGCGAAGTGAACACATTAAGAGGACCGCTGAGTCAGCCGCAGGGAAGGTCCAGGCAGGACATAAGGCCAAAAATGATGAGCAATTTTATAAAGTCGGTGGCGCTCCTGTGTGTGGGTACGACGCTGCCCCTGGCGGCACTGGCACAGAAGGCCGCGCCTCCGCCCCCGATGAAGTGGGAAAAAGTTCCCGAAACGCGCGTGACCGTGGACGGCAGCGAAGCAATGTTTACGACGATGTGCGCGCTGCTTGCTGCCGGCTACGAAGCGAACGTGAGCGCGGAAAAATGGTCGCCCATGCGCGCGCAATTGCGCGACCGCTTGCAGCACCAGCAAGGACCGGCCGTCGAGGTGCTTCGCAATTTTTATCAGCAGCACGAATTAGCGGATCCGGGCGCGATGCTTTCGCGTTACATCTGGTTCGGGCTCGTCAGCGGCTCTGCGCCGGACTTCAAGCCTAATCTTCGCCGCGATGAACTGCCGCCCGAAGTGATTGCGCTTGAAGGCTTCCAGGAAATTCTAGCCGCCTATTACAAGGAGCAGAAGATTGGCGAGCTGTGGCGGCAAGTGCAACCGATTTACAATCGCGAAATCGAAAAGCTGCACGACCCGATTTCCGACATCACGTTCGTGGCGACCGGGTATTTACGCGAAATTCTCGAGCCGACGAATCCGCGCACGTTCACGATTATCGTCGAGCCGCTCGTGGGCCGCATCACCAACGTGCGCAACTTCGGCGATCACTATTCGCTCGTCCTAAGCGGTTCGGACGCACTGCCCAGCGACGTGGTCCGCCACGCGTTTCTCCACTTTCTGCTTGATCCGCTCCCGCTGATGTATCCGCACGTCGTTGCCGTGAAGCGGCCGGTCTACGACATTGCCGCCAAAGCGCCACGGCTTCCCGCGGAGTTAAAGGATGATTTCTCCTCCTATTTTGCCGAATGTATGGTGCGTGCAGTGGAATTGAGGCTGAAGCGCATGTCGCCCGGCGAGCGCGAATCCGCCATGGATGTGGATGATGCCGGCGGCCTGGTTTTTGTGCGCCCACTTTTCTCGGCGCTCGCAAAATTCGAACAATCCGAACCCGGAATTCGCCTTTATTTTCCGGAACTCGTGCGGTCCATCGATACAGCGACGGAGCAGAAGCGCGTAGCTGCAGTAAAATTTGCCGAACCGATTCGCGCCGCGGAATCCGAATCGACGGAGACGGAAGCAGTCGCGCGACGCAGAAACGCGCCCACAACGATTCCGAATGATAAGGAAGTAATCGCGGCGTTGACGGAAGGCGAACGCCGCATCGCGGAGAAAAATCCTCGTGCCGCCGAAGCCTCGTTCCAACGAGTGCTGGTAAAATATCCGGATCAACCGCGCGCCTTGTACGGCCTTGGTCTTGTCGCACTGCTCGACCACGACGGCATCCGGGCGAAGGAAGTGTTCGGCCGATTGACGAACAGCGAGAGCGTGGCGGGAAAAGATCCGATGGTTCTGGCGTGGTCTCACGTGTATCTCGCGCAGGTGCTTGATCGCGAAGGCGAACGCGATCGCGCCAAAGCGGAATATCAGGCAGCGCTCGCCGTCGATGGCGGCCCGGAACAGGCGCGCCAGGCGGCCAGCAAAGGACTTGCGGCAATGGAAACCACGAAAGTGGTGGAACGCCCTTAACCCGGCTAGTTTTAACAAGGAGAAGTACGATGAAGAATTCGAAATATTTTTCAATAGCAACGGGTGCGATCGGCGTGGCAATGCTGATGATCTGTTCGGCCGCTGGCGCGCAAGACTCCCAGGAACGGCCAACTTTGAACAAAGACAAGCAGCCGGCCCAGCAACAACCGGCCAGCACGACGCTATCGCTCGACACGCCGGCGACTCCACCTGCTTCGTCGGAAGAAGACACCGCGCTGAAGGCGATTCAGGCGATGCCGGAAGGCTCCGTCGCGAACCTCCAGGCTAAAATCGATGCGACCGAAGCATTTATCCAGAAATTCCCGGAGAGCCGCTATCGCTCGATGGTTTACGGATTCCTTACCGTCAGTTATACGCAGATCGGAAAATCCGACAAATCGATGGACTACGGCGAGAAGGAACTGGAACTGAATCCAAACGACGTCGCTACAATGGCTATCTTGAGCCAGACGATTCCGCGCGTCGTCAATATGACCGCTCCCGACGGCGCAAAAAAGCTTGACCGGGCGGAAGTGCTCGGCAAACGGGCCGTGGAAGTGGTGCCGACGCTTCCCAAGCCCGAAGGCATGACCGACGAGGTTTTCGCGAACACGAAAAATCAAACTCTGGCGATGGCGCACGGAGGTCTCGGCCTCGTGGATTGGCGCCGCGGCAAATTCGCGGACGCAATTCCGGAGCTGGAGCAATCGGTGAAGCTGGATACAGTTGCAGACCCGGTCAACTGGTTCATTCTCGGTGTCGCAAATCAGAATACGTCGCACTTTGACGCGGCTGTGGCGGCTTACACGCACTGCGCCTCGATCGCCGGTTCGCTGCAAAACACCTGCAAAACCAAATCGGACGAAGCAAAGAAGCTCGCTGCGACCAAGCTAAGTGCTCCTAAGTGAAGCCTTCGCCCGGAAAGTCGGCGCGGACTCATGAACCAGAGTGACGATGAGCGGCTTGAAGAGAAGCTGGGTATCCGCTTCAAGAACCGGGCGCTTCTCAATCTTGCGCTGACGCACAGTTCCGTCGTTCCCGATTTGCGCGCCGGCCACAGCGACGATGCCGGCATCGCGGCGGGGATTGGAAACAACGAACGGTTGGAATTTCTAGGTGACGCCGTTCTCGATCTGTTGGCAAGCGAGTATCTGCTCGAGAATTTTCCCGATTGGACGGAAGGCCAGCTTTCGAAAAGTCGCGCGCGGCTGGTCAACGCTCGCTCGCTCGAGCGGGCGGCACGCCGCCTGGGACTTGGTGAGCATTTGCGCCTCGGCCGCGGCGAAGAAAAAACCGGCGGCCGCGACAAGCCGGCGCTTCTTGCGGATGGTTTTGAAGCTGTTGTGGCTGCCGTGTTCCTCGACGCCGGACTGCAAACGGCCGGCAATTTCCTGAAGCGCGTTCTATTCGATGACGCTTTAAAGGAACGAGGCGATCGCATGGCGGAATCGGACCGGAAATCCTCGCTCCAGGAAATGTTGCAGCAAAACGGACGCCCGCCTGCCGAATACCGCCTCACGGGCGAAACTGGCCCCGACCACCGAAAAATCTTTGTTGTCGAAGTGTGGGCGGATGGGATCTGCCTTGGCAGCGGCGAGGGCAAAACAAAGAAGGAAGCCGAGCAGCAGGCGGCGCGCATAGCGCTGCTACAATGGGAAGCGACGCATCCCAAGGGCTGAAACTCTATGACGGAAGAAGTTCCGCAAACAGAAACGTCCGCCCCTACGCCTGAACCGCACCGCGAAAAAACCACCGTTTCCGAATATCTCGAATCGCTGCTCGTCACCGTGATTCTCGCCCTGTTTGGAACGAGCTTCATCGTCCAGGCTTTCAAGATTCCGTCGCCTTCGATGGAAAAAACTCTTCTTGTCGGCGATCATCTGCTGGTGAATAAGTTCGTTTTCGGCGGGCGTGGCGATGCGTGGTACGAAAAACTCTTGCCCTACCGCGCGCTGGAGCGCGGTGACATCATCGTTTTCAAGTTTCCATACGACGATCACCAGCATTTCGTGAAGCGCGTGATCGGACTGCCCGGCGACCGGTTGAAGATGGTGGATCAGGACGTCTACATCAACGGTAAAAAGCTGGTCGAGCCTTACGTCGTTCATGATCCGAATCCGGCTTCCGGTTACGACGTGTTGATCTACCACTTTCCGCCTCCCGGCGATCGGTTCCTCGGCTCTCACGCGCGCCCCGAGTGGATTGCGGAAATCCGTAAGTACGTGCACGGCGATGAAATCGTAGTTCCCCTCGACAAATACTTTGCGATGGGCGACAACCGCGACAATAGTTCGGACAGCCGCTATTGGGGCTTCGTCGATCGTGACGCCATCATGGGCCGTCCGTTTCTGATCTATTGGTCGGTGAACGCCACTAGCACCGATTACGCGCAAGACACGTTTCTGCAACGCCTGGCCAGCGTCTTGGATACCCTGCGTCATCTTCCGGCCCGTACACGCTGGAATCGGATGCTGCACACCGTTCACTGATTCTTTTCCGCGAGGCGGCTTGCACTCTGCTCCGCTACCTTTTTGCGCCAGACTCTGCGAAACTTTTTGACGGCGTTTCCCGCGAAAGCGATGGCATAGCGTTTGGTCAGACTCCGAAAACATTGGAAGTTGGGCGTAGCCCTCGTTCTGTTCGTATTCGCGCTGCAATTGGGCGTGAATCTCGTTTTGCGGGCGCATCGCGTCCGTGCCGCGATGATCGCTCGTCTCGAGCGCACGTTTGGTCGACGCGTGGATGTGCGAACTTTCAGTGCGTCGCTCCTGCCGCTTCCGAGCCTCGATGCGGAGGGGATCACTGTTGGCGAGGACCCGGCGTTCGGAAATGAATATTTCTTGCGTGCGGACCGCTTGTCGGCGCGCCTCCGTCTGCTCCCACTTCTCCTTGGACGCTTCGAATTTGGCACTTTGTCGCTCGATCATCCCAGCTTGATCCTCGTCAAGAATGCGGAAGGCCGCTGGAATCTTGAGCGCTGGCTTCCGCCGTCGCCGCCTGCCGTTGGAGGCGTTCCCGGCAAACCGCATGCTTCCGCTTCGCCTGACGCCGCAACGAACCGCCTCGCAAAAATCGAAGTGAGTGACGGTCGCGTCAACTTCAAACTTGGCGACGATAAAAAACCGTTTGCCTTCACCAGCGTCACCGGCAGCGTCGAACAAACCGCGCTCGGTCGCTGGCAAATTAATCTGGAAGCCCAGCCTTGGCGCAGCGGCGTGCAACTTCAAACGACCGGCACCATTCAGGTTCGCGGAGAAGTCGCGGGAACGTCCGTACGTTTGCGCCCAGCCCGTTTGCAGATTCGATGGACGCAGGCTTCGCTGGCCGATCTGGTACGTCTCGCGCGGGGAGAGGACGAAGGTGTCCGCGGTCTTTTTGACCTCGACGCTACGGCCGAGAGCGGTACAAAAGATAATGTCCCGGATGCGCGCCCAGGCGAGTGGACTTTTTCGCTAAATGCCCGCGCATCGGAAATACATCGCTGGGATTTGACGCAGCGGCCGGACAATCCGAAGCTCGCATTGCAGAGCAAGGGACGCTGGTTTCCCGCGGACGGCAGCATCAATCTTGATGAAATGATTATTGCGATGGCGAAATCGAACTTGCGCGGCACCGCGTCTTTCACGACGGTTCCGCAAACGAACTTTGCCGTTCACGTGGATTCCGCCGGCATTCAGGCCTCGGATTCCCTTGTGTGGTACCGCGCGTTTGCCCCGGGGATAGCGGAAGGCGTCTCGCTGGATCAATATTTCACCGGCGCAGCTACATTCCGGGGATGGCCCATCCGTTTGGAAACGGCTGCGTTCTCAAGCCAAGGTGGAAACATTTCGCTCGGCGCGGGGGCAGGTCAAACGATTCGCGTTGGCGCGGTGCGCGGCGGCATGGAAAAAAATGCGTTTGTGATCGACCCCGTCACGCTCCTTTGGGCAGAAGGTTCCCCCGAAAAGGGGAGGGCGGCTAATCGGGCCGATTTGCCCAGGGGGAAATCTTCGAGCGCCGCCACGACAACGATGTCTTTCGGTTTGCGCTACGATTTCGACTCGAAAGAAGGAAGCGTGTCCGTTGCCGGGAAATCGGAAAAAACGGATGACGTTCTGAAAGCCGCCGCCACGTTCGGCAAGCAGTTGAACCGCGGATGGGAATGGACCGGCCAGACGAGCGCCAATCTACAAAGAAATTGGGGCAATCCCGCGGCGTCCGGTTGGAACGGCCAGGTGGAGTTTCTCAAGGGCGAATTGCAAATTGCGGGTTTGAATCTACCAGTGAAAGTTAAAGCGGCGACTCTGCGATGGCGGCAGAATGCGAAAGCTGTCGGTCTGCAGAGCGTCGAAGCCTTCGGCGGCGAATGGGACGGCGAGATTTCTGAAAATCCCTTTTCAGGGTTCACCGCGGGCGCGGCTCCGCGCTGGCGATTCCGGTTGCACAGCGACACGCTGAGTGCGGCGGATATGGATCGTTGGATGGGGCCGCGCGCTCGCCCAGGTTGGCTGCAGCGCCTCCTCCCTGCGATGCTCGGCGGCAGCACGGGACAGCCCGCCGACGCTGGCGAACTGTTGCGGCGTCTCGACGCCGAAGGCGACTTGAGCATCGATGAATTCGCGCTCGAAAAACTTAAGTTGAAGCAGTTGCGCGGCCACCTCTCCTTGCGCGGGTTACGGCTTCAAATGGAAAAGTGCCAGGCGCAATGGGCAGGCGGAGCGCTGCAGGCGAGCGTTACAGCTTCATTTGAGCCGAAACCGTTATACGAGTTGAAGCTACGCGCGACCGGCATCGCGCTCGCCCAAGTACCGCTCGGCGGAAAAGTCGCCGACCGCGTCGCAGGAACCCTCGATGGGACTCTGGAGTTGAAGACCGAAGGCGTGGGACGCGAAGCGTTGCTCGACAAACTCACTGGCGAAGGCCACCTTCAACTCAAGAAAATTGAATTTCGTGGTTGGGATGTGCCGGCAAGTTTCGCGGCCGGCGCGCCACGCGTGGGTGTCAGCCGGTGGAGCGACGGCGAGGGCGTATTCCATGTAAGCGCGCGCAGCGTCGAGGTCAACTATCTGCAACTACGTGCGCCGCAAGAAGAGATTAGTCTGAAAGGAAGCGTCAGCTTTGTCAGGGAAGCGGATTTGACGATCGACAGCGTTGCGTCCACCAAAACGAAAACGCCGCGGTTGGAACGCGTCATGCAAATTAGCGGCCCGCTCGAAGGGCCGACGGTCGCGATTCAAACTGTCGCCCCGCAACAACCCGGCGACTGAAACCGATTTTGCTCGAATTATTTTTCCAGCGAAGGAGCAACAAATGAAGCGTGCGCTCGTAGCAATTCCACTCCTGATTCTGCTCGCTGTTTTTTGCGTTCAAACACAAGCGCAACAGAGTTTCACGCTCGAGCAAGTCATGAGCGCTCCATTTCCGTCGGATTTGACCGCGTCGAAAACCGGCAATCGCATCGCGTGGGCGCTCGACGAGCAGGGCAAGCGCAACGTCTGGGTCGCCGAAGGTCCGGATTTCAAAGCCCGGCGCCTCACGTCCTATCTCGAAGACGATGGGCAGGAAATTTCTGCGCTCTCGTTCTCGGCCGATGGCAGCACGCTTGTGTACACTCGCGGCGGCGGCAAAAATCCTACCGGACAATTTTCGAATCCGACGAGCAATCCTGCCGGTGTCGAACAAGCCGTCTGGTCTATCGCCTGGGGCGGCGGCGAACCGAAAAAAATCGACGCCGGCCATTCACCCGCCGTCTCAGCAACCGGCACGGTAGCCTACGCTCGTGATGGCCAACTCTGGCTTGCGCCGCTCGACGCAAGCGCCAAGCCACTGCAAATCGTCGCGCGCGGCCAAAATGGCGAGCAGCAATGGTCGCCCGACGGAAAGCTCCTCGCCTTCACGTCCACACGCGGCGACCACAGCTTCATTGCGGTCTACGACGTGCAACAAAAATCCATAAAATTTCTTTCGCCCAGCGTTGACACCGACTCCTCGCCGCAATGGTCGCTCGATGGAAAACGCATCGCCTTCATTCGCAGGCCTGCGCAGCCGCGCGACACGCCCGAAGGCTATTTCATCGAACCCGATCGCCCGCACCTGTGGTCTATCGTGGTCGGCGATATCTCGACCGGCAAAGCCAAAGAAATTTGGCACAGCGGCCAAAATTTCAACGATTCGTTTCCCTACATGGCGGACGATACCGGTGGCGGCGTCATCAACTGGGCCGCCAACGACACCATCGTCATGGCCAGCGAATCCGACGGCTGGCAGCATCTCTACGCTCTCTCCGCCAATGGCGGTACGCCAAAACTCCTCACCCCTGGCAACTGCGAAGTCGAGCAGTGGTCCTTCACTCCCGATAAAAAGACAATTCTGTTCAACTCAAATTGCAACGACCTTGATCGGCGTCACCTTTGGAACGTAAGCATTGACGGGAACGGTTTAAGGCAGTGGGAGAAGCTCAATTCTGTTATGTGGAGTCCCATCGCTCTGGCCGATGGGAAAACCATCGCGTTTATCGATGCTGGCCCGACCGTCCCAGGCTTCGTTGTCACAACAAGCTGGGAACAGCATGGCACCGCCAATCGTATGGTCAACAAACTTGCAGACGATTTCCCGGCAGACGATCTCGTCGAGCCCCAGCAAGCAATCTTCAAATCCGCCGACAACTACGAAATCCACGGCCAGCTTTTCCTTCCCAAAAATCTAAAGCCCGGCGAAAAACGCCCCGCCCTCATCTTCATTCACGGTGGCTCCATGCGCCAGATGCTCCTCGGCTGGCATTACATGTACTACTACGCGAATTCCTACGCGATGAATCAGTATCTCGCCAATCGCGGCTACGTCGTTCTTGCCGTCAACTATCGCAGCGGAATCGGTTACGGCCGCGCCTTCCGTGAAGCGCCAAACCGCGCCGGCCGCGGCGCCAGCGAATATCAGGACATCGTCGCCGCTGGAAAATATCTGCAATCCCGCGCCGACGTCGATGGA
>Ga0137409_10003736_pt1 | contig 16081 bp, 19 predicted proteins | sample CZODoug1_16funga_FD_122059 | JGI IMG/M metagenome (GOLD analysis project Ga0137409, IMG submission 122059) | Vadose zone soil fungal communities from Angelo Coast Range Reserve, California, USA - CZODoug1_16fungal (Hybrid Assembly) | ecosystem: Environmental > Terrestrial > Soil > Vadose zone... | reverse complement strand
TTCCCGAGGGCACAACGTCGGTGGCGGTTTCTCTCGACGGCGTGCTCGCTCCGATCGACGGCGGCACGAATCCAGTTGCGATGCGAAACGCAGCCGCGAATGAAGGACTCGTCTGCAAGGGACCTGCGGGATATCGCGAGGTCGGCTGCGCGACGATCTCGTTCTGCGATTCGAAGGGCGACATGATCGGTGCGGTGCGCATGGCTCGCACTCCTGAGCGCAACAAGCGAACGCTCAAGGCATCGTTGGCTGCCGAGCTGATCGCAGTGCTGCGGAAGCAACCCGGACTCAAGGTCGTCAAGGTCGCTGATGGCGTCGACGACAACTGGGCGTTCCGCATTCCGCTCCAGGCTTCATGTGCATGTTAAGGACCATCATGGATTTTGCGCCTGCGTTTCCACTGGTGCATGACACCGCGGGAGCGTTGTTGCAGTAGAGAAGATTCTGGATCATACCCATGGACGCAGGAGATGCCGGGTGATATGACGGACTGATCACAATTGCCGTGGGGTCAATCGGCCCCGCGAGACCAACCGACGCCTGCACTTGAGCGCACGTTTCTTTTACGCCACTCGCGTTTGCGAAAGATTCTTGAACGAGTGTGCCGTTGCCAATTTTTCCGGTAATTAAACATTGTGCATCCTGCATTAAACGTAACAACCCGTCATACGAACCATGGCCGCCAGTTCCATTTCCCCAGTACGGCGCACTGTCCGGTTCATTCCACGTTTCCCAATAGCGCACATGAGCGTGAGTGGTGAGATAGGTTGGATCATTAAGATGCTTTGCAAAAAATGCATACCATTGGCGGAAAATTTGGTTTGAGCCCGTGCCGTCGATGTTTAAATCGATAGGGCTGTCGCACTGGCCCGGGCCGCCTTTGCTGGTGGACGAACTGTGGCACGTGGCGTCGTTCGGGAAAGAACTCGCAAAATTCGGCGTCCGCGCCATGCTGGCTGGCACTATGGCAAACTTAATGTCGGCTTCCATCGTGGGAATTCTTTGGCATACTTAATGTCTGCTTCCATTGTAGGAATTCTTTCGTGAGCCAAAAAAAAAGATCAAAGATCAAAATTCGGAAAAAGATCGCGCCTTCCTCTAACACCTCCGCCCCCGGTGAATTCGAGCGTGCTGGCGAAGCCGCCGACTTCATCTTTTCGCAAACGTCTCTTCGGCCCAAGATCGCCCTGGTTCTAGGCTCTGGACTCGGTGCCTTCGCTGACGAATTCGACCACGCCACGAAAATTCCTTACGCTAAGATTCCACATTATCCGCAGTCGACTGCCATCGGCCACGCGGGAAAACTTGTCATCGGCAAAGTGGGCGCGATTCCCGTTGCCGGGATGCAAGGCCGGGTCCATCTCTACGAAGGCTATTCCGCGAAAGAAGTCGTATTTCCAATACGCGTTTTTGCGCGCATGGGCGTAAAGGCTGTGATCCTTACAAACGCCGCGGGCGGAATCAAACGGGAATTCGTGCAGGGCCGGCTGGTGGTGATCAGCGATCATATCAACTTGCAAGGCGTCAATCCGCTCACCGGACCGAACGACGAACGCTTCGGCCTGCGTTTTCATGATATGACCGCTGCGTACGATCGGCGATTTCGGGAAATGACTGTCGGTGAAGGAAACCGTATGGGCATGGGGTTGTATGAAGGCGTATACGCGGGACTCCTCGGGCCCAGTTATGAAACGCCGGCGGAGATTCGCTTTTTGCGCGGGATTGGCGCCGATCTAGTGGGCATGTCGACAGTTCCGGAAGTCATCGCCGCGCGGCATAGCGGCATTCGTGTGCTGGGAATTTCCTGCGTAACCAATGCGGCAGCGGGAATTCTGGATCAGCCGCTCAACCACCTCGAAGTTTTGGAAACCGCGGAGCGCGTGAAAGGCCAATTTATCGGCTTGCTGAAAGCGGTTATTCCGCGAATCGCAGAGGCCATAGCGTGAGCGATTACGAGAGCCTGATTTCGGCCGCCCGGCAAGCGCGGGAAAACGCGCATGCGCCCTACTCCAACTTTCGCGTCGGCGCCGCCGTTCGTGCTACTTCCGGCAGAATCTTCGGCGGTTGCAACGTCGAAAACGCTACCTACGGCCTTACTGTTTGCGCCGAGCGCATCGCCATCTTCAAGGCCATCAGCGAAGGCGAACGCGGTTTCGATGCCATTTCCGTGGTGACCGACACCGACACGATGACGCCGCCCTGCGGTGCCTGCCGTCAGCTGATCTGGGAATTCTGCGGCGACGTTCCCGTGATCATGTCCAATCTCAAGGGCAAGGTCGAAATCCTGCAGATGCGCGAGCTATTTCCGAAGCCGTTTGATTCCTCGCATCTTTAGAAAATGTAAAATAACAATGGGATATCGCTTGCGGGCGGGAAGTCGTTTTTTCCATTCGTGGGCGCTCTTTCACCTGAAGTAAGCTGGAAAGATATGAATTCTGAAAATACTGAAACCTCAGCCCCGCAAGGCAAAGAACGGATGAAACAGGGCTCCGGAATCTCCGCATCCGTCGGCGCCATCCTAAGCTCCCTCGCAACAATGGGCTGCTGCTTGCCCTTGGGTTTCGCCGGCGCATTGGGAGCCGCCGGCGCGAGCGCGTTCGTGCAAAAATTCCGCCCCTGGCTCCTCGCAATTTCGATTGTGCTGCTGGGAATTGGTTTTTGGCAGCAACGCCGCGCAAAGCTCTGCTCCGTGAAACGCAATTATTTGAGCGCCGTGCTTCTCTGGACCGCCGTGGTTTTCGTCGTGGCTATGATCGCTTTCCCCCAGGAAATTGCAGGATTTATCGCCGATCATCTTTCCGGAGCCGCGAAGTGATTAAGAAACGGCTCGCCGTGGGCGTTGCCCTCATCGGACTGCTTCTGGCAGTCGCATTTCTACGCATGGATTCTTCGACGCCGAAGGGGCAAGATCCTCTCATCACGCTCACGAACTCGAATTTCGCCTCGTTCGAAACCACCTTCGACAAATCCACGGAAGGCCCTCGGCTGGTACTTCTTCTTTCTCCAACTTGATCAACCTGTCTGCGGGGGGCCTCCGCAGCCGAACAACTATTGCAGCGCAATGCGGACCCCTTGCTCCGAGTATTGGTGGTCTGGGAGCCCATGCTTGCGACGGACCGGCGTTCACCCGTTCATAGCACTCTGGCCAGAATCCCGGACAAGCGCGCCCGCCAATTCTGGGACCCGCAGCATCTCGTCGCAAGAGAGCTTCTTAAAATTGCTGCTGAGCACACGGAACAACCGAAACCCGTTTGCTGCGTCGACAACGGGTTTTTCTGGGATGACGCCATCCTCTATCCATCACACTCGAAGTGGCGGCAGGCTCCCACGGCCGTTTTCTGGAACGGCCCGGTCGTCCGCGTCACTTCTGCCCTGGAGCAGGCGCTCCAGAATCGTCCTTAAAGGTTCGCCTCAGGACTTGGCGTAGCATACCCCGCAGCGGTAGCGTCTCTCTTGTTTCAATTCCACAACGTGGACAATTTGCCCGCGCACAAAAATCGACTGCGTGCCGGGTGAGTAAGGCGCAGCCACTTCGATGTCCGTTTTCTCAACGTATGCCTTTCGGCTCTTGAATCGCAGCCCGCCCCGGGAAATGTCCTCGCAAGCCACGATGTCGTCGCCAAAGGTATAAGTTCGCACGCACGCTTTGAAACTCACTTTGGTGCGCACGTGCTTGCGCCGGTTGTCGACGCGCGCGGAATATTTCGCCGCCGGCGCTGGTTCCGTTGCCACGCCTGCCAGCACTTCGACGGGCACTTCCTTTTCCTGAACTTCCGGCAGAGAAACTGGTCGCACTGTAGCTGGCTCGCCGGTCTCCTCGTCCGTCGCCTGCTTCCAAAACGTCGAGGATCCGCAGTTCTTGCAGGAGCGGACGATCCCTTCATTCACAAGGTAGACATCCGATTCCAGGTCGCTCTGCTCCACCGTCTCTCGCGTTTTGCAGCTGCTGCACTGCAGCAACACGCGGCTGGCCACTTTTTCGGAATCCGTCATACCTTGGAATTTGACGCCCCAGAGGTCCATTTCCGGGTTCAGGAAGGCCACGCCGTAAGTGTATAGCCCGCCGTCGTTCCCGAGCTGGCCAACGACGCGAATCTCGGCTTCTTTGTCGGTGTCCAGCCTGCGGAGGATCAATTCTTGTTCTGCGTAGAGTGCGTATTGCGAGACGATGCCGGCGCCGTGGCGGCTGAGCAGCACCGTTTTGGTCTGCTCGGAGAACATCTTGCCTTCCATGTCGCTGCCGACCAACAGTATTCCTATTTCTCGCGGAATTCGGCTGCTGCGACGTACGCCTTCTGGAGGCATTCCCACCCCACGCTGAGGTTGCCGGGACTTGCCTGATGTTACTTGGATTTCTCCGTGGAATCACTCAATTTTGACAAGCCTGTCTTCTCGCGCTAAGCATCTGTGCCCAGCTCAAACCGGTTATGCCGTGCGAGGCGCCTGCCTTCACTGCTTCCACAAGGGTCTGCCGCAGTCGCGGCTACTTAGGATCGGATTTGCGAACTGCCGTCTTACGTTTGTCCCGCAACGCCACCGCAGTGCGCGGCGCGGATTTCGTCACTTCGCGTGCCGCCGCCATTTGGAGATTTGGGCCCGCGCTAGCCTTCTGGTTTCTCGCCTGATACGTGACTACATTCGCCGCCGACTTGGCCTTCGCAGCCACCGGTGTTCGAGCAGCAATCTCCCACGAGTCAGTACCGTCGAAATGATCTGGACTCACTTCCTGTGCTTTGCAGGCGGGTGCAAAGAGCAACACAGCGCCAAAGCCTACCAACAGCATGGGTACCTTCAAGAAACTAATCGGCTTCATGGAGAACCTCCGCTTCGACTTTCGAATGGGAATCCAGGGGATACCAGCTCAGAGAAGGCATTTGAGAATTAGAATTCTCTGAATTGAGTCGATTCTCTCGGACGCGCCAGCAGCGGTCGATAGCCCATGAGTACTAGATTGTATCCAGTTCGCTAATATCCTTTAAATGTGAAAGTTACCCGTTGCCCGGCAGTCGGCAAGAGTCTGGATTTCTTGCCAAATCCGGCCACGAAAGGCGTATGATGTCACTGTCGTTCCCACCTCCGACACCCACCAGCCCATTTTGCGTCAGACCGTGGGGTGTCTCGTGCAAGCCATTGCGCACCGTCTGGAAGAACGCGTTCCCCTCACCGTAAGAGTCGATCTCTGCAGTCTTGATGTCCGCCGCCCGGCGCAAGAGGCTCTGACAGAAAACGTGAGCACTCACGGCGTAAGAGTGGTTTCCACCACTCCCTGGAAGCTGAATGCGCGCCTGAATCTATGGGCTCTTCCCGGTGATTTTCGGGCCAGAGCGCGAGTCGTCTATTGTGAGCCCCTTGGAGGCGATTCCTATGCCATCGGACTCCAACTGCTTGCCGCTTCGGGAGGCTGGAAATAGCTCCGCGGCAAATCCCAATCGATGCTGCTACTTGATTCAGTAAAAGTTAGTGGGACCTAGCGTGAAAGTGCCAGCAGCGACTCGTTGAGCTTGGTCAGGTCCGAGTCGAGCCGGTAGTAACCGGAACGCCACCCAGCGGGAGTTTCATTTGGCGGGAAGTTGAGCACTGCAAAGTCGTTTGCCGGCCCTTGCTCGTTGGCCACTTTGGGGAATTCGTCACCGACGTAAGTCGCGGCGTGCTCGCGAACGACCCTCTCGCACTCATTGACAGATAGGACGGCACGCAGCATACCCTGATTCTTAGCGTGGGGTTGGCAAAAATAAAGGGTTGGCATACCTAGGAAGCATCGGCAATTTGACGGAAAGCTTGAATAGTACGATGGGACCACTACGGCGGCAGAATAGCCGGAGAATGCTAGAGACGCCAGCTGCCTCTAAATAACTGGATATATATCAACAACTTACAAACTCACTGGCGCGTTTTCGAGCCCCGGACACGGTAACTAATGAGAACGCTTCCCAAAATGAAGCACGTTGCCGCCATCCCCCAACTGTGGCTGAACGCGGCAAACACACTTGTGATCAGCAGCAGCACAGCGGCTGTGTAATAAAAAGCCGAAAGGTAGGATAGGTCCGTCTCGCCCTTCATGAGTCTCTCTTTCACAAACCTACCCGGGGACTATGCCAAAATCTGTGGTCGTGCGCTAGCCTCAACCCAAGTGTTCAGGGGTGCAGCGTCTCCAAGGCCGTCAGTCCATAGATCGCGGCGCAATCGGTCACTTTCCGCAGGTCGACATATTCGTTCGGCCCATGCGCCACCGACAGCAGACCGGGACCGTAAGCGTACGCCGGAACCCCCTGCGTAGCGTAGAACCGTAGCTCGAGTAACCCAGGACACATCTCAAAACGTGGTGCCTCGCCCGTAACTGCTCGCACGCTTCGCGCCAGCGTTATCCCGAGCCGTTCCTCCTCGCGGCATGCCGAAGAGCGCCCCTCCTGAAATACCTCCCATTCGAGTGGGATGCCCTCGCGCCTGCAACTCTCTAGAACCTCGATCAATCGTGACTTCTCTTCATCGAGACTTTCCTCAGGATTGATCCGCCGGTCGATTGTGAACCAGCATTCCTCCGGCACCACGTTGAAATTTGCGCCTCCGCCGCTCTGCCCCCCCAGCATCAGAATCGATTGCCGCGCCTGATCCGCCCCGATGTTAAAACTCGTTATTCTCTGCTCCACTTCCTGCTTCAATTCCTGCAGCCGCTGAACAACGCGAACCATCCGTTCGAACGCGTTCTGTCCCTGATGCTGGAGGCCCACGTGTGCCGATTTCCCCAGCACCCGAACGCGCAAAGAGATCGCCCCCCGGTTCGCGTTCCACACCACCCCGCTGGTCGGCTCCGCCAGAAGCATGCCTACGCCGCCACGACCCAGTCGTCCCTGCGCCGCCAGCCACGCCGACCCGCCTTCGCCGCCCGTCTCTTCATTGGGCACCAGCGTTAGTTCGATCCTTCCGCCCAGTTCGCCGATGCATTCTTTCAGCGCGAGAATGGCATAAAGCATTGCCACGATCCCGCCCTTCATGTCGCCAGAGCCGCGCCCAAACAAGAAGTGTTCTTTGAGAACTGGACGAAATTGCTCCTCCGATTGCGCCGGCACAACATCGTAGTGTCCGTGAAAGTAGAGAGTCCTCTCGCCGTGGCCGTACCCCGCCAGCAGGCTCACAAGCGCTTCGCCGCCGTCCTTTCTATGATTCGGCGCGACAACGCGCTCGCAGTCCAGGCCATGCCTTCTCAGTTCTTTCTCGAGCAGATCGGCGCACGCGCCATAATTCTTCCCTGGTGGATTCTCCGTGGGTATGGACACCAGCTCCGCCAGCAACTTGGCCATCTCGTTTTCGTGCTCGCGCAGCCAGCTCAGGAGCGAGTCGGCTTTACTCGCCATATCTGGCATTGGTTCCTTCATGGCCTCCCATGCTAGGAATTCGCGCGTCCATCGCCAAGCTCCATTTTGGTGCTGCCGGGCAAAGGTCATATTTCTCTAGTCCGTTCTCTCCAAGATGATCCACCCTCGCGTGAAGATTCGCGGGGCTGTGGTAGTCTGTGCCGCAATGAAAGTACCGACCGGAGAAGCGGTATGACCGCCAGCCCAATCGCCTTTCCCGTATTGCGATGGGTGGGATTGCTGTGGACCCTTGTGTGGCTGCCGGCCTACATCCGATTCTGGGGCTGGGCCAACTTGCTGCACTTGTGTGACGTCGCGGTAATCCTTGGTGTCGCCGGTTTGTGGTGGGGAAGTTCTTTGCTGATTTCCAGCCAGGCCGTTAGCTCGCTGGCGGCCGGAATTTTTTGGGCCACTGACATTGGCTGGCGGCTCGTGACCGGGCGATTTCTCGTTGGCGGGACGGATTACATGTGGGACTCCCGTGTCCCGATCTGGGTTCGGCTGCTCTCCAGCTTCCATCTCGGTCTTCCTTTGGCTCTGCTATGGGCCATCCGCAAGACAGGTTACGACCGTCGTGCCATGGTGTTGCAAGCCGCCATCGCCGCCGCACTGTTCATCGCTTCGCGATTTTTGCCCGCGGGCTACAACATGAACTACGTTTACCAGGATCCTCTCTTTCATCGCTCTTGGGGACCCGCTCCCGTCCACGTCGCCGTGATCTTCCTCGGCGCTGTCGCTCTCGTTTATTGGCCCACACACCTTTTCCTGAGTTGGATGTTTCCTGTTCCAGGCACCGCCAAGTGAACTGACGATTTCACAAATTCGGGAGCGAGTGAGAATGGGCTCGGACGCAGAAAAGAATCGCGAAAAATACCTCGCCATGCTGAAAACCGCTGTGGACGAAGCGCGTCTCGGCCTTGCCGAGGGTGGAATCCCCATCGGCGCCGCTCTATTCGACCGCAGCGGAAATTTGCTGGGACGTGGCCACAACCGCCGGGTACAAGAAGGCGATCCTTCCGCGCACGGTGAGACGGACGCGTTTCGCAAAGCCGGCCGCCAGCGCACCTACCGCGACAAAATCATGGTGACCACCCTCGCTCCCTGCTGGTATTGCAGCGGCCTCATCCGGCAATTCGGCATCGGCACCGTAGTCGTCGGCGAGTCTGTGAATTTTCAGGGCGGCATCGATTGGCTCCGCGAAAACGGCACCGAAGTCTTCGACGCCCATTCGAACGAATGTATCCAGATGCTGGCCAAATATGTCGCCGGGCACCCTGACGTCTGGCACGAAGATATCGGCGAAGAGTGATTATATTGGCCGGTCTTCAGATCCGCGTTTTTCCGTATCGACTCCCTGAATCGCCCTGTCTCTTAGTGTACCAATCCGAAATTTCGCCGCTTCCGCGCCGCCCATTCTTGCTAACATTCATCAACTTTCATTCGCAAAGAGGCACGCACTATGAAAATTCTCGCGCTTGCAATCCTTGCCGCGCTCCTGCTTTCTACCGCACCACTCGCCCAGGACAAATCCGCCAGTGCGGACGAAATTCAAATCAAGCAACTGGAACGCGCCTGGAATCAAGCCGAGTCCAAGCAGGAAGTCCAAGAGGTCTCCTCGCTCCTCGCAGACAGCCTCGTTTACACCGATTACGATGGCTCGTTCATGAACAAATCGGAATACCTGAAATGGGTCGCGGCGCCACAGCAAAAGGCCGATCACATTTACGACGAAGGGCAGGCCGTTAAGGTGTACGGCGACGCCGCTGTGGTCACCGGAATTTATCGCGAAACCGGCAGCAACAAAGGCAAACCATACGTGATCCGCTCGCGCTTCACGGATACTTGGATCAAACGCGGCGGCGTCTGGCTCTGCGTGGCCAGCCACAGCACGCTCATCCCATCCAAATAATCTGCAGGCTCATTCACGCGGGCTTAATCGATGGAAGCAAGCTACAGGCAATGGACTTCCCGCGCGTTCGGTGCTATGTCTAGGGTTCTGGACTTGAAAATTTACGGGACCACTCCGTGGCCTAATTTGCCGCACATTTTACAATTCGGCGACAATGGCAGCTCCTAAGAAGGATTTCCCGCTGCGTGAGATTTCAGGGCAGCTGAATATCGCAGCGTACTTTCTCGATACGCCTGCCGCCTTGCATCATGAGCGGCTCGCCATCGTTGGCGATCCCCGCCAAGTGACCTACGGAGAACTGTCGGCGCTCGCCAATCGCGTCGGCAATGCACTTCGTGCGCAAGGCGTTTCCCGCGGCGCTCGCGTTTTGATGGTGCTGCCGGATTCGGCGGAGTTCGTGGCCGCTTTTTTTGGCGCCGCAAAAATTGGCGGCGTGGCCGTTCCCGTGAACCCTTTCGCACGCTCTTCCGATTACATTCACTACCTTGAAAACTGCGAGCCCTGCGCGGCCATTGTCCATTCCGAAGCGCTCGCGGAATTCTTGCCGGCTTCCAGCGTGCTCCCGCAAGTTCCCATCATCGTCGTCGGTGACGAAAAAAAAGATTTGCACGGCGTGTCTTCCGCAAAATGGAGTGCCTGGACTGCCTCCGCCAGTGAACAACTCGCTGCCGCAGATACTTCGCCGCAGGATCCGGCATTTATGCTTTATACCTCCGGCAGCGGCGGCGCTCCCAAAGCTGCAGTGCATCGGCATGGCGATATGCTGGTCGCTTCCCGAAATTATGCTGATGCTGTTCTTGGCTTGCGGCCTGATGACCTGACTTTCTCGGTTTCGAAATTGTTTTTCGCCTACGGTTTGGGAAACGGAATGTATTTCCCGCTTGCCGCCGGCGCGCGGACCCTGTTTAACCCGGAGCGTACCTCCGTCGCAAATGTCACCGAGTTGGTGACGCGTCACCGGCCCACGGTTTTCTTCGCGGTGCCAACTCTTTACGCTGCGATCTTGCGGGAAGCGGAAAAGCCGGGCCACTCCGTGAATTTTTCTTCCGTCCGTATGTGCGTGTCTGCCGGCGAAACTTTGCCCGCGGAGATTTTTAACGCCTGGAAACGCCGATTTGCGCTCGAAATCCTCGACGGAATCGGTTCGACGGAAATGCTCCACGTTTTTGTTTCGAGCGTTCCTGGAAAGTGCAAGCCGGGGAGCTGTGGATTTTCCGTCCCAGGTTACGAAGTGAAAATCGTCGAGGACAACGGTGAACCCGTGCCTGATGGCGAGCTTGGAAATCTCTGGGTGCGCGGCGCGAGCGCTTTTGCGGAGTACTGGCGCATTCCTGAATTGACGGCGCGCACGAAACGCGGCGATTGGGTGGTGACCGGCGACAAATTCTTTCGCGACTCTGAGGGCTATTTCCATTATTGCGGGCGTGCCGACGACATGCTGAAAGTGGCGGGCATGTGGGTTTCGCCGATGGAAGTGGAGAACGCGATTTTGGGCCACCCTCACGTCGCCGAGGCCGCCGTCGTTGGAGCAACGGATGAGAGAGGACTTTCGTATTCCGTGGCGCATGTGGTGTTGCGCGGAGACGTCCAAGGCTCCGAGAAAGTGGCCGCCGAAATCTGCGAGCACGTGAAAGCGCGGCTCGTGTCGTACAAAGTGCCGCGCGAAGTCAAATTTTGCAGCGAGCTGCCAAAAACCGTGACCGGAAAAATTCAGCGCTTTCTGTTGCGCGGGCAGAAACCCACGTAGAAAAGGTGCAAGTGAAGGTTGGCGGCGCATCATTGATTCTCATGCTGCATCGAGATAGGTGTCGTAAGTAGAGGCGATGGCGCGAACTTCTGCGAGTGTTTGATCGCGAAGAACTTTGCCGTCTTCGAGAATAGTTTCGAGAGCGTTGTTTGTGGGGAGTGGCGCTCCTTCGACGACTTCGACGGTGGCGAATTCCTTGCCATTTTGGAGGAGATTGAAGCGGCCGCCGCGGCTGGCTTTGCTGGGATCGGTTTTTGGATTTTTGTAAACGTTGTGCCATTGGCCGTTGCGATCGATGGCGGAACATTTCAGCGCGAATTTCAGCGTGTCGCGATTGACTTGCTGCAGCAGGGCGCCGCCCATGCCGTAGCTCCAGATATCCTGCGACCAGCCTTTGCGGGTGAGTTGCGCGGTAATGTGTTGGATGGTGTAGAAGTTGACGCCGTCGCCCTGGATGAAGCGCACGCACGGGACAGTAGTTTTCCAGCCTTTGCGGTTTACTTCGTAGCCGAATTTTTCGCTGACAATTTTGAAAAGTTCTTCGAGGACGGTGACGGCTTCGCCGGAGTCCGGGCGAATGACGAGCGTGCCGGCGCGTTGCAGAACTTTTTCGCGCAGGGCCCCGCCCCAGAGATTTCGCACAGCGTTGTAAATATCGTAAGAGTCGCTGACACAGGCGACGAGTCCTTCGGGAACGTTTTCGAGCATGTTGGCGTAGGCGTCGAGTTCATGCGCTTCGCCCCACGCGGTGATGGTGGAATGCTCGGAAGCGGGAATGCTGTAGGCGGCGCAGTCGAGGGGATTCTGCGGAGTGAGATCGGCGGAATAATATTGATTGAGCAGCTGAATGGCTGCGAGCGTGTCCGTGCCAAGAAAATTGAGCAAATGCGCAGCGCCGCCAATGGCGGCGGACTCCCTGGAGGAAACGCCGCGGAAACCGAAATCGTGCAGCTTGAAGGGAAGCAGGGAAGGATCGCCGGTGCGAACCAGCGCTTTGCCGATGACTTGCTTGATGGCACGCGAGAGTGTGGCGACGGTGATGGGATACCAGACTTGCAAGAGAACAGTTTCGGCCCAGTTGGTGAGCCAATAAAATTCGGGATCGGTGTTCTCGATGGTGATGAGGGCGTTCTGACTTTTGACGACGGTGCCTTCCTTGATGGCGCGGATGCGGAGGGGCAGACGGCCGCCATGCTTGGCGTAGAGGGACTTGAAGCCTTCGTAGTTGAAGGATTTGGGGTGGCCGCCGAAATGGGCGTGGGCGATGCGGCGGGCTTCCTCGACGTCGTCGAGGGTGAAGACCTGGCCGGCGAAATTGGATTTGATGATGTACTGGAGCATGGCGAGCATGGTTTCGTCGAACATGCCCCCGCGGGACTCGACGTAGGAGTAGATGTGGCGCGTGTCCGGCGGATACTGCCACCAGTGGGTGAGCTTGTAGGAGTCCGTGTTGAGGATGGGATTGAGTCGCAACGACTGCATGGGGCTCCTTGGGGTCCCGGCTGCAAGGGGAAACCGGTTCGACCGATGGCCGCCTCTTGAGGATAGCAGAACGTCGGGGTCGGAACGTTGGAACGGTTGAACGTTGAAGACAGCAGGAGCTGGTTAACTCCGAGCACCCCCACGCCTCACGGTCTTCATAAGTGTTGATTCTAAAGAACTTACGTGTGCTGCAAGTTCTTTGTCTGCAATGCTTACGGGAGATCTCAAAAGTGTGGAGTCTGAAGGACTTAGGGAAAGGAGAAAATGGAAATGTGAAAATAGATGATGGCGGGAAGGGGGCAGAGCCCGTGGAACATTGGATGGCGAAGGATTTAGAGGCGTTGCGATGGGCCCCTCGCCTCTCCAGACGGCCGGGAGTGCAAGATAGCGTGTCACTCGGGGTAAAGTGGTAGCGGACAAGGCAAGGCGCTCCTTTCTCCGCGGCGTTGAAGGACAAGGGGAGTATAACGCATAAGGTATTTACTTTAAGTGTTAATTCAGTGTGAAATGCTAATGACTGTGGGAGGCATTGAAGGATGTGGTTTGTCGATTCGCAGATGCAAAAACCGCACCTGGGAAACTGCAGGGCCTGGCATCTGGCCGATTGGATTACCCGCAGGCATGGGCTAAGATTCGCATTACAGGGACTATCCTCGTTTTAGCCACTAAGAAGGCGGTAAGGAATGGGTTCCGAGCGCCGTCGAGCTCCACGCTATCCCATTATCGCGGATGCTGAAGTAATCGAAATCGCATCCGACACAGAACTGAAAGCCAAGACCAGCGATCTGAGCGCCGGCGGCTGCTTCCTCGACATGCTGAATCCGTCGCCCGAAGGCACGGAGATTCTGGTGAGAATCTCATACGCAAACTCGACATTCACTGCCCTGGGAAGGGTGGTATTTCTGTTCCCCAATATGGGAATGGGCGTGATGTTTACGAGCGTGGACGCAAATCAGCAGGCGATTCTGCAAAAGTGGCTCGAAGAGTTGGGTCGCAGCGAAGGATAGAAGGAATAACCAGTCAGAAGTGCCGCGAAATGCGCGAGCAACTGATTCCGTGGCACGCGTGAGTTTTTAAAGTGGGCAGTTTCGGGGCAAACGTGGCCGCGTGCGGCACGCGACTGGAACACTCCCTTCTAGTTCGAGAACTCTGCGTCGTCGTACATCTTGCTGCCACGCAACACATCACTGTTGCTTGCCGTCCAGCCTTCGCTTGAAGAAATGGAAAATGAAACGGTAGCGTCCTGGTCGGGATGTGAGAGTGCATGGAACTGTGCGCCGTTGAATCCAGACTGGCCAGGAATGAAGTTGCTGATCAAATCGGCGCCATCGACCGAGACCTGAAAGCCAGCTATGAGCGCCAGGCCGCCAATAGGAACGGTCAGATCGTAGCTAGCTTTTACACTCGTATGGTCTTTTTCGAATCTTATCCGATATTTGATCGGAGTATTATGATTCGCCACAAACGACCTCCCACCAAAGTGAATCGTTAGCGCCTCAGCACCTTCATGATTTTTCTTTGCCAAGCATCGCAAGATTGCTGAGGGAAAGTCAAAAGCCCGCCCCTCGTAGGAACCTTGAAAACGTGGGTCACCCTTTCACTGGCAAAGGATATGTCACCCGCGCAAGTTGAAGCCTCATTTGTACTCGATTTGTACACTTCTGTGGAATCCACTTGTGTCCGGGAAGCGAGCTCTCCAGGAACTTGTTGCCAAGTCCTTTAAAATCAATAAGTCCTTCAAGACAAGTTCCTGGCACTAGCGACGCGTCAGAGACGCAGTCAGGGCTTATCGGGAGTTGGCAGGAGCTTGTACCCAATCCGCGCCTGAGAAGCCCTGAGAGACGAGAACAAACGCGCCGGGCGCAATTCTCACTTTCCACTTGCCGTCTTGAAGCGTCGCTTGCAGGGTAGAGGACCACAATCATAGCCCACCGCAATATCGCGCACCCCCCACTCGAACTTCTTTATCGCCTAGCCAGTCAATCGAAGTCAGAGAAATCATCCAAGCTGGTTTTCCCGTTTGCTTGTCTCTGACTGCGCTAAACAAATCCTTCGGCTTCTTGACGATTTCGCAATTTGAAGACTTGCGGATAGTGCGGTGCATTCGAGGAAAACGCTTCAAAAGCGTCTCTGACGGGTCATCGCCGCTGGTGAGTCCGCTGGAATTAACGGACAAACAATAGAAAGAGAAATCCGGGTCGGGTCCGGTTCCTATTTCAAATAGGAAGAGGAATGCCGCCTCGCGAATATCCTCTTCTTGAGTTGTTCGCGAATCTGAAATTGATGGCTGGTTCTGCGCGAGTACAGCGGCGGGAAGAAAACACACTCCTAAGGCCAAAGCTGCGGTCGCCGTCCAGAAATAGCGCAAGCAAATGCGAGGGAGGTCTTTAACCATGGGAGCTATTCTACGAGATGAGTTTACTCCGGTTACCGCCGCTTCATACAGGCCCGGGTGGATGCTATCTCGCTAGACAAATGTCAGTGCCTTCCATGAGAAGGCCGGTATGAGTCAAGTGTGTTTTTCTCTTTTTTCTCTTTTTCTTCCTGTGGATTCCTTCCCCTCGAGCCGGGCCGCCTCTGTTGCCATCCTTCCATCCGCACTCTTGGTTGAGCGATTTTCGCTCGGTGCATGGTGGGCGTTCCCAATTCAGTCCTTTAGGGCCTCCGGCCCGCGAAAATTTATGAAAATCACTCGGTGGTAAGATTGCGACGGCCTGGAGAGGCGAGGTCGAACCTACATTGGAGAAGTCGAGGCTGTGATTCAGTCTGATCCGGAGCGTGCGTGTTTGAGCGAATAATTGGGCGTCGTTGTCTTCCCCTGAAGGAGCGGCGACAGCCCGCGACCCAGTTTAAGGTAACCGCAGCACGCTCTCCGCTCCCGGCCAGGAGGAAGCTGATGTGCTACAGAATATCCGGAATCGATGTCCACAAGAAGATGCTCGCCGTAGTCGTATCTGACGTGGAAGTTGACGGTGAGTTCCGGTTTGAACGGCGGATGTTTGGTAGCAACCCCGAACAACTGCGCTCGCTGGCTGCATGGCTGCTCGAGCAAGAGGTCGAGGAAGCAGTCATGGAATCGACGGCGCAATATTGGAAACCAGTGTGGGAAGCGCTGGAGCGGTATTGGAAGCCCATCCGCGAGAAGCGGGAAGGCGCACGCCGTAAGTCGGGAACGCTGCATTTAGCGCAGGCGCAGTCCAATCGCGGGCGGCAGGGACGCAAGAGGGATTTTCCCGATGCCGAACGCCTGATTAGGCGGCAAACCGGTAACTTGGCTCCCAGTACTTGACTTTACCGGTTACGCGTTAATCAGGACTTGACGAGGGTGGGGGCTTTCCACAGCCCGACTGCAGCAGCTAAGCGGATTTGTTCAGGTACTTTTCGCAAAGTCAGCTACTTTGTCCCAAAACAGAATGAGCATGCTGACAGCGGCATAGAAATAGAAAGACTGCGGAACGATACTCAGCGACGCGAAATCATGGTTCGACGCAATACAGGCAATTGAGACAATGATGCATATCAGAAGAAGATCATTCGACGGACTCTTGAGCCAGACCCGCGTTATCAGTACCCAAGCAAGAAGAATTGTAG
>Ga0137409_10003735_pt1 | contig 16081 bp, 13 predicted proteins | sample CZODoug1_16funga_FD_122059 | JGI IMG/M metagenome (GOLD analysis project Ga0137409, IMG submission 122059) | Vadose zone soil fungal communities from Angelo Coast Range Reserve, California, USA - CZODoug1_16fungal (Hybrid Assembly) | ecosystem: Environmental > Terrestrial > Soil > Vadose zone... | reverse complement strand
TTGCGCGCGTCGGGCTTCAGCGATGTCGAAACAGCTCGGTCGGCAAAGCCAGCGATGGCATTTACCGCAGAGGGGGACGTCGAATTCTTCTTCAGCATGAGAGCATCCTTGGCCGAGTCCAATGCGATTGATCTTGTTTTTGTCGCGCGAAGGAACGTGCCCCCATCAATTGCGATCATCAAACGAATAGATTCGAGATGGCAATCTGTGCTGCAGATTGCTCGGCCTACGTTGGAAATCGCCTGATCAGTGAGCCGACATCACGTGACGAAATCGAGCGAAGTGTAGTCATCCAAGAGCCGATTTCATCAATTCTGGCGATTGGGCAATCAATTATCGTCGCCACTCAAGTAAGGCTGCGTTCTGGATCCGCATACCAAAGCGTCCGCAGCGCCGAAAGCGTGTCGTTTGCGTCTACTGAAAAGGAAAATGAATCTCAATCTACTGGTTGGACGGTCGCTCTTATTTCGCGCCCAACGCAGGTCTCGGAGTTCAGACAGGAGAAAAGGAGCCTTGCCTTCGTAGGGTCGGCAGCGACCTCTTGTCCAGATCCGAACCTAGCGCGCGGCCTAACCCGATCTGTATCAGACCCCCACTTTTCTAATTCGCGAGGTCGCGTCCTGGTGAGCGAGCGGCACAGGGACATCGCCCGGAGACCTAACCCCGTTGCACCATGTACCGTCTCCGACGGATTCGGCTGCTACATGCAATTCAGTGGCCGGTCGTACAATCTGAAGGAAGGCCGAGAGCGCACTGGACACGTAGCCGTCCGTGCGCCGAATGAACACACTCTCCAGCTCGGCAAACTCGGGGTCCAGTTCATGCACCGCGACCTGGCCGTCCCGCCAAGCCGCGGCGACGATACCCTTGGGCAACAAGGTGATCCCGACGCCCGCGGCCACACAGCCCAGAATCGCTTCGAGCGAACCGAATTCCAGAGGCTGTGCAACGAGTATTCCAGCCTTGTTCAACAGGTTGTCCAACCTCATTCGATATGAACAACCAATACTGAAGACAATGGTTTTCAGTTCGTTGATCGATGGAAGATCTTCAATGCCCCGAATTGAGCGAGAAGTCACCAAGACAAGCTCTTCGCGAAACACGCTCTCCTGTTGCAGATCTGGATGGTCGACCGGCCCCGCAACAATCGCGCCCTCAAGTCTGCATTCAACAACGTCCTCGATGAGACTACAGGTTGTTCCCGTCGTGACTACGGGACGGACCTTTGGGTAGGCTTTCGTAAAGCTTACGAGTATTAACGGGAGCCGAAGCGCCGCAGTCGTGTCCAGGGTGCCGACTTCCAGCACACCGCTCGGAACGCCGTCATCCCTTGCAGCGGCCTTGGCGTCGCTAAGCAGCCTGGATATGCGTGCCGAAAAGGGGAGCATACGGCGCCCAGCGGGAGTGACCTTCACGCCGCGTGCATGCCGCTGGAATAGAAGGACACCAAGCTCGCGCTCCAACGCCCTCACTCGCGCAGTGACATTGGATTGCACGGTGTTCAGCTCAGCCGCCGCTCGATTCATGCTGCCGTGCCGGGCAACTGCCTCAAAGACTTTCAGATCGGTTGCGTCCATAACAAGCCCCAATCTTCAAAAGTGACGGGTTCGGCATTAACGCGCTTGAACGAATGGTTATCATGATCGAAGCTGCTCGTTTTACAAAAGACTCAATCCGAGTCTCTTTCGAATTTCGAGCGGCGGACAGCGATGGGCTATGACGAGGTATCTCCAGGATGTGTCGTCAATGCTATACATTTGGGTCGTTCAGAGCGTCGAACGCCGTCGACGCTTACACGTGAAGTAAGGTGGCGATTAGGTACTCACGAGCCGGAGAACCAGTTGTAGCCCTGGTCCTCCCAAAAGCCGCCCGGATAGATATTCGTCACCTCGATCGCCTGCAGGTTCTTCGCGCTCTTGAAGCCGAGCTTGGTCGGAATACGCAATCGTACCGGTGCACCCCATTCCGGTGTCAACGGAGCGTCTTCGAAGTCGACTGCGAGAATAGTTTGCGGGTGCAGTGCGCTTGGCATGTCAAGGCTCGTCGAGTAGCCATCAAAGCACTTGAATGCAATATAACGCGCCCGCACATCCGCACCAATTCGGCGAAGAAAGACATGCAATGGCACTCCGCTCCATTGACCAATTTGGCTCCAGCCTTCGATGCAGATGTGCCGAGTGATCTGGCTTTGCTGCGGGAGCGCCAGTAGGTTCTCAAGGGTCCAGGGCGTTTTATCAGAGACTAGGCCGGACACGTCGAGGCGCCACTGCGCAGGTACGGTGCGGGCCTGCCATTCCGGATAATACGCATTGAAGCGGAAGGGCTTGGTGATCGCGCTCGCCGGATAGGTCTCGGCTAGTCGATTGGGATTAAACAGGGCCGCCTGCACCCGGTCGTCGAACTCCAGCATCGCCGAAAGCGCCGCGTCCACGCCGGAATGAGTGGAAAGATCGCAGCCTGTCAGAAGTGTCAGGGCTCCCAACGAGAGTCCCCCTTTAAGAAAGCGCCGGCGGCCGAGCTGCGCCAATTCCGGCGCGACGTCGCTGGCACGCACAGCTGCGCGTCTTCGGCTCATCGCACGCCCTCTCGTGGCGCACTGTCCAGCTCGGACCGAACCGGAGCGAGCATCGAAACGAGCGTGCGCGGGAACAATATGACAAGCGCCAGGTGTATGATGAGAAAGCCGACGATCAGAGCCATCATGGTCAAGTGGATTGTGCGCGCCACGGGGTAACCGCCGAACAGGCCGGTAAGCCAGCCGAGCTGGACGGGCTTCCAGATCGAGAGTCCGGTAACGACCGCCAGACAAATCACGATGATCACTCCCATGTAGAGCAGGCGCTGCACGCCGTTGTAGGAGCCGAGCTGGTGGCCAAGCCGAAACTGAAGCGCATCGTCCAGATCGCGGAGTATGATCTTTGGCCGAGGGGGTAGAATGTCACGACGGAAGTGGCCAGAGAGAATCCCGTATGCTAGATAGGCAAGGCCATCGGCGAAAAGCACCCACATGGCGCTCAGGTGCCAGGCAATGCCGCCGCCTAGCCAACCGCCAAGCGTCATCCACCGCGGAAAAGTGAACGGCAGGAGCGGCGAGGCATTGTAAATCTCCCAGCCACTCAAAATCATGCAGATGACCGCGGCAGCGCCGATCCAATGCATGATTCGAATTGGCAGAGAATGAGCAAGATAGTTGCGCCGGGGGTCCATTTCTGTTCTCTCCTTCCGTTCGGGAGCGCATCTGCAGAACTTGTTTCACAGCGCTCCCGGGGAATTTAAGGGCACTCTCTTCAAATCGGAGGCGTGGCGCCGTTGACACCTACAAAAACCGCGGCGGCGCTTACCTTACCGTCCTGCTGGACGGCATTGATGAAGACGACCTTGCCCACTGTCACATCGGACTTGCCGCCGGGCGCGACCGTCACGACAGGCGCTGTCGGCGGCACGAGGACGATCTGCTCCCCACCCTTGTAGGTCACCGTGATCTGTTTTGCGCCGCCGGAAGCGTCCGCGCCTGAAACGGTGCCATTCGTCATGGTGCTCGTTACTGTCCCGGCACCAGCCGCTGGCACCGCCACCGCGACTGTACCGTTCGTCATCGCGCTGGCCGTGGTGCCCCCGCCCGAAAGCGTCGTATCCGGAACCGGGTCCCAGTTGAAGTGACCCTCGGACGCGCCCTTCATCGCTGGAGGAAAAATCAACACTCCAAGCGCCACAAGCTTGTCGCCTATCGACTTCGTGGCGGTTCCGATGTAGCCGCCAGGATCGATATGATCGAGGCTTGATTTCGTCACTGTAAGGTAACCCGTGGCGCCGGTCAGATAGACCGCCTCATCCGTTCCGCTCGTTGTGTGAACGACGAGCACGTTATCGCTGATGGATTTGACAGTGCCTCGCACACGCTCAGGTACCGGCGCCGCGAACGCCGCTGTGGAAGTTCCGACGATGTTGACAGCAATGACAAGTGCGAGAAGGCGGGACATGATGTGACTCCATTCGCTTTTTGACCGATGTTTCACGCTAGGCAGTGACTGGTGTCGCCATCAAACGCTTTTTCGAGATAGCCATATCTTCTCTGGAGATTGGCGGACTGTTGACTCCGCGTTGTGGCAGGTGGGGGGTAACGAGACCCCGTTGCTGAATGAGGTATCCCTGTCATTCAACCATCCAAAGTCGAGGATTGCGTTGAGTTTCTCAGATCGTCATTTCCAATGCTCCGTGCTTCTGCTCGGACGCGATGATGTCGCTCATCTAGTCCGTTCGCGTTGCGAATATGGAGAAGCGTGATCCTTGGGAGGCAACAGAGCTGACATCGATGCGATGTCCGAGCACTTCGATGGCGCGGCGCACGATGAATAGCCCGACGCCGAGCCCGTCACACCGAGTGGAATCGAGTCGAGTGAACGCCTCAAAAATTCTTGAAAGTTGCTCACCCGCGATACCGATACCCGTGTCGCAAACGTCGATGCGCACGTTTTCGCCCGAACGGCGGCTGCCAATGAGAATCCGGCCATTGGGCTCGGTATATTTTATGGCGTTACTGACGAGATTTCGGAGGACGCCATTGAGCAGCACCGCATTGCTCATGACGGACGCGCCAGTGGGGCACACACGGATGTCAATCCCCTTCTGCAACGCGCCTTCCGCATTTTCATAGCATGCTTGCCTAAACAGCGGTTCGAGCGCGACGGGCGAAAGCTCTGCCTCCTTTGAATGCTCATAGAGCCGAACAGCCCCCAGCAGTTCATCGAGCAGCCCATTGAGGCCGTTGATCGCATGCTGGCCCATCTGCAGCAGACGTTGTTCGGATTTGGTCCGAACGCCCATGCCGAGAAGATCGTGGGAGCTTTGGATGATTTGCAATGGCTGTCGAAGATCGTGGCCGGCCATGGCGAGGAGTACGGCCTGAAAGTCAGTGGTCCGCGGTGGGTCTGCCCTGCCCGCCATTCCCAGGGTTGCTGGCTGCTCGGTCGCCCGCATGACGCCAATTCCCCTGGCGTCGGTGACAATCGCAAGCCGTCTATTTGTGTCAGTCATGATATCCTCACTTCCAGCCAAGGGCTCTGGATGACCCGGCTGCCGGGAAGAGAGTTGCGCAGCATCCGCGCGGAAGCGAGTTTAGTGTTGTAAGGCGGTGTAAATGGTCACCTTCGCGCGTAAAATCTTGTGTTGGACCTCTGGACAGTCGGAGCCGCAATCCATCGATCTGGATTGCAGCAGCTGATGCGATTTTTCAAAAATCGGACTGATTTCGAAGAATGATGAGCTGAACGATTTGATCGCCGTGGGCTGAGAAGTAAAAGGTGAGCGCAAGCGGATCGGGCAACCCTCGTTTGTCGTAGTTGCCATCGATGTTTGCCGTCAGGATGAAATGCCCGTAGTGCTCCATTATTTTGACGACGTGCATCGTCAGTCTTTCGCCAATGATGTCGCGCGCTGCCCATTCCCTGATGGCCGACTTTCCCCAGTAGTCGCGCAGCTGATCGTTAACGAGTGCATCGTCTGCGAAAGCGGCCAGCAGCCCGTCGAGATCGAAGCTGTTTGTCGCTTTGACATAGGCCGCCACGAGCGGCGGAAGCGCGGGCGCCGGGACTTGCGGAAGACGCGAAGGGGACATGATGGGCCTTTGAGGTCGTGGAATGCGGAGGGCCGCTTTGCACCAACGATGGCCGACGGACGGCGCCCTGGCACGTTGTATCTTGTAAAGCGCTGAAAATCGGGCAGTCGGCTCGGCCTACCGGCGTCGCGCTTGATCTGCGGCGATCCGAGGTCTTCACCCCGCGGCTGCGGAAAATGCCGAGCATTCTCTGAAGGCCAGTGGCATCTCGGCGCCGTGCGATGGCCAGGCTACTCCCGCTCCGCTTGGCCGAAGGAAATGATGAACTACGCCAAATCGTCGATCAGCTGCCGCGCGATGCGAAGGTCCGCCGTTTCGAATCCTTCGGTGAACCGGTCATAGACCGGAGCGAGGGTGTCGCGGGCCTGGTCGCGCTGTCCGTTCTCGGACAGCAAGCGGGCCAAGGCTGTCGCCGATCGCAGCTCCCAGGCCAGCGCGGACTGCTCTCGTGCCACGGCGAGCGACTGCATCAGGCAGTCCGCGGCTGACGCCCAGTCCGGTCGCGGCATTGCCGCGAGAATTTGTCCCTTGATCCGCAGCAGTTCCGCCATGTCGAACGTCTCTCCACAACTGGCCGCGCGCGCGACGGCTCCGTTGATGGTGATCAGCGCCTCGTCGAATTGTCCGGCCTTCCACAGGCCTTCCGCCAGCGCGCTGGTGAAAACTGTGGCGAGGATGTTGTGCTGTTCAGCACGCAGCGTTTCTAGCGCATCCCGCAACAAAATAAGGCCGGCTGCCGCTTGGTCACGTATGACGGCGAGTTGGCCTCTTAGCGCCATGCCGACGGCGCGATACGGCGCCAACGAGTATCGCCCGGCATACGCGATCAATCGTTCGATGAGGTCCGCGGCTCGTTCCAGATCGCCGCTCCAGAGAAAAACCGGTGCAGCATAAATCAGCGAGATGCAGACCGAAACCGGGTGATCACGACGCTCGGCTTCGTCGATGGCCTGTTGCGCTATTCTGAGCGCCTGATTTGAAAAGCCGCGCAGCCACAAGGCACGGGCGAGGGCAACCAGCGCGCGGATACGATGATCGTAGCCAAAGAAATTGGCATTGAGCTGGCCCAGCTCGACGGCCTTGGCCATACCGGCTTCGCAATGGTGTTGTGCCTCAGCCTGATTTCCGACCAGATGTTGAGAAACTCCGAGCATCCAGTCCGACATGACAAGGCCAGCCGTGTTTGCAGCTGCCCGAGCGAACGCGACCCCTTGCTCTGCAACAATCAATGCGCCGCGGAAATCGCCAATTCGCGTGAGGAAAATGTTCAGACCGGCAAGAAGCTGCAGTTGGTCCCTGTCTTCGAAGGTTTCCGAAAGCGCTATTCCGCGCTCGATTGCGGCGCGAACCTCGTCACCGTTTCCCTTGCTGAACATCGACGATAGCGCCAGGGCCTCCTGGAGAATCATCTCCCCTCTGGTCCCGCGGCCGGCGTCGTCGAGACCGGCCAGCGCCTGCTCGCACCAGTTCCTGCATTCGTCGAGCAGCGACAACCCCACGAACAATGGCGCCGCCCAGGTGGCGAGTTCGACACCGACGGCGACGTCGCCATGGCCCGAGAATGCCCATTCGAGTGCCGTTCGCACATTTCCGATGTGCGGGGCATATCCGGAAAGATCATGCGCGCCAAAGGTCGATTGGATCGCCTCGTCGTGTTCGAGATAATTGGAATAGTAAATCGCATGGCGCCTGGCGGCGTTGTCCGCATCGCCAAGTTCGGCAAGTTTGCCTGCGGCATAGGCCTGCGTGGTGTCGAGCAGTCGGTAGTATGTCGATTCGCCGATGGAGGTCGTCGATATCAGCGATTTCGCAACCAGGCTCGCCACCGCATCGGCGACGTCCGGGTCGTTCGCAGTCGTGCCGGCGACCGAGAGCGCGGCTTTGAGCGTCAAGACCCCGACGAAGACCGATAATTTGCACAGGACCAGCTTGTCGCGTTCCTGCAGCAGGTTATAGCTCCAGTCGAGCATCGCGTTCAGTGTCTGGTGGCGCGGCAGCGCAGTGCGCCGGCCCTGCCATAGCAGCTTGAAACGGTTATCGAGCAGTTCTGCCGTTCCGCGGATACCATGGGAGCTGACGCGACTAGCCGCAAGTTCGATGGCAAGCGCAATTCCGTCGAGCCTGCGGCATATCCGAGCGACGATCGGCGCGTCGGCATCGCTCAACTCGGAGCGATTGCCGCTTGCAGCCGCGCGCTCCATGAAAAGCTGCACGGCCGAAAATGTGAGCGCTTCGGCAGCTGTCAGGCCGACATGGTTGAGGGGACGATCGAGCGGATACAGCAAGTGAACATGCTCACCTTCGACCCGCAGTGCCTCCCGGCTGGTTGCCAGGATGTGCGCTTGCGGCGCCTCGCTGACAACAGGTTCGGCCAATGCCGCCGCTGCATCGATCACATGCTCGCAATTATCGAGCACAAGGAGGACCCGCCTCTCGCCGAGAAAGGCCAACAAACTCAGGAAAGGATCCTGAGCTTGCATCATGAATCCGAGCGCCGATGCAACCGCCGTCGGCACGAGACCGGGATCGGTCAGTGCTCCCAGATCGACGAAGAAAACCGCGCCCTCGAAATCATCAATCAACTCGTGGGCGATGGAGACTGCGACGGTTGTCTTGCCCATGCCACCCGGCCCAACGATGCTGACGAAGCGCTGGGTCATCAGCTGGGCCGACAGCGCGCGGACAGTATCGTCGCGGCCGACCATTCGCGTCAACCGCGCCGGCAGTTGGCGGAGCCGATCGCTGACAAATGGCCGGGCTTGCGGGGCTGATCGTTGGGACGCCGATCGTGTCACCGGAGCGACGAAACAATAACCCCGACCAGTGACATTTGCGACATAACGGGCGCCATCGCGCCCATCTCCGAGCGCTTTGCGAAGGCCAGAGATATGGACGCGGAGGTTGGCCTCCTCCACAATCACGTCCGGCCAGACTCGCGAGATCAGCTCCTTGCGGGTGACGACTTCTCCGGTCCGCTCGACCAGAGTGATCAAGATATCGAGCGCGCGGCTGCCCAGTTCAAGCGGCTCGTCCGCTTTCTCAAGCCGCCTTTCGGCCATAAACAGGCGAAATGGGCCAAATGAAGCGACGTCATTCGTTCGTAGGTTGTCGCCATCACCCATACGCGCGTGTCCGCTTGCTGACCTCGAGGCGGCCGTCGGAGCTGCGCGACATCCCGGCGCGCCCGCCTGTGGTGTGGGCCTTCGCCGTGTACAGCACTTTCTCCAGTCGGTTCATAACGTCCTCCTTCATGAAGAGCCCAGGTGCCTGGACGCCTTGCAAGACCCGGTCGCGATAGGCAGTGACTGGCATCGCCATCAAGCGCTTTTTCGAAATAGCCGTATCTTCTCTGGAGATTGGCGGACTGCTTACTCCGCGTTCTCGGCTTCTGCTGATTGCGTAGCATGGCCACACCGGATCGATTCAGCGCCGCTGATTGACGGTGGCAAAGCTTGGCTCCTGGTCTTATCGCCGCGACAGATACGGCGTTCAGTTCAAATCGCTTCTCTTGGACACACCAAATTCATACGCTCGATTTGTAAGTCGAACTGAAAGAAACCGTCATGAACCAGTTGCACTCGATTCAATTATTGAAAAGCAGTCATCCGGTCATGCTTGCTCTCATGGATGTCGGTGCGCGCGTTGCGCGCGCCGCTTTTCCGGACAACCAAGGAGTACTCCCGTGAATCGCTTCGAAAAATCGACCACGGCCCAACAAATCCGGCTCGAGCGGCGCTTGCCATCTTATTGGCGAGTTACGTTCGATCATCCGCCGCTCAATATTTTCGGACCCGAAACGATCCCGCAGCTCAACGAGATCATCGTGGCGCTCGAAACCGATGAGCATGTGAAGGTCGTTGTCTTCGATAGCGCCGTCGAAGGCTTCTTCCTCACGCACTATAACTTCCTCGCGCCGCTCGAGGACTCGACAAGCCTGCCTCCCGGACCCACGGGCTTGCAGGCTCTTCCCGACATGCTGGTACGCCTCAGCCGGGCTCCCGTCGTATCCATTGTCTCGATCCGCGGCCGTGCGACCGGGGTCGGAAGCGAGCTTGCGCTGGCCAGCGACATGCGTTTTGCGAGCAGCGAGAAAGCCATTCTGTCGCAATGGGAAGTTGGTGCCGGCCTGGTGCCTGGCGGCGGACCGATGGCTCGGCTGCCTCGCCTGATCGGCCGAGGGCGTGCGCTCGAAGTGCTGCTCGGTGCTGACGATGTTCGCGGCGAACTCGCCGAGCGTTACGGTTACGTCAATCGATCCCTGCCGGACTCCGAACTCGATGCGTTTGTCGATGCGCTGGCAAGACGGATCGCATCGTTCGACAAGGGGGCGATCGCTGACACCAAGCGTTTGGTTGACGTAGCAAGCCTGCCGTCCGACGCGGAAATCTCACTTGAATGGGACGCTTTCCTCGCCTCGCTGGACCGCCCCGCCAGCCAGCTCAGAATCAAGGCGCTGATGGAGCGCGGCTTCCATCGCCCCGGCGATGTCGAAGATCGGCTCGGATATCATGTCGGCCAGCTAGGCGGCTGAGAAGATCCCGCCGGTCGCTTCCAAACGAACGGCGCACGTCGCGCGTGCGCGCCGCCTCTCGCAACAAGGAGACATTATGACTGAACGACCCCAGAAGGAAGGCGGCCGACCATCGGCGCCACCGGAAGGCTTTTCCAGGCGCGACGCCCTTTCGCTTGCCACAGCGACTCTTGCCGCGCCGCTGCTGCCAGCATTCGTAAACGCGGCACAGGGGGCAGAGACCTCAAGCATCGGCCACGACAATAACAATAGGAGTAAGCCCATGAGTTTCGTCAAGGTTGGAGACGAAAATTCCACGCCCATCGAGATCTACTACGAGGATCATGGTTCGGGCCCGCCGGTCGTCCTCATTCACGGTTGGCCTTTGAACGGCGACGCGTGGGAAAAGCAGGTCAGCGCGTTGTTGGCCGCCGGCCATCGGGTCATCACATACGATCGACGCGGCTTTGGCCGGTCAAGCAAGCCAGGCATCGGATACAACTACGATACCTTCGCGTCCGACCTCAACATCTTGTTGAACACACTGAATCTCACCGATGTCTCGCTGGTCGGACACTCCATGGGGACGGGCGAGATTACCCGCTACATCGGCAAGTATGGCACGAAGCGGCTGCGGAAGACCGTGCTGATCGGTACGCTTGGGCCCTACCTGTTAAAGGCGGCGGACAATCCGGACGGCGTGCCAGCAAGTGTATTCGATGAGGTCCGTGCCGGGATCAAAGCCGACCGGCCCGCCGCAGTAATGGAGTTCCTAAAGAATTTCTACAGCGTTGGCGGCCCGGACGGAAAGCTAGTCAGCGAACGCGTGATTGAGGCGAATTGGACGGTCGCAATGGGCGCGTCACCCATCGGCACGTTGGCTTGCGTCGACTCTTGGGTTGAGGACTTTCGGAAGGACATCGCACGCAACGACGTGCCGACAATGATCATACACGGCGATAATGATCGCATTCTACCGGCTGATGCAACGTCTCGGCGGCAAGCGAAGCTCATTAAGAACGTCAAGTACGTGGAAATCAAAGGCGGATCGCACGGCATAACGTGGACGCGCGCGGAGGAAATCAATGCCGCGCTCGTGGGATTCCTCGCATAGCAAGCGGTCTTTTCACATCGTTCGAAAGGTGATCATGAGTTTTGCAATCAAAGTCAACGATAATACCCACAGTGTCGACGTCGACGGCGACACGCCGCTGCTATGGGTGCTGCGAGACGTACTCGGTATGACCGGCACCAAATTCGGGTGCGGCATCGCGCAGTGCGGCGCGTGCACCGTACATATTGATGGCATCGCGACGCGTTCCTGCGTCACCAGCATCGAAAGTCTCGGCAAATCGCAGATCACGACAATCGAGGCGATCGGCAACACGCCGGCAGGCGCCAAGATCCAGAAAGCCTGGCTTGACCATGAGGTCGTCCAGTGCGGCTACTGCCAGTCGGGACAGATCATGTCGGCTTCGGCGCTTCTGGCAAGCAATCCACATCCGAGCAATGCCGACATCGATGACGCCATGAGCGGCAACATCTGCCGCTGCGGAACCTATGTGCGTATCCGCGAAGCGATCAACCTCGCCGCGCAGACGAATGAAAAACGAGGCTGACCATGATCCCTGATCGCATTGCTTTTTGCGCTTCTGACACTAACCTGTCGCGGCGCAGCTTTCTGGGCACCAGCGCAGCCATTGGCGGCGGCCTGATGCTGAGCCTGACCCTGCCTCTCGGCCGAAGCGAAGCTGCCAGTTCCGATAGTTTTGCACCGAACGCCTTTATTCGTATCGGCAGCGACAGCCAGGTCGTCCTGACCATGCCCTATGTCGAAATGGGGCAAGGCACTTACACATCGATCCCGATGCTGATCGCCGAAGAGCTCGATGTGAGCCTGAAACAGGTGTGGCTCGAGCACGCACCACCGAACGAGAAGCTCTATGCCAACCCGCTGCTCGGCGTTCAGGCGACCGGCAATTCAAACGCGATGCGCGGCGCGTGGAAGCCGTTGCGCGAAGCGGGCGCCACCGCAAGGATAATGCTGGTCGCGGCGGCTACCAAGCGTTGGGGCGTCGATGCAAAATCATGCCGCACAGAGGACGGCGAGGTGATCCACGTGCCGACCGGTCGCCGCCTGAAATACGGTGAGGTTGTCGCTGACGCAGCAAACATGCCCGTTCCTGGAAACGTCACGCTGAAGTCCCCGGGAGATTTCAAGCTCATCGGCACGCGGGCCAAGCGGCTCGATGCACCGGAGAAGGTCAACGGGACCGCGCTCTACGGTATCGACGCGCGCCCGGCCGGCGTGAAGATCGCGACGCTGGCGCAATCGCCCGTTTTTGGCGGGCGCGTAAAAAGTGTCGACGACACGGCTGCAAAGGCGGTGAAGGGCGTGCGCCAGATCGTTCGGCTTGACGATGCTGTTGCGGTCGTGGCCGATCACATGGGAGCTGCGAAAAAAGGTCTGGCAGCGCTCAAGATCGAATGGGACGACGGTCAGCACGCAAAACTCGCCACCGAAGAGATCGCGCGCAAGCTCGAACAGGCGACGCTCGGTTCAGGCGCTGTCGCGCAGAATATCGGTGATGCCGACAAGGCCATGGCGAGTGCCACCACCAAGGTTGAGGCAAGCTATCAGGTACCCTTCCTCGCGCACGCAACGATGGAGCCGATGAATTGCACGGTGCACTTTCGCAAGGATGAGTGCGAGATCTGGATCGGCAACCAGGCCGTGGCACGCGTCCAGGCGATGGCCGCGAAGGAAGCGGGCCTGTCGCCAGATAAAGTCATCATCCGCAATCATCTGATTGGCGGCGGCTTCGGTCGCCGGCTGGAAGCCGACGGCGCAGTCCGGGCTGTTCAGATCGCCAAGCATGTCGACGGCCCCGTCAAGGTCGTATGGACGCGTGAGGAAGACATCCAGCACGATATGTATCGGCCGTATTGGTTTGATCGCATTTCCGCCGGACTGGACAAGCAGGGCAAGCCGGTGGCCTGGAAAAATCGCTTCGCTGGCTCTTCGGTGATTGCGCGATGGCTGCCGCCGGCCTTCAAGGACGGACTTGATCCCGACTCGACGGAAGGCGCGATCGATCTCGTTTACGATCTGCCGAATTTTCACGTCGAATATGTCCGCGCCGAGCCTCCGGGCATTCCGACGGCATTCTGGCGCAGTGTCGGCCCCTCGCACAATGTCTTCGTCACCGAAAGCTTCATCGACGAGTTGGCGGCAGCCGCCAAGCAGGACGCGGTCGCCTATCGTAGGGCGCTGCTCGGCAAGTCGCCGCGCGCCAAAGCGGTCCTCGATCTTGCCGCGGAAAAGGCCGGCTGGGGACAGCCATTGCCCAAGGGAACTGGCCGCGGTGTCTCACTGCAATTCGCCTTCGGCAGTTGGCTCGCGCTGGTAGCCGAGGTCGAAGTCTCGAAAGCGGGCACCGTCCGCGTCCGGCGTGTGGTGTGTGCGATCGATTGCGGTACCGTCATCAACCCCGACACGGTGCAGGCGCAGATCCAGAGCGGAATCATCTTTGGCGCCACCGCTGCTCTCTACGGCGAGATCACGCTGAAGGACGGCCGTGTCGAGCAGACCAACTTCGATACCTATCAGATGTTGCGCATGAACGAGACGCCCACCATTGAGGTCCACGTCGTGGAAAGCACGGAGCCGCCGGGTGGTATGGGCGAGACCGGGACATCAGCGATCGTGCCGGCAATCGCCAACGCCGTCTTTGCCGCCGCCGGCAGGCGCCTGCGCAAGATGCCGGTCGATGCCAGCCTGCTGAAGCGGGCGTGAGCGAGTACGTCTTTCAAGGAGGGTTTTCGCGATGATTTATGAACTTCGGGTGTATCAGGCTGTTCCGGGCCAAATGGCAAAGTTGCAGACTCGGTTTAGGGACCAGCTTCCTCCCATCTGGAAAAAGCACGGCATCCATGCGATCGGCTTTTGGACGACTCTTGTCGGGGAATCCAGCAACCATCTGACTTACATCCTCCAGTGGGAGTCGCTGGCCGATCTCGAGGCGACGTGGGCGGCGTTCATGAACGACCCCGCTTGGCACAAGGTGCGCGACGAGGGCGAGCGCGATGGGCCGATTGTTGCCAGCATCAGCAATCAAATCCTGACGTCCACGGCCTTCTCCGCGTTGAAATAGACCGGCGTCCATGATCCCGGCACTGTCATGACCACGGCTACGTCTCCCTTTCACGCCGGCGAGCAAACGATCCAACATCTCGCTGGCGTACGTGGTTGCGTCGAACGCAAGGGGCGCGCAGTTATTCGAGACTATATGCCGGAGCAGCATCGGGAGTTCTTCGCTGCACTAATGTTCATGGTCGTGGGAATGGCGGACCAGAACGGCCATCCTTGGGCCACCACCCTGTCTGGCCCCTCAGGCTTCATGAATTCGGCGGAGGCGAATCTGCTCACTATCAAAGCGTGGCTCGATCCGGACGATCCTTTGCATTCGTGCATTCGGGATGGTGCCCCGATCGGTGGACTGGGAATTGACTTTTCAACGCGTCGTCGAAACCGGATCAACGGTCGCATCGAAAACTGCGTCATCGGAGAAGGTTTCTCGATAAGGGTTCAGCAGAGTTTTGGAAACTGCCAGAAATACATTCAGGCGCGTAACGAGCGGCCACGGCTCCGTTCCAAGCCCGTGCCTGAATCCCGAATGGCTTCTCATCTAGGCGACAGCGAGGCCAGCTTTGTTGCCGAAGCGGACACGTTCTTTATTGCATCACGGTCAGCGCAACTCGACCAGGAGGAGTCCTCGCAAGGCCTCGACGTCTCCCACCGTGGCGGACGTGCCGGCTTCGTGCGGGTGGTTTCACCAACCGAGCTTTGCTTTCCGGATTTCAGCGGCAACCTGCTCTTCAACACTCTCGGCAATCTGGAAGTAGACGCGCGCGCCGGTCTTCTCTTCATCGACTTTCGAAGCGGCGGGATGCTGCACATCATTGGCAGAACCAAGATCTGCTGGGACGTTCCGGAAACGACGCGATCCGCTGGAATCGAAAGACTCATCTTTCTCGACATCCAGTGCGTCTTGAACCGCGAGCACGCCTTTCCGCACTTGTACGACTTTGTCAGCTACTCACCGCACCTGGGGGCGGAGGGATAGGATTCCAAAATTCCCCATAAGTGGTTTGCGAACGGCTGACACGAACCGCCGGCCTCGACCGGCGCACCGCAATTGTCCGTCTCGCAGACAAAGCAAGGAGATAGCGATGTTAAATCTGAGCCGCCGTAACGCCCTGTTGACGGCAGCATGTGCAGGAGCAGCGTTCAGCCTGCCCAGGCCCGTTTCGTTCATCGAGGCGGCGCTCGCCCAGAAGGGACCGGAAGCCGGCAAGGGCTTCAGGCCATTCAAGTTCGGTAACGTCGGCGGGTTCATCCTGAACGATGGCGTTTGGGAGAAACCTCACGATCCGGCGTTTATCGCGAACGTGTCGGTTGAGGAAACCAAGGCCGCACTGGCTGCGGCGGCGATCTCGAATGAAGTCGTGCCCATTCCTTTCAACATAACTCTGATCAAGTTCGGCAACGAAACGGTTCTCTTCGACGCCGGCACGGGCGGCCAGTTTCAGCCTACGGCCGGAGCGATGATCGCCAATATGGCTGCAGCCGGCATCAAGCCGGAGCAGATCACAAGGGTGATCGTCTCGCATTTCCATCCGGACCATGTCTTTGGGCTCATGAGCAAGGCCCCTGACAACACACCGGTATTTGCCAACGCCGCGATCTACGTGCCAAGTACCGAGTTCAAGTTCTGGATGGACCCGGCCATTTTCACCAAGCTCCCCGAGCGCCAGCATGGCCTGCCCAAGAGACTTCAAGCGATGTTTCCACTCCTGAAAGACAGGGTGAAGCAGTACGAGTGGGATACCGAGGTTATTCCGGGCATCCACTCAATCGCGGCACCAGGCCATACCCCGGGCCACACTGCATTCGT
>Ga0137409_10003734_pt1 | contig 16082 bp, 13 predicted proteins | sample CZODoug1_16funga_FD_122059 | JGI IMG/M metagenome (GOLD analysis project Ga0137409, IMG submission 122059) | Vadose zone soil fungal communities from Angelo Coast Range Reserve, California, USA - CZODoug1_16fungal (Hybrid Assembly) | ecosystem: Environmental > Terrestrial > Soil > Vadose zone... | reverse complement strand
AAGGCAAAACTTTTGCCACACCCCCTCCTAAGTCGCGGAAATGTCAACGGAAATCGCCGGATTACGGTCGTCGGGGCGGCGTTTTCGTGCTAGTATTCGGATCGCTGGCGGAAGTATTCGTCAGGGCTGTTTGACATAGCCAGGGAGTATAGCCGATGACGGTAAGGATTACGCTTGAGCTAGACATGGATAGTTGAATGTCCAAGACTTGGCGCCGGTCTCGGTAACTCGTAGGGCAAGGCCCGTCATGTCCTCATCAAAGTATTCCATCCGCGAGGCGGACTTAACGTTGGCGCAGAAGCGATCTGTTAGTTTGACTTTCATCGTTCGATCTCCGAATTGTTTTAGCGTACCCGAACGTACCCGACGGGGTACGGACGCCAGCGGTTCGATGCATACAGGCGCCACGGAAGAATGCAAGAAGCGACTGCGGCACAAGGGTTTCTTGCAACGAGATGCGTCGAGATACTTCACGATGCAATTCGGCGCAAAACGGAATTTATGTGACAATTGTACAAAACACCGCAGGGCGTCGGGGCGGCTCCCCGGCGGCTGTGAATACCTGGAAACGTGCCTGGCGGCGCTCATTTTTTCGGATTGCTGGTGCCAATCCGCGATGACGATCGTTGCCAGTCATGGGGCCGGGCGTGTAAATGGCTCAATGAGTCAGCCCGGGGCGAATGCAGGGGCAGGCAGGGACCGCATGGCTGAGGCGGTAACATGCCCGCCCGAGAGCTTTTCGATGGACAGGTGCATGGAGGCAACGATGAGATTCTTCGATTCCACCTCCGCCGTCATGGCCTTGATCATGGCGGGGGTATTTGCACCGATCACGATCATCCATTTTTTGGCGACAACGGTGTTTCACTAGGGCTTGCACTCATAAATCACGTCGGATTGCACTCCCTACCCAGATGAAAATGCTGGGGAGTGTGCGCTATGGAACGTCACAAACCTCGGCGCTCCTTGATTAGCACGCCTTGACCACGCCAACGGCCACTTTGGGCAGGGGGATCGTTGCTGGCGATCTCCACGATCATCTTCTTGAGGATGGCGTCGGAGAAGGCCTCGAAGGTTTCCGCAACGATCATGAAGGCCCCGGGGCCACCGATCACGTAATCTCTGAAGTATTGATCGAGATACGGCTCAACCGCGAGGATCGGCAGCCCGTTGATGGTGACGTCCTTGGCCACCGCCTCGTCGCGGGCGCGCACCACCGATCGCCCGCCATTGTTGGAGCCGTCGCCGGAAATATCGATCACGCGCCGCTCGCCCTTGAATGGGCTCTGTGCAAACAGCCCCATGGAGTAGTCGATCGCGCCAGAAATCGATGTGCCTCCGCTGAACAACTTGCGCGGGGTCGATTCGATCAGCGAGGCCGCGGACTCGATGGATGCTTCATTCCTGAGCAGCATCCATGGTAACACCTGAACTTGGAGATACGGCCCGGTCCACTGGAAAAGACTGACCGCGATCGACTGCGTGCGCCCGCCGAGGATCGCCGACAATACCTTTGGATTGCGCAACGCCGCCACGTATCCGCGTTTCTGCAACTCGAACCGATATTGGTTGACGCTGCCGGAGGCATCGACCGCGAAAATGAGGTGGAGGTCGACCTCGGTTTGAGCGCGCGCGGGAGTCCCCGCCCAAAGTATCGCAAGCAACGTCGCGGCAAAGCACGTGCCGCACCAGGTCGACCGCACACGACCGGGTTCAAAGCGAGCGTCCATCAAGCGACCTCCCTTGGTTTTTCCCTTGGTTTGCATAAGGGATAGCTCAACTCGCGTGGCCTCGCATCAGCAATCGACATTCTAGAAATAGAAGAACGATCTTGCCGGTTTCGACCAGCTGGAAGCCGATAGTCCAAATGGGGCGGCCATCGCAGCAGAGCTTGGAGCGGCTCAGGATACTTGGATTTGGCTACCCTCAACGCCAAGCACGAGTTATCTTGGTAGAACTGCTGGCGACTTTCTTGGAGCTATCGCCCATGGGATGGATTGTTCGTTGCTTGCTTGCGCTGATTGTGTTTGCAGCGGGCTACGTCTCGCCCGCCCGCGCGGCGGAGCAAGTCGACCTCTTGCTGGTGCTCGCGTCCGACGTCTCACGCAGCGTCGATCATCCCAAGTTCCTCCTGCAGCGTCAGGGGTACGCGAAAGCGATCTCCGATCCTCGGGTGTTGGCGGCCATCACGTCGGGCCCCCATCAGCGGATCGCCGTGTGCTTCGTTGAGTGGGCCGGCTGGAATTCACAGAACGTGGTGATCGATTGGACGCTGATCGGCGACGAGGCTGCGGCCCGGATCTTCGGTGAGCGGCTTCTGGAGGCGCCGCGCTCGTTTGCCGACCGTACGTCGATCAGCGGTGGGCTCTATTTCGCGCTGAAGCAGCTCGATAGCGCGCCGTACGAAGCCGGCCGCCGTGCGGTCGACGTGTCCGGTGACGGAACCAACAACTCCGGCCCCGAAGTAACCTCCGCCCGCGACGAGGTGCTGTCTAAGGGAGTGACGATCAACGGCCTAGTGATTCTGACGCCGGCCGCGCCTGCCTGGATGTGGGAGCACACCAATCCAACAGGCGGGATCGAAAAATACTATCGTGACAACGTCATCGGCGGACCGGGTGCGTTTGTTGTTGTTGCGGAGGATCACAACTCATTCGGCCAGGCGATCGTCAAGAAGCTGATTGCCGAGATCGCGCTGTTGCCGCGCTTGGTCGAATGACCAGCGCGCGTGACGTCACGTCCTGCTTGAAATCCCGTTCGCTGCGCTACCGACGAAGTCAGGCGCGCCCTCCAAGTCGGAATCTCGGCCCATGACGCGCGGCGCGCCCCCGGTATCGGTTGAGAGAGGCGGGCTCATCCCCACGCGCTGGGATGCGCTCGCCGTGCTTCTGGTACTCGGCCTCGCAACCTTCTTGGCGCACACGAGCCGAGACCTGTTGCAACCGCTTGAGGCGTTGCAGGAAACTCCTATCTCCCTCGATCCCACTTTTCTTCCCGAGTACGCCGCACGGACGACGTTGCGCATGCTCGCCGCGATGCTGTTGTCGCTGCTCTTTACGTTCACATATGCTGCTGCGGCGGCGAAGAGTCGCCGCGCAGAGCTTGTGCTCATTCCGGTATTGGACATTTTGCAGTCAGTGCCGATCCTGGGCTTTATCTCGATCACAATCGTTTTCTTCATGTCGCTCGCGCCCGGCTTAATCCTGGGAGCAGAGTTTGCAGCCATCTTTGCGATCTTCACGAGTCAGGCATGGAATATGGCGTTCAGCTTCTATCAATCGCTGCGCACCGTCCCGGAGGAATTGATCGAGGCGACACGTTGCTTTCACTTCTCGCCGTGGATGCGCTTTTGGCGCGTTGAAGTTCCGTTCGCCATGCCCGCGCTGGTGTGGAACATGATGGTGTCGATGTCGGGCGGCTGGTTCTTCGTTGTCGCCTCGGAAGCTATCACCGTCGGCAACACGACCGTGACGTTGCCCGGCGTCGGTTCCTATATCGCAGTCGCGATCGCTCAGCGCGACACCACCGCCATCGGTTGGGCGATCGGCATCATGCTGGTCGTCATCCTGCTCTATGATCAGTTGCTGTTCCGGCCGCTGGTCGCCTGGGCCGACCGTTTCCGGTTTGAACAGGAGCCTGGCGTCGCACCCCCACGCTCCTGGGTGCTCAGTACGCTCCGACGATCGAGGCTTGTGGCACGGTTGGTTGCCCCGTTCGCAGCGGCGTGGCGGTGGACCTATCGGCTGCGGCCGTCGCTGACCGGGTTCAAGCGCAGGGCGCTCGACGTTCCGGCGCGACTGGGGGACGCAGTCTGGCTGGTTCTTATCATTGGCCTGTGCGGGCTTGCGCTTTGGAATATCTGGCAATTCATCCTGCAAGACCTGGCCCCGGCTGAAGTGGCGACGGCATTCGGGTTGGGAGCGCTGACCATGGCCCGTGTTGTCATTCTGATTGCGCTCGCGAGCCTGATCTGGGTGCCGATCGGCGTGTGGATCGGCATGCGTCCGCCGATCGCGCGGCTGGTGCAGCCGATCGCGCAGTTCATGGCGGCCTTTCCCGCCAACGTGTTGTTTCCGCTTGCGGTGTGGTGGATCGTGACGTTCCGGCTTGACCCGGACATCTGGCTCAGCCCGCTGATGATCCTGGGAACCCAATGGTACATCCTCTTCAATGTCATCGCGGGGGCTTCGGCCCTTCCTTCCGACCTACGTCTTGCCAGTGCGAATCTGGGCGTTCGGGGCTGGCTGTGGTGGCGCAAAGTCGCGCTGCCCGGGGTGTTCCCCTACTATGTCACAGGTGCGATCACAGCATCGGGAGGCTCTTGGAACGCCAGCATCGTTGCAGAGGTTGCGACCTGGGGCGACCAGCGCCTTCAGGCACAAGGGCTGGGCGCCTATATCGCTCGCGCGACCGAGGCGGGCGATTTCCGCCGCATCATGCTCGGCATCGCGGTGATGAGCCTGTTCGTGGTCGCGTTTAATCGTGCGTTCTGGCGGCCGCTCTACCGTTACGCCGAACGCAGGTATCGTCTTGGCTGAGGTGCTCGATATGAATGCGGTAGCCTTGCTTGAGACCCATGCCGTCCGGAAGGCCTTTCCCAAGGCCGACGGGTCCGAATTGCTGGTGCTCGACGGCATCGAGCTCGGCGTTGCCGAGGGAGAGATCGTCGGACTGCTTGGGCGCTCGGGATCGGGCAAGTCGACACTGCTCCGCCTCATCTCAGGGCTGTTGGCGCCGAACTCCGGCGTCATCACCTACCAGGGCCAGCCGGTCAGCGGGCCAGCGCCTGGAATCGCGATGGTATTCCAAAGCTTCGCGCTGTTTCCGTGGTTGACGGTTCTCGACAACGTGCAGATCGGGCTTGAAGCGCTCGGGCTCCCCGATCAGCAAATCCGCCAGCGCGCGCTTGCGGCCATCGACCTGATTGGACTCGACGGTTTCGAGTCGGCATATCCGCGCGAGCTCTCGGGCGGAATGCGCCAACGCGTGGGGTTCGCGCGAGCGCTGGTCGTGCATCCGAACATCCTGTTGATGGATGAGCCATTTTCCGCGCTCGATGTGCTCACGGCCGAGACGCTGCGAACGGACTTCCTCGATCTCTGGTGCGAAGGACGACTGCCCATCAAAGGGGTCATCCTGGTGACGCACAACATCGAGGAAGCCGCGCTGATGTGCGATCGCATCCTTGTTTTTTCCACCAACCCCGGTCGCATTGTGAGCGAGATCAAGGTCGATCTTCCGAAGCCGCGGGATCGGCTCGATCCGGCGTTTCAAGCTGTCGTCGAGCGCGTCTATGTCGCCATGACGGCGAAGCCAGCTGCCGCGCAGCGAGCGGCGGCACGAGGTGAGCGTTTTCCCGGAACTGGTATTGATACGATCCTGCCGCGCGTCTCGTCGAATTTGCTTTCCGGCCTCATTGAAGCGGTGGCGGGACCGCCCTACGAGGGCATCGCAGACCTGCCAGTGATTGCCTCATCCTTGCATATGGAAGTCGACGACCTATTCCCGGTCGCGGAGACGCTCCAGATGCTGCGTTTGGCCGAGGTCGAGGGAGGCGACATCCGGCTCTCCGAGGAAGGCAAGAGGTTCGCGAGCGCGCCACTCGATGAACGCAAGCGACTTTTTCAGCGGCATCTCTTGAGCTACGTGCCGCTCGCAGGGCACATTCGCCGCGTCCTCGACGAGCGCGCGTCCCACAAGGCGCCACGCAGCCGGTTCTTTGACGAGCTCGAGGACCACATGACCTCCGATGCCGCCGAACAGAGCCTGCGGGCCGTTGTCAGTTGGGCCCGGTATGCCGAAGCCTTCGCCTACGACGACCACAGCCAGATGTTCAGTCTGGAGAATCCAACTTAGCCGCCGAACGCACGCTGCTTGGCGCATTGTGCGGAACCGCCTATCGCAGGAAAAGCGCGCTGGACGGCTAGCGGCGGCGGGGTAGAAAATCCATGCGCGGCGCTCACTCGAGACTAGCGCGTCATTAGAAGCTCCCAGCCTGAATCATATTCTGATCCCGCTTGCGCACGCGGTTGAAAAGGCGCACCTTAATCCGGGGAAGTTGTCGGGGCGGGGACAGCGGGACACATGATCCCCTCGTCACTCATCAGGCTGGTTGTGGCAGGGCTCACGTCGTTTGGCGTGGTGTTTCAGGGCCTGCTTCTCAGCGTGCATCTTTCGCTGATGGCGGCGCCGCAATCCGACGTCGCTAGCCTTGCGCTCAATGTGATGTGCTCTGGGCACGCGTCGACCGATCTTCCCGCTCAGGACGCGCCGGCTGACAACCCGTCAACCTGTTCTCTCTGTTTATTCTGCTCAAAATCCGCTGCGGGCGGTCTTGCGCTGCTGCCACAAGCGGCCGTTCTCTTGATCCTAGCGCCGCCGAAGACGTTCAGTCTCCCAGTCACGTCACATCGACTGGTAAAAAGATATTCACCTCATCCACCGAGTCGTGGACCACCCGCCATCGCCTGATTTTCGCACGCAGCGCGCACCCTGAAAGCTCAGGTCGCGGTAGGCGTGCAAAACCGGTTCGTTTGGGCGGGCGCGCGTGGCGCGTCATTGGGAGGGTGAATATGTGTAACAAGTATCTCTATATCGCGTTCTGGCTCGGGTCTTTCGCTTTGATCCCGACCGGGGCTTCGGCTCATCATCCGGGCATTGGTGGCGTCGGCGGTGCGGGTGGAATCACCACGATTGGCGCTGGAACGATGGAGCAAGGCGAGTTTGGGCTGGCTCTGTTCGTCGAATACACGCGGCTCAAGCAATTGAGTGACGCGACATTGCTCGCCAACATCGGCAACGACGTCCACGGCTTGCAATCGGTCGAAAGCCGGGTGGTGGCGCTCGCCTATGGGGTCACCAACGATTTCACGATCTCGATGCGGCTTCCCTTCGTGCGCCGCACCGGCATCCTCGAAGGCGTACAGGAAGACCCGTCCGATCCACCGAGCATTAACAACCGCGGCAACACCTCTGGATTTGGCGATGTCACGGTGCTCGGCCAGTACCGGTTCTTGAACAATCTGGCGAGCGAAACCCAAGCCGCGCTGCTGTTCGGTTTCAAGGCGCCGACCGGCAAGACGAACCTGGTAGACCCGTTCGGCGAAACTTTTGAGGCGGAATTCCAACCTGGCTCGGGCTCTTGGGACGGATTGCTTGGCGCTGCGTTCAGCCAGCGGCTCGCCCCGCTCTGGGCACTGCATGCGAATGTCCTGGGCGTGCTCACCGGCACCGGCACGCAGGATACCAATCTCGGCAATCGGTTCCTCTACAATGCCGCATTGGTGTATCGCGTGTTCGGTGAGACTGCCAACGAGCCGCATTCGCATGATGCTCGCGCAGCATATGCCCACGCAGGTCCGCATCCCACTAAGGTGACCAAGGCCCCGGCCGCAACGGCTCCCCACTCTCATGTCGCGCTTGATGCGATGCTGGAGCTCAACGGCGAGTGGCACGACAAGCAGCGAACGGCCGGGATCGCTGATCCCAACTCTGGTGGCAATACGGTCTATCTCTCGCCGGGTCTGCGGCTGACGGTCGACAACTGGTCAGGCTACGTCTCCGCTGGCGTCCCGGTCGTCAAAGACGTCAATGGCATTCAACCGACACCGACCTGGCGCGTGGTCGGCGGCATCGCCATGTCGTTTGGTCATTGAAGTGGTGCCTGTTCATCACCAGACAGTCCGAGGTCCATCATGACAAGCCGCCTTCGACTCATTCCTTTCGCATTAGCTGCCTTGTTGCTCAGCGCGACATCGGCGCTACCGCATGCGTCGCCGGTCCGCACCAGTCCGCCAGCCGACGGAACAGTGCAGGGCGCCCCCCGCGAGGTGTCAATCGTGTTTGGCGAGCCCGTGGAGGCGTCCTCGGACGCAATTATTGTTCAGGACGCCGGTGGGACACGAGTCGATCTAGGAAATGCACACCTTGGCGCGAACAAACGCCTCGTTCGCGCGACGTTGCGGCCACTCTCAGCAGGCGTCTACACGGTGGCTTGGCGCGTTCGCTCGGCGGACGGCCACACTGCACAAGGCAGGTTCACCTTCCGTGTGCAAAACTAATAGCGGGTTCCGCTATTGACCCATCGTGTCACGGCGCAGGCGCGTGCCGGTTGTCTCCGGCGCCGCCCAAGCTTGCGTACACGCTTGCGTTCTTGGGCGCGCCGGCAGACGCGCTACTTCGCAATGCGCAGGTTGGCGAGGTCTTGCGCGATTGCGGCAAACACCGGGGCGAGCTGAGACGCCTGCGACACCTCGAAGTACATCGTGGGCTTGGTTGCACAGCTCTGTAACAGCGTTGCATTGCCGTCGATCACGCGGATCGTATAGAGCTTGATGTTGGCGGCCTTTATGTTCGAGCAGGCCATCGTGGTGCGGGCGTCGATTGCCGACTGGCTCGTCGACCAGCGGTTCTGGGTGTTGTCGCCGTCAGTGAGCAGAATGATCACCTTGTCGAGGTCCGGCTTCGGGTCCAAGCCTTCCGTCCATGGAAGGTTCGACGTCAGCGAGTGCCAGGCCCACGCGGCGCCGATGGTCACGTTGGTGTTCCCATTCGGATTCATCGAATTGACCTTGTTCACCAGCGTCGTGTAGCCGCTGCCCCAGATATCGGTCAGCGGCATCGCCTGGGCAAGACCGCCGCTGCCGGTGCACTCCTTCGTGGCCGGGAACTTGGTCGCCATGGTGCTGTCGGGAGAGGTGTCGAGGGTGTCGTTGTTCTGGTTGCGATCGATCACGCAGCCGTTCCAGTTGTTCTTGTTGTTGTCCTGTGTCCAAGCCCCGCCGCTGATGGCCAGGCAACGCGTCTTGGTCTTCGGGCTGCTCAGGGTCTTGTTGCAGGTGCCGAACGCCTCGGTCCAGTCGATCCACGCATCGTTCTTAAAAGACGTGCCGATCTTCACGGTGGTGTCGAACGGAAGGATCGAGATCTTCACGTCACCCGCCTGCTTGGCGGCTTTCCTCAGGGTCTCCAGGAGACCGTCCGCGGTTGCACCGTTCTGCCCTTTGACGTTGACCAGCGCCTTCTTGAGCTCCGTCATCTTGTTGCTCGAGCCCATCGAGCCGGTGTTGTCGAGCCCAAGCGCGAGCTCGAGTTTCTTCATGCCCCACCTGATCTGGGTGCTGACCGATAGGTCGAGGTGCTCCTTGCCAAGGATCCTTGTAAAGGTGGTGTCGACCATTCCGGTGGCGGCGACGTCCAGCAGGAAGGTGCCCTCGGTCGGATTGGAGAGCACCGGCGTGACCACGATGTTCGCAATCTCAGGCCGGTTGATCAGCGTCGTGAACACCGCTTGGGCCTTGTCGTTCAAGGCCGTCTGAAGCATCGTCGACGCATCCTTGGACAGGATCAGGCCGGTGGCGTCGATCGCCTGCTGCATGGCGGCTTTGGCGGAGTTGCCGCGGCTATAGTCGACCGCGGCGCCGACAAGTCCAACCAGGGGGACCGTCGCCAGCGCGAAGGTCAGAATGACATTGCCAGCCTTGGCGTAGCGGAACGTCCGCACGCGCCTGCGCAAAGATTCAAAGACAAACGCCGGTGTCATGGCTCAACCTCTGCCTGATAATCTGGTCGAGTCGTAAGTTGGAGGTATGAAAACAGCGTAAAACTCAATGCGAAAACTAAGAGATTTCGTCGGCACGACGGATAACTTTGTCAATCCGCATGACGAGGTCTAGCAATGCTGAACGCGAACCCGGAATTACTGCGGGGTCGACGCAAAACATTGTTAAGCATGTTTATGTGCCGTGGCGCAAAGGCGCCACAGCCGACGCCGCTGCTTGGCGCCTACGCTGCTTGGCGCCAACGCTGCTTGGCGCCTATTTGGCGATGCGGAGATTGGCGAGGTTCTGCGCGATTGCCGTGAACACGCTGTTGAGCTGGCTCGCCTGCGCCACTTCGTAATACATGTCCGGTTTGGTGGCGCAGCTCTTGAGCAGCGAGGCGTTGCCGTCGATCACGCGGATTGTATAGACCTTGATATTGTCGGCCTTGGCATTGGTGCACACCTTGTCGGTGCGGGCGTCGATGACCGATTGCGTGGACGACCAGCGGTTCTGGGTGTTGTCGCCGTCGGTGAGCAGGATGATGACCTTGTCGAGGTCGGGCGAGGACGCGGGTGCGCTGAACGGCGCCACTGGCGAGACCGACTGCCAGCCCAACTGCATCCCGATAGTGACATTGGTGTTGCCGTTCGGCGTCATGGCGTCGATCTTCGAGTTGAGGGCTGTCCAGTCGGTGGACAGCGGCATCATCGATGTCGGACAATACGAGGTCTGGTTCGCGCGATAGTTGGTAGCGGCGCCGCCGCCGGTCGCGGTGTTGAGCGCGTCGTTGTTCTGGTCGCGGTCGTAGACGCAGCCGTTCCAGGTGCTGTGGGCGTTCGTCACCCAGGCATGCTGACATGACAAGGTGCTGCCGCTACCCGTGCAACTGGTGCTGTTGTAGCAGCCGTTGTAGTAGGTGCCGTTGTTGTTGTTGATGCTCGGGCAGATGTAGCCCTTGTAGGTGCCGCTCGATGGGATCGTGTTCGTGTTCGAACTTCCGTTGGCCGGTCCGGTCGTGCACCTGAAGCCGTTGCCCGAGTTGCTCCAAGGACAGTTCGAGCCCGGCCCGACGTTAGCGGGCGGCGTCGAATTGGCGGGCGGCGCGTCCCAATCGGTCCAGTCGATCCATGACGCGGCGACGTTGCCGGTGCCGGCATTGACGTCGGTGGCGAAGGGGATGATCGACACCTTGATGTCGCCCGGCGTCTTTTCGGCGTTCTTCAGGGTGGTGAGCAGGGTGTGGGCGGCTTTCTTGAGCTCCGTCATCTTGTTGCTCGAACTCATCGAGCCGGTATTGTCGAGCGCAAGCGCAAGATTGAGCTTCTTGATGCCCCAGAGCACCTCGCCCGTGGCGGTGATGTCCACGTGATCCTTGCCCAGCACGCGCCAGAATACGGTTGGTAAGGCGGTTGTGCCGGTGATCTTCAGGGAGAAGGTGCTGAGCGCCGGAGAGCTGAACTCCTGCGTGATCTGGACGCCGCTCACCTCCGGCCGTTGGAACAAAGCGTTGAAAAAGGCGGTGGCCTTGCTGCCGAGCGCAGCGCCGTCGAGGCTCTGTGCCTCTTTCGACAGCATCAGGGCGGTTGAATCGAGCGCCATCTGCATGGAGGTGTGGACCGAGGCGGCGCGGCTGTAGTCGACCGCGGCGCCGACGGCGCCGACCAGAGGGATGATGCAGAGCCCGAGCAGGGGTGCGACACCGGCGGTGCGATCGTGCAGAAGGCGTGTGAGCAGCATAAGTGGTGACCCCTGCCAGGGATTTGTGCAATGGCGGACGGGGCCGGATCATGCCGTTGCAGAGATTCAGATTTTCTGACGAAAATTCTGCAACTTACCGGCAAAACTGCTGCGAATTGTCCGCAATTGGGGGCTTCCATAGGGGGTGGCCCAGACCAGCTCGCGGCCGGCTCGAGATCGGAACGCGGGAAATTGCTCAATGATTCTGGGGGTATGGGGCGGTCTGGCACGGCGCCTGCTTGACCATTATGATATGAGTAACCCTGTCGTGACCCGCCCTGTGGTTCGCCCTGCCATGATCACTGCCCTTGTCCCGCGCCGAGACAGCTATAGTGCCACTGCCAAGCAACGCCCCCATTGGCGGCGGCCGCGGCTGGCGGACGATGACAAGAAACGCCGGGAGTCGAGCCCGCCGGGGCCGGGAACCGCGGTCATCACCAAGACCAAGCCGCAGACCAAGCGGCCGAGCCTCTATCGCGTGCTCATTCTGAACGACGATTACACCCCGATGGAATTCGTGGTGCACGTGCTCGAGCGATTTTTCAACAAGGACCACGAGGCCGCGACCCGAATCATGTTGCATGTTCACCACCATGGGATCGGCGAGTGCGGCATCTACACATACGAGGTAGCCGAGACTAAAGTGACGCAGGTGATGGACTTTGCCCGCAAACATCAGCATCCTCTCCAGTGTGTGATGGAGAAGAAGTGACGCCGGAAAATGAATCGGCCTGCCATGGAAACACCCGCAGGCAGGGCTATATAGCGGCGGGGTAACGAAGGAACACCGGCGCTACAAAGCGAGTTACTTTGAAGAAGAAGGACAAGATGCCTACCTTTTCGCGCAGCCTCGAACAGTCCCTGCACCGCGCGCTGGCGCTGGCCAACGAGCGGCACCACGAATACGCCACACTGGAGCACTTGCTGCTGGCGTTGCTCGACGACCAGGACGCAGCCGCCGTCATGCGCGCCTGCAATGTGGATCTCGACAAGCTGCGGCGCAGCCTGACTTCCTATCTCGAGTCCGAGCTCGAGAACCTGGTCAGCGAAGGCAACGAGGATTCCAAGCCCACCGCCGGGTTCCAGCGCGTCATCCAGCGCGCCGTGATCCACGTGCAGTCGTCCGGGCGCGAAGAGGTGACGGGTGCCAACGTCCTGGTCGCGATCTTCGCCGAGCGCGAAAGCCACGCCGCCTATTTCCTGCAAGAGCAGGACATGACCCGCTACGACGCGGTCAACTATATCAGCCACGGCATTGCCAAGCGGCCTGGGATGTCGGAGTCGCGCCCGGTGCGTGGCGTCGAGGAGGAGGCCGATACGAAATCAGGGGACGAGCCGAAGAAGAAAGGCGATGCGCTCGACGCCTATTGCATCAACCTCAACAAGAAGGCGCGCGAGGGCAAGATCGACCCGCTGATCGGCCGCGAGGCCGAGATCAGCCGCACCATCCAGGTGTTGTGCCGGCGCCAGAAGAACAACCCGCTGTTCGTCGGCGATGCCGGCGTCGGCAAGACCGCGATCGCCGAGGGGCTCGCGCGGCGCATCGTGCACGGCGAGGTTCCCGACGTGCTCAAGGGCGCGACTGTGTTCTCGCTCGACATGGGAACGCTGCTGGCGGGGACTCGCTACCGCGGCGATTTCGAGGAGCGCCTCAAGCAGGTGATCAAGGAGCTCGAGGCCTATCCGGGCGCCATCATGTTCATCGACGAGATCCACACCGTGATCGGTGCGGGCGCGACCTCGGGCGGCGCGATGGATGCCTCGAACCTGCTCAAGCCCGCGCTCGCCTCAGGCACGCTGCGCTGCATCGGCTCGACCACCTACAAGGAGTACCGCCAGTACTTCGAAAAGGACCGCGCGCTGGTGCGCCGGTTCCAGAAGATCGACATCAACGAGCCGACGGTCGAGGATGCGATCGAGATCATGAAGGGGCTCAAGCCCTACTTCGAGGACTATCACAAGCTCAAATACACCGGCGAGGCGATCCGCGCCGCGGTCGAGCTGTCCGCACGCTACATTCACGACCGCAAGCTGCCCGACAAGGCGATCGACGTGATCGACGAATCCGGCGCCGCGCAGATGCTGCTGCCTGAGAGCCGGCGCAAGAAGACGATCGGCCTCAAGGAGATCGAGACCACGATCGCCACCATGGCGCGGATTCCGCCAAAGACCGTGTCGAAGGACGATGCCGCGGTGCTGCAGCATCTCGAGCACACGCTCAGGACAGTGGTCTATGGCCAGGACAAGGCGATCTCGGCGCTGTCCGCCTCGATCAAGCTCGCGCGCGCGGGCCTGCGCGAGCCTGAGAAGCCGATCGGCTGCTATCTGTTCTCGGGCCCGACCGGCGTCGGCAAGACTGAAGTTGCCAAGCAGCTTGCGACCGCGCTCGGCGTTCACATGATCCGCTTCGACATGTCGGAGTACATGGAGCGGCACACGGTGTCGCGCCTGATCGGCGCCCCGCCCGGATATGTCGGCTTCGACCAGGGTGGGCTGCTGACCGACGGCGTTGACCAGCATCCGCATTGCGTGCTGCTGCTCGACGAGATCGAGAAGGCGCATCCCGACCTGTTCAATGTGCTGCTGCAGATTATGGATCACGGCAAGCTGACCGACCACAATGGCAAGCAGGTCGATTTCCGCAACGTGATCCTGATCATGACCACCAATGCCGGCGCCTCCGACCTGGCGAAGCAGGCTTACGGCTTCACGCGGATCAAGCGTCAGGGCGATGATATCGAGGCGATCAACCGGCTGTTCGCACCCGAGTTCCGCAACCGGCTCGACTCGGTCATCACCTTCGCGCACCTGACGCCGGAGATCATCTCCAAGGTGGTCGACAAGTTCGTACTCCAGCTCGAAGCCCAGCTGGGCGACCGCCAGGTCACCATCGAGATGACCGAGGATGCCAGCAAGTGGCTGGTCGAGCACGGCTACGACGAGCAGATGGGCGCCCGCCCGATGGCGCGGCTGATCCAGGAGACGATCAAGAAGCCGCTCGCCGACGAGGTGCTGTTCGGCAAGCTCAAGGCTGGCGGTCATGTCCGGGTCATGCTGGTCAAGGAGGAATCGGGAGAGAGCAACCTCGGCTTTGAGTTCCCGGAAGGGCCGGTCACTCCGAAGCCGGAGAAGATCCCGATCCGCACCAGGCCGAAGCGCCGGCCGGGTGCGCACCGCCGCAACAAGCCGCCGGGACCACGGGGTGATGGCGGCCCGCCGCCGCCGCGCGGCTCGGTGCCGAAGGTGCCGCTGGTGAAGGTTTGACGGAATTCTCTTGGACAACGATGTTTGAAGGCCAGGCGGCTCGCCTGGCCTTCGCGCATCTGGCCCCGTGCTCATCTGATGCCATGCTCACGCAGCGCATGCACACCAATCATACGAGGCGAGGCGATTAGGCGATTGCGTCGAAGCGCCTGCTGTGGGATTGGGGCTCCATCATGGAGCCCGTCGCACGCACCGATCATTCAGGGTCCTGGTCGCTGCGGATGTTCATTGCGGGGCTTGTGGCATCCTTCCGCTCGGTCTTTGCACTGGTTCTGATCGGCACCTATGTCGGGGTCGGCGCGCTCGCACATGACTATGGCTTCAGCCTCGCCTGGGTGATGCTGTCGACCGTGCTGGTGTGGGCCGGGCCCGCGCAGGTGATCATGATCTCGGCGCTCGGCACCGGCGCGCCGTTGTTCGAGGTGGCGCTCGCGGTCTTTCTCAGCGCGGTGCGCTTCCTGCCGATGGTGGTTGCACTGTTGCCGCTGTTGCGTAGCCCGCGCACGCGGGTGCGCGATCTGCTGCTGCCGGCGCATTTCACCGCCGCCAGCATGTGGGTGGAGTCGTTCCGCCTGCTGCCGCCGCTGCCGCAACATGCGCGCATTCCGTTTTGCAACGGGCTCGGGATTGGCTTCATGCTGTCGGGACATATCGGCAGCGTGATCGGTTTCTATCTCGCGGCGTCGCTGCCTGCGCTCCTGACCGCGGTGCTGCTGTTTCTGACGCCGATCTCGTTCCTGCTCTCGACCGCTCAGAACAGCATCACGCTGGTCAATCGGCTGGCGCTGGCGTTTGGCCTGGTGGTCAGCCCGCTGCTCGTCTATTTCCAGGTCGGGCTTGACCTGATGTGGACCGGGCTGATCGCGGGCTCGGCGGCTTATGCGGTGCACCGGCTGCGCGGAGCGCGGCGATGAGCGAGCTTTCGCCCTATCTGGTGCTGCTGGTGGTGGGCTTTCTGCCGAATGAGATCTGGCGTGTGCTCGGCGTCTGGATCGGCGGTGGTCTTGCGGAGGATTCCGAGCTCATCGTCTGGGTGCGAGCGGTTGCGGTCGCGGTGCTGGCCGCGGTGATCGCGAAGCTGACATTCGCTCCGCCTGGCGCGCTGGCGGTAGCGCCGCTGGCGGTACGGCTGGTCGCGCTCGGCGGCGGCTTCCTGACGTTCCTGATCGTGCGGCGCTCGGTGTTCGCCGGCCTCGTGGTCGGCGAGCTCCTGCTGCTCTTGGGCGGACTCATTTTTCCGGCGTGATTGCGATCCTCAAGGCTTCTGCACCCAGAACTGATACATCCCGGCGAACGTGTCGGGATTTTCCATCTCGAATGCGTGCCAGCGATCGAGATCGCGCATCGCGCCATCGCCGCCGAAGATACTTCGATAGTGCTGGAGCATCTGGGGCGCGAACTCGAAGCCGATGAACCTCAATCCGTTGTCGGCGAGGAAGGACTTGATCTCCGGGATCGTCATCCGGCGCTCCTGGACATGGAACAGGAGATCGCGACATTCGCTGGTGCCGAAGAAATCGCCCGCCTTGGCAACACCCT
>Ga0137409_10003733_pt1 | contig 16083 bp, 15 predicted proteins | sample CZODoug1_16funga_FD_122059 | JGI IMG/M metagenome (GOLD analysis project Ga0137409, IMG submission 122059) | Vadose zone soil fungal communities from Angelo Coast Range Reserve, California, USA - CZODoug1_16fungal (Hybrid Assembly) | ecosystem: Environmental > Terrestrial > Soil > Vadose zone... | reverse complement strand
GAACCATGCCTCCCCGGCGTGCATGTCGAAGGCGGTGATCAGCAGGCCGGTGACGGCATCGGCGAGGCGCGCCTCACCCAGGTAGAACTTGAGCTGCGCCTCCAACGCGTCGGCCGAGTACTCGGATCCGAAAAATAGCGACACCACCTTCCGCAGCCCGCTCGCGTTGAAGATCTCGTGCCCGTGGACCTTGTACAGATCGAAAAGAACGCTCGCGGAGTACTTTGGTGAGGTTCCATCTGCGGCAGGCACGCAAACGCCGGCGGCCAGGATCCCGCCCGCAGAGGTCCCGACGATGAGGTCGAAGAGCTCGCCGATCCTCTTCCCGGTCAGCTTCTCGATGGCGATCAGGACCTTCGCGGGAATCACACCGCGAATTCCGCCACCGTCGATCGAAAGAATTCGCTTGGTCGCCACGCGCGACTTTCAGGAGCTGATCGCGCCCTGCTCCCGACGAATGTAGGTCTCGTGGTTTTGGTTCGGCATCGGGATGCCGAGGCTGGTTGACTTTCCAATCTGGGCGGCCGATCGCCAGTGTCTTGCAGCCGCACGAACGTCTCCGCGATCGTCAAGCACCTGGGCGTAGTCCATGTGGCAGTCGCGCAGCCGATCTGGCATCTCGAGCTCGGTGAGGATCTGAATCGCCTGATTGAAGCGATAGTCCGCAGCGTGAATGTCGCCTTGGCGCTCCTCAAGCCGACCGAAAAGGCCGTGTACGACCGCCAGAACGATTCGTTCGCCGGTAGCAGCTCCGACCTCGGCAGCCTCTGTCAAATAGCGACTGGCCTCATCCATACGACCCTTTCTTAAATTGACATCGCCCAGATTGGCCAGGACGACACCACGACCGCGCCGGTCCATTCGCAGCTCGTCGGCTCCGGCCAGCGCCTTTAGTAGATGTTCTTCAGCTGCATCGAGGTGACCTTCCTGGAGCAGGAGATCACCCAGGTCGTTCTCGACGCGGTAGACGGCGCTCTGATCCGACTCGATCGAGTAGAGCGAAAGTGCCTTGTCAAGATGCTGACGGGCTCGCGCCGGCTGCCGCAGCCGCTGATACGCCACCCCCACACCGTGGTGCATCTTCGCCAGCTGAAGCAGATCTTTGACCGCGCTGGCTGCCTCGACAGCGGCGTCGTAATAGCTGATCGCCAGCAACCACGACCGAGCCACGACGTGCATGCCAGCAAGGTGACCGAGGATGCGAGCCTCGATTTGCTGCTGGCGCGGCTCGAGCTTGAAACACCGCTCGAGGGCCTGATTCGCCAGGGCGACCGCCTGCGGGTCTTCCAGGAGTCCCCATGCGCTCGCTTCCCAGTCGAGGGCCTCGACCGCCAATCGTTCGAGTCCATGGCGTTCGAAGTGCGCCCGTGCCGGAGGAAGATGCAGGAGCGCCTCATGCGGTTGGACCAGCCGGCAGTGCGCCTGGCCGAGGTGGAACCGGACGACCGCCGCACCTTCGTCGCTCCAGCGCCTCTGGAGCAGGGTATGACCCAGGGTGACGACGGCGTCGAAGTCTCGGACCGCGGTCAGGTGTTCGAGCTGGTCGAGGTCCTTGTGGGGTTCGGCCAGCCCTGGGTGAGCGTGGGGCGCGAGCAGGAAGTATTCGATCGGCTTCCGGGTCTGCCGGGCGATCAGCCGAAGCGTTTCGAGAGATGGCTTGACCCTGCCGTTCTCGATGTGATGAACCGCCGTGCGACTGACCTGGTCGGCGGCGACCTGCGCGAGGCTGAGCTTGGCCTCGAGCCTTGCCTGGCGTACCGAGCCGTCCCGGATGGCTATCCCTTTACGGCGCCCGCGGTATTTCCTGTCGAGCATGGCGGTGAGCATAACCCCCGCCACACTCAACAGGGCGACTAACTTAACGAATGGCTTTACGGGGTGGGGCCGATCGATTCCGCGGCGACCTGGGCGAACGAGAGGGCCATGACCACCGCCGTGAGCAGGACCGACAGGATGAGCTTCCGCATTGGGTTTTCCTCCTAGTAAGTGATGGCTGGAGTGTGGTTTGAGTTGACGGGACTGTCAACTCAAACTCCGGCCGGACTGGGAGCGGATTGCCCCAGGTTGCCTGGCTACCAGGCGGAAGGGGGCGGACATTGGCCCGGCATGCGCCGGAGGAATAGCCTTTTGACGTGGCAATCCCGAGTCTCGACTTCGGACGAACCGGGCACGAGAGCAGTCGCACAATCTTCGGCGCGGCGGCCCTCTCACAGGTCAGCCAAGACGTGGCCGATCGGACGCTGGAGGTCCTGATCCGTTTCGGCGTCAACCACATCGACACCGCCGCGAGCTATGGCGATGCCGAGCTGCGCATCCGTCCCTGGCTGAAGCGCGAACCCGGCCGCTTCTTCCTGGCGACCAAGACCGATGAGCGAACCAAGGCGAAAGCGCGCGAGGAGCTGCATCGATCCCTCGATCGGCTCGGCGTAGACCACGTCGACCTGTGGCAGCTGCACAACCTCGCCGACCCCATCGAGTGGGACACGGCGCTCAGCCCCGGCGGGGTGATAGAGGCTGCAGTCGAGGCACGAGCTGAAGGCCTCGTGCGCTTCATCGGCGTCACCGGCCACGGGGCGCAGATCGCGGCCAACCACCGCCGCAGCCTGGAGCGCTTCGACTTCGATTCAGTCCTGCTCCCCTACAACTTCGTGACCATGCAGCTGCCGTACTACGCCGAGAACTTCGAGGCGCTCGCCAGGACGTGCGCCGAGCGGAATGTCGCGGTGCAAACGATCAAATCCATCGCCCTGCGGCCGTGGCTGGGGAGGGAGCGGACCCGGAGCACCTGGTATGAGCCGCTCGAGGCTCAGGCCGACATCGACCTGGCGGTCTGGTGGGTGCTCGGAAGGCCCGGCGTCTTCCTCAACACGGCCGGCGACGTCGGCGTGCTGCCTCGGGTGCTGGACGCTGCCGAACGCTTCGAAAAGCGGCCCGCCGATGCCGAGCTGACCCAGATGCTCGAGCGCTCAAAGGCTGAGCCGCTGTTCGTCTGATTTCGGGACCTTGTCAGGCGGCGGAAGACCAGAAACGAAGCAAATTGGGCCTTGACCCAACATCCAATATCCTATAGCATCGCCTCGATCCCGCTCATCTACACGAGCAAATGCAGCCAAGTTGGTGCTGCTCAACAAGGAGGAATCCGATGGAACGTAGAGCCCTGGCCCGAGCACTGGCCATAGCCACCGTGCTGCTCGTCGCCGCGTGTGGAGGAAGCAGCGGCGGCGGAGGTAAGACCACCGCGTCGGTCGCCATCGTCCCCGGAGGTCCGCATCCCTACTTCGAACCGATGCGGCAGGCGATCGTGGACGCCAAGGCTGACTTCAATCTCAGCAAAGGCACGTTCGAGGTGCCGACCGACTGGAAGCAGGACCTCCAGAACCAGCTTCTGACGAGCCTCGCCGCCCAGGGATACGACGGCTTCGGCATCTTCCCGACCGACGGCAACGCCGCCAACGGCATCGTCAGCCAGCTGGCAGGCAAGAGCTACCCGGTGATGGCCGTCGGCGGCTGTATCGCGGAACCGACCAAGACGACCTTCTGCCTGGCCACCGATGTTGGCGCCTCGGCTTACACCGGCGCCAAGGCTGCGATCGCGGCGATGGGCGGAAAGGGTGTCCTGCTGCATGGCACCGGACTGCTGACGGACCCGAACACCGTCCTGCGCGTCGACGCTGTGAAGAAGGCGGTGTCCGAGACCAACGGCACCGTCACCCTGATCACCATCACCGACATCGACAAGGACGCCCAGACAGCTGACACCGCGATCAACCAGGCGCTCGCCGCCCACAAGGACATCACCGGCATCGTGACCAGCGCCTACAACCCCACCGTCGCCGCAGCCAAGGCGCTCCGCACCCTCGGCGACAAGAAAATCAAGATGGTCGGCATCGATGATGACCCAGTCGTCCTGGCCGCTGTGAAGGACGGCTTCCTCATCGGGACGATGGGCCAGAACCCATACGGCCAGGCTTACATCGCCGCGTACGTGATCAACCAGGTCCACCAGGGCTGCAAGAAGAAGAGCGGCGCGCCGTACTTCATCGACTCGGGAACGCTGCTGATCAGCCCTGACAAGACCGCCACATACAAGGACGACTTCAAGACCCTCACCAAGAGCATCGTCGCGGGCTTCAAGGACAAGTACCTCTCCTGCTGATGCGATCGGCCACCACGTCCCACGACTCGCTCACGGCGCCAATCCGGCGAGTCGACACCTACCTCGTCGACCTGATTCCTGAGCGACCTCGCACCGACGCGATACAGAGCTTCACGAAGCAGGAGACGATCTTCGTCGACATCGAGACGGAGGATGGCGTGGTTGGCACCGGCTACGCGTACACGATTGGAACGGGGGGACGGGCCGTTCTCGAAATGCTTCGGAACGACCTGGTCCCCCTTCTGGCCGGCGAGGATGCGAACCAGATCGAAGCGATCTGGCAGAAGCTTTTCTGGGCTACGCATGGAACGGCGGTGGGGGCGATCACGAGCCTTGCCCTCGCGGCAGTGGACATCGCGCTTTGGGACGTGCGGGGAAAATCTCTCGGCCAGCCGCTCTGGCGCCTGGCGGGCGGCGCGCGCCGCGCTGTACCGCTTTACGACACCGAAGGTGGCTGGCTCCACATCTCGACCAGGGAGCTGGTCGAGGGTGCCCTCGCGTCGAAGAAAAAGGGCTGGCCGGGGGTGAAGCTGAAGATCGGCAAGCCCCGCCCGCAGGAGGATCTCGAACGGCTCACCGCAGTCCGCGAAGCAGTCGGGCCGGCCTTCGACATCATGGTCGATGCCAACCAGTCGATGACCTACGCCGAAGCCAAGCGGCGAGCGCGCCTGTTCGAGCAGCTCGACCTCTTCTGGCTCGAGGAACCGCTTCCGGCCGAGGACCTCGGCGGCCACGTGCGGCTGGCAGCTTCGACCACCATCCCAATTGCGGTCGGAGAGAGCATCTACTCCGCAAGCCATTTCCGGGAGTACCTGGCGACTGGCGCTGCGGGGATTCTCCAGCCTGACGCGGCTCGTCTCGGAGGCATCTCGCCGTGGCTGAAGGTCGCCCACCTGGCCGAGGCCTTCAACGTCAAGGTGGCGCCGCATTTCCTGATGGAGCTGCACGTCAGCCTTGCCGCCGCGGTGCCCAACGCCATCTACCTCGAGTACATCCCGCAGCTCAGGCAGATCACGCACACAGAGATCGAGATCGTGGACGGCAGGGCCCTGGCGCCGGAATCGCCCGGGGTCGGCATCGAATGGGACCGTGAGGCGATCGCGAAGCTCCGGCTAGGCTAGCCCGGTGGCGCTGGCAGGCTCACTGGGTGCTCGGGTCGGCGGGCGCTTGAGCCGCGGCACCATCGTCCGGCAGGTTGCCCTGTTCGCGCTCCTGATCGTCACCGTCGGTTTCTGGATCTTCTTCTCGGTGGCGGCATCCGGGTTCACGTCCGACTTCAACCTTTTCTCACTGCTGCGATTCGCGGCCATCCAGATCACGATCGGCTTTGCGCAGATGGTGGCGCTGTCGATCGGCGACATGAACCTTGCGGTGGGCGCCATCGGTGGCGCGACCGGGATGATCGCCGGGTGGGTCATGCAGGTCCTGGGCCTGCCGCCCGAGGTCGCGGTGCTGTTCGCGCTTGTTTTCGGCACGCTGCTGGGATTCGGCAACGCGCTGCTGATCACCTGGACGCGAATCAACAGCTTCATCGTGACCCTCGCGACTGCGAGCCTGATCACGGGAGCGATGTTGATCCTCACCCACGCGCATCCGTTCAGCCAGCTGCCTGATTCCTTCACCAGCTTTTCGGAGATCGAGGTCGCCGGCCTGCCGGTCTCGCCCCTGGTCCTGGTGATGCTCGCGGTCGCGGCCGCCCTCTTCTTTCTGTACCGAAACCTGAGCCTGGGCAGGGAGATGCTGGCGGTGGGGGCCAATCGCCAGGCGGCCCGGATGTCGGGATTGTCCGTCGACCGCGTGGTGCTGTCGACCCACGGACTCTCCGGGGCGCTGGCCGCGACCGCGGGATTGATGGCGATCTCCGCCGACCACACCGCCTCGCCCAGCCTCGGGAGCGACTGGCTGCTGGCTTCGTTCGTCTCGCCGGCGATCGGAGGGACGTTGCTTTCGGGCGGCCTCGTCTCGGTGCCGGGAACGGTGCTCGGCGGCGTGCTGCTGGCCACCATCTCCAACGGACTTCTTCTCGTCAACATCGACAACTTCTGGATCACCGTTTTTCTCGGAGTGGTCCTGCTGCTGGCGGTTGGACTGGACAGGCTGACTCGCGCGGCTGGGGGTGCCGCTTCCTGATGCAGCGCCTGCGCGGCGTCGTTCCCGGTCTTGCGGTCGGACTGCTCGTGATCGACCTGGTGGGCATGCTCGTGCTCTCGGTCGTCACGCCCTCGTTTCTCTCGACCTACAACCTGTTCGTCACCGGGCGTGACCTTTCGATCCTGCTTCTGGTCGCGCTGGCCCAGATGGTCGTGCTGTCTTTGGGCCAGATGAATCTTTCCATCGGCTCGATCGGAGGATTGGTCGCGATCATCGAGTCGGGATTGATGGTTCGCTACGGCGTCCCGGTGCCGGTCGCCCTGGCTGCAGGCCTCGTGCTCGGAATCGCGTGTGGCGTCATCAACGGTGTGCTCGTCTACTGGACGAAGATCAACAGCTTCGTCTTGACGCTCGCCACCTCATACATCTTTGCGGGCATCAACCTGGGCATCACGCACGCGACGCCCTTCTACCACATACCCGGCGAGATCAGCTCATTCGGCCAGGCTCGAGTCGGCGCGTTCCCGGTGATGGCGGCGGTGACGATCGTCCTCACCGTGGGGCTCGCTTTCTTCCTCTACCAGGTGGTGCTTGGCAGGCAGCTGCTGGCGGTTGGCGGCAACCAGCTGGCGGCCCGGCTCTCAGGGCTTCCCGTCCGGCGAGCTGTCGTCACAGCTCACGCGATCTCGGGCTTCCTCGCGGCGGTCGCCGGCACGATGCTCATGGCGCAGCTTGGACAGGGACAGCCGACGATCGGCGCAACGTGGGTGCTGCCCTCTTTCGCAGGTCCGATCATCGGCGGCGCCGCCCTGTCCGGCGGGAGCGCCCCGGTCATCGGCACCGTGCTGGCCATGGTCTTGATCTCGCTGATCGACGACGGGCTCGTGCTCGTCAACGCAGACCCGTTCTGGGTGCAGTTCCTGATCGGCGCGCTGATCCTTGGGGCCGTCGTACTGGGGCGAACGCGTCTGACCGAGATCATGGCTTTCGTGCTGCGCGCTCGCCCGCCGGTGCGTGAGGAGTTGACCAGGTGAGCGCCGAGCCGAATCCTCACACGCCAGAGGTGCGTTTGGAAGTCTCCGGCATTCGCAAGCAGTTCCCGGGCGTGGTCGCCCTCGACGACGTCTCGCTTCGCCTGCGCGCCGGCGAGATCCATGCACTGCTCGGCGAGAACGGCGCCGGCAAGAGCACTCTGATCAAGATCCTGACCGGGGTCTATCAAGCCGATGAGGGCGAGATCCGGCTCGACGGCGCACCGGTGCGCTTTGCCTCCCCCCGTTCGGCGCTGGCCGCCGGGATCAGCGTCGTACACCAGGAGCGCAACCTGATCCCGCAGTTCACTGTGGCGGAGAACATCCTGCTGGAGCGGATTCCCACACGTGGGCTGCAGCTGGTGGACAATGCCGCGATCAATCGACTCGCGAAGCCGTGGATCGAGATGGTGGGGCTCGATGCGGCGCCTGCGACGCCGGTGGCGGAGCTGAGCGTGGCGCAGATGCAGCTGGTCGAGATCGCGAAGGCGCTGTCGCTGCAGGCGCGCATCCTCCTGATGGACGAACCCACCGCGGCCATCACTCCCCACGAGGTCGGCTACCTCTTCCGGATTCTTGGCGACCTGCGCCGTCGCAATGTGGCCCTTGTCTTCGTGAGTCACAAGCTGGAAGAGGTGTTCGAGCTCTGCGACCGTGTCACCGTGCTCCGGGATGGACGGAACGCATCCTCGGACGTCGTTGTCGCGACCCTCGATCGAGACCAGCTCGTCACCTACATGATCGGCAGGGCCGAAGTGATCGCCGAGCTGCCGCCCAAACCCGAGCCCGGCGAGCCGGTGCTCGAGGTGAGGGGGCTGACCACCGATCCGAGGGATAGCGGGATCAGCCTGCTCCTTCGAAAAGGAGAGGTGCTTGGTCTCTACGGCCTGGTCGGAGCCGGCCGCTCGAGGCTGGCCAAGACGCTGGTCGGCGAGATCAAGATCACCGGTGGCGAGGTGCGGGTGCGCGGGGTGAAGACGCGGATCAACGGCTTTCGCGAAGCGCTGGAGCGGCACCGCATCGGTTACGTGAGCGAGGACCGCAAGCAGGAGGGACTCATCCTCCTCCACTCGGTCCGTGCGAACACATCGATCACGATCTGGCGGCGCCTGCGCATGATCGGCCAGTGGATCAGACGAGCAGCCGAGGACGCGGCGATCCTTCCGTCCCTCCGCCAGCTCGACGTCAAGGCGCATTCGCTGTCGCAACCGGTGGGGACCCTCTCCGGCGGGAACCAGCAGAAGGTCAGCATCGCCAAATGGCTCGCGGCCAAGGCCGAGATCCTGATCATCGACGAACCGACCGTAGGGATCGACATCAAGACGAAGAACGCGCTGCACGAGCTGATCTGGGACCTGGCCGCGAACGGCAAGTCCATCCTCCTGATCTCGAGCGACATGCCTGAGGTGATCCGCCTGTCCGACCGCATCCTGGTCATGCGCAACCACGCGATCGTGGGCGACCTGCCGAACACGCATCAATATGACGCGATGAGCGAAGCCATCATGGCGCAGCTCAGCTGAAGGGGAGTTGGAATGCAGAGCTATGGATTGACGCTGATGCTCCAGGACGATGAAGAAATCGTCGAGCGATACAAGGAATACCACCGCAACGCGTGGCCGGAGGTCGTCGCCCGCCTGCGAGAGATTGGTATCAAGGAGATGCGGATCTATCTGCTGGGTCGCCGGATGTTCATGTACATGGAGGCGATCGACGGATTCGTTCCCGAGCGCGACTTCCCAAAGTTGAACGAGGTCCCGCGCTACCGCGAGTGGGACGAGCTGATGCGCACCCTCCAGGAGCCGGCTCCAGAGGCCAAACCCGGTGAGTGGTGGGCCGGGATGGAAGAGGTCTTCGACCTCAACTGGCAGTGAGCGAGAAGCTTCTTCCCCTGCCGCCTTCTCGCCAGACGCTGACCGACAGCGTCTACGAGGCGGTCCAGGAGCTGGTCATGGACCAGCACATCGAAGCCGGCGCGCGGGTGAACATCGACCTGGTCGCGCGCCAGCTGAACGTCTCGCCGACGCCGGTCCGTGAGGCGCTCGCCCGGCTCGAGATGGACGGCCTTGTCACCAAGGAGCCGCTCCGCGGCTACTCGGTCACTCCGATGCTGGACGCCAAGAGCTTCAACGACCTCTATGACGTTCGCCGGCTGCTCGAACCTTTCGCTGCTCGCCGAGCAGCCGAGCGCCGAGACGAAAAGGTGCTGCGCGCACTTGATCGCGAGCTCGACGAGATGCGCCGGATGGTGGGCACGAGCGGAGGGCCGGCCGGCAGCACCTACCACGACTACCGCGAATTTGCCTTGCAGGACGCCCGGTTTCACCAGGCGATTGCGGGGACGTCAGGCAACAGCCTGCTGAGCGACACCCTGAGGCGCCTGCGTTCGCACCTGCGCCTCTACCGCCTGTACCACCGGTACTACACGATGGACATCGGGACAGCCACGGTGGTCGAGCACGAAAGGATCCTTGCCTCGATCCGGGCCCGCGACGGCGACGGCGCCGAGGCGGCGATGCTCGACCACATCAATCGCTCGATGGAGCGCTCGGAGGGAGCGCGAATCAGGATCAGCTCGTCGGAAGCCGATTCGGGGAGGCGCCCTACTCGTCCGCGGTCCACTCCTCCCCGGAGCCGAGCGGGTCAGACGGGCTGAAAGCACGCCACACTAGGCGCACGGCACCCAGCGCTACGGTCGCGACGATCAACACGGTTCTCATGACAGACATCGTCCGCAGAAGCTCAGGCTGCGTCATCGTGTAGAGCGTCCGTATGAACCCGCCCGCTTTGTTGTGGACCAGACAACATCGCGTCTTCGTTTGATGGACGTGGAGCGGCGCCATCTCGGAACCTCGGGCCTGGTGGTCACTCCCATTGGTCTTGGGCTGGCCGGGGTCGGGCGTCCGGCCTACCTCGGCGCGGGCCGAGACGACGAGCTCGGCGCCGATCGATCGGTCGAATTCCTGGAGGGCCGCACGCACGAGCTGCTCGACGCCGCGTACGCCGCGGGCGTGCGTTACGTGGACGCGGCCCGCTCATACGGTTTGGCGGAGCGGTTTCTCGGCACCTGGCTCACCGCGCGCGGGCGGGCGCCGGGAGATCCGGCGGTCGGCTCTAAGTGGGGCTACACGTACGTGGGCGACTGGTCGATGGCGGCAAAGGTGAATGAGGTCAAGGACCACTCGGTCGACGCGCTACGACGCCAGTACCTCGAGAGCCGGGCCGAGCTCGGGAACCATCTGCTGCTCTACCAGATCCATTCCGCGACGTGGGAAACGGGCGTGCTCGACGACCTGGCCGTCCTCGACGAGCTCGCGCGCTTGAAGGAGCGGGGGCTTGCGATCGGCCTCACGGTGACCGGTCCTGGCCAATCCGATGTGATCAGGCAGTCGCTCGAGATGCGGATGGACGGCGTGCGCGTCTTCCACACCGTCCAGGCGACCTGGAACCTCCTGGAGCGAGCGGCCGGCCCGGCGCTCGACGAAGCGCACCAGGCTGGTTATGGGGTCATCGTCAAGGAGTCCCTCGCCAACGGACGCCTCACGCGCCTCGGCGACCGTGCCACGGGAGTGCTCGAAAGGATCGCGAATGACCACGGAGTGCAGGTCGACGCGATTGCCATCGCCGCGGCGCTCGCTAACCCGTGGGCGGACGTCGTGCTTTCCGGGGCAATCGGCGCAGACCAGCTGGCGAGCAACCTCGAGGCGGCATCGGTTCAGCTGTCGGAAAGCGAGATGGACGCGTTGGCAGAGCTCACCGAGCTGTCCGCCGCCTACTGGTCGCGGCGGCAGTCACAGCGCTGGAGCTGAGTCCTAGGTAGCCGCGACCCGGCCGCCCGGACGTTCGATCGATCCAGCGATGGCTTGCAGCAGCTGCCGCGCGGCGTGGTCTACCTGCTGAACCGGACCCTGTCTCATCACCGTCGTGGTACCTCCGCTGAAGCTCATGCGGATGTCGGACGCGGTCGGGTGAGCCACAAAGCGGAGCTGCCCCGCCATCAGGCATTCGCCGGCCTCGACGTCCTCGAACAGCCACAGGGCGCAGAGCAGGGCGCGGGGCGCGGTGATCGGACGGCCGAGCTTGAGCCGGCTGGCCTGCCCCAGCGCAGGCACCTCCTCGGCCACCAGGCGCAGAAGCCTGGACTGGGCCTCGATCAGCCAGCGCAACGCCTCGGCCAGGTGGGCAGAAGCCGATGTCTCGGCCGAGATGCGAGCCACGACCAGCTGCCGATCACCCTGCATGCAGCCGACTGTATGCGTCAGGCAAGCCTCTGGTTAGGTCACGTTCACACGAAAAAAGGCCGTTCCATTTGGGCGCAGCGCCCGATCTTCCGCTCCCAACCTCTTTGGAGCCCGAGACCAAGAAAGTGGTCCGTTGCTCTGTGGAATGGCGACACATGCCCTCCGGTTCTCATCGACTAAGCTTTGCCTACTCATGCGTAGACCGACGGCTCGCGGCACCTGTCTCACTCGACGGCGAGCGATCGACTACGCCCTCTGCGCCAGCTGCTTCTGTAGGTAGCCGACCTAACTGACGGGGCCACCGGCCCTATCCGTGCCCCTTGGGGCGCTCTTGTCGGCACCAAACCTGATTTCTCCGGAGGCGCATCTATTTGTCGGATCTCAAAGACCTTTCGTCTCTCGACGGCTTGTCGCGCAACGAGACGATCAAGGCGACCAGCAACCACCTTCGTGGGCTCATCAAGGAAGAGCTCCTCGAAGACACGCCTGCCTTCGGCGACGATTCGGAGCAGCTGCTCAAGTTCCACGGCATCTATCAACAGGACGATCGCGACCGCCGTAAAGAAGCGCGCGCCAAGGGCCTGACCAAGCACCACCAATTGATGATCCGGACGCGAATTCCGGGCGGGGTGGTGTCGCCAGACGCGTACGTCGCCCATGACGACATCAGCCGCCGGTGGGCCAACGGAACCCTGCGCGTCACGACCCGCCAGGACTTCCAGCTCCACGGCGTGCTCAAGGGCGACATCAAGAAGTCGATCAGCGCCATCAACGAAGCGCTGCTGACCACCCTCGGAGGCTGCGGCGACGTCGAGCGCAACATCATGTGCTGCCCCGAGCCCATCGCCGACCAGTTCCACACCGACGTCGATCGTTCGATCGGCGCGATGGTGACGGAGCTCACTCCTAAAACGCGTGCATACCACGAGATCTGGCTCGACGGCGAGGTCGTGGAGACCTCAGAGCCGGAGGTCGAGCCGCTCTACCGCGAGCACTACCTGCCGCGCAAGTTCAAGACGACGGTCGCGCTCGAAGGCGACAACTGCGTCGACGTCTACGCTCACGACCTGGCCATCGTGGCCATGAAATCGACCGATGGTAAGTTGCGCGGCTTCAACGTGCTGGTCGGCGGCGGGCTCGGCCGGACGCACAACAAGCCCGAGACGTTCGTCGCGGTGGCCACGCCGCTGGCGTTTGTGGAGCCCGAGCAGATCGTGGACGTGGCCCGCGAGGTGGTGTCGGTCCAGCGGGACTACGGAGACCGCGCCAACCGGCGCCACGCTCGGCTGAAGTACACGATCGCCGACCGCGGGCTCGAGTGGTTCCGTAACGAGGTCCAGAGTCGCGTGCCTTTCAAGCTCCAACAGCCCGAGCCGCTGTCCTGGAAGCCCGTCGACGACCACCTCGGCTGGCACGAGCAGGGTGACGGCAGGCTCTACGTCGGCATCTACATCGAGAACGGTCGCATCGCCGACGTCGACGGCGTCAGTTCCCGCACCGGGCTGCGCAAGATCGTCGACGAGCTGCGCCCGCAGGTCCGCCTCACCGCGCAGCAGAACGTGATCCTCGCCGGCATCGATCCCGCCGACCGTCCGCGCGTCGAGCAGCTGATGGCCGAGCACGGCATCGCCGCGGTGGAAGCCATCCCGCAGGCGATCCGTAACGCCATGGCCTGCCCCGCGATTCCCACCTGCGGGCTTGCAGTCGCCGAAGCCGAGCGCGCGCTGCCCGGACTGATCCGGCAGCTCGCAACGATCCTCGACGAGGTTGGTCTCGCCGATGAGCGCATCAGCTTCCGCATGAGTGGCTGTCCGAACGGCTGCTCGCGTCCATACCTGGGCGACGTTGGCTTTGTCGGCACGACGCTCGGCAAATACGACGTCATGCTCGGCGGCGACTTCAACGGCACGCGACTCAACCGCGTGTTCGCTCCCAACGTTCCGATCGCCGAGATCCCCGGACTGCTCAAGCCGCTTTTCGAGAGGTTCCGCTCCGATCGCCGGCCCGAGGAAGGCTTCGGCAACTGGGTTGATCGCGCCGGCTTCGAAGCCCTTCACGGAGTCACCGCATGAGCTCGCTCGCGCCGGCCGAGCTCCTTTCCGACGCAGCTCCGGATGAGGTCCTGCGCTGGGCTTACGAAACGTTCCCACGGGTGGCGATCGTCGCCAGCTTCCAGGCCGAGTCATCTGTCCTCATCGACATGGCATCCCGGATCCGGCCGGGCTTCAGCGTGCTGACGCTCGACACAGGCCGGCTTCCGCAAGCCACCCACGACATGATCGACCGTGTCCGCGATCGCTACTCGATCGACGTCCAGGTCGTGGCGCCGGATGCAGCCGACCTCGACTACATGGTCGGGCGTCACGGCGTGAACCTCTTCTACGCATCACCCGACTTGAGGCGTCTCTGCTGCGAGGTGCGCAAGTCGCGCCCACTCGCCCGCGCGCTGCACGGCTACGACGCCTGGGTGACCGGGGTGCGCCGGCAGCAGGCTGCAACCCGCACGCAGACGGCGGTCGTGGCGCCGGATCCCGAGCACAATGGCCTCACCAAGGTCGCACCGCTCGCCGCCTGGTCGAAAGACCAGGTGTGGGCCTACATCCGCGAGCACGAGCTTCCGTATCACGCCCTCTACGACCAGGGCTACACCTCCATCGGCTGCGAGCCGTGCACGCGCGCCACCACAGCGGGCGAGGACGAGCGGGCGGGTCGCTGGTGGTGGGAGCAGAACGAGGTCAAGGAGTGCGGCCTTCACTGGACGGGTGGCAAGCAGTGAGAGGACTGATAGGTCTCGCGATCGTTGGTGTGCTGGTGGCCGCCGCTTGTGGCCAGGCCGTCAGCTCAGCCCCGCCCGCGGACGACCAGCCGCTCACCATCCGGCTCGGATACTTTCCGAACCTCACACACGCGCCTGCTCTCGCCGGGCTGAAGAAGGGTTTCTTCACCGCCGCGCTGGGCAGCAACGTCGGCGTCGAGACGCACACTTTCAATGCGGGCGGCGACGCTGTCACAGCGATTCTTTCGAACTCGATCGACGCCTCGTTCGTCGGCCCGAACCCGACGACCAACGCGTTCGTCCAATCCCACGGCCGGGCGGTCCGCGTTATCGCAGGGTCGACGTCGGGCGGTGCCCTGCTCGTGGTCAAGCCCAGCATCACCTCGATCCCCGGCCTGAAGGGAAAGAAGATCGCCGATCCACAGCTGGGCGGCACGCAGGACGTCGCCTTGCGTTGGTTCCTCAAGAGCAACGGCTTGGCGACCGACACCGCGGGGGGTGGCGCGGTGAGCGTCCTTCCGCAGGACAACTCGCTGACCTTGACCGCGTTCAAGCAGGGCCAGATCGACGGCGCCTGGGTACCCGAGCCCTGGGCCAGCCGTCTCGTGATCGAGGCTGGCGGCAAGGTGCTCGTCGACGAGCGGGACCTGTGGCCGCAGGGCAGGTTCGTCACCACCAACCTGGTCGTCAGGACCGACGTCCTGCAGGCCCACCCGAAGCGAATCGCGGCCCTGCTCGAAGGTCTGTACCAGGCCGTCGCCTATCTGAACGCCAACCCGGCGGCGGCGCAAAGCCTCACCAATGACGCGGTGGGTGAGATCACCGGAAAGAAGCTCGCGGCCGGTGTCGTCTCAGCCGCCTGGCCGCACCTCACGTTCACGCTCGATCCACTGCCCGCGACGCTCAAGACATCCGCCGACCACGCGCACGAAGTGGGCTTGCTTGCCAGCGTGAATCTGAAAGGCCTTTATGACCTGACCCTGCTGAACCAGGTGCTCGCCGCGCACAACGAGCCCACGGTGCGGGGCTTATGAGCAACATCCTTCAACTCGGTGACGCCCACGCTCACAGCGAAGAGTCAGAAGAGCACTCGCTCAGCGTCGAACGACTCTCCATGTCGTTCCCCCATGGCGATCGGCTCCTGGTCGCGCTCGAGGGCGTGACGCTGGAGGTCGAGCAGGGCGAGCTCGTATGCATCGTCGGCGCCTCCGGCTCGGGCAAGAGCACCCTGCTCAACATCCTCGCGGGCCTCGACCAGCCGACCAGCGGCCGCGGGCATGTGCATGGGCGCGTGGCGCTGATGTTTCAGGAGGCCGCGCTCCTGCCCTGGCTCACGGCATCCGGCAACGTCGAGCTCGCGCTCGAGCTGCGCGGTGTGAGGAGATCCGAACGCAGAGACCTTGCACGGGAGCTGCTCAGCCGGGTGCACCTGCAAGGATTCGAGAAGCGCCTTCCGCACGAGCTCTCCGGCGGCATGAAGCAACGTGTGGCCCTGGCGCGGGCCCTCGCTCAAGACGCCGACGTCCTGCTGATGGACGAGCCCTTCGGGGCGCTCGACGCGATCACGCGCGACCGCCTGCACGAGGAGCTCGAGCGCATCTGGACCGAGACTGGTCTGACAATCCTGTTCGTCACCCATAACGCCCGCGAAGCCGTGCGCCTCGGCGACCGGGTCCTCGTTTTCACAAGCCGGCCGGGCCGTGTGGGACACGAGGTGAAGGTCGACCTTCCCCGGCCACGCAGCCTCGATTCACCGGACGTGGCGGTGATCGCCGGCCGCATCACCGA
>Ga0137409_10003731_pt1 | contig 16086 bp, 18 predicted proteins | sample CZODoug1_16funga_FD_122059 | JGI IMG/M metagenome (GOLD analysis project Ga0137409, IMG submission 122059) | Vadose zone soil fungal communities from Angelo Coast Range Reserve, California, USA - CZODoug1_16fungal (Hybrid Assembly) | ecosystem: Environmental > Terrestrial > Soil > Vadose zone... | reverse complement strand
CACTCAACTCGTGTTGATCAGTCAACAAAAAGCGAGTGCCCGCTCGGAGGGCCAAAAGGCGGACGAATCAGACGCGAAGGCTCAAGCAGGTTCCCACGGCTCGCAGACCGGGCAGGTCATGTATCCCTGCTCGCGGGCGTCGGCGACGTGCTTGAAGTACGCGCGCTCCGGCTCGGGGATGCGCGTGACCCAGCTGCAATCGCTCTTGTGGAACAGACGCGAGATCCGCTGAGCGCAGTAGGGCTCGCCCGGCTCGACGGCGACGACCGGAGCTCCGTCAACCGCGGCGACGGCGCTCTCCGACTCAGACGGGGACACCGGGATCGGAGCGGCTTCGACGGGCGCGGGGGTCGGGGCGATGATCGGATCGGGATCGTTGATGTGAAGGTTCGTCTCGACGGTCGACCGGAACTCGTCGCTGGCACGGCGGAGCTCGCGGAGCGCGCGCCCGACCATGCGTCCGAGCTCGGGGAGCTTACCAGGGCCGAAGACCAGCAGGGCGAGCACCCCGATGACGAGCATCTCCTGAAGGCCGATGTCGAACATCGCGGCTTAGAGTAACACGCGCCTCGAGGCTACCCGATCCCGGCGAGCCTCGCCAGCTCGGCGAACGAGGCCACGACCACGTCCGCCGCATCCGCGGGCGCGCTGCCTCCGGGCGCGTACAGCACGGTGGGCATGCCGACCGCCCTGGCGCCGCGGATATCGGACGGAACGCTGTCGCCCACCATCGCGGTCACCGCCGCCGAGAGGCCCAACCGCTCGAGCGCAATGCGGAAGAGCGGCGGCTCGGGCTTGCCGACGACGATCGGCCGCACGCCGGCCGCCACGGCGACCGCCTCCACGATCGAGCCGCAGCCCGGCAGGAAGTCGCCGCCCTCGATCGGGAGGCGGGGATCCACGTTCGGCGTCACGAGCGGGGCTCCGCGCGCGGCGGCCCGTGCGGCGGCGGTGAGGCGCTCGTAGCTCAGATCGAAGTCGTTGCCGACGGCGACCACGGTCGCCGCACGATAGTCCTTCACGTCCACCAGCTCGTGGCCGGCTCGCGCGATGACGGCCGCCATCTCGGGCGCGCCGATGACCAGGACCCGCGAGCGTCCCCAGCGCTGGCGGATCACCTCGCCGATGATCTCGAGGGGCGTCAGGACGTGCTGGGCGGCGCCGACGCCGAGGCGGTGCAGCCGCTCGCGCAAGTCGTCGCCGGTGGCGCGCGAGTTGTTCGAGACGAAGGCGAGCGCGCGCCCGCTCCGGTGCAGCGCCGCGAGGGTCTCGCCCGCGCCCGGGTTGAGGGCGTTGCCGCTCCAGACGCACCCGTCGAGATCGAAGACGAACCCGCGGAGGGTCGACAAGGACACGGCGGACACGACCGCTAGGCCTCCGCCCGCGCGAAGTCGGCGATCGCGTCGGCGTAGACCTCCTGGGTTCGCGCGGCGACGCTGGTCCAGCTGAACTGCGCCTCGACGCGGAGCCGGCCGGCGCGCCCCATCGCGCGGCCGCGTGCGGGATCGTCGAGCACGCTGCGGATCGCCGCCGCCAGCACGTCGGGACGTCCGGGCTCGACCAGCACGCCGGTCTTGCCGTCCTCCACCACCTCGAGAATGCCGCCGACCGCCGAGGCGACGACCGGCGTCTCGCACGCCATCGCCTCGAGGTTGATGAGGCCGAACGGCTCGTAGACCGACGGGCACGCGAATACCGCCGCGTGGCTGTAGAGCTGCACGACCTCGCTCACGGGAACCATCTCGCCGATCCACAGGACGTTCGGGTGCTCCGGCAGCACGCGCTTGAGCCGCGCCTCGATCTCCGGCGTGTCGGGCGCCGACGCGCACAGGACCACCTGTACGCCCTTCGGCAGCTTCCGAGCCGCCTCGAGCAGATGAAAGATTCCTTTCTGGTCGGTGATGCGCCCGACGAAGAGCACGTAGGGCTCGCGGATGCCGTAGCGGGCCAGGACGTCGCGGCTCTCGGTCCGCCGGAATTGATCGGGGTCGATGCCGTTGTGAATGACGACCACGCGATCGGGATCGACGCGGAAGTGGGCCAGGATATCCTCGCGCATCTTGCGCGAGACCGCGATGACCCGGTCGGCCGCCTCTACGCCCATCTTCTCGATCCAGCTCGACAGCAGGTAGCCGCTGCCGAGCTGGTCGGCCTTCCACGGCCGGAGCGGCTCCATGCTGTGGAGCGTCACGCAGAGCGGGATCCGGTGGAGCGTGCGGATCCACAGACCCGCCATGTCGGCGTACCACGTGTGCGCGTGAGCCACCTGAGCATCGACGGGATCGCGGGCCATCGCGAGCGCGATCGAGAGCGTCTCGAGCGCCGGCGCGTACAACGGCTTGTCCTTGCCGGGCCCGACCCGTTCCCACGGCGTGTAGCCGCGCAGCACGATGCGATCCGTCGACTCGGCCGCGGCGCGCTCGCCGAAGCAGCGGACCTCCACCGGCATGAGCCGGCCGAGCGCTTCAGCCAGCTGTCCCACCACCACTCCCGCGCCGCCATAGATGTGAGGCGGGTATTCGCGGGTCAACAGAAGGGCTTTCACGAGCGGTCGGTACCCTCCGTCTGATCGTCCTCGCGACGCTCGAGCTTCCGCGCGACGGTGCGCACGTCGATTCCAAGAAGCTTGGCGGCCTGGGTCTTGTTGCCGCCGGTGATGCGCAAGGTCTCGTCGAGCAGTCGTTGCTCGATCTCCGCGAGCGGCGTGCCGACCAGCTCCAGAATCGCGTCGCGCGGCGGACGCTTCACGCCCGCGACCTCCTCGGGCAGATCCTCGGCGTCGATCCGATCCTTCCGGGCGAGCAGCACCGTGCGCTCGATGAGGTTCTCGAGCTCGCGCACGTTGCCCGGCCACGCGTACGACTCGAGCCGCTCGAGCGCCTCGTTCGAGAAGCCCTCGAGCTTCCGGCCGTTCTTGGCGGCGTAGACGCGGAGGTAGTGCTGGGCGAGCACCCGGACGTCCTCGTGGCGCTCGCGCAACGGCGGCACGCGGACGGTGATGACGTTGAGCCGGTAATAGAGGTCCTCGCGGAAGCGCTTCTCCTTCACCATCTCGGGCAGGTCCTGATTGGTCGCCGCCACGATGCGGACGTCGACCTGGAGCGTGCGCGTCCCTCCGAGGCGCTCGAATTCGCCCTCCTGGAGCACGCGCAGGATCTTGGGCTGCGTGACCAGCGAGAGATCGGCGACCTCGTCGAGGAAGAGCGTCCCGCCGCTCGCCAGCTCGAAGCGGCCCTCCTTGCGCCCGGCGGCTCCGGTGAAGGCGCCCTTCTCGTAGCCGAACAGCTCGGACTCGAGGAGCGTCTCGGGCAGCGCCGCGCAGTTGACGGCCACGAAGGGGCCGGCGCGCCGGCCGGACCGCTCGTGGATCGTGCGCGCGACGAGCTCCTTGCCCGCGCCGCTCTCGCCCTGGATGAGAATCGTCGCGGAGCTGTCGGCGATCTGATCGACGAGCGTGAGCATCCGCCGGAACGCGGGGCTCGCGCCGATCATCTGCCCCTTGGCGCGGATGTCTTCCAGCTGCTTCTTGAGCGCCTTGTTCTGCTCGATCAGGTCGCGGCGCTCGAGGGCCTTGTCGACGAGCTTGATGAGCTGCTCGCGGCGGAACGGCTTGGTCAGGAAGTCGTAGGCGCCGTCCTTCATCGCCTTCACGGCCTCCTCGACGGTGCCGAAGGCGGTCAGCAAGATGACGTCGACGTCGGGCATGATCGCCTTCGCCGCCCGGAGCAGCTCGAGCCCGGTCAGGCCCGGCATCCGGAGATCGGTCACGATGAGGTCGACGCCGCCGGCTTGCACACGCTCGAGCGCGGCCCGTCCGTCCGAAGCGAGCACCACGCGATAGCCTTCGCGGGTCAAGGTGCGCTCGAGGCTCTCGCGCAGCCCGGGATCGTCGTCGGCAACGAGCAGGGTCGCGGGCTCAGCCATCCGTCACTCGCTTGATGGGCAGCCGGATCGTGAACGTCGCGCCCAGCGGCGCACGGTTCGTCCAGCTGACCTCACCGCCGTGCTCCTCGGCGATCTGGCGCGTGATCGAGAGACCGAGGCCGGTGCCCTGCGGCTTCGTGGTGAAGAATTGCTCGAAGAGCCGGGGGACGACGTCCTCCGAGATGCCGCCGCCGGTGTCGGAGACGGCGATCTCGACCGCCTCGCCGTCGAAGCGGCTGGCGATCGTCAGCTCCCCGCCGCTGGACAGGGTCTCGAGGCCGTTCTTGACGAGGTTCAGCGCCGCCTGGCGCAGAAGACCGCGATCGATCTCCATCATGGGGACGCTCGGATCGACTTCGACCCGGAGCGTGAGCCCCTGCCGGGTCGCGACCGGGCGCACGAAGTCCGCGAGCTCCTGCACGAGATGGTTGATCGACTCTTCCTCGAAGTGGGGGCGCGGAAATCGCGCGAAGGCGAGATACTCCTCGGTCAGCGCGTCGAGCGTGGTGACCTGGTCGCGAATCGCGCTGACGAGGCTCGCCGCTTCCTTCATGTCGGGATCGCTCCGCTCGCGCACGATGTCCTCGAGCATCTCGGCGTTGAGCTCGATGGCGCTGATCGGGTTGCGAACCTCGTGGGCGATCCTGAGCGAGAGGCGCCCCACCGTGGCCATCCGCTCGGCCACGACCAGCTCCTGCTGGGCCGTCTGAAGGCGGCTCAGGGTGCCCGTGAGCTCGTCGTTCAGCCGCTCCACCTCGCCGCGCGCCCGCCGTTCCCTATCGGCGACGAGGCCGAGCGTCACCGCGGGCAGACCGGCCAACGCCGCAACGATCACGACCGGCGTCCAGCCGCCCCAGGGGGGCACCACCACCGTCGACAACGCGTAGAGCCCACCGGCCACCACCGCCGCACCGAGCCCCACCCAGGGCCCGAAGTAGTAGGCGTTCACGGCGACCAGGGGAAAGAACAGGAGATAGAAGACGCTGTCCCAGCCCCCCGTGAGACACATGAGGACGAAGACGAGAAGCAAGTCGATCGCGAGGGCGCCAATAAAGTAGGCGCGGGTCGCGCGCGGATTGACCGTCACCAGGGCGAAGATGCCAACCTTGTAAGCCGTGAAACAGAAGACGAGCCACTGGAGGTCGATGTCGCTGTAGCGGGGCCGCAGCGGGAAGAAGCCCAGGGCTACCAGGCCGCCGACCATGACGACCGCCAGCAGGACCGCGAAAACGCGCTCGTCACGCTCCAGCAGCCGAAAGCTGGCATGCCACGGTTTCCGCTCGGCGGCGCTCGCGGCCATCTCCACGCCGACTATAGCATTGCGAACCAATCACGGCCGCTGGCCGCGCCGCCGAACCGCGATCGTGACCCACACCGCGACGATGACGAGTGCCGCCAGGGCCAGCCAGCGCTCGATGCGGTGAACGTCGGCGAAGACTTGCTCGACCTGGTCCGCGAAGAGGAACGCCAGGAAGAAGCCGAACGGAACGCTCACGAGCGCGGCCACGGTATCGATCGCCAGGAACTTCCAGAACGGGATGCGGGCGATCCCCGCCGTGAGGAAGGCCGCCGCCCTGAGCCCCATCACGTGTCGCGCCGTGAAGACGATCTTGACGCCGTGGCTCCGGTACGCGGCCTTGATCTGTTCTTCCCGGGAGGGGCTCAGGACCCAACGGACGGGACGCCAGCCGAGCACCCGCTCCCCCCAGTGGTGTCCGACCCAATAGAGGGCGATGTCGCCCGAAAGCACCCCGACGAAGCAAACGGGCAGCGCGATCCACCACCGCAAGACCATCTGGTGGGAGAGGACTCCGCCGGTCACGATTGGCAGCTCCTCGGGGATGGGAACCCCGAGGCCGGCGATGAAAAGGACGAAGAATAGACCGACGTAGCCGAGCTGCTCTATGAGCGAGACGACCAGATTCGCACCTCGGGCAAGATTCGGTTTCCGGAATGGTGACCACAGTGTATACTCCGGTAGTCCTGTGCGGTCAGAAGGAGCCCTTCCATGGCGGTGAAACTCTTCGTGGGCGGTTTGTCCTTTTCCACCTCCAACGAGCGCCTGCGCGAAGCTTTCGCGGCGGTCGGCAGCGTCGAATCCGCGAGTGTCGTGACCGACCGGGACACCGGCCGTTCGCGTGGCTTCGGGTTCGTCGAGATGGCGACCCCGGAGGAAGCCGAGCAGGCCATTAGCCGCCTCAACGGCACGAACCTCGACGGCCGCACCATCCAGGTCGAGAAGGCGAAGGCTCCCGGAACCGGGGGCGGCGGCGACCGGCGCGGTGGCGGCGGTGGCGGCCGCGGGGGTTTCGGCGGTGGCGGCGGTGGTGGGCGCGGCGGGTCCCGCGGCGGCGGCGGCGGGCGCTGGTAGCCCGGCCAACAACCGCACGACTCTTCCAGATCCGGCTCGTTTTGGCTCCCGGCGGTAGCTTGCCGCCATGCGTACTCTTCTGCACACCGAGTCGTCCCTCGGGCGTGGCGGCCAGGAGATCCGGACCCTCGCTGAGACCCGCTGGCTGATCAGCCACGGCTGGAACGCGCTGATCGCGTGCCAGCCCGATAGCCTGCTCCTCCGCGAGGCGCGGGCCGCATCCGTTCCAGTGGAGTCGATCCGGATGCGGGGCGCGGCGGACGTCGGCGCGCTCTTCCGCCTGCGCCGGCTCATCCGCGAGCGCGGGGTGAGCCTCGTTCATACCCATAGCTCCATCGACAGCTGGCTGGGCGGGATCGCGGCAAAATCGCTCGGCCGCCCGGTCGTCCGCAGTCGGCACGTGTCGATTCCCATCCGGCACGCCCTCGTCTATCGGCTCGCCGACCGGATCATCACCAGCGGCGAGACGGTGCGCGCGACGGTGATCGCAGCCGGCATCGCGCCCGAGAAAATCGTCCCGGTCTCGGCCGGTGTCGACACCGAGCAGTTCCACCCCGGCGTCTCGGGCAAGGCCGTGCGCGACGAGCTCCGGCTCGGCGGCGCGCCGGTGGTCGGCCTCGTCGCAAACGTCCGAGGCTCGAAAGGCCACAATGTCTTCCTCGACGCCGCCCGCGCGGTGCTCGCGGTCGCGCCCGACACACACTTCCTCATCGTCGGCGACGGCGTCGGCTTTGACGAGGTGAAGGCCCGGGTGCAGCAGATGGGCCTCGAGTCGCGCGTTCACCTCACCGGCTTCCGCCGTGACGTTCCCGAGGTCATGGCCGCGCTCGACGCGCTCGTGCTCCCGTCGACCCGCTCGGAGGCAACGTCGCAAGTGATCCCGCAGGCGCTCGCGGTCGGCACGCCCGTTGTGGGCTCGAACGTCGGCGGCATTCCCGAGCTGGTCCGGGACGGCGAGACCGGTCGCCTCGTTCCGCCCGGCGACTCAGGCGCGCTCGCCGCCGCGATCCTGGCCTCGCTCCGTGAGCCCGAGAGATCACGCGCGATGGCGCGCGCCGGCCAGGCGATGATCCTGGCGCAGTACACATTCGACGCGGCGATGGAGCGGACCACGGCGGTGTATCGCGCGCTCCTCGAGAGCTAGCTCCGCGGGCATCGCTCGCTCGCGGGCCGTGCCGAGAAGCGCCGCAGGTCGGCCTTTTCGAGGCGGTCCGCGGCGTCGATCGCGAAACCCGCGGCGTTCACGAGGCGCTCGGTCTCACGGTTGGGACGGCAGCCGCCGCTGAGCCGCGTCCAGATGGGCTGCACCCGATCCTGGAACGCCGCCTTCCATCGCCTTCGCGAGCGGACGTGCTCGAGCATGCGCAGCTGCCCGTCGGGGCGGAGCACGCGCTTGACCTCGACGAAGCCGCGCGCGGGATCGGGCACGCTGCAGAAGACGAAGCTGCTGACGACCGTGTCGAAGACCCCATCGCGAAACGGAAGCGCCTCCGCGCTCGCCTGCACCAACCGCGAGCCCGGGATTCGCCGCCTGGCGCGCGCGAGGGAGGCGCGCGCGGGGTCGAGCCCGATCACCCGCGCGCCCGGCCCGTAGAACCGGAGCCCGCGACCCGTCCCGCAGCCCACGTCGAGGGTGCGTCCCCGCGCGCCGGCCGCGAGCCACCGCCGAAAGGGCGCGAGCCCGGTGCGCTCCATCACCGCGCAGAGCCCGTCGTAGAGCCACGGAATCTGCTCGACGCCGCGCACGCGCCTCAAACCTCCGGGAACACGACCAGAGCGCCCGTGTAGTTGTGGAAGAAGTTTCGCCGGCCGACCGGCGCGAACTCGCCGTTGCCGAAGAATCCAATCAGCGGGAAGTCGCCGAGCCGCTCGCGGATCAGCGTCACGTCGTGGTCGGGGACGCCGAAGAGCCCGCGCCCGCGGCCGGCGCAGTCGAAATAGCAGCCGAAGGCGGGCCGCCGGCCGCTCAGGCGCGCCGCCACATCGTCGAGCATCGACCGCAGATCGTCCCGGGACGCCTCGGCGTCGCGGATCTGGAACTGCACGGTCTGGCCCACCCGCACGCGCTCGGCGACCGCCAGCGCCCCGCTCGCCTGATCGGCGCCGACGAGGTTGCGCACGAGGAAGTCGCCCCGCTCGAGCGGGGACTTGGCGGGGTCCATGGCCAGGCCGGCGAAGACGCCGGCGCGCTGGATCCGCGTCTCGGCGCCCGGCAGCGAGCGAATCGCCTCGCTGAGCATCTCGAGCGCCGGGCGATTTGCGATCCGGTGAATCACGTTGGCCTCGGCGCGCGTGATGACGAACGGCTCGCCGATCGGCGTACACCCCTGCGCCACGCCGATGACTGGCTGGAGCCCGGAGAGGGCGACGCCGGCCAGCGCGCCGCAGGCGGCGTCCGTGTTGTAGAGCTCGAACATCGTCGTGCCCGCGGCGACGGCGCCGAGCACCGGTACGAAGCCAAGCGCCTCGTGAAGCTGCGCGAGCAGCGCCGCCGGATTGCAGCCCAGCGCGTCGGGCAGCACGAGGACGCACCCACCCTCTGCGACCGTGCCGCCGATGCGTTGCGCCACCTCGGTGCCGAGGTCCTGGCGCTCGCCCTGCCGCTCGACGAGAAACGGCGTCGCGACCAGGCGCTCACAGCGGACCGCCAGCACCGCGACCGCCGTCGGTTCGTCCTCGACCTCGCGACGGTCGGTCAGAATGCCGCCGCCGCTGCAGCCGAGAACGAGGGGCGCGCCGGTCACGCGGCGTACGGAGTGCAGGAGCTCGTGAGCGCGCGGATAGGCGTCGCCCGTGGCGAAGACCAGGGCAAGGTCGGCCCGATCGGTCCCGCTGCGCTCGAGCGCAGCCAGGGACGCCTCGAGCGCCGCGTCGTCGGCCGTCGATCCGGTGGCGAGTCCGGTTCCCGCGGCGATCACGAGTGGACTCTAGCACCTTTGTTGCTACACTTTGCGTCGCCGTGGGCCTCCGGATCACCCAGGTCGACGCGTTCACCGACGTCCCGTTCGCGGGCAACCCCGCGGCGGTCTGCCTGCTCCCCGCGCCGCGCGACGAAGGCTGGATGCAGCGCGTCGCTCGCGAGATGAACCTCTCGGAGACCGCGTTTCTCGAGACGCGGAACGACGGCTTCGCGCTGCGGTGGTTCACGCCGACGACCGAGGTCGCGCTCTGCGGTCACGCGACGCTCGCGAGCGCGCACGTGCTCTGGGAAGAGGGGCACCTGGCGCCGGCGCAGCAGGCGCGGTTCCACACGAAGAGCGGCCTTTTGACCGGCGACCGCGCCGGCGAGTGGATCGAGCTCGATTTCCCGGCCAAGCGCGAGGAATCGGCCCCGATGCCTTCCGGGCTCGCCGAAGCGCTCGGCGCCACGCCGAAGTACGTCGGCCGAAATCAGTTCGACTACCTCGTCGAGGTGGACGCCGAGGAGACCGTCCGGAGCCTGGCGCCGAACCACGCCGCGCTCGCCGCCCTCCCGGTCCGCGGGGTGATCGTCACCAGCCGGGCCGCCTCGGCTGCCTACGACTTCGTCTCGCGCTTCTTCGCGCCGGGCTCGGGCGTCGCCGAAGATCCGGTGACGGGCTCGGCGCACTGCGCGCTCGGGCCGTTCTGGCAGGCGCGCCTGGGCAAGAGCGAGCTCGTCGGCTACCAGGCCTCCGCGCGCGGCGGGGTCGTCCGGGTTCGCGTCGCGGGCGACCGCGTGAAGCTCGGCGGCAAGGCGGTCACGGTCCTCCGCGGCGAGCTGCTTTAGCCGCACACCGTCCGGCTTCTCGCTATCATCGGAGCGCCGTGCGCTGGGACCAGTCTCCGAGATATCTGATGCTCGCCAGCTTTGCCGCGGCCATCGCGAGCGCCGGCGCGGGGCTCGCGGCGATCTGGGATCACGCCGGCTACAACGTCGGCGCCGGTCTGCTCGCCCTGCTCAGCCCGCTCCTGGCCTGGCGCGCATGGAACCTGACGCGCCATCGCCGACTCGAGGGTATTCAGCGCTCGCAGCTCGTCCTCCGGCTGCGCCAGCTTCCGCCGGTCGATCTCCGGATCGTCGCCGTGCCCAATGCCGAGGCGGTGAGCTTCGCGCGTCAGCTGCGCGATGCGTTCCTGGAGGCCGGATGGCCGGCCACCGGAGTGTATCGGGCGACGCCGACGCAAGCCGGGCGGACGGGCCTCTTTCTGGCGGTGAGAGATACGAACGCGCCGCCGGACTCGGCCCAGTATCTGTTGCTGGCGCTCGGCGAGTTCGGGCTGCAGGCAGTGCGGGCGGCCAGTTCAAAGCTGCCCAGCGCCAACGCGCTCGAGCTGCTGGTGGGCCTACGGCGAATCGCCGAATAAGCAGCGCGGACGGCTACTTCTTCCGCTCCAGCTCGATCGGCCGGTTGGGCGAGCTGGAGCCTCGGGCGCCGCCGGTGAGGACCAGCGTTCCTGACAACCAATCCTCCTTGACCAGCTCCATGGTCACGGTGTTCCCGGCGCTGTTCCTGAAGCTGATCTTGGGGCGCGAGCCGTCGAGCTCAACCGAGAGAACCACCCGCTCGAGGCCCTTGCCGGGAAGGCCGTATCTCCCCTCGAGCTGTCCCGCTCGCTCCTGGATGACGAGGACGCGGCCCTGCTCGTCCCTGGATTGTTGAAGCTGCACCCGTCCCTCCCAGGTTCCGATGAGAGGCTTGAGACGTGGATCGAGCGCTCCGCTCTCGGCCGGCTTGTCCTGACTGACCGCGACGGGAATCGCGACCCAGGCAGTCAAGCCCAGCACGAGAACCGCCACCGCCACCTTTCTCGAGGCTCTCACAGGGAATCTCCTCTCTGTTCCAGAGATCGGGTTCGAGACGCCTAGTGCCCACGTTCGAGCGCCTGCTTCAGCTCGGCCAGCACCGCCTTCGCCTGATGGCGGTGCTCGACGGCCTCGATCAGAGCGAGAAACAGGTAGCGTGCTGTCTCGTTCACACAGCTCCTTGAGTTTTACAGTCGATAGAGCATCCAGTACACGAGCACGCCGGTCACCGACACGTAGAGCCAGATCGGGAGCGTCCAGCGGGCGATCCGCACGTGACGGGCGAAGCTTCCCTGGAGCGCGCGATAGACGGTGACGAGCGCCAGCGGGACGATGGCCGCCGCCAGGACGATGTGGGAGACGAGCAGCGGAAAGTAGACGGCGCGGATCCATCCCTGTCCCCCGAAGGGGCGAGAGCCGGCGAGCGAATGGTAGACGACGTAGGAGACGAGAAAGAGGGTGGACACAAGAAGCGCCGACACCATGCACGCCTTGTGTGCGGTAACGTGGCGGCGCCGAATGAGCACGTAGCCTGCGGTCAACAGCGCGGCGCTCGTCGCGTTCAGACACGCGTTGACCAGCGGCAGCGACGCGGCCACGCCCGATGCGCCGTCTTGGTCCGCGCGGCGCCCGAGCACGAGATAGCCGACAACGAGGACGACCGCGAGGGAGAGCACGCCGATCGTCTGGAGCACGAGCCGGTCGCTCACGACGCCGGGCGCCTTCACCACGCCGTCGCGAAGAACGCGACGGCCGCGAGCGACATGACGGCGGTGGCCGTCCAGCCGAGCGCGCTGAGCCAGGGGCCGTTCGCGTGCTCGCCCATGATGGCGCGATTGCGACCGACGAGCATGACGAGCAGCAGGAGCGGCGGCGCCAGGAGCCCGTTGAGGACCGCGCAGAGAAAGAGCATGCGCATCGGGTTCATCCCGGCGAGGTCCAGCAGCATCCCCGCAGCCACGGCCCCGGCGAAGACTAGATAGAACCGCCGCCCGCGCCGCGGCGAGAGATCGAGCCCCGAGCGCCAGCCGAAGACCTCGGCGACGGCGAACGAAGCCGATCCGGCCAGCACCGGTACGGCGAGGAGCCCCGTGCCGATGATTCCCAGCGCGAAGAGGCCGTACGCGAGGTCGCCGGCCAGGGGACGCAAGGCCTCGGCGGCCTGGCGCGCGGTCTCGATCTCGGTCCGGCCGGCCGGATGCAGGGTCGCGGCCGTCGCGAGCATGATGAAAAACATCGCGATGTTCGAGAAGGCCATGCCGGTGACGACGTCGAGCCGCGCGTCGGCCAGCTCGTGCGCCGCCGCGCCGCGACGCTGGGCCAGCGTCCGCCGGCCCTGGGCCTTTTCCTGCTCCACCTCCTGCGAGGCTTGCCAGAAAAAGAGATAGGGCGAGATCGTCGTTCCGAGCACGCCGACGAGCGTCGTGATGTACGTGGTGTCCCAGACGAGGCGCGGAGTCAAGGTGGCGACGGCGACCTGCCGCCAGTCGGGCTTGGCCAGGAACGCCGCCAGAACGTACGCGAGGAGCACCGCGGTCAGCCACTTGAGGGACCGGGCGAGGCGCGCGTAATTCAGGTACACAGTGGCCAGGAGAATGCCCGCCCCGAAGACGGGGATCGACAGCAGCGATGGCACGCCGATGAGCATCCGGGTCGCGTCCGCCATGCCCGCGAGATCGGCCGCGATGTTGAAGACGTTGGCGACCAGCAGCAGAAGACAGGCGCTGTAGAGGAACGAACGCGGATAGTGCCCGCGAATCGCGCCGGCGAGGCCGCGACCGGTCACGAGGCCGATCCGCGCGCAGATGAGCTGCACGGCCGCCATCAGCGGAAGCGTGGCCGGCGCCGTCCAGAGCATGCCGAAGCCGAGCGCGGCGCCGGCCACGGCGTAGGTCGTGATGCCGCTCGGATCGTCGTCCGACGCGCCGGTGACGAGCCCGGGCCCGAGGAGCCTGAAGTAGCGGACGAGGGGATTGTGGCTGTGGCGGTCGGATGCCTGAGTTTCGGGCATGAGGGCTCCACCATTATGCCTGCGCCGGGAGTCCCGGGTTCGGCTAACATGCCGTCGATAACGCGAGGAACGCCGTGAGCGGATTCGCCGAGTACGAAGGGCACGACGCGCTGGGCCTCGCCGAGCTGGTCCGCCGGCGCCAGGTGTCGGCGGGCGAGCTGCTCGACGCCGCCATCGCCCGGGTCGAGGCGCGCAACCCGGCCATCAACGCCGTGACGATGCCGCTTTACGACTACGGGCGCGCGGCGATCGCGGCGGGGCTGCCGGACGGGCCGTTCACCGGCGTGCCGTTCCTCATGAAGGACCTCACCGCGTCGATCGCCGGCGTGAAGATGACGCGGAGCTCGGCATTCTTCGCCGACGCGCCGGCGCCGGCCACCGACAGCGAGCACGTTCTCCGGCTCAAGCGCGCCGGCCTCGTCATCTTCGGCCGCACCAACACGTGCGAGCTGGGGCTCTCGCTCACCTGCGAACCGCGGCTCCACGGCCCGACGCGCAACCCCTGGGACGCGACGCGGATCTCCGGGGGCTCGAGCGGCGGCGCGGCGGCCGCGGTCGGCGCGCGCGTCCTCCCGATGGCGCACGCCACCGACGGCTTCGGCTCGATCCGCGCGCCCGCGGCGTGCTGCGGGCTCGTCGGCCTCAAGCCCACCCGCGGGCGCAACACGATGGCGCCCGTGCTCGGCGAGGGGCTCGGCGGGTGCTCGGTCGAGCACGCGGTGACCCTGTCGGTGCGCGACAGTGCGGCGCTGCTCGACGCGACGTGCGGCTCCGGCGCGGGCGATCCCTACGTCGCCCCGGCGCCGGCCCGGCCGTTCCGCCAGGAGGTCGGCGCCGATCCCGGAGCTCTCCGGATCGCGTACACGAGCCTGGCCCCGAACGGCGCGAAGGTCGACGCCGAGAGCCTGCGCGTGCTCGGCGAGACCGCGAGGCTCTGCGCCGATCTCGGTCATCGCGTGCGGGAGATCGATCCGCCGATCGATCGCGCCGCCGTCGTCGCCACCTTCCTCACCCTGGCCGCCGCCAACACGGCGGTGAACCTCGCGAGCCATCCGACCAAGGGACGCCCGGCCCGCGCGGACGAGGTCGAGAAGGTGACGTGGGCGACAGCGAGGCTCGGCGACGCGGTCAGCGGCGCCGACTACGTCCGCGCGACGCAGACCGCGCACAAGCTCGGGCGACAGATGGCCGCGTTCCACGCCGACTGGGACGTTCTGCTCACGCCCGGCCTGGCGACCCTTCCGGTGAAGCTCGGCTGGCTCGACATGATGATGGACGACGTCGACGAGTACTGGCGGCGCGTCTTCGCCTTCTCGCCCTTCACGGTGTGGTTCAACCTCACCGGCCAGCCCGCGATGATGCTGCCCCTCGGGCGCTCGCCCGAGGGGCTGCCGGTCGCAACTCAGCTCGTCGCACGCTACGGTGACGAGGCGACTCTGTTCCGCCTGGCCGCGCAGCTCGAAGCGGCGCGTCCCTGGTTCGATCGCAAGCCGGCGCTCGCGTCCTGAGGCAACAACCTCGGCGAACCCCGGCGCCGTCTACGCGGCCGGGTCGAAGCGGTGGCCGCCTCCCGCCCGGACGATGAAGCCGGGCTGCGGGAAGTGCCCGGCCAGGATCAGTGTGCCGGAATCCGCGTGCTGCTCCACGAAGGCGCGCCGCGTCGCGCGCGCCTTCGCCGGGTCGTAGCAGAAGCGGCTCGACCACTGGGGCTCCGCGACCTGCACGGTCCGGTGCATGAGGTCGCCGGAGAAGACGGCGGTGCCCGCCGAGGTGGTGAGCCGGACGCAGACGTGACCCGGCGTGTGACCGATCCACGGCTCGAAGCGGAGATACTCGTCGACCTTGTAGTCGCTGTCGACGAGCACGGCCTGCCCGGCCTCGACCACGGGCACGACGCTATCAGCGATGCACCCCGACTCCTCCTTGCCCGTCGCGTTCTCGTATTTCCAGAACTCCCACTCCGCGCCGGCGATGACGTACCGCGCTCGGGGGAAGGTCGGGACCCAGCGCCCGTCCTGCCAGCGCGTGTTCCAGCCGACGTGGTCCACGTGCAGGTGGGTGCACAGGACGAAGTCGACCTGCTCGGGCGTGACGCCGACGGCCGCGAGATCGTCGAGATAGGCGCTGCGCCGCATGTGCCAGGCGGGCGCGCCGGTGCGCGCCTTGTCGTTGCCGACGCCGGTGTCGATCAGGATCGTGTGGCGCGGCGTGCGCACGACGTAGGTCTGGATGCGCGAGGCGAGGTCGCCGGTGCGTTCGTCGACGAAATGCGGCTTGAGCCAGTGGTGGTGCGCGGCGATCGCCTCGGCCGTCGAGTCCGGCAGCATGGACGCGGTCGGAAAGGACGAGCGGTCGATCTCGATCACGCGGGAAATCGACACCTCGCCGAGCTTCATCCTCTGCATGGGCCGGGCCTCCCGGACTACAAGCGATGGTGATAGGGTAGCCGCTAAGGAGGCCGTATGCGTGGCGTCGTTTTCCTCGGCAACCGGAAGCTCGAGCTGCGTGACTTCCCCGATCCCACGCCAGGCCCCGGCGACGTGGTCGTCGCCATGAAGGCGTCCGGTATGTGCGGGAGCGACCTGCACCCCTATCGCGCGGCCGGCAACGCCGCCGCGGCCCTGGGCCTGGGCGCCGGCAGTGGACCCGTCGTCGCCGGCCACGAGCCATGCGGCGTCGTCGCCGAGCGCGGCCCCGGCGTCAGCGAGGCCGACGCGCCGACCGGCCAGCGCGTGATGATCCATCACTACAAGGGATGCGGGCGCTGCAAGCACTGCCGCGTCGGCTGGTCGCAGCTCTGCCGCCAGGGGATCGTCGTCTACGGCATGACGGGGCACGGCGGTCACGCCCCGTTCATCAGCGTGCCGGCGTACACGCTCGTGCCGCTCCCGGAGTCGCTCGGCTTCGCGGCCGGGGCGGCGATCTCGTGCGGGACCGGCACCGCCGACGGTGCCTTGAAGCGGCTGGACGTGTCCGGCCGCGACACGCTCGCCGTCTTCGGCCAGGCCCCGGTCG